>Ga0209489_100358_pt1 | contig 81132 bp, 42 predicted proteins | sample SiratrowhiteBW_FD_187527 | JGI IMG/M metagenome (GOLD analysis project Ga0209489, IMG submission 187527) | Root nodule microbial communities of legume samples collected from California, USA - Siratro white BW (SPAdes) (version 2) | ecosystem: Host-associated > Plants > Roots > Nodule | place...
AATATAATTATAAATATGTACATTATATATATATATATATATATATATATATGAAATCATTGTTTAGTTTTTAGGTTTTGGAAACTGTCGTTTCCTCTCATCTTCTCTCGATTCCATAATTTTCTTTTCGTTTTTTTTTTCATTTGTGTTATTCACCCTTCATACATATAAAAAAAAAAACTAATTCTTCTGATTAAATTTACAAAATCAATAGTATTTAATCAAAATTAAATCTTTGCATCGATTATGTGTTGAGTTTTTTTTTATCTCTAATTTTAGATTTTTATTTTATGATTGTAATTTGCATTTTTTATTTTAGATATCAAAATAGAATTTGATTAAATCTTGATTTAATAATTGAATACAAATTAAATTGAATGATATGTTATTTTATTTTTATTTTTTATTCAAGTTTGATTGAATTAATTAATTGAAATAGTTAATTATTTAAATCTGAACATGAATCTTTTAAAAACTATAATTAATAAGAGGAGTTAGATGAATATAAAATTCCTGAATCCTTATCATTTTCTAATCAGTTTGCATTTTCTAGTTACGTTTCGTTCTAGAAATTCTCAAATTAAATGGTAAAAAATATTAAAGATTAATATATATATATATACATACAATATTGAAGATCAGAATTATTAAATTGTAAATTCTACGAACCCAACTTAATTATATAATAAATAAATAAATTAAAAAAAATTATTTGTCCTAAAATTTTATAATCAATTTTTGTTTCATATTTTATAATTTAAATTTCACTTATGAGTCATTACCTATTGTTTCTATGTATGTTATCTTAAGAGGCACTACTTCTTTAAAATTATTGAATCCAAATAGGAATCTTGCTCAATATTAATATAACCACAGGACTGTATTGACTTTGTTAATTAAAAATAAATAAATATAATTAGACTGGATAACTCACATTAAATTCAACCTAGTTAGTTACTAATATTATTTGGTTATTCTTCCAAATGCATAATATAAATTTGATAACTATCTAATCACTCTATTAAACCAAGTCCATGTCACTGAGCCTAGTTGACCACTTTTATGAACACCAAATCCACCTCTTCTATGTGCATGTTCTGTATTCCATATATAAATAAGACGAAAGTTAGAGAGAGAAAGAGAGAGAGCGCACGCACATAGTAAGGTTTCATGGTTTTAGTTTTATGGTATCTTTGTTGGCGCTTTGAAACGGCACTTACAAAGTCGGCGTGGCACGGCGTGACTCCCCAATTTTAGCACAAAACCTGTGGGTTGGTTCAGCCCTCACTCTAACCCAACCACAAAACCATGGGCAGTTTTATTTTCTCTATGCTTCCTCAGCAAAACCGGTTGCTTCAAAAACCAACGTACTGTTACACTCTCTCGTATATTAATTATCTTTACTCTTCTCTTTCCCCGACAACACAATCTAGCATCAACTCCTATGTAATCCCTTAAACTGCAGTTTCACTTTCTGTCCTTTCTTCTCTTTCCTTCATCTTCTTGCACGATCTTTCCTCTGATCAAAGTATTCGATTAAGGGTAAGCGTCTTTCTTCCAAAGTTTGTAGCTTTTGCTTTTTGAAAAGTTGGTGCTTGTTGTTGATGGAACCCAATGGACTAGGCGCTGGAATGTTCTCTGGGTTGGTGGGAGTGGAGAACTCTTTGCAAGCGCAGCAGCAACAAAACCCTATGCCCTTGCAACACCACCCCCAAATGGTTCCCTATGCCCCACACCATGACACTGATCCGCATCATCCACACCATAATCAACCGATCAAACAAGGGTACGCTCCCTATTCTTCGGCCAAGGCCAAACAGCAGCAACAAAGTGGCCTCAGTGATGATGATGAGGACACCTCGGACCCCAAGAGGAAGGTCTCGCTGTGGCAGAGAATGAAGTGGACTGACACCATGGTGAGACTTTTGATAATGGCAGTTTATTACATTGGTGATGAGGGTGGCTCGGAAGGGGCTGATAAGAAGAAGTCCATGGGTATGTTGCAGAAGAAAGGGAAGTGGAAGTCGGTGTCAAGGGCTATGATGGAGAAGGGGTTCTATGTTTCTCCTCAGCAGTGTGAGGATAAGTTCAATGACTTGAACAAGAGGTATAAGAGGGTGAATGATATTCTTGGCAAGGGAACTGCTTGCAGGGTTGTGGAGAATCAGAATTTGTTGGACACGATGGAGTTGTCACCGAAGATGAAAGAGGAGGTTAAGAAGTTGCTAAATTCCAAACATTTGTTCTTCAGGGAAATGTGTGCTTACCATAATAGTTGTAGTCATGGGAATAACAACGCTCCACAGCAAGGAGAGACTGGGGGTGAGGTGTCTCAGTCTCAGGCTCAACTACATCAGCAGCAGCCTCAGCAACAACAGCAACAACAACAAGCTTGTTTTCACTCATCAGAGGTTGGGAATTTGGGGGGTTCAGGGGTAGAGGGTTTGAGGATGTTGAAAGTGGGAAATGGGGAAGAGAATGATGATGATTCGGATGAGGATGATGAGTCTGAGGATGATTCGGATGAGGAGGAAGATGATTCAGGAGAAGGTGGTTCAAGGGGTCATGGACATGAAGATATGGAGGATGATAATGATGGAAGGCCAATGAGGAAGAGGGCAAGGAAAGTGAGGGGAGTTCCTGCGTCACCCCTGATGATGCAGCAACTGAGTGCTGAGGTGAGTGGTGTGTTGCAAGATGGGGGTAAGAGTGTTTGGGACAAGAAGCAATGGATGAGGAGCAGGATACTGCAGTTGGAGGAGCAGCAATTAAGCTATCGGAGTCAATCATTTCAGTTGGAGAAACAAAGCTTGAAATGGGCAAGGTTTAGCAGCAAGAAGGAGAGGGAAATGGAGAGAGCCAAACTTGAGAATCAACGAAGGAGGCTTGAGAATGAGAGAATGGTTTTGCTCATTCGCCAGAAGGACCTTGAACTCACTACTCTTCAACACCAACAACAACAACAACATTCTTCTACTTAGATCTAGGCTTGATGATTTTGCTGGGGTTAGTTGTATTATAGATGAAACTATGGCATAGAAAATTTGTAGATTTATTAGGCCAAATAGCTGTTCTAGTTACTTTTGTAGACTTATTAAGTTGGTATTTTGGTTCTAAACCAACTTTTGTAGACTTATTAAGTTGGTATTTTTGTTCTAAACCATGCTTAAGATGATCTTTCACTTCCTTCTTCGAGTTGGATAAAAGTAAAGTCACTTCAGACGCAAAATTATACATAGGAAAATGAGATATTTATAAAATGATTTGTTATAAAATAAAAAGAATTGGAAAATAAGGATAAATCACGCCCGGTGGGACTCGAACCCACAATCGCCTGATTAGAAGTCAGGCGCCTTATCCATTAGGCCACAGGCGCCGCTTGTTTAATTTGCAACAACAATTTATAATAACAGGAATTTAAGCCGCTTTCAACACAAATGGTTCACGACTAATCTTCACCAGCGGGACACGTGGTCTTTCAGACTGACAATTGTTAACATACGAAATTGTGAATATTGTTGTGCCATTTTGTTCTTATCATACTCTTTTTCCTTTCATTTTACTTTGCAACATAATAAAAAACCTACGCATTGCAAAAATTGCATCATATCGCTAATTCAGGTTTTTACTGCTTTATAGCATTAGTGATATTGAATTCCTCAAGGTAAGCCTGATGATTTTACCAGAATCCACTTGGCATCATATTTCCAATTAATTTCATTAAAATAACGCTGCAATAGATAATTAGTTTGTATAAATGCTGTTATCACAGAACTAAGATCAAATCGACAACGGTTATGCTAATTCACTAAACTTTCCTCCAAATAGTTAAAACGATACTAAGCAAACCTTAATGAATCAATGCAGTTTAGGCACTTTCATTCGTGAAAGTCAGTTTGACTCAACTCTGTTCATTCAATTCGTACTTCTTGTTCATATGACCATAAAGACAAGACAATAAAAATATGATCATAAACAATAGGTATCTGAAATAACAAGCTATTAGCATCTCATTTGTTTGGTAATCCCATTGAATAAATCACATTTTCGAGCTGTGTTCTAGTATGAATACTAAACCCAAAAATTGGCATCAAGGCACATTCCCTTGATTTTTATGTTTGACAGCCAGCAATAATTTGCATCCAAAATTCGTTTCATCAAAAGCAAGTAGAGACAACAACCTCTACTAGTGGCAGAATGACCTGCATCTTTGTAAAACTAGGGAAAGATGTAAAATAAATAAAGAACACTAAATCTGTAGTGGGTTGAATGCGCTTTAATCTTCAAGCTCAATAATCTTAACCACAGATGCATCACCAAGTTTCTGGCAAACAACTACCCGGTCGTGTGACTTTATAACTCCCAATGATTTTCCATGATCAAGGGCAACCTTAAGTATAGACTCATTTGTGGCACTTGTTGACTCAGCCTGCAAGCATAGAGTATCATACATCATACGCAATAATGGGGTGCATGTTAAGTAAGATGCATAACATTATTGGACATTTTATATACATGTCAGTGAAACTATAGCACAAAGCATATCATTAATACAAGCCCCATGTAGAGTGAAGATTATTGTTGAAAATAATAAAACCTTGGACTAAGTACAGTTTACCTTGATATTCAGATTCAGCATCTAATGTCTACCCCAAAAGAACAATCACAACAGAACAATGCCTATCAACTCAATAAACAACTATAATTGAAGAGAAATCCCACAACAAAAACTTACCGGATGTCGAGGATCCGCTAGCATAGGAAAGAGACCCCTCACAATAAGTGATTGTCTTGCCTGTGTCACAAAATTGAATAAGTTTGGTTAACAAAGTAAGAAAATGTAAACCCAATGCGTTCTGGTGAATCAAATTTCCTAGTAAATCAGAATGGGGGTGCCCATATCCAAGAGTAAGGTAATAACTTCCAATGACCAATATAATAAATGCTTGTATGTATTTACTTTACACAGGATAAAACAACTATGATATGCTGAGAATACTTAACAATAATTTAAACTATATTATAACAAATATTATTTCAATATTCAGTTGCATTAGATGTAAAGTAAACCTTACGAAGAATAAAGTTTGCAGTTAAACTAGGACAAAATAAAAACAACAGAATAAATTGTTCTTTAGAAGTAAAAGAAAAAAAACACGCTTAAAAAGCACAATTTAATTATTATTTCTTGGCATATGTACACATTCAACCCAATAACAGTCAGATAATTAATAGAAATAAGCAGCAAAATCAAAATTCAACCTCAAAAGCTCCACTAAAGCTCCATTTTAGCTGATTTGTCTTTAGGCGGGGTATCACGACAGATAGAACTGGCATTGTCGGCCTATATTTAGCAATCAATCTGGCAGGTACATATTACATTTTTAGACAGACAGTTTTACGGATAAAGGTTAAATGAAAATGAAAGACAGAAAGAAATGATACAAACATTTTTGAACAATAGTGTTTGTTAGCCAAGCTAACCCAATTTAGAGCAACTAGTTTGTTTTTCCAAAATACTAAATATGAAAACAATGATATCTAGTTACTCAAAGAACTTGAGAAAGTACCTTGCAGCCCTTCCAGATGAAGTAAAACAAATAATAATAGATGCCTTCACTTTAATTGCAGCTCGTACCTAAGAAGTAAAGATTAGCATGTAAGAAACTACTTTCAAAGATGAAATCAAATCAACCACCATAAAGTAAAAGAACAAGCATACTATAAAAGAAATGAGAGAAAAAAGTAAATGTAACTACCGCAGAGGATGCAATAGATTCCAAGTGGGACATGGGTTCTCCAACATACTTGACAGTCTTCTTAAAATAAAGGTCTTGATTGAAAACTTTCTCAGCCTACAAGAACATGAAATAGAAGATAGAGTTCAGCCAAGACATTTCAAAAAGGAAACTTCGTATGATCCCAAGGAATTCCCAACAATGGATTTGCGGAATAAATGCCACACTGAGTTAAACACCAAAAGATAAAAAAGAAAAATAAGAAAAAAAAAGGAAATTAGGAACTCAGAATAGAAAACAGAAAAGAAAATAACGATTTTGTTTCTGAATATAAAATGAACAGTACAACTAGAAAGATCCACCCTCCAACGATCAACGCTTCTCAGACAGTTTCCCTTTCCTACAACAGAGCTCATGCTCAGTTCTCAAAAACAGTATAAAACAGCATGTCACTCTCTTCTACCCCACCAAGTTAAGCTTTACTCCTGTCCTTCCACCATCTAACTTATTGTTCTAACTAACTATTGATATTTGATACCCTCTACTACTAACTGTTGATATTTGAGAATCTTTAACAAGCAGAATAACGTACTTTTCATGCTTTAATTGAAGATTTCATACAAAAGCACCTTAAAATTCGAATTGGAACCAGAAATGAATGGATTTTTAACAATATACACAACCATTTTTTTGGAAAAAGAATGTAGATAGAAATTAAGTAGTGTACACAGCATCTGTCTTCTTCATACTATGCATGCACCAAGTACAAGACCAAGGGTAATTAAACCATTAACCACATTCGTATCATTAGTAAACTTGTGCATTAACTCTAAGTCAATGAATCTACACTAATATTCTGTCGGTTCACATCAAGCAACTTACACAAAGACTTTAATCAAGTCTTGTTTTGCTTGTTTATCAAGGAAAATGAATATATTTATTAAAAAAATATATCTAATGTAAGAACTCAGGTCATTCAGAGTATAGTATCTTATCTAATTGCACGGGCTCAGAAAATAGCACTTTAAACAATAGTATATTCAAGCAGAAAAGGCTGCATGTTACTATATTTGAAAAAAGTGTGTAAAAAGCATTGAATTTTAGATTCAGCAGTTTAGTCCAGAGCTTAGACCACATCATATTTGTTGAACGTAACGGACTTAGACCATATTTTCTGTTATTTTGTTACTATTTCTACCTTAAATAAACAATCCTATGTGTATTTTACACAAGGGAGATTAATCCTATATCTATTTTTCTTTATTTTAATAATATTAACCCAACCCACTAATATATTGATTTCACAAACCAATATATCAAGTGGAAGCTCCTCATTAAAATACTGACACCATGTTAGTTTTGATCAATCTGGTAGTATCATAGCAAGTTGGTCTTCATCACCAGTCTTCTGACATAATGGATCATGAAGTGGCAAGTTCACACAATAAAAAAAGGTTCCCGATCAAATAATGGTAATATTAAGTGTTAGTGATAACACACTGGACAAGAATTAAAGAAAAGAAGGAATAAATTGTATTATTGCTCATCTTACGCATATCAGAGAAATAACAGTAACAGTGAAGCTAAAACGTGCAAGATGAATAAGAACAGAAAAATCTGATTCCCCTTTTTCCTAAAGTTTAGTCACATTTTCCATACACCTTGCATTTTCATCTCAATTCTCTATATACCCTCTAATTTAACCAAATCCCATCACCTTTAGAAAGTGGAGAACCAAGCACTTAAATACTCCACCAACCACTCAATGTGGGACTTAGGTACCCCATAATTCCCAAGTTCCTATAATAGACTACTCCTATGAGCCAACGTTTTGGCAGCTTTCACTGTATAGCACTTCACTCAACTCCTTGTTGGTCAAAACCCTCCGTGGGTAGCCCTTCCATGACACAACAACCAGCTCTAATACCAATTGTTAAGTACTCAAGCTCTTGGGGAACCCACTCTTAAAAGCTAGCTACTAAAGAGGAAGAACCTAGTCCTTAAATACTGCACCGAGCATACTACTTGATGGTGGACTTAGACACCTCATAATACCCAAGTTCCTATCACCCCCAACCCCAATCAGCACTCCCTGCCATCTAGGCAATTAGTTAGCTTAAGTCACAACAAGTCCCTTGCTTCCTGCCTTGGACTCAGATCCCCCACTTTTCCTAAGCCTTCCCCCAAATACACCTTAGACAGTTGTAGGAGTCAATCACCATCAGTTTACAAGAAAGCTATCAAAATTCAGGATTCACCAAGGTAATAGAGGTCCAATATATGGAAAAAGTATTTTGGTCAACACATCAATAGTTTCAAACAAATCTAATGCATTGAACAAAATTAATGAGATAGGAAATGAACTTACCTCTGCACAAATTCTACCAACAGTAGAAATAGTCTCAACAGGGTACAATCCACGTAAAGTCTCAGCACCCAGAAGTATAGCATCACTTCCTGTAAATTTGTTAACAGTTTCATGAACAAACACATCAAGTAATTCTAACTTAAATACTTGCAGAAGGTCTTATCAATTAAGAAGCAAACTAATATTAACAGACAGCTTTAAGCGCTAGAATAGAACTAACGGAGAGAAATGACATCATTGTAATTTGAAAAGCAACTAAATACATAAAAAAAGAGAAATATGTCCCAACTGTCTTTGATGAAGGAAAGGTAATTATAATGTATCTAATGTTACAGAACACGCTACTCAGTATCTTAACAGCTAGGTACTATAGGTTATCAACCTAACAAGTGGCTCATATGAAAACTTACCATCTAAAACAGCATTGGCAACATCAGTGGCTTCAGCACGAGTTGGTCTCAAGTTGTCAGTCATGCTATCCACAACACGTGTAAGCACAGCAGGCTTCCCAGCCATATTGCACTTGTAAAGGGCAGATTTTTGAAATAAAAACACCTACAAAAGAAAATGGAAAATAATTAATACAGATATCTATGCACAAGTCAGTCTTAGAACTATTCAGCGTCCACTTAATGGGGATGGTAACAAAGATATAATTGTCTTAAGGGGGAATGGCATAGGCAGGAATTCATTAAGCTGGTTCAGCTAAAACATATTACATTTTCCTCACAGCATGCTCATATTAAATTTCAAAGTTCCAATAGTGACATCTGGATTCTGGAATAATTTAGCAAATACTAAGTATTAGAATCAAGGAGAAATAAAGACTGAAAAGCAAATCTGAAAGTGAAATTGTATTTCTCTCTCTCAACATGAGAGGGAGTACATTCACATAGACTCTGAGAAGAATCTCGTGCAGGCTATACAAGGTGCTCTGCCTAAGCACATATACAACAGAAATAATAGCTAACCAAAACTAACTGAGAAAGGAAAAGGTTCTCTTTCAGAGACTACAGGAGTATTGCAGAACCGCTATAAAATCAACAGATATAGTTGCATAGACTATATGTATAACACAGAATTAGTCTGACCAAAACTAATCTTATTTTGTCATGATACTGCAGGGCAACAATAAACTACAAAACAAATTTTTAAAAGGAAATTTACCTTCTCTGGTGGAAGATCAATACCCAAATTTCCACGGGAAAGGATAATTCCATCAGCTTCTTGTAAAATCTCATCAAAATGGGTCAATCCCTAAGAAAAGGACAGATGCAGATGTTCATATATAAATGAATTGACACAGCCAATAATAATAAAAAATGAAACTGTTACAGTATATTACAGTACATTGCCAAGATATATGCAAACTCACCTCAACATTTTCAATCTTTGCAAAAACTTGAGTCTGGCTGATATCACCTAATTTTGAAAGGAAGTCACGTGCCTGCATTACAGACATATACAATTTCATTAACAGAAAGCCTAAAAATAAAAGATTTAAATACCAAAAATGAATTTGACTTTGTGATGATAGATCAAAGGAAAGGATTTTGAACTCAGATTACCTGGCGAACATCTTCAGCATGTCGAGTATATGACAATGACAGAAAATCAATTTTGTTTTTAACTCCCCATGTGCTTATAACCTGAAAACAAACAAACAAAATAAAGGAAAATAAACCCAAAACCTAAGAAGCTCGGGTATGGCTCTATAACATCTTGTCTTCATGTCCAACATTTGCCTATCACCGACACACATACAAAACCCATATGATACACATGGAATTTAAAAAACGCTTTTTATGGCTCCGACACTCATCCTACATGGTTCAATACAACATTAAGGAGGGCAAACACGGTGACTATTTTAAGAAGTTACAGAGTAAGAAACTTATGGTGAATGTTTCTATTTCTCCTTGAAACAAACAAACCGTCTATTTCACATTTACATTTTGTGGTTCCTCTTCTCTACTTAAATTTGTCTGCAGATGAATCTAACTAAGAAGGTGTTTTTTCCAATGATGGTGATCAACAAGGGGTGAAATGTCTTAAATAAATCAGATCCTCTTTTCACTTTCTGAAATTTAGATGGATGGATTGGATCCGTTTTTGTACAAGGAAATATGTGTTCAAATTGCTATATTTGACTAACCATTTTAGAGACGATTTTGAATATAATCTTGATAGTCAATTTAAATAATTCATAATAATGTTCAATATATATCTATATGCACACACAGTATCCTATATTTTTAAAATTATAGGTGTCGCATGTCTGGTGTCTTTGTCCATGCTTCATAGTGCAAAACTAAGGAAATCAATTTCCTAGGCAAAGACAAACACTGCATGCGCAATGAAAAGTAAATTATTCAAACATGCTAATCAAAACCATAACTTACCTCCTTGTCTTTCTCAGTGAGAGTAGGCAAATCAATATGAATTTGAGAGCCATGCAAGGTGAACAGTGAACCAGCCAATGTAGCTGAATTCTTTATAATGCAAACAACATCTTGCCCTTTGACTTCAGATACCTGCAGAAATCATCACACATATAGAAGGTTGAATATTTCTTTTTATGCCTAAGGTCACACTTAGATTACGTAAATTTCAATTACAAGAAATAACATTATGGACTAAAATAAATGGCTGATGCACATTTTAAAATATATAAAATAAAAACTCATAACCCAAATGAAAAAGGATCAATGTAAATCATTTGAATAGATATTGGAGAACACTGAAGTATCAATAAAAAGGGACCAATCGGAATAAATTTTGCATCTGGGTTCAAAATATTACCTCTAGCCAGACAGAAGTAGTTTCACTTCCTGTGAACAAGTATTGACCAATAAAAATGGTGTCTCCCTTCTTCACAGCCTATAAAAAATAAAAATAAAGATAAACACTAAGGTTCATTGCCAACACAAAACATAGGTCTGAAACGAGCATTTGTCTAACAAGAATTTTACAAAATTAAGCAAGAAACAAATTATAATTAGAGGAATCACAAAGAGAAAATTTACAAGTCGGAAACAAGAAAAATCAGAGTTAACTATTACAAAGATCTGGCCAAGAGTTAAATTGAACAAAGATAAAATTATAGCTAATTCCAGGAAGTCAACTTAGAAGGGAAAAGGAAACTGACTCGAAGCATGAACTGCCCAGGCAGTAAAAGTGTAAAAAGTTAGTTAGAAGAAACCATTTGAGTTACTATTCCGAGGAAACAATTGACGTGAGAGAGAGTCGCATCATATAACGACAAAACAGAAAATATCAACATACCTTAGCCAACCCATCAAAATTGATTGGCAATATTTCAGAAGAAGCTTCTTGTCCGCGATCAGGAGTTAGAACAACCTGACCATTTGCCTCGAGAGAGATAGCTTTCTCACTTTTGTTAACAACCTGCATCTCTGCACCCACCGTGTCCAGCATAACCTGTCAAAATCAAATAACATACCCTCAGCAAACATAAATTCCAATAGAAATGGAAAAAAATACAAGAACACAGAAACCAAAGATTCCTGAAGCAGTTACTAAAAAGCTCCACTGCACCTTGACAAATCAGACAGTAAACATATACAAAAAAGTAGGTTTCAGTTTCTATTCTTTTAACCAAAGCAACCCAACTATCAAAGGGGAAAAAAAGGAAAAACTGAACCCTCCGCTCACTAACACCAAGGTAACAAAAGCAACTACAAGAAACAACAGAGATGGAAGAAAACTCACAGCACAGAGCTTCTTGGTACTCTTGATAGCAACCTTCAAATTTTCCAAAGTCTCCTGATGATACTCAGGGTCATGCCACGAAAAGTCAAATCGAGACACTACACCCAACAACAATAAATATCAGACCATCCATAAAAAAAACGCACACACACACAACCCACCACCAGTTTTTCAGCAAAAACCCATACCATCACAATCCAAGAAAAAAGAAAAAAAAAAAAAAAAAAAAAAAAAAAAAGGGAAAAGGTGTGACATAACATACCAGACATGCCAGCTTTGAGACAACTAGAAATAGTTTCAACGGATCTAGATTTAGGACCCAGTGTACCAACAATCTTTGTCATTGCGGGGAAAAAACTCTGCCAAAAAAGACAACATGTTTTATAATATTTACAACATAGATCCATTCATTGAAAAGGAAAAGGTGAAGAAAAACTAACAGGCTTGGATGGCTCAAGGATGGAGACCATCCTAATGGGTTCCTCGAGAAGCAAGTGACTAGAAGGCATGTTTGAAGATCGATCGATGAACAATACTTGAACCGCAACAAAATCTTAAGAAAACCAAAACGCGAGGAATACAGTTCGAGGATTGAACAGTGGCGGTGGTTTTTCCCGGAAGACCAAACCAAACCAAAAGGCAAGCAAACGGCGTTCTAGAAGAAAAAATTAATGAATAGTTTGGAAGAATATGCTTTTGTCTTTGTTCCCTCTTTAATACCTTGTTCTCTCACTCTTCCTGGTTTGTTTGATTTTCAACTCTCTCAATTGGGTGTGGTGAGCGTGTTTTGTTTCGTTTTTCATGTTTCACAGCGTGTGGTGATAAAAAAAATGGGGGGAAAATGACACGTGGAGAGATGCCAGCTGTCAGATGGGACCCACCTTGGCTTTCTTGCGATGGACCCGTAACGGAAAAGTAGTACGAAGACTACGGTCTTAGGTTGTTGTTTTTTTAATTTTTTTTTTATTTATTTTATCTGTGTATGTTTTTTAGAAGAGAATGAGTGCTAGGTTGGGAGGGTATTAGGTGAAAGTAACGGTTAGTGAGTGAGGCACGTGGTGCTTGTGGCTGCGTCAATGTGAAGGCACGTGAGACGGTGGTGGAGGGGTTAGGTGACGGCGCGGAACGCATGGTGGTGTAGCGTGCTGCGTAAGCTGGCTTTTCAATTAGTTTACTGTCAATGTCACCAACTCTTCTTTAAGAGGTGTTTGGTTAAAAGAATAGAAATAGCTAAAAGAAGAAGTAAAAACAGACAATTTTACTCTTAAGTGCTTTTATCTGATCACTTGTGCGAAAGTTATTTAATGGAACCATAGATATTAGCTCTACTAATTTCTTTATCGTAAAAATTTGAGATTGAAGGGTTATCTTAGGTTAAAGTAATCCGTCAACTTCGATATTAACCGATACACATATATATACGACACGATGAATCGACTAAAGCATTAGAATGATGAGACTTGATCTCACCAAGCATTAGACTCTTTAATAAATAAGATCAACAAAACAGTTTATACTAATATATTTGGTTTACACAACTAATTCTAAAACTGATAGACAAACTGTTTATGATTATCTTTCTCAATTTCTCTCAGGATTATAAACTTAAGATTTTCTTTTTTTGTTCAAACACATAAGAAAGATACAAAGAAAAATAACTTCTATATAAAGGATATAAACACAAGAACTTCCTCACAAGTGTAACTTTAAAAGGTAAAGAATACGAGATTTTTCACTTTACTATAAAATAAAATATTACCTAGACAACTTAAACTAATATTATTATAATTGTAGTCAACTCATACAATGTCCTTCTAACGATTTCATATTTATAAAGGTCTTAAGGAATATGACCATTGCTCATGTAATCTTTAAAGATATAATGTCTTTGTATTTGATAATATTTTCATTTTTCTCTTTATGCAAAGATTATATTTCTTATGAATCAATGTTCATTTTATAAAGCTTTGAGCTATAAAATATGAGACAATAAAAAATATATTTAACAAAAATATTTTTTGAATTGTGTTATTCATAGTTGACAATGTCATTTTACTTTTAATTGTTTGCTTAAAAAGATTTTATGGACATTTTTTTTAATAACAATACTTCTTTAAAACTTAGGGTGTGGGATGTTGTCTTTTGTTATTTAAGTTTCACTCACATTGAAATTTGCAAAATACATTCATTTATGTATGTTAAAGAATTTAAGATTATGACTGTCTTAGATATTTTAGTTATCATTAATTGAAATTAAATATATTTTAACTAGTTTAAGATATACACCATTAGACAATTTTGTTGAATGGATTGTAAATTTTATAGAACACACATTAAAAGACTCACAATGATCTAAAGAATAATTCAAATATTTATTATATTTGTTGTCATCAAAGTTTAATACTAAAAAAATAGTTTAGTGTATATAGACAATTCTTAGATTATATAGATCTTAACAAGACAAACCATATTCCACCAACAAAATATCAAAGGACCTTCACCTTTTTTCAAGGACTCTTTAAGAACACAACCATAGCTCTCAACCTTCACCTTTTAGGACACCCAAATCTTCACCAAAATTCAAACTAAAACTATAATATTGTTGACTTTGAAATTTTGATTTCATGTTAAAGATATGTCTTGATGAAGATCTTATGCTTGAACTTCGAGAAAATGATGCTTTTTATGAAGACAAAGTGTTTAAACTTGTAAACATATATTTTTTAGATTTAGGATGCATAGAAGTGGGTAATGTTTTAAACTTGACATTTCATGCATGTAAAACGACTTCCACGCATTTAAATTGATTTCAATGGATGCCAAGTGATTTCAATATGTGAAAACCACATTTTAATAAATTGAATTGTCCATAGCTTTGTGAGCACACATGCTTAAACATTTAAATTGATTGAAACATGAATTCAAACTCTTAAAATCCTAAAATCAAAAATCAATTTCACTTTATTTCAATCACCGAAACATGAATCAATAAACTGAAATCATTAAAAAAAGTTATTTAATTGAACCAATTGAAACATGATTCAAGCAATTGAAATTATTTTTATAATTGAACCAATTGAAACATGATTCAAGCAATTGAAATTATTTTTTAAACTTATTTTCACTTTGTTTTAATCGGTTGAACTTGATTTCAACTAGTTGATTACACTAGTTCATTGTTTTCATTGTAAAAATGCTATAAAATGGTTGATTACATTATCCAAAAGTTACTTTGAATGCTTATTTAACAAATATTTATATATTAAATGGAAGTGAGGTATAATAAAAGATATAGTTTTTTGCTTAGTGACTTCTTTTATATACTCTTTTACCAAGCATGATGTTTCATGTCCCTACGGTTTTCAAGTTATTGCTCATGAAAGGGGAAAGATTATGTGGGTGCTTGAGTTATGTATTATATACCCTTCTGGCAACTAAAAGTTGGAAACATCTTTTATAATCATCAACTTTATATATTGTGTTGTCATGTATTTTATTTGACTTTAGTGTTGTTATTGAGTTTAGCTTATAGATGTTCATATTTGATTTATATTCTTGTGGACTAAATAATTTGTTAGAAAATTGGTTTGTTTGCCACCCTATAATTCTATTTCTTCTTTCTCATTCTAAGGGCCATAGAGGTGAATAACTTTCTTAGCACAATATGTGGAAAATTCCATTTCCTTCTAACATGGTGGTGGCTATTTGTGGGTTGTATTTTGTTGTTAATGTTGGTCACACATTCCTTGTAGTATTAGGGATTTATCTTTCAAAGAACATAATTGTTTGTTTCTAAGCGAAAATGAAATTTAGAAATACGATTGACTCTGTCTTCTAGAATATCTCCTTCCTAAAACATGTTTCAATTAATTTACTTTTTTTGAGCATGGAAACCTATGTTTTACAATATATGTTATTGAGCTTTGATTTTGAGAAATGTTACACTTGACTAAGTGAATAATGTTAACAAATCTTAATTTATTGACTTTATATTTTTTTCTGTATGAAGTATTAGGAAAGTGGAGTTGGTTTTTATTAATGTTTTGTACAACTTAATTTTACATAAAATGATATTTTTAATTATGATTAAGTTGTGCATAATAGAAACTATTTTATGATGATTAAAACTACATTTATAAAAATATATATTAACTCTTTATGACAACTAATTATAGTTATAGGAATGAAATTTTAACTATCATAAGAAATAGAATGAATGTGATATATTTTAATATTTTGTATAATAGATGTTTATATGGATATAAAAAAGTATTTTTTTTAAATATGTGTCCGACCGACATAAATTTTTTTTAGACTTTTTATATTGTATGTATCTAACCAATACAGGAAAAATCCATTTTAAGGATACAAAAAGTCCTTCGTATAAATTTTTTCAATGTAACATTAGCTGTATAAATACATTTTGTTAAGAAAAATATATGTTTTAACTGAGAAAACCTAATGAAAAAATATTTTTAAAGAATTAAAAAATTAAGTGACATACTCTTGATATATAAGTAAATTTTTGGGTAAATTATTCAGGAAGAAGGATGACAAATTAAATACCAGTTAATATAATATTAACACAGAATCAAGGTACATGTTCATTGACTATAATGACATTATTAAGTTATTAATCTTATTTTTTCAGTGGAGGTTAACAACATAGAAAAAAAAAAGCTGTTTTAGAATTTATAAGAATTATAGATATTTTCTCAGAAGAAATAAAACTGAGAGCAAGAATAGTTAAATGAATTAAAAATATGTATTTATTTAAAATAAGAATGATATATGTTTTTCATACCAAACTCATGAAGTTGGCCCAAACAAACCGACTTGAGTTGGATAAGCATGGCCCGTGACCGGCAGATCCAAATTCTCCACACTCCAGGACTAGCAAAAGCGCGTGTAATGCACTCGTTATTGGCACTTAACGGGACCGTCACCCGCGTGACGGCAGATACGAGACCCACTCACGGAAGGGACGCTCCGTCAAACCCTCCCACACACACCTTCTCACAACGCCCCATTCTCTTTCCCTAACGTCCCCGACGACGCCGTAACGTCCTCCACACCCTTATGGCCTCTTGCGACGACGACGACGAGTTCTCTCTCCTCCGTGACGATAACCATCACCTCCACCAACCTTACGCGCCGCACCACCACTTCTCCCCCTCCGCCGTCGCCGTCGCTCCTGTCCCACCCAAATCCGTCACTGACGACGCCGAGGACTACGGAAACCCCTTCGACGACGACGGCGGCAGCGAGAAGCGCAAGGACCGCGAGGAGATCGGCGAGGGAGCTGCGTCGTACGGATTCAACAAGAGATCTAAGGCTCCGCCGTCGAGCTCAGGCAGCGCCGAGTACCGGAAGGACAGGGAGGAGTGGAGCGACACAGCGATCGTGTGCCTCCTCGAGGCGTACACGGAGAAGTTCACGCAGCTGAATCGGGGAAACCTGAGAGGAAGGGATTGGGAGGAGGTTGCTTTGGTGGTGAGCGGACGGTGCGAGAACCAATCGAAGAGCGTGGAACAGTGTAAGAACAAGGTCGATAACCTAAAGAAGAGGTACAAATTGGAGCGACATAGAATGAGCAGTGGCTGCATTTCAACCAGTCACTGGCCTTGGTTCAAGCAATTGGAGCAGATCGTCGGGAATTCTCTTCCGGCGAAATTCTCCGATGACGATAAAGCGGTTGTTTCTGCCGGAACTTCGCCCAGACAATCGAAGAGGTATTCTATTCAGCATGCAGCGCCGTAATATTTGATATTTCTGTCATTGCTTTTGCAAACGAGTATTAGTAGTCCATATTGATAGTTATTGCGTTATTATATTCACCAGTATTTCTTTATTTGTTTTCTGATTTGGTTGGGTACTCTAGTGTCTAATCTGTTCGTTCGTTGCATCTTAAATACATAGTTTAATCTATATGCTTGAAGAGTGGAATATTGTATAGCTTTATGATATTACTTTGCAGTACAACTGTGCGGCATGGTATAGTTAGTATAGTGTAGAATGTTTGCTTTTACACAATGTAGGTTTTTGTCATGTTTTCGTGTGGTTTTGACTGAATCAGGAAACTTTCTTTGGAGGTATTGCTGCATTTTAACAAGTGTCATGCTGCATTCACTGGCACGCTTTTAGTTTAGAAATCATATGTAAACTTAAATGGTTATGGCGTTACTTTAGTTATCTGCAGTGTGTTATTATCTCGATGTAGTATCCGATGGTAAATTTAGTAGTTTATTGTTGTTATGCTATGTTTCACTGCTTTATGTCCACTGAGGATTTGTCCATTTTTGTTTCTGAGATGTACCTTCCTTATCCTTGTAGTTAATTTGTACGGACGGTTGCAACTTTGAATTATGAATAACTAGTTTACTTTTTACTAAAGGAGTGCACACAATACAGTTTGTAGAATCTTAGCATTAAATGGTATTGATTTTTGGTTATGTTATTTAAGCATTAGTTTGGGCTTTAGAATAGGATTTTGGAATTAATATGGGTCTATGGTTTAACTGATGCTAAAATTTGAAGTTCTCTTCAGTGTTGTTGCAAATAAGCTAATTCTATCTTCACTGGCACACTTCTGAATCACAAATCATATGAGGATGACATTTCCAATTTATAATGCAGGTGGTGTTACTAGGGTGCGGGTTTTTATGTTGAATATCATTCAATATGAATTGTTTTTCCCTTTTCTTTTCCTTGTTTTTGTGATAATGACAAGTGAATGTTGAGTTTTCCCTGCTTTATGCATAGGTATGGAATGGCAACACCCAGCACTGGAGGTCAAGCGAATAGCATGAGGTCAAAAGCATTGACAAACCTTAGATGGCGGAGGGTAGTCTTCAAAATTAGTGGAGCAGCTCTTACTGGATCTGATTCCTGCAACATTGACCCTAAGGTTTGTGCTTTGGTTACGATATGTGGGAAGTCTTGTAATATTATTTGACTAATGACCTAAGGTCTTTACTGTGTACTAATTGTTATCTAGATCTTGTGACAATACTTTGATTCATTTGTTTGTTTAAACTAATTATCAGGTGGCTATGTTAGTTTCAAGAGAAGTTGCCATAGCTTCCCGCCTTGGTGTTGAGGTATCAGTTCTCTTGATTGTTCTCCGGAGTCTGTTGTTCTGTCACCCTTTCAGTTTGGCTGAAGCAGCTTGTGCTATTGCAGGTGGCGATTGTTGTTGGTGGGCGTAATTTCTTCTCTGGAGATGCATGGGTAACTGCGACTGGTTTAGAAAGATGTACTGCATACCAAGTTGGGTAAGGTTAATCACCAAATTTTCAATGCAAGTTCGATTTACACCATTATAATTTTACTAGAGATCAATCACAATGAAAATAAATCGAAAAATAGATTTAGGTATCCTTGCAACTATCCATATCCTGATAAAAAATAGATGATCCCAACCAAAGCAGATATGTTTGTGAAGTGGGATAGAAAGTACCTTGGTGGTAGTGCTGGAGAAGGCCACATCTGTGAACTGAACTTTGACGTTACTAGTATGGGGTATTGGTTGTGTCAAGGTAGAGCACATACCTTACCCAGGTCATAAGGCTATAAAGGTTAGAGGACAAAAATTCTTCTCATTTTAGAAAACTAAATTGGAAATCTAATATTTGAAGATCTGAATGGGGCTATGGTTAGACTCACCATGAGAATTTTTTGGTTGGTGATACTTATCATTTTTAGCTGTAAGTGCCTCTGCCGACTGTATAAACCCATTTTTCCCATTTCTAGAGTTGCACTTCCGACTTCCATTTAATTGCATATTCAAATATGGGGAGGTTTTGATCTATGATGAATGAATTCATATTGAAATATGCTTAACAATTATTTCTTTTGTAACAGTTTAAGCTGCCAACTTATGTTATTCTAATCTTTGATTTCTCTGTTTCTTTTTATTGTAAAACAAATGTCTTTTGATGCTTTAACTTTGAGACATTCTATTATGCTCTGGCAAGTATCTTCTTGATGCCTTGCACATGGGTGATGGTCATCACGTTGTTGCTTAGGTACTTAAGCTGCCATGAGATATTTTTAATCTTTCTTGAATTTTCCAGCATGATGGCAACAGTAATGAATTCAATATTGCTCCAATCAACTCTAGAGAAGATGGGTGTTCAGACTCGTGTACAAACTTCAATTGCCATGCAGGAGTTTGCTGAACCATACAATAGGCAGCGGGCCATCAGACATCTTGAGAAAGGAAGAGTTGTTATATTTGGTGGCATCAGTTTTGGTGCTGGCAATCCACTTTTCTCAACTGACATAGCTGCAGCTCTTCGTGCTTCAGAGCGTATGCTGTTGTCCTTCATTTTTAAAATAATTTTCGAATTACCTATTTCCCACTTTATCTGTAGTTTATGCAAACGGGGGAACACATGCATCTTTGTTTTGGGTTTTTGGTTTTGCTAGCATCAGCATATATCTCCTTCAACCTTGCAGTTAATGCTGAAGCGGTCCTCAAAGGTACAAATGTAGAAGGTGTGTATGACTGCAACTCACGGGATAGCAATTTCACTTTTGAGCACATATCATTCAGAGAGCTTGGGTCAAGAGGAATCACCTCTATGGATGCGTCAGCGCTGACATTCTGCAAGGAAAATGCCATTCCTGGTCAGTAAGTCGTTGCCTATGATCTTTTTATGACCGTGTTTCAGGTTTTAGTGCCTTTGGTTTTTGCATAGACAATGAGTTCCAAAATTGTCCCTGTTGCATACCTAAACTCTGCTGGGCACTGTCTCCGCAAGAAAACCTGTTGGTCCTTTCGTGGTTCTCCTCCTAGAGTTAATATTTTTGCTTTTATGTTTAGGTTCATGAGTATCCAATGAAGTTATCGATAAAGTGGTTATTTTATTACATATTTCATTTGACAAATTTCTTTGGCCATTTTCTTATACAGTCGTGGTTTTTAATCTTCTGGAGCCTGGGAACATCTCTAAAGCTTTATGTGGAGAACAAGTTGGCACACTAATTGATCAAACTGGAGCAGTAAGCTAACAGTTAATTCAGCCTATTCAATTATTGTTAGTCACACTGCCATCAAGTTGAGTGGGATATTTGCTATGACGAAGATTCTTTAAGAAGAAAATATCAAATCCAGACAGATTCTGTGTGGCCAAGATTGTGGAAATCGTACTTTGGAACTGTAATCACAAATTCCCTTTCACTAATTTTAGGTGGTGGATGTAATTTTAATAAGCTTATGTAAAAAGAAAAAAAAGAGAATGTTTTTGTATATTTTTCCTAGGTGATTGTAGCATAGTAATGAATTAGCAGTAGTCTTCCTCCTTTGTAGTAAATGTAAACAGATGCAGACTAATTCAACTTTATTTATTTTTGCAACATTACTAATCATTTCCCCTTTGTCTCGAGATGAAAAATAAGGAGAACAAATATAACTTTTATTTTGGTTCAAGGATTACCTATTCCTTAGGGAAAGCTCATGAAAGAAGGATGTGGACTGCAAAATTTGAATTCACACGCTTCCATAGCATGTCTAATAGCTTTACTAAGTGAGAGCTATTTCATTTTATAATTAAAATGAGATTTTCAAGAATTAGTTCAAGTCTTTCGTGGCTTGAATATTAATTGATCTCCATATGAAACGTGAGATCGTAAGGTTTGAATTCACACATGTGTAATATTGCTAAGGTACTCGTTCATTATTTGTAAGCTGCAATCTATATTTCTGGCACGCGGTTCATTCATCATGAAGCATATGGCGCAATTTTATTCACATCGGTTTGCTGAACACGATTCCATGATTGCAGGGTCGCATGAGATTCAATTCATGACAATGCCATTGAAGTGTTACTAGTTGCGGATTCTCCGTGCTTTCGTGACAATGCCATTGAACTTTACCAATATCCACTGATGCAAACTCCAGATGTACAACATTATACAATTAAACTAGCGTCTATAATTCAGATTTGTGTTACATTCAACAATGGAATTCCACAGAACTCACAAGTTTTACAAGAACACTTATAACGACAGCAAAAGGTCATGGGCAATAAGACAATGCAACCAGAAGAGGAGCTAATCACTGCAGTGAAAGTAATTAACAAGAGTATGACATTAATTAATCTTGTATATACCATACAATAACATTTGAACATTATACTCCTAAGCTAGAGACCATCTTCAGTGGTGGGAATGGAAGGTGAAAGCGAATTGCGCGATTCATCATAGTCCTCCCCAAGAGGCGATTGCTCCACCCTGATCTCCTCAACCATCTTCACAACTTCTTCCATAGTTGGCCTCTTCTCCGGCTGCGCCACCACACAGGCCAACCCCACATGAAGCATGGACACAAGCTCTTCCTCGATGTTCTTGTAGCGCAAAAGCTCCTGGTCAAATACCTCTGCGGTCCACTCTTCCTTCACAACGGAGCGAACCCATTTGGGAAGGTCCACCACAGCCTGTTCCTCTTCCTCCATTCTAGGACGAGCCGGAGAAGGGTACTGCGACGAAGGAGCTCTTCCTGTGAGAACTTCCAACAGCAACACCCCGAAGCTGTACACGTCAGCCTGCTGAGACAGCCTCTTGTGCTGTTCCTGTTCGGGGGCCCTGTATCCTCCCAAACGTGCAATGGCGTGAACCGGGTTCAAGAGGAGTGATAGTCCGAAGTCCGAGATGCAAGCCACGCCGTTATTGTCCAGAAGCACGTTCGAAGATTTCACGTTCCCGTGAGGCACTTTTGCTGCACTGTACTGTGCGTGGATCTTCGCAAGACCTCTTGCTGCTCCCAACACCAGGCTTATTCTTGTAGTCCAATCCAACGGAATCCTCCCCGGACCACGGTTCCCTATCATCGGTATCCAGCAAACCCCACAAAACAAACATTTAAATCAAATCACCATAAATTGTAATTCAGACATCTACTTTCAAAATTTGATTTTTAGTTAAATTAGTTCTAGTTCAGACTCGTATAAGTTTCTTTTGGTGCAATGCAAGCATAGACGAAGAGAGTAATGACTGACCATGAAGAAGAGCATGCAAGCTTCCATTGGAGAGATAGTCATAGACAAGAAGCTTTTCCTCCTTGGCATAGTAATAGGCTTTGAGTCTCACAACATTGGGGTGCTTAAGCTTCCCAATCACATCCATATACTGCTCAAACTCATGCCTGGCGCAAGGGTTGGCATCCTTCAGCCTCTTCACCGCCACGGTGCACCCATCATCAAGCACCGCCCTATAAACCGTTCCCAAACTCCCCTTCCCAAGCATCTCCGCCGAGGCTCGCAGCAGATCCTCCAACTCAAACTCACTCCTCCGATCAAAAAACACAAGCCTACTCCTATCAGTCCCAGTAGTCCCATCACTCTCACCACCCCCACTTCCATACACCTTCTTCTCACTCCCATTGTAACTGCTCCCACTCTTCCTCTTCCCATAACTCTCCCCACTCCCCACCAAACTAGACCCTCTCCCCCTCGCGCAACAATGCGCCACCAGAAACGATGTCATCACAAGCAACGCCACACAATTCCCCACAACAATTGCCACAATGGCACCGGGACGTAAACCCTTATGATGCTCCTTCCCCGGTCGAGCTATTACACTGGTTTCGGGGAAGGAACTGGGGTTTGAAGGAACTGTCTGAGACGGTTCATTTTCATTGCTGTTGTCATTATCGTTAGGAGGGTTTGTGGTGAAGGAGCAGACAGGTAACGGTGTTGCACCACATAAACCCTCGTTACCTGAGAAGGCTGTGACACCGAATCTCTTCAGCATGGGGTTTGGTAAACGACCGTAGAAGGCGTTGTTTGTCATATTGACTTCTCTGAGGTTTTGCATGGAGGAAGAAAGGTCAGGGATTTCACCTGAGAGAAGGTTGTTCTGGAGTCTCAGCGTGATGAGTCGAGTTAAGTTGGAGAGAAAGTCAACCTTGCCGCGTATGTTGTTGTCGGAGAGGTCGAGGCGGAGAAGAGATTTCAGGGAGGATATATCCGGTGGGATCTCGCCGGAGAAGTCGTTGCCGGCGAGGTAGAGGAGTTGGATGTTGGTGCAGTTGGAGAGCAGGGGTGAAACGGTGCCGTTCAAGCGATTGTCGTGGAGGTCGAGGAGGCGGAGGTGGGTGAGGGGAGTGAGAGGGTCGAGGGGGCCCCGGAGGTTAAGGGAAGGGAGGGAGAGGGCTGTGACGCGGCCATTCGGGGAGCAGAGGACGCCGCGCCACGCGGTGGCGCATGCGTCTGCTCCGGTCCAGTTGGAGAGAAGGTAGCCGTGAACGTCGCTTTGGCGGCGGAAGAGGGTGAGTGCACGAGTATCATTGTGGTGGAGACTGAACGTGAAAAAGGGTAAGAAAAATGAAAAGAAGAGGAACAAGACATGGTGATGCTTCATCATCATGGGATGAAACCTTGGACGCGGGAAGTGCAAGGAAATTGAAACAACGTTAGTGTTTTAAAATTAAAATGAAGATTTTGATTGGAGAAAATTTGGAAGCATTTTGATGTGGCATAATGATTAGAGAGAGAGGGAATTGGTTTTTATGATTATAGAATGTGTAATATGTTGGGGTGATTAGGACAGAGGGAATATATATGATGATTAAAGGTAGGGAATGGTTGTGTGAATGATTGCTGTTGTCCATTTCTCTAAAGAAAAAGAGCACCATAGGCAACCTGACTTTTCTTTTCTTTGCTTTTTCTTTTTCTTGGTTTGTGCTGCAAAAGGGAAAAGAGAGAAATATGTATGTATGTGTTGTGGTTCTTGATCCTTGAGATCTGAAAACATGGTCCCTGCTGCATCTTTATAGTACTATAGAATCAAGAAATGGAGGTGGAGTGACCCCAGTGTTAATACACTGCTTCAACAAATAATGATTTATGCTATGTATGAATGAAAATTGATGTATACTTTGTTTCTTTTTTTTATTAATGAGTCACTGGTACTTTATTATTACCTTTAGTAGTACAAAAATGGTGTACTTCTGCTCTATTATTTTGGTGTAGATGAGCTTGGAGCTCTTCTAAATAAACCACCAATTTCTTTCTCTCTTTTAAATGAGTCAATTATTCAAGTAATTCTAGTGCTATACTGATTTAAAGTAAAGTTTAGTTTTCAAAGCAAAGTTTAAGGATTAATTCCAAAAAATATCATTTAAATAACCATTTGGTATAATTTTTAATATTTTTAAGGTTACTTAAGTGGTTCTTCTTACTTTAAACAGGCCATTCAAAAAATAAAACTGATGATTGATTTGCTTGAAACTTTTATTTGTGTGACCATTTGAAAATGGTTTATGCTACTGCTATCTTGTATCCGATTACGTGTCTTCTCTCTTCACATATCTTAAGAGATCTCAAACCCTATATTTCCACTTTGACTTTTAAATGTATATGTATGTATCAATGAGGCAATAGCATGCGCAAGATTAATTTGTATATAATATGCTAGGCGACGAAGTATAGCTATTATATCTATCAATTTGTTATGCAATACCATAACAATTTATATAATTTAATACGCCCAACTTGACCAATTTTGAAGAAGGATGAATAAGGAAAACTAGGGTTTCTTTTTCGGCCGCCCAAAAATAGGGTAATCTTTTTCATAATCCATTATTAATTAAATCATTTTTACTGATCTTGATAAATTAATCATTTATTTATTATAAATAAAATTGTATCATTATAACATAGACATTAATTACACTTCTCAATTTTACTTTTAAGTAAACATGAGCTAATAAATCAAAGCTACCACATTAATATTTCATAGCATGATCTTAAGATCTTCTTATGAGCCAAAGTTGTGTGTGCAAATAAAGTAGTATCTATGCATATACTTGCAATGATGCTTTTGACAATATTCTAATAAATTTGAATATACAAACTCTTGGTGCTTAGCTACTCTTCTAAATGTCAATTTTTTGGTTATTGTGTACTGTAAAGTAGGTTGACAATCACCTACATACCATTCATCATAATAATTGTAGGTTGACTAAAACATTTATAATATTGCTTCCTCTTCTCCAAAAATTATTTTTCCCATCAATTAATATGTGCATGCAAAATCAATCTTAAAGACTACCTTATGCCAATTTATCTCTTCATGATATCATTTTCTTAAAATTATATTATTGGTATTATTGATACAAAGTTTCATGACTTTGTTAATAACTAATCTTTATCACAAACTTTTGATTAACTTAAATGAGTCTCTTCTCTCAACCACTTTTTCTATCCACAATACAGTGCTGGAATCCAATATTTTTTTAGGGTTCAAGTTCAATACTAGTGTTACTGATGATATGTTAGTCCACATGTACAATTAAGTATTAATTTTTTTATAAATTAAAAAGTTTGAATAATTATGTAGAAATTTGCTGAGATCAGGAATAGAGTACTCTTCAATGTTATTTCTCAGTTACCCAGTTGCATATATATATATATATATATATATATATATATATATATATATATATATATTCTCGTGGAGAAAAAGAACACATGAAATCCAATGGTCCACAATTATCTGTGTGATGTTGAGCTGTGGAACACTAAGGCATGGACTGTGTCAATGTAATTAATTTATGCAACTTTTGCTGCTCATATATCTAACCCCCCAATAAAAAATGATTAATTTTAATTGCCAAACTTTTGAGGTTTTCATCAAAAGAGAGTTGTTCATTATTTGATTTCCATGCTGCTCCTCTTTTCTAGCTGGTGGAAGAAAAAGAGTAACCCACTTTATGTAAAGAGCAAGCAAATCTTTTTTTACACCAACCTGAGAGTGAAATGATTTATTTATGTCTTGATATACTTAATTACTCACGTAGTTCAGAAATCAAAATTAAAAATATAAATATATAGATTTTTTAATTTTTAACTTTTTGAGATGTCTTTTTTGAACAGAATAGTATGGAAATTCGAATTTTGAAGTGGCTAATACCTTAAATAAACACGAAAACATGACTGAATTTGAAACATATATGATACTAATATTTTCACGGCTATTTATTTCAAACAAGGGCCTGTTTAAATCACACCACTAAGTCAAAGTATATTTGAATGGCCTCAAAAGAATGTATATAATATTTTGTAGTGGTACGGTTCAAACGAAGGTTGCATCGTACTTTTGAATACACATCAAAATCTTGAAAATAACACCCACACATAATTTGGTATTCGAAGAAAAGGAAAAAGTGAATATGTAATCGCTTAAAATATAAATTTGGGTTATATAGCGCGAGATAGTAGGTGTCGAAAATAATATTTTATACCGTAGCTTTAAATTCAATTATTAGAAGGGTAATAAGGTGATTTCAGGTATTGACCCTTGCACAATTTTTATTTCAATAATCGAATTAAGATAGTTAAATACACATCAACGATAACTAACTCCTGCTTAGAGATAATGTTTCCAAAGAGACAATACTATTTCGATAAAGAAATTCAATTTTAACAGTTTCTGTGCCTAGAAATAATTTCAAGCGTGTAGGGATAGGAGAAAAAAAAGTACATTTTAAATGTTATTGCTTGAAAACTTTCAACTTCTTTAACTATAACAAGATACTTTAATTTTTAAGTCATTTTCCTTTCATTTTGATTGTATAAAATTAATTTTTGAAGAATGAATAGTATAAAACAAGCTAGCAGTCAATAAATTTTTAGTTTTCCAAACTAATCTCTTAATTTGCTCTGATAAAAGAATAAAATGGTCCTAAATTTATATATATTTTCCAAGAGACACAGAGAGTATTTGTCCTCCATTCATTATGCCAATTATTTGGAAATAATTACACGATCTATTTTTTTAAAAGAGATAAAATAATCTCTCTCTGAATTATATCTGAGATACGTATTTGTTCGGTTACTTTTATTTCATCATAATATATAAAAGATTTATTTACTGAAAAATTATCGACGTATACTAAATTGTTAACTAACAAAAAAAAACACGCGCATACATACATATATATATATATATATATATATATATATATATATATATATATATATATATATTTATATATAAAATATTTATTTCTTTTATAAATAGCTTTACAATATAAATAAATAAAGTACATATACATAAAGTTTTAATTATATAAAAAAACACAAAAACTTTCACCACATAAAACTTCATTTAATTAAGCAATAATATAATTATATACATTTATTTAAAAATTATTCATCAAATTCTAAAAAATATATCTATATCTAATACATTCAAATATGTATTAATATTACTTGGATGAGGTGTTCTAACTTGAATAATATTATTTAAGAAGGAGAAATAATTAGTTTAATCTCTTTCACATTTAAATAGTGTTAGGTCAAAATTCAATAAATTCTTTTATAAATGTATTAAGTTAGAACTTAAATATGCTTAAGTTCATGCTAACATCTTTTATTGTTGGATTCAAAGTTTTGTAAGAAGGAAAACCTTTTTTCTTTGTTTCTTCTCTATTATTCTGACAACACCATTCTCAAGATATAAATTTTAATGATTGGTGTGTTATTTCAAAATCATTCTTAATACCTGCTTTGTCAACTTATTTAATTTAGGTGTTCCCTCATTATTAATATATATCATGTGATGAAAGCTTGTATTTTGTGTTTAAGGTTTCTTTTCGGGTCTTCTTCTGAGACTTTAACAAATATCTTATAAACTCTTGTGTATGTCTTGTTTTGAGACTTTATCTGATCATAATATGCATCTAACGCTGTGTCTAGTCTTTAAAGTCTTTATCTAAACTATTTCAATAAATTGTCTTGTATTGAATTAGACTTCGTATAATATTTGTTTCACACTTACAAATTGTCAAGGCATATCAAAACATGTTATTTTATTATTATCAAAATATTGAAATCTTATAGATATGACATTTAGATTAAGACTTTTCTTTTATCATAAAATCTTGTATATATAATAAGTTGTATATTGTGATGTTGTAATATTTAATGGCTACGTCTTAAGGTAGTTATATATCAATAAGTCGTAGCACATTAAAACAAAACCAAATTTTATTCCAATATATCTTGGTTCTTAGTTTTTTGGTTGTTTTTATTGTGATAAAATCTTCATGTAACTACAATTTAATTCCAAAAAACATGTAAAATTCGCAATTATGTTGAGAGAACACAAACAATTGTGTTTGGAGTAAAAACTAGAATCAAAGTTACGAATTATCTTATGAGATATCTCCTTAGGTTTTGAGTTAAAATTTGAATAATGAATTATGTTATCCTAAATTACAAATTATTATATCATATAACTCAAATCACTATAAAGTTTTTACTATTTTCTTCTCTTTTTTTAATTCAAATAATTTAACTTTCAACTCTATTTAATGTTTTTTCCTTTTTGTTACTCTTTTATTAACAAAGGTTCAAATAAAAAAGTCTAGAAATACTCTAATTTGCTCTCTACAAACTCACATATTACATTTGAAATATAACCTTTCTCCCTCATATAAGCAAACAAAACAAGAAATTAAAACTTAAAATTAAAAAAAAGAAAGAAAATTTATTTAAATAAAAATTCTAATAAAGTAAGATTAGTATAAACTTCGTTGTGTTCTATATGATAACTTTTAAAGGAGAAAAAAAATGTTGTTATAGAAAAGTTAAATTAAGTTTGGATAAATGAAATCTCTTAAAAAATCAGAAAATATTTTTATTATATATATAATAAAATATTCATTCTTCACTTGTGTTATATTTTATTATCTATAATTTCAAAAAGAGTCTTTACTATTAAGTGGTTTAATGGATTCTTAAAAGTGTTTTCTACATGTAGGGAATTTTACTTAGAAGAATAAAATGTTCCGCTATTTTGTAAATATTCAACAATTTCTTAAAATGAAAATCACTATTAGTAACATTTTCATAAAAAACTAACTTGAGTGATTAATTTTTTCAAAAAACTAATTGATCAGTACTTATTTTACGGTCTATTGCTAATAAACTAATTTTATTTGCATATTTACAAACGCATCAACAAATGTCAATTTAGTTTGATAAAATTGAGTTGATATCTGATAAAAATGTGAGTTTAAATTCTGTTGTGGATATAAATTTTTATCAGTGATAAGGTATGATAAGTGTTCATTAAGCATTTAAGCCTATCATGGTGGAACCAAACTCATCGTAAAGTTATTAAAAGATAAAAAGTAGGGTAAATATATTGGTATGTATTGAATGTGTATGAAGTTGTAGTCTAAGGTGGTTTAGAGTTATTGTGGATGTTAACAACTGTAATATAAACAATCTAGGGAAAAGTGATGACTCATTGGAAGGAGGAAATGTTCTATCCATCTGCATGTGATAATGTACTCATGCATGCTTCAAAAAGTGAAGAATATGTTTCAGCTTTTCTTTGTTTTAATTTACATGCATTGGCCCAATGAAGTTGCAAAAGCAAAAGAAGAAAAAGCCGCAGAGATAGAAGGCGAAATTTGCGCTCCAAATGTGAAACATTTTGCCAAATCACTTCAAAAAGCATCTGCTGCTACTGCATGCAGTTGCAGAAGGGAATCAAAATCTCTGTTTTTGTCCTTTCAATGGCTTTATCTTATTGGAAAATGGCCAAATAACACGTTTTAGCGTAAGAACATTCTACTTACGTAAAAAGATAGCTTCAAAATAGGTCTTCTGTATCACTTTAATACTCTCAGACCAATGTAATTATTACTAACTTCATGTCTGATTTATTTACCTACTATAATTTAAGTCTGAGACCATATAATTTTACTATATATATCTAAATAGGTAAGGTCTAACACACATTTTTAAATCTTAGTTTTACATTTTTAATTAAAAGGACTTTCTAAAGAGTAAATTTAGTCTTTTTCGAAGAACAGGTTTAGACATTTGGATAGGCTCTCACCATATATTACATGACCTATTTCCACTCATAAAATAAGATAAAGTTCTCCATTTAATTAATTTCCAATTTTTCCTTAACAATCTTTTAACACAATTTTTTTATTAAGAAGTTATTAGAAATTATAAAAATATAAAATCATAAAATAAAATGTGAGTCTATATTTTGTTTAATAAGTTTGAACATTACAGAAGAAAACATGTTTAGAAGAGTGGGTTATTAATATTTGTTGCAGTAGTGGTACCTGTGACCAACATGTGTCACTGTAACTTTAGTTCTTTTTATGGTACACCATAACTTTAGTTGATGCCACCACATGTCCAGAAAAAGAGTGATCATATAGCTTGCACTATACTATAATTTATATCGAATTCATGATTTTTTTTTCATATATATTTTATGTAAATTTACAAAAACATAAAAAGAAATTAGTAAAAAACCATTTTTTAATATTTTTTATGAAAGAATTCGCAATAAAAATATCACAACGAAAAAATTTAGTAATCTACAGACAAGAAGAATGAGATTCTAGAAATATATTTAACATATTTTTTATTATTTAAAATTGAATAAAAATCATGAAATTTTGCAGATTCTATCATATCTCCTTTTAATTTCTAATAAGTTTTAGTAATAATAGTAAAGACTGTGCTAAAAAAGTAATTAAAGCTTGTAAGTTAGTAATTAAAGCTTGTAAGTTTTTTCTTCCAAATGATACATTTTGAATAAATGTTAAGTAGAGACTATCAAATAATATTCCATATCAGTGATTTGTTGGTACTCCTAAATCAGTGTCAGATCTTAAAACCTATGGTTAATTTTGGCTTAGATTTGCAACTTAGCACTGTTAAGTCTAATTGTTGAGAGTAGTTCAGAAAGGACCAGATTAGCATGGAGATTCAGGAGACAATAAAATTTATAGTTGGCCAAAATCTGTAACCAGTCTAGTATATTTATAACATGTCATTGAGGACATCACACTTTTTTTTTTCTGTCAGAAAGAGCTTTAAATTATAATTTTCCCTCGTCAATTTTCAAAAATTGTTTTTGATAAATTACAAAAATACTATTTAGTTTATCTTAATGTAAATAATTTTTACAGAAATTTTGTTCACACTAGTTTTCAATATAATGTACAATTTATTATGAATTTCTACTGTTCATTGAAATAAAATAAAATAAAATATAATGCATAGTTATCGGGAAATATAATTTATAAAGTATAGAGATAGTGTAATTCAATCTCTCACAAAAAGAAAAGAATGTAAATTAATATATAATTTGGTACGCATGACTTTGCTACTTTTACAATAAATTGGATGTGCAAAATTACATTGTAAAGAGAAGAATCTACACCTAAATTTATATTTATCATTTATAGCACTAAAAATACATTAAAAAAAGGGAAAAAAAAAGACATACAAACAAATTAAAAATTAAAGGGATAATAAAAACTCGTTTGTATGACAAATTTGTAAAATAAAAAAATAAAATTGTTACAAATAGTTATGAGCAAAACTTTTTAGCTGATTATAAAGTTATGCATGAAACAATCATTACTTATGGGTAAAACATTTAACTTGATTATCTAAACTTAGATGAAAGACTTTAGAAAATAAAATGGACGATTTTGGCATGTTTATAACACAAAATAATTACTTAAAGTTTAGAAAATGTATGTAGACGAAGAGGTCTGACTATAATTTTTTTCTAATTTGGTGATTATTGGTTACGAGATTATTAAATTTGTAGATAGAGGAAAAAGGAAGAATATTTTGTTAATTTGGTGTTTAGTGATTAGGATTTTCCGCACTGTTATGTGTCACAAATAAGTCTATTATAAAATAACAATTTTATAGCGTCCAACGTAAATTCCAAATTAGTGACAAGTTCATCAGCCACATAATAAATCTAAATAAACCATATCATATCAAATTATAGAATAAACCAAACTTAATTTAATAAATAATTATAATAATAGATTACAGGTTTTAGATAATCTATTAAACACGCTTTAGTAATAAATAAAAAATTGATTTAGTCAATTATTTAATTAAAAAATAAATCTTCCTTTACATATCTACAAAGGATAATCAATTAATATGAATAATAATCTAGTTAAAAACTATTTTAATTAATGACCTCCGAAATCTATAAATAGAACATTTAATTTTATATTTGATATACAAGTTTTGAAAACATAATATTTCATGTAATCAAAATGTTTTCATTAATTTTCATATACTCATCTGTGTATTTTAAATACTTCGAAAAGGTTGTGATCAAATGCTGATTTTGTGAATTACTTCTAATGTATGGTAATATTTATTACTTTATAATTTGTTTTGGTTTTGAATTAGTTATTCAAGTTTATAATCTAGATGATTAAAAGTTATAGATAAAATATATAGACCCTCACAGAATGGTAGATAAAAATCTCAAAATCAATTTATATTCTTGGTTTAAATAAGTTATTCTCTTTTCATAACTCGTAATACTATTTATAAAAGGTTTTCATTGTTTGATATTTTTAATTATTTTAATGAATATTTTTATATTGACAATTTTAATTGTTTGAGACTTAACATAATAAATTATTATGAAACTTTTAATTATTAAGTAAATCAAAAACTTAATATTATAATTAATAATTTTTAAAATTTTATGTGGATGAAAATTTTAAGTATTAAGCAAGTTTAAAATTTAGCATGACAGTCATAATTTTTAAAATTATTATGTGGATGAAAATTTTAATTATAAAATCCAGATGATAATCAATAATTTTTAAAATTATTACGTGCATAAAAATTTTAACTATAAAGTGAATCCGAGATTTATATAATAATTATAATAATTTCAAAATTACTATATAAATAAAAATTTTAATTATCAGATATATGTTTAAAATTCAATATGATAATTAATAATTTTCAAAATATATACAAATAAAATTTTAATTTTCATGTATGTTTAATATTTCACGTGATATTTTTTTTAATTATTATAATGTTGAATGAAAATAAAAATCCAACTCCAAACCTGTCAAAGATTTATTTATTTAAAAAAAAAACTTAAGAAAAAGCAAACATGATATTTACCCGAAATATTTAATAAATATATATGGCATGAGTTTAATTAACATTAAATAACTACTGACATGTCAAATTCATTAGTATAGCAAACATTAAAAGCAAATCAATGATACTGAATAACAAAGAAAGGAGTTTGGGATTATTCAATTGATTTGAGAGAAGCTGCAAAGGGGAAGCAAAAATATCCCCACAAAGCCTTTGGAAGGTTCCACACTTTCTATTTATTACATTTCTTAGCAGACCTCAACCATGGATGACTCAATGTTACCAGAGTTAAAAAAGTAGGGTAAAAATACTATAGTGGGTTGGGCCCTAGATGAAGAGGATTTTATTTATTTATTTCCTATTTTTTTAAATGGAAAATTTTCAAAACTTTTATTATTTCATGCACTATATATATATATTTAAAAATTTCTGAATTTTAAATTTAAAATAAGAGAAATTAACATATTTTTATAAATTTTAAATCTTTGTAAAAACCTTTTTATATTATCAGAAGATTTTTTTTTTCTATTTTTCAATCTTATCTCTTTTTATTACTTTTTAATATTTTAAAATTTCTTACTTTTTTGTATTTTTAAATTAAAAATAATTTATTTAATCAATTATTTTTAAAATAAATTTTAAATTGTTCAAACAAAATGTGTTGACGGTTTTAACAAAGGAGTATTTTATAATATTCAAATTATGAAGGAATCTTAACTTTTGATGAATGGAGTATCCAACATCTTTTAATTATTTGGTTGAATTTTAGATATACTTTGAAATTGTTATAAGTGTTTTAAATAGATGTTTCTAACTTTCCTTAAAATTATAGGTTTAACAATAATATATTTAGAATAATTATACTTTGTTAATTATTGACGTTTTAAGGTACTCATACTTTGTTAATTATTGAATTTTTATCATGTAGATGTGTTGACCGAAGTTAAAGAAAGAGAAATGTTTTATTGTAAGAATAAACAAACTCATTCTTTTTGAGTTACTTTCTTTTGAGTTTTTGTTAGTCTAAAATTGAAATTTAACAAAAGAATTTTTTTCTTATTCTTTTGTATATAATATCTTATAAGTGTGGTACCATCTTCCGTTTCCAATCATTTTCTTTCTTTTCCATAATCATATAATTATGATTTTTTCACTATAGAATTAAACTTTGATTGTTTGTAGAATTCAATTAACATGTTAATTTTAAATAAGTATGATTGGTGTTAAGTTGTAATTTTTTTTTTATGATTATTTGTTGTATCCAAACTTTGGTCATATTTATTTGATTCAAAATTTGTTTTATTATCTAAGAAGTTTACAACTAAAAAAAATTGAATTAGTATTGATTCTTTTAATCAAGAAAAAATATACTTTGATAACTACATACTAAATGACGTGTAACAGATGATATATGTGACAAAAGATAAATATGTAAATTTAAAATTTAAAAATAGTGAGAATATAATAAAGTTGATAGAGAAATTTAAATTTTGAAATGATGAATAAAATGAGTGGGATTATGAAATATTATAATTGTTATGGTAACAGTTGCAATTATTAATTAATTTAAAATTAAGATGAAAAATAATATAAAAACAATAAATTATTTTATTTTTACAATAAATTTAAATTGGATAAAAATTATAAAATTTCTATTTGAATTAAAGTTTACATTTTTAATTTGTAAAAAAATATCTAAATAATCAATAGTAAAAATAAAATAAAATTGTTTAGATATTTTTATAAATAAATATTAATTAAATAGTTTAATATTAAAAAAATAGAAATAATATTATTATTATTAATAAAGTAAATATTTATGCAATACTTACTTAATATAAAAATATCTTTATATTTTTGGTATATATTTTTTAAAGTTTCATATATATATATATATATAATATTTAATTATTATATTGTTTCTCTAAAAAAAAATAAAAATGAAAATGTACATTCTATGCTAATTTTAATCAACTCTCTGTCTCTCTTAGACTCAAACAAAATAAAAAATCATCTTTTTACGTCATTATTATCAAGAGATTGTATGCCACATAGTTAAAGTATATCTCAAAGACTAACCCCTAAATAACAAATTGTAATCAAGTGATCAATATGTCATTTAAGTGAGAACAAGACTAAACTAATTCTTTCTCTTCTTAAAAGACTTTGTTCAAATAATATGACCTCATTAAAGTGATGGATCTCATTCTAAACATGTTAATGCATGTTTTAATATATGTATATGATAACATTAGTAATGGTATATCTTTTTCGATTTATTCTCTCTCTTTTATTTCTAAAATCATAATATACATTATAAGTTATATAAATAAAAATAATATTTTTGTTTAAATATATTTATTTATTATGAATTTTAGATGTCATATTAATATAACTTATATATTAAAAATTATTTATTGTATAAAAACAAGTAATTATCTTATAAAAAGCACATGTTAAAATAGTATCTATTAGCTCTAATGTAAACTCAATGCATGGTATTAGTGGACCAAGAAGTTAGATTAGAAGATATAATCAGAATACTGGACCAAAAAGTTAGATTACAAGATATATTCAGCTTTAGTGGACCAATAAGTTAGGATATGGTCATATTTGTTGCAAGTTACATTAAGGTGTTCTGGTAGAGTAATAAATCTAAATTAAAAAAGATTAATAATAAAACAAAGAATGAATGCCAATTCCACGTGAATAAGAGAGCTATAGCTATCCCAATTTTGATACTAATGCTGGAACATGTTATTTGTCATTTTCAAGTTCAGAAAATAATGTTTTTTAATGAGAAAAAAAAATCACTTATGACGTACAAATACAAAAAAAAAATATAACATAAAACTTACAATTTCTAACCTCCCAAAATGATGCACTTTAAAAAGATTGAATTAACGAAAATTGTAATAAATGACAGATTTGTTGTTATTTCTTAAGAAAAATTGATGTTATTTTATTTGTAAAAATTTACCAAGACATGAGAAAATGAAAAGTTAGTGTTGTTTATCATATTTTCCATTAGATGGTCCATGTTTAGAACATAATAAATGGTTTTCGAGAATATCCAACAAAACCAAACAAAGATTAGGAGGAGAAAAAGAAAAGACTTATATGGAAAGTGCTTGGGGTACCATATGTACCTGAGTGTTCTTCTTCATCCCTCCTTACTTGTGCTTATTATTGATGATGAAAGTGGAAAAAATATGCACATTTTCTGGTATGTATCTAATCTTTATCCCTAACCTAAAAGTGAAGAAAGTTCATAAATATTCACATGTGATTGGTCCCAACATGCATGGCTGAGGCTTGCCACTGAACGGGGCCCTTTTTTCTTCTCCTATTTCATACTTGCAAACTTTCCTGCACGTGATTTTCCATTTATATCTTTCGCTTTTTATATCAAAATCTAGCATAGAAATGGATTCCGGTAGGTGCATTTAGAACATTGAACGATTTCTATGCTTCAATTGCTGCAAAATGTTATGAATACATTATTATCCCATGTTATATTGTATTAAACACATCAATTTTAATATTGTCAAGTTCGATACATGTCGTATCCCAACAGTTTGGCACTTTTGTTTCTACATAATCAAATTTATCTTATTATAATTAATTGTCCAGTCATTTACTAAAAAAAATGTAATCATTATCTACAAATATACTTTCCATAATTTTATACGGTCTATTGTACGTTAGCTTTCACAAAATAATGTAAAACAGAGGGTACAGTTATAGTTTTATAATTATAATAATATATTCTACGTTGATTTTAAAAGAATGAATGTAATATGTAATACATGTAACGTAGCATGTAGTACTACTATGGTGTGTCATACTTGCTTTCATTTCATTTTAGTTTGTATTTTTTTTTTCTTTTTAGTGTTTTTTTATATGAATATTTGTTTTATTTATTTTCTTTTGATTCTACTTTATTATGATTAGGTTCTTCTCTCTTTGTTGTTCTTTTTCTATTATTTTTCTATTTTGATAACTATTTTCAAGTTGTCATATTATCATTGTATTTGTATTATTGGGTGCTAGTTGTATACGACTTTTTGGTAGGAGATAAATCAAAACTGATATCCTTATTTTTTTGTGTTTAAGATGAATTATAACTTATGAGTTAAAATTGCTTATTTTGTACAAGGGTCGGACCATCCTTTAAATATTTCTATTTATTTATATTTTATGACTGATAAAAAAAATATTATCATTATATTTAAGAACGTATTTTTGTCATATACTACCTCTAAATTATCATGTTGTCATTGCTTAGTAACAAAATCAGTCTTCTACCATCACCTACAAGAAGAAGTTGTTACTTTCATCATTCTCATGTCACCACTTTTAAATAATTATATTTAATTATTATCTTATATTTTATAAATTAAACAAATATTAAATATAATTTCCTATAAATTTTATTATCTAGTGGTTATACTCATATGTTAACTAGTTTTAGAATACTTTAATTAGTATATTATCTGGTTTAAAGGCTATAATTTAAAACTATTTTTATTTAAATTAATATTTAAAATAAGACTACAATTTTAAAGCACTACAAATTAAGAATAATTTTAGTTAAATTAGGTTAATATATGTGGGAGGATTGTAGTTATTTTATTTGGTTATGTTACAAATTTTAAAATCCTTTAATTAATAAAAAGTATAAATTTTTATATGCTGTTAGTGCTTTTATTTGTGACCCTTTTATTACTTGTGGTGATTTTAATGTAATATACTGAGTCAGAGGCTGTTTGACTTCTAACAAGTTCTGTTACTTAATTTCAGAAGATTTGTCTAATGTATTGCTTTGTTGTGATATTATTGTTGAACATCTCCTTGGGTGTGGTAATTGTTGATTTGAAATTTAGTACTTTGACTTCAATGAAGAAGTAAGAATTGTTTTGGTGGAAGGATTTAAATGGAAATTAATAAATAGTGATAAGTGACTTAATGTATTCTTTATAAACTAAAAGTGAAACTTAAAATACTTAGGATAATTTATTAATTAGTGAAATTATTTACAGTTAATAGATACAAACTGTATATAGCTTATGTAAGGAGTAAACTAGGATAAAAATAATGTGTTCACCATCGTTTTCTCTTACATGATTTTTTTTACTATTGGTCATCTTTAAAACGTTTATGAAAGTTACTGTGAACTTATTTAGAAAACCATTAAACAACTCTCTACAACATATAATAGGACTTACTATGAAAAATTTTCTAAGCAATTTTATGTAGAATGGAAGTGACACTTAGAATACTTATAACTTTGTAGCAGTAATTGATTTTGACTCAGTGCTATATAACAATATTAGGTATGTAATAGTAGTGCGTGAGTATGGTTTCATTCAATAGTCTCACTTGCATGCATCAACAAGCAATTTAAACTATATCATAAAAAAACATAAGAAAAAAAAAATACAAACTTGATGTCCTGTAGCCATAATTTACTTGTCCCTAATATTAAACTCACACTCACCTACATGCACCATCACTAACAATAGATGTAATTTAAAATATAACAGAAAATAAAAAAATAAAATGCAAACTTGACAACCTACAAGGATTTATTTTCCATGAACTTTAAACTCAACCTCATTTACAAGTAGCAACACGTGTAATCTAAATCTAAAATACCAAAACAAAACAAAATTGAAAAATCAAATCTCGCAAGCATGATTCACTGAACATTAAACTCAACCTCACATGCAACAACAAACACGTGGAGCCGAGATACACCTCAAACAAAAGAATAAGATGCAATGGTTGTCGTTAACAGACGAACTTCAATGGAATGGTGACTTTTATTACTATTAGTCGAAATAGGGTTTCACATCTTCTTTATATCCAACAACACATATATCCCCCAGAAAAAAAAGATACAAACGGTTGCTTTTTGCACGAAATCAAGCAAGGATAATAAGGGTCGGGTTGGAAAATTTAAGGACTAGAATTTGTTACTGAAAAACAAACACGACATAGGAGAATTGTACCAAGAAAATCTTACTAAATGAGGTTTAAGTCACTCAATAAACTAAAACTACTAAAATAAATTAATACAAAGTATTTGAATTTCACCCATGACATGCATCACAAGGGAGACAGTGACATTTCAAGTGTATCACCAAATATGATACTAGTTATGCAGAACAGCAAATGATGTTATTCACAGAGTGTACAAAAGTAATTGAAGATTGGACTACAATACAACACTTTTGGCATTCTTACTCCCAATGATAAGAAGCATGCAACAGTGGTGGCATGGCATGAGTACACCAAAACCAGTGTTATTAAACTGACAGGCCCAGATAGTCCATCATAAGGGTGACACAATCATCCCAACTCTACCCCAGTCATCCATTGCTATCCATTCTGCCATGCTAACTTGTTGTTCATGTCACGTCACATTCCCCTCCACTGCGCCGCATCATTCAAGTTAAGGCCAGAAAATTACATTTTGTTAATGTAAATCACAAACTTTCATTTCTTCTAATCTTTAGTATCATATTAACACTATTTTGTTAGTATTATATTGAGTCGTATTTATGAATAAATAGCAAAAACTAACTTGAAGACTCAAAAAGTAATGAAAGAGTATTTTCTTTCTTTTGGCTGAATTCACCCTTTGAATTCCATTTTGGGGCTGTTTAGGTGAGGAAAGGAAATCTGCTAATAGCACTAAGCATGCACACTCGCACACAGACACCATAAAAGGCAACCAAACCCTCCTCTTTTTCATCCACGACACGTTAGAGGCATCACAATAAATAAATAAGTAATAGAAAAACAAAAACGGTAATGAGGAAGTGGGACAACACCAAACTGCCATACCAAACCTTTGTCAACACACTTCGGAATTTGGTTCAATCGTTTTCCAAAGCACACAATATGTCTCACTTTGTCGAGAAGATGGAAAGAAAGACTAAGAGGACAACGCATCACACTACTATATATATATATATAAATACAACATACAATAACATAACATCACATAGTCCACAACCAAAGACCTCATCAAAACCACAACATTAACAAATTAAGCATGGCTTCTTGCATGTGGCTCAAGTGTGCTTGTGGTGGCAGTGGGAAGAAGCCGCCGCCGCGGGACGTGCCACGTGGACACTTGGCGGTGATGGTGGGAGAAGAAGCAAAGAGAAGGTTTGTGATAAGGGCTGATTACCTTAACCATCCCTTGCTTCAAAAACTGTTAGAGCAATATGAAGGTTATGGCTTCAACAAGAGTGGTCCTCTTGATATACCTTGTGATGAGTACCTTTTCCAAGATATTATCCAGGCCCTTCGAGATGGAACTTCCTCTCCCCACGTACCCCTCAAGAAGCTCCACTTCAAGGGCTCCCCCTTACTTCAGGACTATGATGGCAAACGGAGCAACACCAACTAAATGCATTCATTAAGTATATTGTTTCTATATATATTGTTGTACTTGTAGCAGTTTAAGGAGAACAAGTTTTAACTCTCTTTCATTTCCTTCAGTGTTAGTTCTCAACGACCACAACCATGTTATATTCACCAATGGTTTCAAAAGTTCTCCAATCATTTCCTTCTATGCTGTATGGGTTATTTGTGTTTATCCAAGATTTTTCCTCCTACTTTCTTCACAGCAGAAAAAATAGATAAGTTGAGTAGCTAAAGTTTAATAATTTCCAGAGTCAAAGAAATGTTTCGTCACCTTTGATAGTCTCAAATCCTTTTAAGAGTTTGAAGTCCTAAATTCTTTAAGAGTAGAAGTCAAGTTAATTCAAATAAGAAGAATTTAAATATACTCTTTTGACCCCGAGATGAACAAAATCATGATAAAACTATAAATTTTAAAACGAAGAATATCTTAAATGTAATGATTAACTTTTAACTTTAAGGATGTTATCTCGACAGATATCTCAAATAATGTAGTGATGATGGACCATAAAAATATTATTTGAATGAAGCGAAGATGGAAATAAGATTCCAAAAGAAAAACCTGGTTATAAATATCCAAGAGTGTCTTTGCTGGAACCAAATTTGACCTTAATTTCTTAAAGGATGATTCTTATCTTTACCAACTAAAGACTACTTTTCCACGTACTTAACACGTTATGATGCACTGTGTTTATATTTCTCCTTTATTTTTATACAATATGATATGTATGATCTTTGATGATGCAAATATACAACCAAATTACGGTTAGATATAGTAGAATTAATGGAAGTCTTAATACTGAAAAAGGAAAAGAAGGAAGAAGAAGACGAGAATTTGAACAGTGAAAAACCAGCAAGTTCCTAAATGATGACCGAAATAATCAATTAAGCAACAATTGACTAAAAGCACGAATATGGATTTTTCAAAATCGGCCGAGTTATTGTATTATATCCTTACCAAATGCCTAAAAAAGTTTAAAAAAAAAACTTTTAAAAGAATCGGCATTCCTTTTGGTTCAAAGAGCATTATATTTCAGACATTTTCAACCGTCTTGCTGTGAATTTGTGATCCATTTAATCGAACAATAAATATATATTAAGTTGATTATGACGAGCTAAATGATTAATAGCAATTTTCTAATAAGATTCAACAAGAATTCAAATCCACCTACAAAACTATAAGATCCTACTGGCAGACTATTGTTCACGTGAGCTCATAAACCACAATTCTTGAATAAAAGAAGCATATGACAACTACACTCTTCAAGCTTTAAAGCCATAACAGGAAACAAGATTGATGGTAAATAAAAAGATTCGATGGCATTTCATTAATGAAAAAGAAACATTTTATTATACTTGATTTTCTCTATATTCAGACGACCATCAATGTGAAATGGGTTTTGCGACTTGGGTGTGCTTCTGCCTTCTATCGCAGGGTAAATGAATTTAGTCCTAAAGAAAATTTTTGTGAGAATATGAAACTTCATTTCTCATAGTCTTAGACTCCTGGATTCCTCTGCAGACAATCTACTAAAAATATGAAAATTTAGCAAACTCCATGTTTTCTCAACAATGCCTCTGGATAAACTGCAAAATACTTCCTTAGCGGCTCTTCGGCGTGCTTCCAGCATTGTTGCATTGGTGAAGAGCTCAAGGAGAGCCTTTTCAAGCTCCAGTTTACCAGAAACCTACAAGTAAGCGACCACAGAGAACACTAAGAATATTTTATGCTGAAGAACTGTGTTGATTAATAATGAGTTGTCACCCCACCTGAAGAACTGACAAAGGATTTGATCGTTGCATTTCCAGTACCATGTGGGAGAAATGACCAACGTGACAACCTGAAATATATTATGAGTTCCAAACACAACTAATATGCTGAGATTTGAGAATTACATTAACATGCACCTGTCAGAACAGCACATCCAGCTGCAGCAGCTTCTGAGATGTTATGGCCAGATAAACCAGGGAGTAATGAACCCCCAATCACAGCTATCGGTGTTAATGTGTACAATTGTCTTAATTCACCTACCAAAGAAGATGGATGACAGTGAATATCATGATGATGTCCCCATTAACCCTAATCATTCTATTCTAGAAGGTACCCTTTTTTTAATAATTAGTGAAGGCATTTTAAACTCAGCAGCTTTAGAAATCTTGTGGTCTCAATTCTCAGCAAAAGTATATTTTAATGTATGACAGCATTTCATCCAGTCAAAAGAAAAGAATTTGTACCCAATGTGTCTACCACATAAACGTTAGTCCCGGGCTTAAACTTCTCATGTTGAGACCTCAAAAGCACATTTTGTCCTTCTTTCTCCAATTTCTGCACTAAATCAAATAGAAATACCATGAATTTGAGAGATGGTAGAAAAAGTAAGTGTTTAGAAATAAGAATAATTTTTGAATGAGTAATTTTCGTTGAATGCAAATTACTCTAAAAGGAGAAGTAGGGACTGATTGTCATTTGATACGAGCACATCCATACATAAAAACAATAATTTAGGTAATCGTTAACCTAATTTAAGATTTTCGTCACTTCAAAAACATAAGCCAAGGAAAAAAAATTCTAAAAAAGCTCTTGAAAATAAAAGTAACATTTCTCAATGAACAAAAGCCCAAAAAACACTAACAGGTGTTTGGCCTGGCAGTAGGGACTGTGCCCTGCAAAGTAGTGAACAACGGTTTGAGTTTCTGCCTGCCAGGGGAATTACTAACATTTAGTATCTGTTAGTAACTGGGTCAAAACACCCAACTGGGGTAAATTTTCTGCATTATTCCTCAACTAATTCCTTTCCTATAGTTCTACTACTCAACTTCCTCCCTTGATTCCTTTATAAAGCTTCAAAATAATCAGTAAATTGTTTCATTATATAAATCATTGATTGCTGCACACACAATCTGCTACATTAAGTATTCAATTCCCCTCTGCCATTTCCTAATATACAGCTTATTAGGTGGTTTCCTTAACAGTATCAGACTGTCTTGATTGCAAGTTCTTCCTGTGGGAGATAGCCGTTGAAACCAAAAGAACATGTTTCCAAAGGCTATAGGATAAAAAACTTACTCTGCCAATCTCTCTTCCTTGTTGCAGATGCCGAGGGACAATGATAGTCATTATGTTAGGTTGTTGCTGCATAAGGGCAAAGTGAACACCTAATATTACTGCAGAGAAAGCAATCAAATCTACAGATATTAAAGAATAGAGAAAACAACAAACAAGTATAAAAATAAGTGTGGCAAACTAATTTAATCTATTTGTAAAGTACTCTTGAAACTAATAAGTAGGACAATATGTAAAAGAAAAGAAAAATAAATTCTAACACTAGAAATTTAAAAAAAAAAATCAATTGCATAAATCTAGTAATAAAACAAAATGAGGCTAAAAAAATAACATCATGTTTCTTTAAATTGCTAATTTATGGGCATAAAAGGAAAACAGAATGTGCTATATTAGAAAAAAAAAAAAAACATTTGTACCTAGGCCAGCATTTACAAAATATAAAATGTTAATATCTTTACTGACTATACAACAAATCTCAGAACAATCAAACCACCTACATTGTGTCAATTTTCTCGTATTATTGGCTTCCCTCCCACTTTTTTATGTCAAGCAAACTAATCAGGTGGCTCCAAGGAACAAACATAAAATGTTTGTTAGAAAAAGACATTTTTGTAACTCAAGGCCAGCATTGACAACATTAAATGTTACATCGTTACTGACTGTACAACAAATCTCAGAACAATCAAACCAGCATCATTGTATCAATTTTCTCATATTATTTGCTTCCCTCCCATTTTCTTTTATGTTAAGCAAACTAATCAGGTAGCTCCAAGGAACAAATAAGTATTTGCAACATAATGCCAGAGGTATAGAAGATGGAACTGACTTTCTTCTTCTCCCCTATGAATGGAAGAAGCCATCCAAACCCGCTTTTCAGTAAGCTGTAGTCTCAGATTTTCTATATTATTTCCGCCGCTTCCATTGACTCCAAAATCCTCTATTGCTGAACGAAAAGAGTGATAAGATGAGATTAGTACAGATCACTTTTATCACTTCGAAAATTCAACTTTCCAAGAAGAACCAACAACAAAAAATTTCAATTACTATAACTACATTTATAAACATAGTGGCAAGAACATGGACGTCAGCTAAGCAGCTACTTTTATTTTAAAAGAACAAAATGATGTTGTATAAGAAGACAGTTATCAACTTTCATGTTCAATTTCATTTAGTTTAAATATTAAGTAATCAAAAGAAATGGCATACCATATTTTAAATCACCAGCAAAGTTAATGATATAAGGAGGGGCCTGTAGTAGCTGAAACCGGATACCCTGCTCTGTACTCTATGACATTCCAAATGTTGAATGGTGGCATAGTAAAAGACTTGAACTACTGAGAAGGTAAAAAAGATCCAGGAGAACATACCAACGGGGCAATCAAAGAAAACTTCGATAACATCAATGAAATTAATGGTAGAAGCACTGGTCCTGACCAATATTTAAAGGACTTCTTAGACATCCGAGCATTTAAAAGTGTCAGTGTTATCTGATGAGAGTAATGGGTTATAACATGTTAAAATCAATATAATGAATTGATATGGTGCACATACAACTCACATAAATGAAGCAGATGTATGAACAAAGAAATTAATTTTACCATTTAAAATTAAAAAGGTCAGCCTCTACTATTGATAGGTACTACATTATCTAGTTTCAGTTCAGATGCATGAATTGAACATTCGACTACTTTTCTCTCCCTTACATGCACTACAGATTGCATGCAGTTCACAAACTAATGAACAAAGAAATTAATTTTACCATTTAAAATTAAAAAGGTCAGCCTCTACTATTGCTAGGTACTACATTATCTAGTTTCAGTTCAGATGCATGAATTGAACATTCGACTACTTTTCTCTCCCTTACATGCTCTACAGATGTATGCAGTTCACAAACTAATGAGAAAGAATGACTTACGCCATTTCTAGAAGCATCCATGATAAGATTTGGCCAGAGTTCACTTTCCATTAGCACAATAGCATTTGGTTTCCAATAATCAAGGAAAGAATGGATGGAAGTAGGAGTGTCAACAGGTGAAAACTGCCAAATTTGAAAGTTTCAGCAAAGCAAAACAATTGTGTTAAGCCTAATCAGAAATTCAAAAAATGTCGGCCACACATAACTGAAAAATATGTTAAGCCTCCATTCAAACTGATAAAGAAATGATAAGTAAATAATAAGCAAGCTAGAACACAAAAGTCAACCCAGGAATGTCATTTCAAGGGTATGTGTGCTTGATCATTTATCCCGAAGCAAGATATACAGTCCTAAAGATCCTAGAAACCAATTGAAAACATGATAACAAATTGAGTTTTAAACAACTATAGCAGAAATAAATTTCCTCAAGAAACCAACACATTTCTCTTTTTCAGTTCTTTTCTGAAATAAATTTATTTTGGAAAAATGCATGATTATTGCCAATGCGTGTTTCCAAAAATTAAGAAATGACAGTGCACCATCCTTGTGATTTGTATCCTGATCAATTAACAAAAAAACCAGTAATTTCCTATTATTATAAACAATAGTCTCTCATCCTTTTAAGTACAAGATTTTCTTCAATAAATCATCAGACTCAGCACAGGCAACAGTTCCATCCAATAGCTTCCCTGCATGAGCCCATCACGAAAATGACCTAGGCAATAAACCTAATTGAGGAATGCCAATAAGTAATAATACAATTTCTAATACGCTAATTTATTGCCTGCTAGTGACAACAACACAAGAGCCTCACTTCTTATTGAACTAGCGTGCGTAAAGTAAAGATTATATCTTAGAAATTGTATGTTAGGCATTTCTCAACTTAATTTGAGAAAAGATGCAGGCAAATAGAGAAATTACTGAATCAACATACCTGTAAAATTACTTCACTCGGAAGCGACTTGCTTAATACTTTACTGCGTTAAACCAAAAAAAATATATATATTATAAGAACAACGTCACAAAATGAGTTCAGTAGCGTCTAATTCTCTTCTCAAAAAAAAAAAAAAAAAAAAAAAGGATTCGGAAAACATCTCAACAGTTTGAACTTTGAACTACAGTTTCTAGTGTTGAGAAATTCAGAGCAAGAAAATAGAGTGCGAGTGTGAGAGTCTTACAAAGCAGACATAGTGGTGATGGTCATGAGCACGTTCAAGTGAGGCATTCTGCTAATGCAGCGTTTGATTACGGGAATGGCGATCATTCCTTCGCCTAAGGAAACGGCATGAAACCAGAGGAGTGGGCCCGGTCGTCGAGGCTGAGAAGGGTGGCCGAGGCGCTCCGGCCACCGGAGCGGGTGTTCAAGGCCGAGAAACCTGCGCCACCGCAGGTGGAGGCGGATTAACGGCGATACGCCGTAGCTTAGGGCTCTGTATAGCTTGTACACCGCCAACCCCCTCTTCATCCTTCTATTCTCTTCCGCGCCATTCTTCCTCCTCTTCTACCTTCTGCCACTTCACCACACCAGAGTGTGACCCCAAGCCCAAGCCCAACGACTACCCCCTCCGTGTGGGCCTGCCGTCCCAAGTACGAGTGATTCTTCCTGCACCTCCATGACGACTTCCTGCACCTCCATACTAATAACGATTTTACAAAAATACCCTTTTAATATTTTTGAAAATCCCATCTTACCCTTTTTCATATCTTCATCATCTCCTCCTTTCATCTTTCTATCATTTCAGCCTCCAACGACCCTGCACCTCCATACCTCCATACGCAGGTTCCTGCACCTTCAAAATTTCTTCTAGTGTTCTTCTATTACATTAGAGAAAGGTTTAAACACTATAAAAGTTTCACTATTATATCCTCCATCCACAAAGGTTTTACAACCCGCAATTCATTTTTAAAATTTTTTTAAATTACAAATTATACAACTAGTAATGTGTTTCAAAAATTTTTATATTACGGATTGTAGAACCCATAATAATAAAGATGCAGGAAGTCCTCATGGAGGCGCAAGAAGAATCACTCCCCAAGTACAAATAAAGTGGGCCTTTTATGACGGGCCGCTCAATCGCAAATGATAACTACACTTTTCTAACTCGTCTTTTATTTTCAGTATTAGGAATGTAGTATCTATAGATTCTTTTCACTATTTAAAAATATCAATATTTTTAAAATTAACTACTTTGATGACTGAGAAATTTAACTAATTTAAAATCAAATAATTTACTTTTTTATTCAAATCATTACTGTTTAGGCCTAATTGTAATTTAGATCCCTATATTTTTGCAAAATTTGTAATTTTAGTCCCTAGATTTTTTTCTATGTAATTTTGGTTATTGCAGTTTGCTAAATGCATAATTTCGGTCCCACTTAATATTGATCCTCAATTCCTATAAGATGACAGATTCAAATTTTAAACTTATGTTAATATGTAGCGTGATAAATGCACCAGGTGGACAACATGCAACAAAATTAATGATATCTTCCATGGCTTATTGGAGTAGATTTCTTCATTTTTATGTGCAATCAAGAATTTGTTGCTTTATGTAACGTAGTGATGTGACATATTTTATGACCTTGTCTTGCAATCATTCATAGTTTTGCTTGGTTATGTGTTTGAATAAAATCAGAACTTAACCAAAATGCAACTCAGAATCAGCTTGATGTGATTCTCTGCGTATTGATATAGTAAAAGTATTATGACACTTTTTGGAAAAGGCTACATCAGAAAATGAAAACTGTACATGATCGGTAACATTATTCACATTGGCAATGTTCTGTAGCCTAAAAACGTTCATCGTACAAGTGATTCTTTCTTAAACGAACACCATTAAAAGTTCTAGACCCTGCAAATTCCTGTGCATGTCTCATGCGAGCCTCTCTATTAATCCTACTGCATACATAGTGAAGACCAACCAGGAGTTCAACCATTGCAGCTTCAGCTTTTGCTTGGTTTGCAAAGTAAAGAGTTTGGACAAGCAAAATATTTGCTTTGCAAGCAGATTGCTCCCTCTCAAAATTCCTCTCACAATGCCACTTTATCATGTTGTGTGCCAGAGGGGCCAGCCATTCCAATATCTGTGAGACTACCAAACTCCATTCCACTCCAAGAGTAGCTTCATGGGCAGAAGCACGAGTGCTCTTTGCGTACCACTTCAGCTTACCCCTCAGAGCGGTTCTTATAGCGGTTGGTAACATGTCATACAAATCATCTCTTGTTTCAAGATCAATGAGGTGTGGTGCTGACACCATCTTCTCTATTAGCACAATCACATATGCATAATGTAGAGCCAAAGCTGCACCACCAAGGGTAGATTCACCTGGCTTTAACCGATCCTTCATAGATAGTCTAAAATAAATTCTACTTCTGCATGTCAGAGATTTTTTCTCCACTATCTTGTCAATATTCTTCACATGGCAATCCACCAACCTCATAGAACTACCCTTAGTTGGCATACACATAGGAGAATTATTTGCAACTGACATGCAACCTATGTATGGCCCAATATTTTTGAACTGCTTGCCTTCTGAATGAGGCACTTGTTGCTTTTTCTTCTTTCTCTTGCTCTTGTTTTTGTCCACTACAAACTCTTGCTTGCTCCCAAAACGTTGTGAACTGAATCCACGTGAATTAGTCTTAGAAGAATGCATAAGATTAGAGAAGGAATGAGTGCGAGTAAGATGATTGGTATTGGTATTCAAGGAGGGAGAAAGAGATTCATTTTCCTGATTTTCAATATGTATATGCCTGTTTCCAAAGACAAGTATGATTCTCTCAAGAATTGTGAACAACGATCTTGCCAATAACCGGACCACGTAGTCATGAGTTCTGTTCCACGGAGACATGTCTCTGAGAGTTTTCACTTGCTGGCGCTGCCACATGACCTTCTTGTGAAACTCAAGCAATTTCACCCCATGAAGCTGGCGATTCGCCTTCATTCTCCTGAAAGTCTGTTCTCTCTCGGCTAGTACCTCAAGCTCTTGGGACAGTAGTGACATAGCAGCCACAAATCTATCCATTTTCTTCACCTTCCTCTCCATCTTTTTCCATGCATATTCCCACCCTGACCATTGAGCATGATGCTGAGCAGGATTGTGAACAAAATGTTCATAACCATGATACACTACATCCTTGCACCTTTTACTCAACCTGGCCACAGACCAAGCTAGGGACTCAAAGTTATTGAGTATCTCACTCAATGCCAGTTCCATCAAGAAATCGTCATCATCAGACACTAGCATTTTCACCCCAACCGATCTCACTATCCATTCCTTCGTAATCATTATCTCCCTGCTACTCAAAGAACGCCATAAACTAACCACCTTAGACATCAAACCCGCAACTTCAAACGCCAAAATCCCAATCACTTCCTTGCCATCTGATGCACTCTTGCGTGAGACTGGCAAGAGAAGAGCACTAAGCCATTTCCTATTCACCGCTTCAGTCCCCATAGTCCAATGCCCACGTTTCCTAATTAGCATCTCAACAGTCAACAAATACCCCTAATCTTGTTTAGACTTTATCAAATACAAAAACACAAAACCCCTTAAAGCCACCAAATTGCAAGACCCAAACTTGGCCAAAAATCACTCAATAACACGTGACCAACAGCAACAGGCATTAGTCTTTAAGATAAAGTTTCTGATATTTCAAAATTTAAGTTGAGTTAAAATTGCGTATAACTCAATCATAAAAGTTAACTAGTGAAGTAAGAACTATTTCCGCTTAATACGCAATTTTCACTGCATTAAAACAAAGGGTTTCCAACGGCTCACAAAACTCAACCAAAGATTCAAAAACACACGTAAAGAAAGATATTAGAAACATACCCTCAACGAGTCTGAAGCAGCATTTAGTTCAATGAGAAGAAACTGAACCTCTCCAAGGATAACAGTGGGACATAATAAGGTGAAATGGCGCAGCAGAAGCCATAATGAATGGATGGTAGAGGTACGAGAAAAGGATAAGAAAATGGAGAAAGGACAAAGTGCAAGAGAAAGACAAAAGACAGGGAGAAAGAGAGAGAGTGGAAAACGGTCAAACCGAGGTAAGCATAAGGGTGTCCACGTAGAATCATGGTTTTGGGAAACGTGACGTTACTGTGACAATTCAGAAGTTAATTGCGTCCGGTAATTGCAGTTCAAAACAGTGTCTGTCTGATGATGATGATGCGCCTTGTGACCCTTTGGTGTTTGAGTGTGACGAATGGTAGCGAACAACTTCGTGAACATTAAGAATTTTGGTTCTACGCGGCTACTAGTTGAAGTGAGCACGTTTTGTTGTGGTAGTTTCATTGTTCCTGGGGACAGGACCGGAATTTTAACGAGCATATGCTACGTTGGATCAATCGTTGGTTATATGCTAAGCCTCGGATTCGGAAACTCTTTTGGATTTAATGTAAATTCAACTTTGCAGAATTGGGCACAATGTAATCCCATTAAATAAATTTACAAATATTAGACTATTCAATTTGTTAATAATGTTCCAACTGCTAAACTAGGTACTCTGATTTTATGCAAAAGTTTCTCTACCCCTAGTGAATAAAAAAATTATACCATTTTACAAAGTCTTACTTATTCAAAATGGAAATAAAATTATTTTTTTATTATAAGCAAATGAGGTATACATATATCATATAGGATTGCAAAACTAGCAGAAGAATAAACTGTACAGTTGATTTCATAATGGGTGGATTATTAGTGTAATCTTTGTATTAAAATTTAATTAATATATTTATTAAATACATTAGAGTGTTTCCTTGACGTTAGAATTATTATTAAGTGTAACGTTTATGTAATATAATATGTTATGATATACGTATTTAATATATTGATGTAGTTTTCGTGAATACATTAAATTGTATTTATTAAATATGATGAATAATTAAATTTCATAATACTATTAATCTTCGTATGAGTTAAATCTAATAAATATAATATATGCTTATTGAATATACGAGTTTCCTTATGGATTTTCACTTGTTAAACATGCCTTAATATGCTTTTTAATCTTCAATATTGAGATAAATGTGTTTCGTACTTCAAATTTTAAATTGTTCTTTTTTTTTCCTTTTAATTTAAAAATAAATTTGTTTTAATCTATCCGTTCATACACCTTATACCAAGACACTAATTATTTTTCTTTTTTATTTATTTTTTTCTTTGAGTTCTTTGTCTTCTTTTTTTTTAATTTATTTTTCTATTTTTTCTTATTTTTTCAATGCTTTTTTTTCAAATCTTTATAATAATACTCTAAGTCTTGTTTATTTATTGGTGTTCTATCAGAACATCAATGATAAATATGTCCGTAACTTTCACACGTTAGCACCTAATAAAACTAACTTTAATTTTGGACTTTGATATGTGTTTATAGTTGTATTGCTTATGTAGTCTTTTATAAAAATAAATTTCATTTTTCAACTCTTTGATTCTCAGAAAAGAATTTCATATCAAATTGATAATCTTTTGTACTCTAATGATACTAAAGGATTATTGAATATTTTTAAATATTTTTTTTCTCTTTTCTTGTCTCGTTTGTATTAGTTTTAAAATTTGTCTTTTCATTAATCTTCGGAAAGTATAATCATTTGTTCTCTTTTTTTTTCGGAAAACATGTATTAGACTTGTAAGAGGACTTGAAGACATCTTAAATAATAATTAAGAAAACAATACAAAAGTAAAAACAAGTATATGGGTTAAAGTAAATCACTCTCTTAAGTGTTTCCACTTAAAAATGTTTAGATTTTTCACTAAAAAAATGTTCATGCCTTTTATTAAAAACTACAAAAAATTTTCACAAGGTAAATCAATCCAACACTCAAAGAGATCTAAAAGAATATGAAAAACTTGTAACAAATATCAAATTATAAAACTACTAACCAATAACTTACAAGAATTTTAAAGACAAAAAAACTTTAAAGGAATTTAAAAGACAAACTAGGAAAAAAGTAGAGAAAGAAAGCTAAACTAAAAGAATACGCATTATGTGACAAATTGACTCCAAATAAGGCAAAGAAAAGACTAGAAGAAGACACTCAAATTAAAAAATAAATAAAAAATAGACATATAATTTTACTATAAAATTCATGTTAAAATGTACAAGGAAAATAACACAAAAGGAATAAAATTTTGGAAATACCAACCCAAATAGTTTATTCAAGTGGACAATCCCAAAAAAATCGTACAATTCCATAATTATTTCCCTTTCTTCGTTCACATTTCATAGTGCACATCTTAATCTTTCTAAAACTTTCATCCACATTCTTCCATCTTTGGGTGAGGCACACCAATTTGCCTTGCAGATCACTATGATAACATGAACGAACAGAACATTATAACTCTCCTCATCTTAATCCAAGTATCCACCTCATATTCTTTATACGTTTTTTATCTATTTGGAATCAATCGCACCAAATTAAAGCATAATAAAAAAAATCAAATTGTAATCATCTTTCCTTTATTTTCTCCACTATAATAATTACTCAACATTTTTTTTTTCTAATATAAATAAACTTATGAATCTAACACATCGAATGAATTGGCTAACTATTCAAGTATTAATCAATTATTCGTGTAAACGAATAATCTATCGTATCAAAACTTAGTTAATTATATTCTTATGATAATTTTGAACTTAAATTTATTATATATGAACCCGTGATTTTTTTAAGATTAAGTATTTCAATATAATCAATTTTATTGTTGCTTTATCGATTGAAATGTTCTTATTCATTTTAAAAAAAAAAAACTTGCATGCAAACAATTAAGAATGCTTAATCCAATACATAATAATATCACAATCAATCAAACATAAAAAGTATTAAGACAGATTCAAGTATTTTGTATACATCATGTAAAGAACTCTACTCTATATTAAGTTTAAATGATCTAACAATTTTTTTCTTATTATTTAATCACTTTGATATCATCCTACTTTTTCAATGTTAATTTTTAAAAACCTGAGTGCAAGATAAATAAGTTTGAAATACATAAAAGTGTAAAGTCATATAAGAAGTGACAGAAAATAGTAAATTACATAAGTGAAAGAATAAAAAAATTGTAAAGTCTACTAATGTTTATAATCTATTGAATTTTGAATAGAAAAAAGAGGGAAAATTGGATTATATCACTTAAACACTAAAATAACCTTTCTTATACTTAATTTTCTAAGTTTACCTTTTATTAAAGATATTTATTCCTTTTCATATATATATATATATATATATATATATGTAATATTTTTACTTTCTACAAAATGAAACTAGAGATAAGAAAAAAAAATCTATTATTTTCTAAAATAAACAACCTATAAAATTGTCTCAGTTTTTGTCTTTTCTTTCTTCTATTTGACTTTCTTGCATGCCAAATTAAACTAAAACAAAAAAAAAAGTATTTTTTTTTTATTAATTGAAATTGCATTACCTATTTTGATGAATTAGTAAAAAGTTATTTCAATTAAATAAAATGATACTTTGTTATTTTATAGTGAACAGAGAAAATAAAACTAAATCACTTTTTCAAATCAAACAAACTCTAATTATAATTTATAGTAGTTAAATTGATAAAAATATAATGATTATTCCCATCTTCTCCTTTGATTAGAAAAATGTGGCAGGAAAATATAATTATGTAAAAATAAATTTCTATCCTTATGGTCATTAGGAAAGTGGTATGACCATTTTTCTTATGGATCATAACAATAATAAAATGAAGTTGAGGATCTAAAAACATGCAGCAAGCACATCAATTTTTGGTCAATCTAATTTTAAAGTAAAAGCATATCCACCTGCACAGCAAAGTGCCTAAAAATACAAAATTTATCCCTGTGGTTTATATCAAAATTAGGAAGGTATCAGAAATAACTTTCTTGTATATAGTTTTCGGATCCACGATGATGTGAAAAACTCTTCGAAGTTTCCCCAATGAGCAAAAGTTAAAAATTACAAATAAATTTATCGAAACAATCCGAACATAATAAATAGCCTAAGAAGTCTTTGAGATCCTCTCGAGAAGGAAAGAAGAAAAACTTACAAGGGTTCAACAGAAACTGTAATGAAAAAATAATGAGGCCTCAACAATCCTTTCTAATTTCTGACAACTGTACATAATGTCATATAACCTAGTAGTTGTCACGACAAAGTTCCATGTTAGTTTCATTCAGTTACCATGTCAGCCTCTGCATCACCTGAAAACAAAAAAAAAAAGGTTACAATGTGATGAAAGATTATTGACCTGAAAGTGGAACATCACATCACAAGACAAAACAGTACCATAACCTTCTATTCATCAGGCAAAGATATGTTGATGTCTGGGGATGTCCTCTGGTCTGAATATTCCTCGGAGCCATTCCAAGTAGCAGCATCAAGTGTAGCATCTAGGTTCTGTTTGTCACTTGAAACACTGACAGATTCTCTCTGGGTTTGATCTGGTATCTGAGACATGGTCATCAAAAAGTTTTCACCTTCAGCATTTGCTTGTGAGATAGGTCTAGCAAATGTCACAGTTTCTGGAACAGCTGATGTAGGAGAGACCACTGTCTGTTGTTCACGTTGATACTTCTTCTTTTGGCTCTTCTGCGCATTTTGCGTGAAGCTTCCTACTACAATCTGTAACCATTACAAAAAAAATTCCAACAGAAATATGTAATGAGTCATAAAATAATGTACTCTTCATAGTGCTGAAACTTTTTGTTTCAACAATTTAAATGTAAACAGTACAAGTCAAAAGATCTTGGTCATACAGCCTAGAATAGAAGCCTCATATGATATACGAGTTTATGTTTTAGCTTATGAGAGTTACAATTCCAATCTTATTACTGTGGTTACAATTCATAACAGTCACAGGACAAATCAGTTTGGGGTGTGTGTGTGTTATAGGATAAAAACTAAGGTTAAAACTCGAGAGTCGGTTCTTGTTGTTATACAACATTTGAGTAATTGACATCCCAAACCTATTCTTGAAAGCATAGGAAATCTTCTAGAAAGAAGTAAAGAAAATAGCATACTTGGATGGGACCAGCAGCTGTTAAAAGTCCAGCAACACCTCCTCCTATCACTCGACCATCAGGACCAGCAAGTGAGACACTTAATCCACCAGTTCGACTTTTCATGCCACTGTTGTCGGCTACAGTGAATGATCCAGACAAAGATAAAATCTCAAATCGACCCTGAAAGTAAATAGTGGACTGAATTATTTAACAATTTCCAAAAACAAATAAGCATAGTTGCATGCATGCCAAAAGGGTTATGCTAATAACAAGAGAAAATGCAAAACAGCAGAAAATGACAGGTCCTAGTTGACATTGACCTCAGACAAACTACCACGTTAATGTGTTAATGTTTAAATAGTTAATAGAAAGATGTGTTTTTGCAGATTAATAATGCATCACATAAATGATTCACATCATCATCGTGTACTAAATCTATGCATTGTCTTTATGCATTTCTCGGTTGCACGACAAGGAAGGCTCAACATGAAGCCTAGTTGTCACTTATCATCATATTGTAATACTCAAGGCCATAGAAATGCTAGCTCAGTAGCTTATCATAGTATTTCTGTTGGAAAATTATGACTTAGTTCAGATATACTTTTCAAAAAGTACCAACAGAAGAAGACAACAAGGTCAAATAAATCACAAAATTTTCTTCAGTTAAAAACCAATTTATTTTTAGAACCATCTCATTTCACTTCTTCGAAAAAAACTGATGTAAATATACTGATTTTAACTCTCAAACGATATTTTTATTTATTTGACCACCTATTCTTTTACCATATAAGTGAGTGTTTGTATAAGTTTAGCCAATGTAGCCTTATATCACCCCAATAACTGAAACTCAGCTTGCTGATTAAGATAGCCAACAAAATTATGACTTGGATATTAGTTGAAATGTTTCTCTAGATTTAAAATGATTACAACACTTTACGAAAGAGGACACCGCTAGAAGCGTGTGTCTATCTTCACTAGCTAGTGGATTGTGTCTCTTATATGCTTTATTTTAGCATCTTAATAATTAACTTATTTCCCCTTTCCAGTGTTAGATCTGACACTGGAACTGATGAAATGAAAGGATAAACCAATTCTATAACATACACCCAACACACCAATTTTGAGCATATATCCAATACACAAGGCAGGTAACATGTCCAACCCCACAAACAAGAAGAGACAAACAGAGATCACCTGACATAAATGCACCCAATGCTGCCCTATATGGCATCCATATTCTATATTGGCAGAAGACATAAATATGCTAGCCCATGAAATTATATCAGATACGACTCAAATTCAATCAAAGAAACCATGATATTATGGAATTGGAAAAGCAATCAAAACCTTTATAAAGGAAAAAAATGGCAAAATAATTTTTAATAAGAAAAGCATTTAGATCTAAAGAGACCATGCCTCGTAAGTCAATATGCCACCAGAAGAACCGGGTTGGCGTATGGTGACATTAGAGATAGCTCCATTAGCAGAGAGAATGCATATTCCTCTTGGACCCTTCTGAGCAAATGACAAGATCTTTCCAGCAACATCCTGTAACGTAGTAAAGTAACAAGATCCTTATCCAAATCGCCGAACAAAAAAGATCTATCAAAATTGCTCAAGCAAATTAGACCCCGATGATACACTATTACATAAATCTGCAAAAGGACAACAATGCACACTGGCTTCTACATTACCTCTCCAGTATAAACAGTCACCACATGCGGTATGAAATCACCAGCAGCTGTGTTTGCAAACACCTCACCTTCAAACACCACAGACAGAAAACCAATCCACACATTAGCCGCATATGGTATAATAATTTTCATCACCAAAATTAGAAGCCATGTGAATGAACCCAGAAAAGAACAGTTTTTTTTGGGTACCAGAGAAAAATCTCGCTGAAGCCAGATAAAACAATTAAGGCGACAAAACTCTTTGTCCTATTGACAAACTCGAATTCAAGACAACTAATTATACTGAAAGAGGCTGGAACCAGTGGATCCACTCGTTAAGCGGTAAAAGAACAATTTTTTCTAGCCATGGAAATCAAATGAACGTACACGCCAACCTTAGATTACTAACCACAAAAAGGAAAGTTCACATTTTTGTTACCGATTTACGGTCCCTGAGACATTACCAGAAAGAAACAAATAAAAAGGAAAAACCCATCGTTTGCATCAATCAAGGGACCCTTTAACAAATTAGGCTCAAATCTCGATCCCAACCCCATGAACCCAGAACAAAAAAAATAAAAATAAATAAAGAAATCCGAGACACAACCCAAGACAGTGGAGCTACAACAACCATGGACAAAGGGTAGGATTAATTGAGATTCATGATTTAGGTATGCCGGTAAGAAAATGAAGGGGGTGAAAAGAAAAAAGGTTGAGCTAGGAACAGGGATTTTTTGGTTGGCGGGTAAGTCAACTTGGGGACGAAACAGTACAATGAGTGAGGTCAGCACTCAGCAGCAGCAACATCACAACACCTGAGAGAAACAAAACAACGTTGTACCGTACCACTACTCACCAAAAGAAGAAAAGAGTTGGTAGTTGCCAAAAGCTGTGTGCTTGCCACGGCCCCTTTTGTTAGAGAACTCAGAAGGTGTCGACAAAGTGAAACCCGGGGGAGGGGGCGTTGGGGTTGCACTCACCCTCAGGTTCCCGTCTGCGTCATACTTTCTCGGCCTCCCTCTCTTCTTCTTCCCAAACAAGTCAAAACTCCCTTGCCCCCCAGTGCTCCCTGGTGTTGTTGTCACCAATGTTGTTGTTGTCGTTGCAGCTGGCACTTCAGGAACCATCGTTGTTGGTGTTGGCGCCGGTGCTGGTGCTGGCGCCGGTGCCGGTGTTGGTGTTCCTTCGGTGTTTGCCACGTTCATGTTCATGTTAACATTCATGTTCATTGGCAGAGACACCACAGATGGTGTGACCGATGGTGGTAGAGCTGGCCCTGCAGAAATGGGGTTGTTGTTGAGTGCTGCTTCCATGAGGGTGTTGGTATTTCCAGAAATGGAAGCAGAAAAAGGATGGAGTTTGAACAAGGAAGATGCTGCAAATGGCGCCAGAAGTAGAAGGAACAGAGAGGGTGTAGGCTTTTTCTCTTTTTAATCTTTAGAGGTAGAAATTGTGAATACTTGAATACAACTCAACTCAGTTACTCTCTCTCTCTTCTCTCTCCTCTCTCCTCTCTCTCTCCTCTTCTCTCTGTCTCTGTGCTTTGGCATTAATGGAGGAGAATGAGGCTGAGATGGGAAACTGCTATTTTCTTGTCGGGACTCCACTCTGCATTATATTATTTTAATTTGCATAGAGTTGGGTTTAAATATTAAAATGTGTCAAGTCTCTTGTAATCTATGAGGATAATCACCACATATAAATGTCCTATACCCAAATTACCCCCCTTAACCGCCCTAAGGATTTTTAGGTCCAGTTGCTTAGATTGTTTTTTATAATTAAAATTTCCTTTTCTTAAATTTATCTTTTATTATAATTACATATTTACTATTTTCTTACTTTTCTTCAATGTTACGGTTAAAGGCGTAAAAGAAGAAAAAAAACAAGAAGCGAAAAAAATATATATTAAAATCCGTGGAATGAGAAAGATAAAAAAGAGACGACAAAACAAATGAGGTATTCAGTTTACTTGTTATCGGGAGTTTTTAAAAAATGTGATTCTTTATTGATAATTAAACATTGAATGTTGAATTATATTTTTTAATATTACGTGTAAAACACGTGAAAGAAAAAAGAAAGATAAATAAGTTTTAAAAGTAACAAAGGAATGTGGAAGAGACTCACAATGGGAGAAGAACAACAACAAAATAATGTAAAATCGATAAATATTTACGAAGTCAATTTAGACAGAAACTGAGAAGAAATAGATGTAGAAACTAAACATTTTAAATACTAAAGCTGATTATCTCTTTAATATTTATTATGCATTTAATGTTTTCTTACTTTACTTTAACGCTAATTGTGAAACGCGTGAAAAGAGGGGGAAAAAAATAAGATGCTGCAAAAAAAAAAAAAAAATTGAAATCCGTAAAAGGAGGACGATTAATAAAGAAGTGACGAAAAAAGTTATTCATTAAACTTCTCATTTAGGCTTTTTAAAAATATATGCTTAAATTATATTATTTGGTATTAGTTAGATTGAACGCTAAATTTTTAGAAGTTTGTGCGAAATCCGTAAAAAGAGAAAAGGAAAAATAAATTTAAAAAAAAAAATATGTAAAGGTAAAGCATATGTATTATTTCATTGTTTAGAGACTTCTAAAAAATTAAAGCATAACAAGAATAATGGAAAGACAATAAGGTTTACAGGTTGTCATATTTTGGCATAAATGTAGAAACGGTTCCTATGATTAATGATTTAAAATATTAAAGTTTGAAATTTTTTTCTTTTTAATGTCAAATATGCATTTAATCTTTTCTTACTTTTCTTTAACGTCATACGTGAAAAGAGGAAGAAAATTGAATAAGCAACGGCAAAAATTAAATCAGTTAAAGGAGAAATATGAATAAAAAGTGATAAAAAAAAGGAGTTATTCATTTATTTCGTCATCTAGAGTCTTCTAAAAAGTAAACAATTCAAAACATGTTAACTTAAATATTATTTATTTTATATTAGTTAGACACCGAATTAATCTTCTTCAATAGTTTGTGTGAAATTTATGAAAAATAAAGACAAGAAACAGAAAAGTAAATAAATAAGGATAGACAGGTAAAAATAAATCATATTTGCCTTGTAGTCATTTAGAGTTTTCTAGAAGATTGAAAGAGTAACAAAATAACGTAAAATCCACTAATATTTACAACTTATCAAGTTTGCATTAACAAGAGAATAAAAAATTTATATAATTAAATATATCTTAAATATTAAAGCTAATTTATTTGTTTATATTAGTTCTTTCTATTCTCTAAAATTACATGTGGAAAAAATAAAATAAAAATACAAACAACTTGAAACTTGTAAAAGAAGAAAGATAAGTAAAGGAATGAAAAAATAAGTTATTTAACGTGAGACTTGGAATTTCGATACAGATAAATTTTAAATATATACAAAATTAAAAGTATGTAAATAGTTATAAAAATTCTCTAATACTTTTTTGTTATGAAACAAGCGAAAGAGAAAATATAAATAAATCTGAGAAGTAAAGAAAAATAGACAATACACAAAAATAAACATGTAAAATTAAATTGCATGTATATCCTTTTAGATAACTTAAAATTCATCTCTCTTATAAAAAAGCAGAAGAAAAAAAATCACATAATTAAATATTTCAAATAATAAGTTTTGTAAATAATATTTAAATTTAATATTATCTTCTTTTTCATAAACGTTATTTTTGAAACACTTAAAATAAAAACAAAAATTAATTTCTTTTTTAAAGAAAAATATGAAAAGAGTTTTAAGAAATGAATTTTAAGTTCAACTCAATTTTATAAAATTGATTTATAAAATAAGGTTTGGATTTATTTATATATTGTTAAGTGATTTTATTTTTAGCCAATGTAAGATATCTAACACACCTTCTCATATTGTGACTTTTCAACTCGTGTATGTGACTATATATTTAAAGATGGTCCAATAGGAAATAGCTCAATAGACCTAACAATCTTGTTATGATACGCTCTGAAACGCTCTGATATCATTTAAAAAAAATAGATTTTAAGACTATCTCAATCTTACAAAATTAAAATTAGCCTGCAATGTGAGATTTATAGCCACTTATATACTATTGTAAAGTCTTATATGTAATTAAAGAATTTCCAACAAAAAATAAAATAAAAAAATGACATAAAATGAGTTATTATTTTTAGAATTTTTCATAAAGTTAAATTTGAACAAAATTTAACATAACTTCTATTTTTCTTTTAATATTAGTTATACAATGAATGTTTGATTATTCTTTATATTTATGCAAGTTACAACTTTAATTTAAGTAATGATGAAATTCTTGTTTAATTTTAGATGAGACTTTTGATACGTGGATATTTTAAGTTCAGGATTTGTATATATTATAAAAATAATTATTTTTTACTTATTTAAAACTTTATCTTTCTATTTTTTTTTTAACCTCTATCGTTTTTTTATTTGACTTTAAAATCTTGAAAACTAACCAAGAGTAAAATTAATCACCAAAATTTAATAAGAGTTATTTTTAATATATATATATATATATATATATATATATATATATATATATAATGTGACATAACAAAATGAATTTAGGTTAGTTAAAATATATAATAATATATTTGATTTTTAAATTAATTTCTAAATAGTCTATGTGTGTTTTTTGAAATAACGGTAAGAAAATTCAATCAATCTTCATAAGTTATGATCGGAGACAAATTACAAATCCTAACTTAAATAATTATATGATTTTTTGTAATATAGCTTAGTGGACTTCAAGTGACTATGTGTAATGTTATAACACAATATTATTATTTAATAGTTTACTTTGTCACTTAGGTTAGTTATATAGTTACTCACTAAAAGCATAACTAAAAGTTTAAGTGAGGAAAATGTTGAATTTATTCTTATTTCTTTAAGAATTTGAGTGTTCAAACACTTATTTGGATGGTTAAGTGAGGTAGAGCCAAATTAATTTTCTCATCCAAAAATATATTGTTCAACATCAATATAATTTACTGTGTAATCATATTTTACTATTTAAGTGAGAGAGAATGACCGTGAACTATCTCTCATTTTTAAAAAAAGTCATTAAATTGATAATGTTACACACTAGATGTTTTACTTGAGTAATATCTCTATATTTTTAAAAGATTAAATATAAATATTTTAGTTACATATTTGAGATTCAAATGGATGAATAATACATGTATATTTATTTTAATAATATAAACATGAATATAATAATTGAACATGGTTGAGTGAGAAATAAACTAAAAACACATATTGAAGAGTTAAATTGTGTTTTGAGAATTTTAAAATATTTTCATAAATTTGTATCTTAAGAAATATAAACATGAGAAATTTAAAGTTGGCTTTTGAGATATTCATATGATGGCTGGTCAAACTTCTAACATAACAAACTTATTGTTAAAACTTTTTTTTAAGGAAAATATTTATATAAAAGTATCATTTTTAAATTAGTTACAGGTAAATAACATGTAATATCAAATCTATAGGAGAATATAGAGATTTAAATAAAATGTTTTTATACTAGTTTATGTTCAATTTTTTATCAACCAAGTTTTACAAAGTTAGACTATAAGTTATAAGATACAAGTATTATTTGGACTCAACTACTTATAGTTAAAACATAATTATTATTTGGATGCAATTACTTTTTTACTAAACAATAGTAATATTTGGAGATGAAAAGATGAAAAAATTTTAAGGTTGGGGATCTAAATAGTTTTATCACTTTTATTCTATAACTATTTTATGTCTTTGTTAATATAATATTAAGAAATAATTGAAATTAGCTAAAAAATATATAAAATTTACAATCAAATCAAAATTGCAGAGTTAATTGGATAAAAATTTAAAAATTTCAGAAAAAGTAAAAGAACCAAATTATAAGAAGAAAAAGTTATAAGCTAACTTTTAACAATGTTTAACTGTTATGATTAGCACGGTTAACCTTAAATAAGTTGTACTCTTAACCTCTTACACCAGTTTTAATTGAAAATGAATATGTTGAGGTCACTTCACACAAACACTAATAAAAGGAAAAGTGGTTAAATTGAATAATACTTCTAAAAAACAATAACATTTTTTAAAATAAAAATTATGTCTGTTTTCATTGGAGTGTGGGAAATTTAAAGGGTATTATAGAAATTTAAAGTGAATGCAGCTGTATTTGATTAAATAAATAAATAAATAAAAAACAGTAATTGGTAGGAGGAGTTTTCAAAGTCTGGGAATTCTTGGAGAGGAAACCTGCTGCAGATATTAAAATAATGCAGTCAAACTACTGCTCTTCTGTTAAAGCCATAAATAAATGCCTTTTTCGTTAATTTTCTCTGACCAAAATAAAAAGTCTGTGCCACTGTTTTGCGTTTCCCAAAATTTTAATCACATCTTCTCTCCGTAATAATTCCAAATGGTGTTTCTAAATATTGTGGATTTATTATGAAAGTTTTAAGATTTGAATTTTATGAGAACTTTCATTTAAGATTTTGGATTTTATGAGAACTTTTTATCAAACTATGTTTATATTAAAAACATGAATAATTAAATAAGATATTAACGAGAATATACGTTTTGTAAGAAGTAGAAATTTCAAACATATTTTAAAATTAACATTACAAAATAAAATAATAAATACATAAATTAATAATTCATAAATATTTTTTATAATAAAAATAACGGAACATTTGATTTTAACATCTTGAATTTAGCATCTTATAATATTAATATATATATATATACACACACACACACATATATATATATATATATATATATATATAATATGTTGTTATAGTTTTGATGTATAAAATATTCTGGATAATCTAAATTTTATTATTATTATTCAATATCTTCAAACAAAATTTATCTATAGTTAAAATGTTTATAATTTACGTGGCCCTGTATTTGCATTTAATTTTAGTGCATTGGTTATAAGCAACGAGCCTATATGAGCTTTTTGTTCACTTTTCTTTGAAGAAATGCCATCAACCTATGCTCACATTTTGGGGGAAAAAAATAGAAGAGTGAAAACTATGTATTTTGTGAAATAATTTTAAATTAGTGGTATTCATGGTTTTAGTTTTAGACAAATGATGAATGAGAAATGAAACATTAATTTCAAAAGATATATCAATAGTTTAGTTTCAAATTATTAATAAAAAAGATCAACATTTAGTTAAAATATAGTTAAACTTGAATTTCTCAAATAAAGGGTAGGATTTAAGTCTATTCTATGAGGGAAAACAATTGTAATTAAGAGAAAATATTTCATTAAAAGGAGCGAATCATATTTTTAATAGAGTTTGATTATTGACAAAATTGATTGATAGTTGAAAACATAAGCTAAACTGCAACTTTGATTTTCTCTCATTTCTGATTTGTGATTACATTTTTTTTTATATTTTTACGGTTTTAAGTTTGATTTAATTTTTAAATTTGTATACAATTTTCCTTTGAAATTCGTAAGTTTGATTCAATTAATTAAATATTTTCATAAAATAATATATAATTAAATATTTAACTAAAACTGAAAATTCTTAAAGTGTGGGATTTAATCAGAAAACAAAAAGTAGAGGCTAAAATCAGGATTAGAAAGTTAAAAGAAATCTAAATTGGAATTTAAGAAAATAAATAATTATTTATTGAAAGAAGAAAGCTTTAATGTTATTTTTTCTTTTGTTTTATTTTGAGTATTATTCTGAACAGAGGTTTATGATGCGAATTCCAAATAATAATGAGAAGCGTGTAACATGCCATCCTATTTACTTTGCCAGATAATGGCTTACGCCTTTTCATGCTGTGACACTGTTGGAAGTTGAAGCCTTAAATATAACTGAAACCATATTAGTATTTTAAATAAAAATAAAAAAATAATTCAAATATTAACATTTTAACGTATCAAATAAATGGTTTTTTTATCTGAGTCATGATATCCTTCATAAATAAAAAATCTGGTTCTCAACGTTACTTTTACGTTAATTTTTATATTAATATTAAAATACTTTATCTTATTATGTATTTTGTAAAACAAAATATGGAATAAATAATTATTAACATTCAACAAAGATAAGAAAATATTAAAAAGAAAAATGAATAAGGATATAAACTAAAAAGACATTATTGTTACTTTATCCAGTAGGATTTGTATAGTTTATGTGGTAAAATATAAAATATATTATTTATTTATAATATTAAAAAGAAAAACCAAATACAAATATATACACTAGTGTAATACTGTACTGATGGTGTAATTTTTCTTAAAAAATAATTCAGATAAATCCATTTTTAGGTCTGATAAAGCAAACAGAGAAATAAAAGCTGTCGGTAAGACCGTTGACGCCTCTGACACCACACGCAATCCATTAGAATCAATTTAAATTAATAACAAATCATCTTTTTGTTATCTGTACACATTATTAAATACTACTCTTCTTTAGAAAAGAAACAAATTATAGGGGACAAATTTTTTTAATGAATTACTTTTTTTATTCATATAAGAGTCAAATTAACAATACCCTAAGAAACCGTACTACTTGTGTTTTATAATTTTTATCAGGTGAAGAATAAGTTTTTTTTATTGAATAATGTATTTAAAGACAAAAATTTAAAGCACTTTTATTAAAATATAAGAGTTCTCTCTCTATGTATATAAACTAACATTATTTAGACTATATAATACTAACAACAGATATTTTTTTTTAGAAAACAGATAAAATTAATTAGTCCATATCTTTTAAAAAGGAAGAGTTTAAATAAAATATTTAATATTAAAAAATTAAAATGTATTTAAATCAAATAAATTTTTTTATTTAGTTTAGTTTTATATTTTCATTTTAGAAGTTTTGATTGTATTTGACTCGTCTAAGAAACGGATTGACCGATAGTTAATATAAATTGAAAGTATGATTGATTTTAATATTTAAAAAACGAACTGATATGATTTATTATATGGTAATACAACTTTAAGGTTTTAAGTTTGTATTATATTCATTTGTATGCGTGATTTATTATAATTGTAAATTTAAATTATATGTTAAATAATACTTATATAAAATAATCAGTTCGTCGTATGTTAAAAATTGTTAGACAAATTAAAAACATTAGCAAAGTTATATTTTCCAACTATTCAAATTGTAATTGTTAAAGTTACCGATATTAAATATAATAATTAGGACTTATTTGCATGAGTCAGAATATATGAGTTAAATTTGAGAATAAAAAATGACATTTAAATATAAGAATTAGGACTTATTTGCACGAGTGAAAATATTAAATATATGAGTTAGATACGAGAATAAAAAATGAAATTAATATAAATTTTTAATTACTTAATATATGTTTTATATGGGCTAGTAATTAAGGTTTTGGGTCTAGAGATGGACTTTGTTTTGATAAAGTTTATGCCAAGGGAAATATCATCTTAGCACAGGATGCCAATGATTTTCTATCCTTCTCAAATTCAAATATTATTCTTTCAATTTTTTTCTCTTTTCATTCACTTCACAGAATTTGAAGAAAAAAAAAATACATGTTCATGATTTTTTAATATATATATATATATATATATATATATATATATATATATATATAATTTTATTGTAATTATTATAATTATATTCAAAATAGTTAAAATCTAAATTTTAATTGTAAAGTTATAGGATAGTAAAATATTTACAATTCAAAACTATACACGATCATGAAAAAAAAATCAGAAGATGTTGAGTAAAATTAGATCACAATAAGACTTAACCTTAATTATTAAAAATTTATGTAATTAATAATAATTTTACATCCGTATAAGTGTACTGTCAGTCACAATGTTCCATAACACCATCCAATTAAAATACAATTGAATTTTATATTATGTTTCAATCTTGTTGCACCTATTTACTAGATTTGTAGATTGGATTTTAATTAAAATAAATTTTAAATTCAATTATAAATTAAGAGTATTTATTGATAGACTGATCATCTTCTTTGATAATTATGTTTTAATTAAAATAAAAATCAATTGAGACACTTTTAACATTTATCTCTTTTTCTCCTTCAAAAATCTCAGTTACTAAGTCATAGTAGCAACACAATTTATATAAAAATAAAATCTATGATCCACAATTTACAATTTATAAACTTTTCATAATTCTAACCATAATATTGATTTTAATTATTTTAATCATATTCGTTACAATATTTATTATATGGATAATACTGTGTATATTAACCATAAAAGAAGTATCTTATGTTAGTTATATTTTTAATGTTAAATATTTTGTTTATATAATTTTTTTAGAAATTTAGTTTTATATATATATATATATATAGGTCAGTATAGAGATTTAGTTTATTATGCATGTTTATGTTTATTACGATCAGAGTATCTATTAGACATGTTATGGACTTTCTCTATCGATAACTAATTTTCTAATATACTAAATTTCATTTAAAGAATTGACTACTTCCATAGTGTTGTTCCATCCATTAAAAACAAAGAATCAAAGAGCTACCTATGTATTTTTTTAAAAACTGTTAAACCAACCATTTGATACCATATTGGAAATTAAGCCTATTTTTTATATAATAAATAGTGACGAGTTATTTGGTGACGCGGGATGCTATGAGCATCTGATAGAGGTTTATAGCAATGGTTAATTTATGGTTAAATTGCAGTAGAATTAATTTTTATTAATTCTCATCTGTTGTAAGATTAGATGATTTTTTTTTTTTTTGAACTGACGGATCAATTATCTCTCTAATTCTTAGTCATATAAGACAGATTGTTAAGTGCCCCTATTTTTTTGAAACAGAAGCTGTGACTGCCATAATAGATTAAAATTGTGTGTTATTTTTCATAGAAAGATTCGAAGGTATTTACATTATTTTAGATAATTTTTTGTTTATTAAAGTTACGTGTCTAACTGGCTAAGGTTTTTCTAAGATCCTAGTTATATTTGATTCATAATTCAAGTTATGTTAGTTACTTATGCATAACAATAACTGTGTTCTAGAAAGTGTTATTAGTTACTGTTTCAAATCACAGGGATTGCAAGGTTGTGATTGGCCAACAGTGTTGGAGGAGTAAGTTAGTGGAAAACACAGGGTTTGCAGTGACCATGACAATTCACAGGGAAGTATTTTATGCTAAATTGGAATATTAATTATATAGTATATAGATTGATTGTGCTGGTTGGTTTAGGGTCTGAGAATTGTTTTGATAATTTAGTGAAGAAAAATAAAGGATTGAAGGTAGGTTTGGATTTTCATGATGCATGATGGTTTATTAAATTTTTCTTTTTAATTTTATATAGTCATTGGTATTTGCTGTAGGAGAGTTTCATGTGATTGAATGATGAGAGTTTTGGGATTTGATGCAAGTTCCTTGAGAAATTGATTAAGAGTGAGTGATTTATTTCATGTCAAATATAATTTTGATGTAAATTTTCAATGGTTGTTGGATATGGGGTAGAAGGTAATCATTACCAAGTAGATTAAGTCCCTAGCCCTCTTGCCTTAAATAATTCCTGTACTCTTCAACTAAGAAGACATCTTTTAATTAAACTCAATTACGTCTAACAGTTTGCAACTAGTTTCATTAATGAGTCTTAAAACTTAAGATGTTCTTTTTCAATAACTTTATATTTACAATTTTTTTAATTTAGATATAAAAATTAAGACATTTTTCGTGTTAGTTTCAAAACGATCAAATTAGAGTGACGTGATCAATTGTGTCATGTACAATCAAGTAAACTAAATTACGGGCCAAGTTATAAATTAAAAATAAATTATTATTTATTCGTTTACTTTTTCCAAATCAACACTTCTCTATTAAAAAGAGTTTATACTGTCCAACATCAATTATACACGTTATCATTTATTTACCCATATAAAAACTTTAAGCCAAAATGACGAATCACACGCTTCAACTTGAAGCAATGAACACATAATTTCGTATAGATTTTGTGACCCTCACTGGAAAAGAACCCATTGCGTCTTCGACATAAAAAGAACACAAGAAGCCATATAACCCGCTATATTGTTCTGCCATGATAAACATTTGTTCTGCATATTTCTTCCCACGTTTTTCTTCTCATCCCACCAGAGAAGGTTATTACAAATCGTTGCCTATAACAACACATGAAAGCATTGCATATCAGCTGATATTTTGCATAACTTTGACAGATTAGGAAGCTCTATGTTTGGTCTGCATTCTGACAACATAGGAACATTGGCACCTCCCTCACTGCAGAAAAAGATTGTCTTCCTTAAAGCAAGTGGAGAGGCATAGGGTGTTCACTGTTCCTCACTGACTTTCTATTTTTGAAGCATAGACTACTCCAAAGTTGGTTGGTTCTTCCTTTAGCTGATTCTCATCCTTCCCTTTATAGCTAAAGCTAGCAGAGGAATTTTACATGTAATATAACATTGTTAATGTTAAAATCCTTCTCTCTAAATTTACATAGATTCCTCTCTCTTCAAATTTCTCGACTCTTCTTTCTTACCAAGATGCCTCATCCAAGAGTAATGCGGCTCTGGTTCTTTTGGTAGTGCACGCTTAATATGATTGTCATCCAGAATGAAATTTAAAATAGAATAACGTATTCATCAGAGATGAAATATTTTAATAATTTATAACCTGGATACAATCTTTAATTTTTAAGTTGGTTTTGAAAGACTGAGTTAGACTTAAATTTTTTTTTTAAGATGGTATCAGAGTCTATTTTAACACAAATTTTGAACCACCTATTGTCGGACTGCTATATTATCATCCTTAAACAATAAATTGCACATACAAGCCGAGTCTCAATATGGTTGATTATAGATGAGACCTTACTTGACAAGTCAATTTTATAAGGTTGAGGTAGGCTTAAATTTCACTTCTTAAGATAATATCATAGCGATTGCGTTAGGCTTAAATTTTATTTCTTAAAGATAATATCAGAACGGTTCAGTTAAGTTTAAATTTCACTTTTTAAGATAGTATCAAATCTATCCTAACACTTCTGATCATCTGCTGTTGAGCCGTTATCGAACTATCCTTAAACAATATAGTCTCGGTGTATTAAAGATCTCATATAACCGTTAAATTTAAATTCTAAAAAATACGAACACATGTTTAAGAAATTCAAAAGAAAAGGAACACATAGTTAAAAGATTTGTTTGTCAAAAGGTTTTCTTAGAACCTTTAGTGTAGCATCTGAGCATTATCTAAATCGTTCCTTATCTAAGTCTGTAACATCAAATTGATTTTTGAAAAAATTGACATTGAGTTGATAAATGAGCTCAAAAACATTTTAAAAATGCTTTTAATAATTTGTACATTGCACATATTAAGTTCTCAAAAACATTGTGTCATTCACGTACTATAGCACATTCATTGTCACTTTAATTTTTTCCTTTTATTCCATAAAATAATTGATTTTAATTTAGTTATTTGATTAATCCATTTAACTTTTTCTCCACAACTGTGAAAAGGAGAGGGGTTAAAGAATTTATTTATCTACTCACCCTCTTCATGTTAAATTTTTGGACTATTATTTAATAAATATGAAAATAAAATTTTGCTTCAAGCTCCTCTTAATTTAAGATATTCATTTTTTTTAGAATCCAACTTACTGAACACGTATATTAAAAAATAAATAAAATTAGATCCATTGTATTTATACACAATTTCAAAATTTATTTTATAAATCAAAGACACATTCTTCTCGCTTTTAGCTAAGTCACCTATTATTTTTTAATAATTTTAACATTTTTTCAACCAAATTTCAGCATATCTTACAAATATTGAAAAATAAAATTTAACTGTGTGAAAATCAACCCAACTAATAATTAATGAAATGATATTTTTAATTTTTCTCTCCTACATAAAATATGATTTGGGATCAATTTTATCTCTAAATAGGAGAATTTGATTTTTTATCCACCACGTATCACTTATCGTATAAAGAGAGCCAAACATATATGCAGAAACAAAATAGTTAAAACAATTAAGAAAAATAAAATATAGACCTCACTATTTACTAAATATTTACGCTCAAATTTCTCATATATCAATTTTGAAAGGATATACACTTTCACTCAAATTCTTCCTTTTTTTGTTATTAAGAGAAACTTTTCCATCAATCCACCAAAAATTTACATTCAAAAGTGAAAGTCAAGAAAATGAAAATTTCTAAGACAAAACCAAAAAATTTTAAAAATAAACTAAGAAGCACTAAATTAATAAATAGATAAAACCAAAAGAGTAAAATATGAAAAAAAACTAAGAAGAAAAACAAAGTAATTTAAAAGACGAAAATAATTTAAGCAATATAATTCGAATTACTACTATAAAATATAAGACAAAGTAAATAAACTAAACAATTAAAAGAATTTCAAGTTGTAAGAGATAAATTAAGACTACCAAAATAATGAAACTAATAAGAACATCTAATAGATAACTCAATTAAAAATAAATCTAAATCTCATAAATATAGAACACGCACACTTTTTTTTTTTTTGTTTAATTTGTGTTTCTAATTTCTTAAGACTTAAATTTAAAGAAATTTCGAAACATAGATACTAACATTTGACTCTAATTTTGTAATCTCAAAATTCGATCTTAAATAATTAAGAGCATTATAGTTCACAAGAGCATGTCTCGCAGATAAAATCCAAGAAAATTAAGATCTCAAAGAAAACTAATAACCATATGACTCAAACAAAAGCTAGGAAAATAATAATTTAGTATATTAAACTCACAAATTTAAATCAAGAAAATTTTGATCCATTAAAAAAAAAACTTAAAAGCACATTATAATAAAACAAACTAAAATTCTCCAATTCAATTTAGTTGTGCCAATTCACGCAGCTATTTCGATTGACTTCGAATCCACGAAACCCCTTACAAGCACCTGGATCCGTCATCAAATTGACTTGCTTGCTGTTTGATAAAACGGAGTTTTGAATCAGATTGATGAATGCCTTAACTAGACCAAAGAATTAAGCTATACAAATTCACCGAAAAGAATAACTAGCGTAATCTTTAATCTTTTATTGGAGCTTGAATCACCACAATTTTGTTCTTAAAAATATCTCTGAGAATTAAAAAAAAATATATATATATATATATATATATATATATATATTTAAATTATCCTTACATTTAAGATTATTAATCATATCAAAGCTAACTTAATAGCAGATTGTAAAGCACCGATTGATTATTCTTTCAATTCACAGAATAGACCAAAGAAAATTGGATAAAGTCGTACTACAATGAAACAATTTCAGTGACGTGCTAAATCATCCAATTCAACATCGTATCAAAATAAAAAACACTTGGTGTTAATGCACTACAAACTACAAATGTTTGATCAAATGATTATAAGAATTCCAGCTCTTGCTCGCGAATTGAATTCATAACCCAATTCAATTTCACCAAAAAAATTATTGAAAATAGAATATACCCATTAAACCGTGTTTGCACTAACTATGCACCAGCGTTTAACTTCAATTTGCTTCATCTGTCTCATGCTAAAGCAGCAAAGAAGTTCGTTCAATCACTAAATTGCAACGAATCACAGATTACTTCAATTAATCAATTGATTTAACTGATTTCTCTCGCAGCGAGCTGTCGATTTTGACATTACGTGATTCACGTGAATTAAATTTGTTACGTTGTATGAGTTCATGCAATTACACTGCTTCAAATGCACGGGAAACTGAACAACAAAGCAGCAATACACTTACAGTTAATCCTTGCATCAATTGTAATATCATTGCGTTACTCAAATTCAATGAATTAAAACAGCGAACTACTTCATCACTCTTTGCTAAACCACCCAAATATTCCTAACTAATATTATTTGGATGATAGTGACTTTTGCTAAACTACTCAAATATTATGTGAAACATAGTTATTTCCGATTAAAATATAAGTATTATTTATAATAACAGTTATTTCTAGCTAAGACTTGAATAACTTTTAAAGTGATCTAAAACATCACAAGGTTTTTTGTTAGAAATTTTGAGAGGAAAACACCGGGGAGACAAACAAGAATGAAAACAAGACTAACACACAAGAGAATGACACCACCTTGAACCCAAAACCTTAAGACATTAGGTTTGTGGGTCTTATTTCTTATATGTTGCTCAACTTTTTCATTCTTATCCAATGAAGGACTTAAACTCACACTTGAATACCTAACAATAGACTCACACTTAATACCTAACAATCTTTTTCAAGTGAGAGTCTTTCCTTCACATTGATACATTCCCTCTTGAGCGAAAGCAAAGGACCCCTTACTTGTATTGCTGTTCACACACTTATACGAGACACACTTGCCTAAAACCTCCATCAGAAAGACTTTCCATACAAACTGAGCCCATTCCCCCGGTAACAAAGACGAACCATCGGCTTTGATACCACTTATTGGGAAAATCCAAGGAAAAATACCGTGGAGATCTAAAACAATGAGAAATGAGTCAACCCACGTAAGGAAATGACATCACCTTCAACCAAAAACTTTAAGACATTAGGTTTGTGGGTCTTCTTTCTTATACGTTGCTCAACTTTCTCATTCTTATCCAATGTAAGACTTAGACTCACACTTGAATATTTAACATTTTTACTATAAAAAAATGTTACTTCTTATAACGAATGTAAGATAAAACATACTCTTCTATATTTAAAAGCAACACAAATAATTTTTATTTTACTTTTTACAACCACAAGGCTACATATTGCACAATAAATGCAAAAGCTTTTTCTTAGTCTTGTTATAAGACTTTAAGTAATTCTTCCTTATTCTTTGACTATGCTTGAAGATCTTTGAGATACATTAAATGTATGATTACTTTTACAATACCTCTAGAACACAATAGAGCTTTACAGACCTATACAAGTAATTTCTTTTCAACTTTTGAACAGAGCACAAAGCTTCAGCCTAATACAACTAATTGACTATACAACATTAATATCCTACCTTTTGTTGAAAAAATATTACAAGATATTAATAAGATATTAATGTTGTAGAGTCAATCTAATATTTTTAAATTTGAAAAAATATATAATAACAAAATTTAGAAATTTAAAACAACATTTAAAAAACACATGTGATATTTGAATAATATTTAACATATCTTTACCATAACATAACATTTAAAAATATATATAAAAATAGTTTGTATTTTTTAAATGTTATGTTTTAAATTTCTAAATTTTGTTATTATATATTTTTAAAAGCATATTTAATTATATGAATATTTTTATATTTTTAATTATTAATTAACATCTCCAATAAGATAAATTAAAATAATAATTATTTTTTATATTAAATTATTTTATTGTAATTAATAATGATAACTTAATTTATAAATATTAATAATTTAAATTACAATAATATAATTGCATCTTTCTTGTTTACATCCTCTAAATAATATAATAGAAAAAATAGATTTTTTTAAATTATTTTATTTAATATGTTCACCTCTCATCTATCAAATGAATTAGACTAAGTACCTCAAAGCATACTAACAAATTAACTCGCTCAAAGCAGGCAAACAAATTAAAAATACTAATTCAGTCTACCAAATTTTAACGGGATAAGGAGTTAATACCAACTTTACCACCCGTAAAAAAATATGAATGCATTATCAAACATTAAATAATAGAAAATCTTATCATGATCTTATTATATTGTACATTTATATAACTTCTATATCATAGGGCCAATAACATAATTTAACTATAATATATAACAAGTATATCTGAGGGTAGGGCATGGTCCCATGGACCAATGTATCTCTGGCCATCATCAAATTACAAAACTATATAAGGTGCCCTTCTCATAACTCTACCCTTCAATCTTTATTTCCATAAATAAACTTCTTAATTTGTAGTGGTCGAAAAAGAATTGAATTTCTTTGCTGCAATCAAGTAGAAGGAAAAACAAAAAAGAAATGTTCCTTCCATTGTAGTGTATCTTTTTCTTTACCCAAGCACGCGTATGGAAAACGAAACTCTTTTAACCACAAACTATTTTTTAAAAATAAGTGAAAAGCAGTTCTTGAAAGTGAGATTCCCAAGTAATAATCATGTGGGAGCTATCAAGTTTCAAACTTTCAAGGTTTGCTTTTTTTATTCCTAATTATTTAATTTATTACGTGATTTTATAATCTTTGCTTTCATAGAACATATCAAAGTGGGTTACCAAAAAATATTTTCAAAATCTACACCTTTGTTCAATTCATCTCTATCGGTGCCTTCAACGCAAGGGTAACTCAACACATGAATAGGGAAAAAAATTGGAGAAATTAAAAATGACAACCTTGTCGTGACTTAATATTGATAAGCGTGAATATTTTGGGACCACAAGTTAGAGATAAATGTAACTTAGTTTATAAATAAAAAATAATACATATAAAGCTGAAAAAGTTACAAGTCCATGTGAAAAAATTCTGCTGCCTTGCTTATAAGATAATTATACCCTAATTAAAACTAACCTAATCAATCCATCAAAAGATTAACTTGAATGAAAATTTACAAGTTGACCCTTTTGACCATTTTACTTGTTGGGCCACTAGCTTAATTTTCACCAATATAGAATAACATCTTACAGATAGATGGGTTTTATAATTAGAATTTACAGTTCACAAACTGAAAAAAAAAATGAAATTTTAGAACTATCATAGATGAAGATTGGACAATGGATAGTACACACACTTAAATGGAAACATTTTGTGATTAAAGCTGTCATCAAAACTTGAAAACGACTTATGGTCTTCTATACTTTTGGTGATGAAAGTGTAATAATGAAATTTGTATTTAATTCTTAAACATGTAAAAAGCATAAAGTTGAACCTAAATTTTATTCTTGATCAAATAATTTTTTTGTTTGGATTTTATTTATCTTTAGGTCGAATTAGATTAGTATAAAACATAATCTTAAGAAATTGATATATTATGTCTATGAACTAAAATAATATGTAAAATAGGATAATTAAAATTTATTATTAAGCTTTATAGACTGATTTGTCATGAGATGTAAAGTTTGAGAACAATTTTTTATTTTTTTATAACTAAATTGAAGTTTTCTTTCTTATTAAAAATTAAACAACTTGTCACCGGTTTACAATACCAAAGACCATGACTATTTATCTCTTTTCCTTTTAAGACAAAACATGAGTGGAGCAGGAAACAAACTTGAAAGTGAATATATTTTTATTTATATATAGTGTTTAATTTTGGCTGATGTTAGATTTAGTTATTTATTTGTTTGTGTATGGATATGATATTTTGCCAACTCTCATTTTATATAGTTATCTTACAGTGTTTTATTTAATTCTTATTCACAATTTAATTCATATTTTTATTAAATGTTTTATTATTAAATAGAGTTGTGAATTAGTTGTGTGAAAAACAAGTATTAAATTATATTTTTCCTTTATTTATTTATTTATTTAGGAAGAACAAAAATTAAATGCTAGCTTCTTCTACAAACGGCAAGGCTAAATGTTGGATTGGACTATTTTTTGGTGTGAGTGTCCTAAGACCTAAATTTTAAATACAAAATCACTTTTCTGCTCCTCCATAGTCTTAACCTACACTTTTATAGCTTTTTTAAACGGTAGAAATATTCTTGTGATAAAATAAATGGATATAAATAAAATTTAAATTAATAACAAAATACATATGAAAAAATACATTTCAGATTGTATAATTCTCACTACATATGATTTCATAATATATCAACCAGATAGCTTTAATAAATCTCACCATACATCACTTAGTATGCGTAATTACAAAAAATACACACATAAGATGTAGAAAGAATGCACATGAGATTCAAATAAGATCACCTATATGTGGTGAATATCTAAAAAAATTTAGATTGAAGAAAAAGATAATTAATCACATGAAAAGATATCTCAAAAGCTACAAACAAGTTGTTCTCAATTTCTTGGAGTGTATTTTTTATTGTTTTAGAAAATTAATATCATAAGTAATAACTGTTTATCAAAAGAACATCAAAAACAATTTATCAAAATCAACATAGAAAAACTTACTTAATCATAAACAATGATATATTGATATTTGTTGTAATTGATTATATTATATAATTGATTAAGTGTGCATTATAACACTAAGATAATTTATTATTATTTTTCTTAATTTATTGTTTTGTTCCTGGGTAGTTTTAGAATCCAACTTAAAAGCAAATTAATTAATTATTTAAGTATATAACCCGTTAAATATGTGTGTGTTTTCAAAACGATTTAAATATAATAAATTAATACTAAAGATAATTGATCATTACTTTTTCTTAATGGATTATTTTGTTGTTGAGTAGTTTTAGAAACCAACTAAGAATATTTACTTTATACAATACAATTAAAGAAATAAAAACATTTAACTCCTTTAATATATAGTTTATATCCATATCATAATACATTTCAAAGTCTCACGATTCTTAATGGTAAACTAAAATTCAACTATACTCAACATAAATAACAGAACTAAAAACATAAACATGAATTCAATGTAAACTAGAATTATGCTAGATAAAAAAATATAAAATCCTTACCAACAACTTCATATAATTGAATAGAACCACTTTGCTCAAATTTAAACATGTCCTAATTAGAACTAATGCATCACATATAATAAACTGAAATAATTTTACAAATTCAAGCACATTCCAAAAACTTTTAATTAATTATGATTAATATTTATTTATGTTTTTATTTATCAGTTTCCACATCATTGTGATTATAGTAGCATCAAGCCTTTAGGTCACGGTCCTTACATGGTATAAATAGTTGTTGATTGGTTATAGCATCTTAGTAATATAATTTAGACGAATTACAATCTTTTTCACTAAAAAGTATAGTTCAAGAATTAGGAGGTCGAAAATAGATTATGAGATGGTATGAATTTAATTTTGTCAACTAATTGTGTATTTCAATCTTAAGAGAAATTTTCACCATCCTCCAAGCCAACTTTTTTAGGTATCTAGATCCTTCTTTGAACTCCTTACTCAAAATATTATAATTAATTATAATATGACTTTTCAAAACTTAATAATTAATTATAATATAACTTTTCGAAATTAATAATTAATTATAATTATTTAAATATTTGAAATTGATAATCAGTTAATTTTTATTATTAGATGATACAATACTAGGCTTGTTTTTCCAACTAAAAAAACTAGGTTCTTTTTTTTTGGAAGGACCATGTCTTTTTATGTTTCTTCCTGCAATAAAAATTAATTTTTCACTAAATTCAATTGATTAACTTATCTTTAGACTGATTATATCAAAAATATCTTCTTCAATATATCAATTCTCAAAATGAATCTCTTATTAAACCAGTTTGTCGGAAATATATTTATCCTCACCCACATTTAATAAATAATTTTACAGTCTTAAGAGCTCGCAAGATCAACTTTCAATATAAATATAAATATTATAACAAAACTTACTTTTTTTTTCCAAAATTATCATTAGATTAAGAAACACATCGTTTCAATATTTGTTTTGGGCCTAAAAATGTGTTGTGCTGGCCCGTTCATCTGGAATTGTTTCTGGGTTTCTTGTCTGAGCTTAGGCATTTCTTTTCTGTACCCCATCATTTACTCCCTGCACTCATTATTAAGAGAAAAGTATAAAAGTGTCTCTCTATTATATTTTTTAAAAAAGAAACAATTTTGGAAAGGTTTTTCTGAAATGTAACTTTTGATTTTCAGAACGCCTGTTCTAGAGTACAATAGCTACCTCCATTGTCTTATGGAAAGTTCTTTCCATAATGAAAGTTTTAGCTTTCGGATTACCCATTCTAAAATATAACAGCCACCATCCAATTGATTTCTGATTTTTTTTTTTTTAATGTAATAATAAGCTTGGCAAACTCTGTTTCCTAAGCCAACAAATGCATTTCACAATATTCATTCCGTAACACAACCTACATCAATAACTTCCAGAATACCCATTACCTGATTCCGAAAGTCTATAACCCATCTCTACTGAAACAAAAACTCCAAAACTTATCCATACTGAATTTATTATCTCTAAAATAACTCAACCTCTTTCACAACAAGTTGTTGGTGAAATGCGCAAATTGTCAGAGTCCATCATCAATCATAATGCATCACTGGTTTCATATAAAACTTTCAAGGATAAAATTTAAATTTTGAAAATTTGATGGGTGCAGAAAGCAATTGATTGGAATGCAAGAAGCAATTGCCCTATGTTTCCTCCATGCTATGCCCATGAGTATAAAGTATTGAGTTTGGGTCAAATTTCAAACTTGAAATTGCGAGGTTTTCTATACTTTCTTCCATTACCTTTATGGAAGAACAAAAAATACAATTTAGAATATAATTTTTTATATTCTAAAATTGTATTTTAAATTTTATAATCTAAAATAAAAAAAATATATTCTATATTACACAATTTAAAATACACAAAAATTTGTATTTTATATCATATAATCTAAAATGTATTTCAATCAACTTTGAAGTGTTGTACACTACACTTGCTCTTAGAAAGTTGTTCCAAAAGGTTTTCATAACACTACTTTCACTGTTTGTGAATGTTCTATTCAAAAAGCAAAATTCATAAAATTCCAATCTGGAAGGAATATTTTTCTTTTCATGTTGACTGTGTTATGAAAAGTCCTGTAATCAATGATCCAGCAGGTGCAACAACTATTAAACAAACAAAAACTTCATTATTCTACCCATTCATACCTTTTCCGTGTATTTGAGTCTACGGTCTTCAAACAATCACCACCATCACCAAAAGTTCATAGAAATAGCAGTGTATGGAGTAAAGAATCACCAACGATAGAGTGGCCATTTTGAAAGTAATGGAGGTGAAGGTAGCAATTATGGGAGTGCAGGAAGCAAAAGTCTTAACCATTGGGTCTGTTTATAGATTGGCCTGTTCTTCATCCTTCTGGTTTCATTATTCTCCAGAAAACTTTAATTATTAAGCTTCTTTAGGCTCACATAGCCTCAATTAAGATATTATATCAATATTATTCATAAAGCTAAACTCAAGCAAAACAAATAAAACATTCAATCTAACAGTCCAAAAATTTTATAACTTTTGTCTGTTACCAAGTATTAACATCCATTTAAGGTTCAAGGTACTACAAAAAGTGTTCAGATACATCATAGTGATGTATAACTATTCTCATGACAAAAGGAAAACCATCTCAAGGTCATAGAGTCTTTAACTACAACAAAAACATATATACAAGACAAAAGGAGATCGATTTAAGAGTATATCATCTTTAAGGTGCTCC
>Ga0209489_100359_pt1 | contig 81031 bp, 51 predicted proteins | sample SiratrowhiteBW_FD_187527 | JGI IMG/M metagenome (GOLD analysis project Ga0209489, IMG submission 187527) | Root nodule microbial communities of legume samples collected from California, USA - Siratro white BW (SPAdes) (version 2) | ecosystem: Host-associated > Plants > Roots > Nodule | place...
TATATATATATATATATATATATATATATATATATTTATATTCTGATGGGTCTTTGATGTTGCGTTGCATCTATATCTGAGCATCATTTGTAGGATAGAAGTATGATTGTTAATTTGAAGCATAAAAGAAATAATGAAAGTGAAAATAAAATTGAAAGTTGTGATTAAATTAGAGACTAAAGAAGCTTGATATTCAAGAACCAGTGGATATAATAATATTTTTTTATTGTTGTTTTTAATTTAGAGGAAGAAAAAATGTGTTGCATGAAGAGAAGTTGGCCACGTAAAGTATTGGTCCAGTTATTTTGATAAGATGATAAAACAATATTCCAACAACAATCGCAATTCACAAATTCAAATTCTCCACTTTCCTTTCCAACTTCACAAATCATCCATCAAAAGGCCATTCAGATTCTTTTGAAATAAAATTGAACAAATTTATGAGTTCAATGAAGAATACTAATTCTACAAAATTGAACCTTTTAATTGGTTTATATGAAATTCTGAGACTTCAACAAGATTTGAGACTTAATAACCCTAACTTTTGGGAGGACTACAATTTAGAACAAAAATAATAACTTTTAGACACACTTTTATAACACTTCTATTGTTTTATCACAACTAATTTTATCATACCTTTTTAATCATGTCACATCAAAATATACCCTGAAGTACGGCTTATAAAGAATAATATTTTCTCTATTCCTTTTCAAGTATATATATTTTTTCTAAAAGTATTATAATTTATTTTTTGTTTTTAAATTTAAAATACTATTAATAACTTTTCTCAACTACTATGTAATTTTCAAAATAATCCACTATGGTGAATGTATATTTTGTAGAGTACACAAACAATATAAAATAAGAAATGTCATAACTATTTTATGAAATATGAACAGTTTATTGTACTTTTAAGTTTGTGTAAAGTGTAAGGACTTAAAATGGGAAACAACTAATAAACATTTATTGTAAAATATAAACCTAAGAGTAAACTATGAATCTTTATAGCTATTTAATGAGAAGCGATAAAAGCTGTTGATAGACACGTATAATTGTCCTAGTTTATATTAATCCACAGTTTCTAATTCCAGTTTTAAGAATTAAATTGCATCAATATTTTTATAAATAATTTTGTCATGAATAATAATTGTATTTTGTTCACATATAATTGTTTTTTATTTAAAAAATACATATATTTTCATAAATTAATTTATTAAATAAAATATAAGTTGAAATTGCTCTACACAATATAAGACAGCACTCCTCATTGTTCCTGAATGAAATAAAAAGTACTAATTAGTATTATACAAGTTTCGTAAATTACTTAATTTTCATAAAAAGCGATAATTTTTTATCATTTTATTTTTCTAAAAACTAAATATTCAAAATATGTCCTTATATTTTTGTCTCTTTGAAATTCTTTTTTTTTTCTTTCCTTTAACTTTCTACACCACGAGATAAAAAAAAACAATTTACCTTTCTTTCTTCTATTTTTTTGTATATTAAACTAGTAAGAGAACAAAATTAATTCATCGTTAAATTTTTATTTGTCAATTTTTTTCCCAAACTAGAAGAACAAATATAGAAAAAAACTTACATTCCAAGACAGCCATGTTATAAAACAGCATTAAAATAATATGTCCCTATTTTTTTATTTTGTTCTATGTCTTTTCGAATAAATTTCTGTCATGTTCCGTTATTAATTTCATTTAACTTGATGTGGGAAAAAACTATTAGAGAAATAAGGAAAAGGCAAAATTGAGACGACTAATTTTAATCTCACAAGCTTTTCTTGTGGATTAAGTGTTAAATTATGTCCAAAAATAATAAAAAAAACTGTCCAACTAGTAAATCAATCACATCCACTAAGTAAACTAATGAATACAAAGATAAAAAATTAAAAGAATCATTTCATACATTAAACAATATTTTGTTAATTATTCTTTCTATCATTACACACTCTTTCATATAAAATATAAAATAATAACAGTTATAATAGAAAATTAACTAACTGAATCTTTACACTGCATATTTTTGTCAAATTAATGATTTTGATTAATAAAAAAAAAAGGATAAGGAGATTTGAGTGATCCATTGATTCAAAGACACGTGATGGAAAGGCTATAATTGGTTTTGCCGACAACATCTAATTAATTGTGTTTTAATTTTTCAATGAAAATAAAGTTCCTCATTTATTTTGGGTCCTCTTAACCAGTGAGTTGCACGTTGGACTAGTAAAAGCATTAAATAAACTTATAAAACTATTATACTAATTATACTATTATACGGTAGCTTTTCTTTTTATAACATACATTTTCATATAAAAAACATTCAAAATATCAGGCGAACTTCTATAAATTATAATTAGTTCGATGTATTTTCACATTTTTAAAATATTATATAACTTTTGTTGATATCATAAAAATATTTTTTTATATAATTAAACCATTAGTCAGCCTTCCGTTAGTCCTGTAATTATTCATTAATACGTTTTGTGTCACTGTGTTTAATGCATAAAACAATAACAATTGGAAAGGTGATGTGATGCTATTCCTACTCTTTTATTTTTGATGTATCTCATAAATTTTTATATTATTTAAGATTAATTATAAGACGACATATATTTTTATGACGCTAAAATATTATATAGTATATCTAAATAAAACAAAAACTTGTGGTCCTTCAACTTAATGCATGCATCTACCCTTGTTTTAAATAAGATTTTTGAATCATTAGTATATATTTCATATAATATTTCTTATATAAGTAATACACACTTTTTTATAAGTGTTCTCACTATCATTTTTTATATTAGTTTATTTCATCTTTTGCCAAATAAAAAAAATTATTTGATAATAATACAAAATGCACCATAAAATTGTCTTTATAGAATATCTCCATTCATATGTAATGATAAACATTATTGATAAATGGAAATATCTATTAAATGATTTCAAATACAAATATTACTACTAGTTAAACTCAATTTTTATTCAAAATTAATTTTATAAAGTAAAATATAACTCGAAATCAGTAAATGCCAATGAAATATGATATAATAGTGATTACATGCTATAACTGTCCCATCTGAAAAATAAATAATGGTTATGTTTTCATCTTAAGGTAGTTATGTTACATGCTCTCATCAGTAGCAACCGAGCAGTAAATAAAGTTTTCTTTTCTTATTTTTTTTATTTTCTTAAGATTGCACCGTCAAATAGGAAATAATTTAATAAAAAAATGTAAACCCTACTGATAAAACGACTTCATTTACATGGCATTGATTAATTTTGGTTTTTAAAAAAAGTATATGTTGATCCAACTTAATTACTAACATGTTCGGTTAACATATAAATAAAAAGATGTCAATAAATAATAAAGACTAAAATAAAAACAAAATTTTATGGTACCAAAATGGACTAAAATTAAAGTGCACAAATATTCACTTAATAAGTAACTCATTATTAAAAGGTTGTCAATGAATAACAAAAGCTAAAACAAAAAGAAGGTATCAAAATGAGAAAAAATCGTTAAAGGTCAAAATCAAATTGTATAAATTTAATAGAAACATAATCAAAGAAAAAAAGAATACACATATTAATACTAGTCAGTCACTTACATGTCGATTAAGGAAAAATTCGTCACTTAATGAATGATAGTAAATAATGATAATTGAGATAAAAATAAAAATTTATCAAAGATATATAAAATATCATACACAAAATTCACAAATTTATAGAGCACATATTGTTCAAACTTTATTTTTAGTAAAAATACCTAGTTCAAACTCCTACTATAGTAGCAAATTCTTTCTCTCTGCATCTAATGCGATTATTGTCGTAATTTAGAACTATTAATTAAATTTGAATAATCTTATGTTAGTAGATATACTTCGAGATAAAAAAGTTATTTGATCAAATTGTCAAATACAAAATTATTTATTCATATACAGTTAATCACAAACTAGTTATTTGTCAAACCCATTTAATATCTTGTCAAATTTAAATAAGATTTAGTGATATATTTTATCATTCAATTATCTTTCTTGGACATTTTATCATTTTAAGTGTTTTTCTGATCGATTAAATAACAAAGTGTTGGCATGTTCCTTAAAATGTGGTTTTATTACTAATGATAGTAAAGCGATGTTGTTTTGTTACTGACATGGGTAAAAAATTAAAATTTTATATGGTGAAATATGTAAATAAGGAATTGAATGATAAAATGTGAGAAAATTGAAAACCTGGTAGTAAAATGTAAGAAAAAAATTGAGTGGTAGAATTAACAAAATGATTAAGCCTTTAAATAACTAAATTAATCAAAGACTACAAGTTGATATTAATCCCTGCAAGATACATCTTTTGTATCAGGGTTGTTTTTTATAAAATAAATTTTATTAATTTAGCTTCTAAAACTTGAAATTTGTAATTTTTTAAGACATCTAGTTGAGTTTAATAACCATTAATTTTGAAAGCTAAATTATTCCATTAAAAAGTATCAAACATCAATTGGCCAAAATAGAAGGGATCATGAAAATAGAGATCAAGCAAGCTTTATTCCCTTGAGTTCACCGAGTTCAACTTAATTAGTTAGTATCTAAATGACTTTTCTAATAGAGTTTAAGGCTCTAAAATATTTCCACATGATGCGTATTCCACTAAAGCTATAATTTCTTATTCTTTGCGTAAATTTATTTACTTGAAAATGATTTTGCTAGCGTATATACGTATTTGAAACAATCACATTTTTTAGAGACTAAATAAATATTTTGTAATGACTAAAATAAAATTACTCTTAATCACATCACTAGGCATCAAAAGGCCTCTTAAAAATGTGTTTGATTCCTACAGAATATGTCAATGGTGTAGCACTTTTCTAACTTGTCATTCCGAGCGTGACAATGTTGAGAAATTATCCATAATTCAATGCAAAGTTACAAACATTTCTTCGGTTGGTCTCATTTTATTTGGTTGGATCCATGTCACCTGATCTCATCGTTTAGTTGGGTCCATGTCACTTTCCTCTCATATGATCACTTTCTGTGGAACATGTTTGCCTTAGGGGTTCCCACAAGGATTTCAACTGTCAGACCCATGCTCAGATTCAAAAAATCTGAAAACGCTTTATCGTTGTTGTTTGTCCCCCACAAGAATAGAATTTCTACGACTTTCAGAAGAACAGCAAATTCAAATCATAATCCTTGGACATGCCCACCTCAAGATCACGTCTAAAGCAACCATTAAAAAACAATGAGGGTGAACTAGGACATTTGAAGTTAAGTTTTTAATCATATCGGTTTGAGATCATCCACTCTAAAGATTGATGTTAATAAAAACAGTAATATGCAACTGCCACAGAAAATCCTTTGTAATTTGGTCGAATGTTGCCATTTATTAGGTTCGTAGTGGGCATTACGGATCAACTCATTACACAATTCAGCAACTAACATAGCAATCTCTAAGTGAGTGCCGATTCAGAATACACGCCACTTCATCTCCGCTCAAGGTTTTACAGGAAAGTGGAAAATATTTTATCAAGTGTGAATAAATAACTTCGCTTTGTTCATAATACTAATCTGAATAATCCGGAAAAGATGTAGTTCTTGAGATATCTTGAATATAAACTGGCGAATGTGATAGAAATGCACCCATTTTTGCAAGAGATAATTAATAATCAGCAAATGAAGAGAATAATATACTATCACTATCTTACATCAATTGCTAAACCCAGGATCCCCTGTATTGAAAAGATTTATTCTTGAAAAGAACAAAAGAAAAAGGAGTAGGGGGTTGGTTACCGATGTATAGACTTAATGAGATTAGGTGGCACGGATAGCCAATTTACGTCAAAAATTAAAATTCACTAACATTTCTTGAATCAAAATTTTCTTTATGATCCTAAAACTGGTCAACAGAGAAGGCAAATCTTCATTGCATTCCACTGTTAACTTTGTTTGGTGGAATGGAAATATATCAGGTGGGCACGAAAGATATGCTATATGTGAGCCAAATTGCATCGAGGATCACATTCTCTTCTGGATCTTTGACTTGCTCAAAATGTATGACTATCATGTTCACAACTCGGCCTTGGATTCCAAGTCCTCCTTCAATGCATCTTCACTAATCAAATCCTTTGATTGATTAGGGGATGGAAACGGCTCCAGATCGTCACCTAAGATTTTTGCAGTGAATTTACTTGCCTCCGAATCAAGGTCCGGCCACTCGGATACTATTCGTCTCGCACCCTAAAAATCAAAGTGGAGGTAAGTTAAAAATGTTGGAGTCAAGGATTTGTTCAGTGAATTTACAAGAACACAGTGTTTTCACCTGAAGTTTGGGTTCTTTTGTCATGGGATTGTTGCACAGATCAATTGTTTTTGCCCTTGATTTTGTAGCATTTCCACACCACGACTCACACCAAAGCCATTCTTGGGGCAGAGAGAAAATGGGCACAACATGCTGAGCATAATTAGGAAGATCCTGAACCAGAAGAGTACAAATTTCAGCGAAGGTCACTCAAAAAAAAAAAAAAAAAAAAAAAAAATAAAAAAAAAAAAAAAAAAAAAAAAAAACGAAGTACTCTAAGGATAATAGGTGCTATATTGGAAGTAAAGGAAAATACATTAATATAAATAAAAGAACATAAAACCAAATAAATAAAAAAACCCATAACTTAATCACAGTAAAAAAGGGCCTAGAACTTTATTTACAGGTAAAGACATGGTTTTCTTAAAATTCGCAAAAGGTACAGCATGCTAACATTCCTAAAAAACAAGATTAAGTTAGTTAGGTTGCCAAAGAAATATAAAACAATAAAAAAATCAGATGTTTTACAAAAATATGAACCAAAAAGTTATTACCAAATATAAAATGGAAAAGGCATCAGCATCTAACATTGAAGTTAAATTGCTATTCAAGGAACCTCATTTAACAGCGAAGAAATTTAGGTTTGGTTTCTTTTTTACCATGGTACTAGAGCTAGCGACTAATTGGTTTAGGGATTGAACCTTAATGCTGTCAATCTTACAAAGTTTCCGTTTAAAGCAGAAGTAATATTTTTCAATATAGAAAAGAAGTCATTTACTATGAACTGAGATCTCACATGTTGATGCACGTTGCAATTATACAAACCATACTTAATCTTGCAAGTTCAAGTGACTTTTTCACAACTAAATAACGAACAAGAGCTACTGTACTAACTCAAAGCTCTAACCTGATCCAAGTTGGCAAGACTATTTGGATCCTTGCTAAGGGTTTCATAGAAAACTCTAAGATTATCCCCAGCTGCAGTCTCTCGGAACTTCTTCAGATCAACAACATATAAAGCACTGCAAAAAAATGGAAGCAACAATCAGAGAACTGAAAGCTCCAACTTTATTCGCAAAAGAATCAAGATATAGTCACCAACCTAATATGGTATGGTTTCCCCCGCAAATGATCCTTCCAGAAACCCTATACCACAAGGTCAACATAGAAGTTAGCATCATATGCTGCATCTAACCCAGGAATACATGGACAATGGCTAGAAATACAAATGATATCAAAGAGATTGAAGTTCAACAAAGGCATTTACTTGTCTCCAAAACCGATAGCCATCCATCTCCTTATTGTTATCACAAAATGGGGTATATGCCAGAGGTTTTCCTTTTATATCCATGTCATAAAGTTCTCCCATGTCAGTCCTGACAACCTGATCAGCATCCACAAAAATGACCTGCAAATATTGATAGACTTTAAACACTTTTACATAGAAATTTTCTTTTTATTACCAGCATCATTATCAATGTCATGTGTGATGCATGTATCACCAGGACATTAAGAGAGCTAAACACAACAAAAAAAAAGTGAGGGATTTGATGTTGAAGAAAATCATGATACCTTCTCCAAGGACAGGGGAAAAATGACATCCAAGAATAAAATTTTATATGCCCAAATTATTCGCTGTTTCTCAGTCTGCTTATGCAACCATGTAGGCCATTTGTACGTGATTAGTTCACATTCAAAACCATACTCTTGAGCCATGCGAGGAATCAGATCCTGTTTGTTAAGACAGCAAAGCAAAATAGTTTAAGGAGCAAACTCATTAGTTCCATTTGAAAGTTCCTATATACAAATGAAAACATTGCGGCAAATGATGGGTGAGAGTATAACCTTAAAAGGAGGAGACAGGTAGTTCTTTATGAACCAGAATTTTACTGGACGTTGCGTATTCTTTAAAACACTTAGAATCATAATCTTTAGAAAGCGTTCATATCTGGCAAAATACATCAACCAAAAAAAGTGAAGATTGCATTTGTGATGATAGAAACTAAATAACTATATCAGCAACAATAATCTTGTTCCACTAGGTGATAAATACCTCTCTATCCACATAGAAAAAAAGGCGGAAGAGTGTGGTGTAGCATTCATGTAGAAGGGTTTATTTATTTCTGTTTACTCATTTTCAATCAGGTAAATCCATCAATACTGGCTTCTGTTTACATTTCTTAAAACTTACATAGGTCCAAAATCCTTACATTGAAAGGGTCCGAATACAGCCACCACCCTAACTCCTTACCTAACTGCCTTGTGACTACTCCCTCTGTCAAGTCTCCAAACAGCAGTAATTACACTGCCTATAGTGATTCTCTTATGACCATTATTAGCTAATATCAACTTAAGGCTCTAATTTCCACGGTCCTGCTCATTCCTCTTGGCATAAACCCTCCTTTACACAGCTTATACGGGTGCATTTAAGCATTTAAATTAAGAACTTATTTGATAAGCTTTAACCACAATAGGAATTTGAACACGAAACTTAATGGAATAAGATAAAAAGAGTTTATGGGAGATATAACTATTTTCATACGATCAAACAAACTTCCCACGAACTCTTCAAAATACAACCTATGTCTGTAAGACAATGGAGATGAGGAAGAAGAAATTTCATGAAGGAGCAGAAAACAGGCAATGTTTTATCATATTAAATTGATGCCGTGGTACACTTTGCCATGCCAGATACATGTAACAGTTCCATCAATATGCGTAAGAGATTTTGGATCAGTGAAAACATTTCTTAATTTCAAAATTCAAAGGAAACTGAAAAGGAATCAACAAGTGCCTCTCAGACATAATTAAAAGCAAATTATAATATCAATTTAATATAAGATAATCACTTACAGGTGTCCAGAAGCAATTGAAAAGATGTTAATAGTTTTTCCATGGCGCCCGCCCTTTACTTTCTCCTATTATGCAAAAAAGGTCAGTCAAACTCTGGGAATAATGGAGTAAGTAGAAGCCAAAAGTGGAAAAGCGAAGGCAATTAGACGGTTACAAAATACTTCAAAATTTACCAGTATGTTGATGATATATGCAATTGGTTGGACACGGGGTGGGAGCATCCAAAAAACATGTAAGGGATGACCCAAAATAAACAAATATTAACGCATCCAAAAAGCATGTAAGGGATGACACAAAATAAACAAATGTTAACATATTTATATAATTATAACCAACAAATTTTTGTCGTTTGAGTGAGTACTTTTAAACTATGGTAATATTTGAAAATATAAATTAAAAGAAAAATAAGTTATGGTTGTTAAAAAAGGATGAAATTGCTTATCTTAAGGAATAAAATACAACAGATGCCTTATTACCAATAATTTAGATATTTTATCTATTCGATAGGAATAAATTAAAGAAAAAAAAAAGATTTTTGAAATTGAGAAATAAATTATGAAAATAAATTAAATATTAATTTGATATGGTCTATCCAAATTTAAATGTACAAACTTCAAACTTAAAAATAAAGTTTTTGTAATAACAACTAGAAAAGTATTGAAGCATAAACACAGCGCAAATCAGATCTAACTTTTTATAACACATTACCAGGTTTGTTGTTAGATGTGCTTTTGAGAATTTCTAAATGATATTCTGAAGGAAAACTAATAAGAGTAAACAAATCAGTTCAATAGGGACAGGATGAAGAGACAGGAAAAAAAAAACTCACCGTTGCATCATTGGTTTCAGCAATTTTAGGTTGTTCATTACTACTAATGAAACCAGAGGCCCATTTCAATAAATTAGAATTCCAACCACTTCCCTGCAAAAAAAGAATCGAAGAAATATGTGTGAATTTGCACTTGCTTTTTCATTTAAAGATAACGTCTTCTTTCTTTTACTTTGACACAAATAACTTTGAAATAACAGATTTTAAATGCAAGAACTCACTTTCTTCGTTTCTTGAGGATCCTCATCATCATCAGAAAGCAGTAATTTCTCATGGTCCCTGCCCTTTCTTTTCACCACGTCCATATGAACTACTTTACCTCGTAAATCCCTAATAGTAATGAGTTTTGATGACTGTTTATTCTGAATTCCATCAGCACCTTCCTTAAAAATATAAAGCTCAGAACTTCTACCAGGAGCAAGCTGCAAGAGCCAAACCCCAGGAGAGACTTTCATTTGCCAATATCCAAGATTAGCCATCACAATGGTATCAACTAAATGGGGTGTAGTTTTGGTTCCAAGAATTAGCTGAAGACCTCGAGGAGGATCATGATCTTTCTCAGAGCAATGACCTAATATATGAATGATTGAAAAGTACAGCAAAGGATTCTTAGAATGTACTACTTGACAATTAATTTCTTATTATGATGATATAATAAAAGAATTACCATCCTATGTATTTAAATAAACAAAATGCAATTTTACCTGTGAGGACAAGAGCTTCAAGCTCAAAAACTGCTTGCAATGTTCTTGTGTCACCGAGGTTCTCAAGCAGAATGTTATCCAGGTCATGACTGCAGCATGAGAAATCGTAAAGAAAGTTAAATTTCACAAAAGTGGTGTTAAGAGATATGAGTTGATTACATTAAATAGGAAGATACGATATGATTTGGTAGGGAAATATCTTACTAAATATTTCTCATTATTAGATATTGATTTTCTTCTTCATTATTATTATTATTATCTCTTCTTTACTATAAATAAGAATACTGGTGTGTATCCAATACATGGAATTCATATATTCCTTCTCAATTTTTCTCTCCTCAATTGGTACCAGCATTACCATCCTCCGTAACCTGTATTATGACTTTATCCTTTCAACCAACATCATACCTTATGCGAATTATGAACCAACTCAAATTTAGAACCTTTAGATGCAGAGGCATACATCTATTCTTCTTTGCAGTATACATCATTTTAAGGTACAAGATAAGTGTTTATTCAAATTAATCACATGCTTCTATATTATCACGGATACGGGTCTTTTCAGGTAAAGTATAACATCAAACATGTTTGGAATAGTTTAACATTGAAGTCATTAAAGCAGAGATTATAGGTGAATTAAAATTTAAAAAAGAGGGAGGTCAATGTGATTTACTCCAAATCTGTCCTTTATCTTTCCCTACTACCACACAATGAATAGAAAAAAAGGAGAATCAAGAAATCAGTAAATTAGCATACAGTCTTGTAAATATGTAGTAATTCATTAGCTACCACCAACTAGCTCAATGTTTTCAGGTAATGTACAGGCTCAACTCTCCTAAAATGTTTAGCTGTTAGGTGGAGGCTCGGGAATGATAATATCCAATGAATGTTAAAGATAATACATACACAGCAATGACAGGCTCAACAAGCCAAGGTTCTGGAACATCAAGATTCATGGTGAGTGTCTTAGATAATGGCATGTTAGCAAAAAACGCTTTTGGGCCATTGATTGAAGAGTCAGCAATGCTAAAATCATCCTGCAAAAGTAATTAAACCTAAGAACCCAAACCTCAAATCTAATATGGAATTATCTACAAGCCGTAAGTGCAATATATACCATTGATGGTACTACATATCTGTAGTAGTTCTTCAGAGGAAGATCAGCAAGGGAACTCTGCAATGAAATGAAAAAAGGCATTCAAAATCAGTGCATCATGTAGGCTGTAAACTAAAAGAAAATATAGCTAACAGTAGAAATGAGACTGTTTTACTATAAATCTCAGTCAAAGGATCAATATAAGCCATATGTAGTGCAATGAGAGGAGGTTTATGATACTTGTACTTTTAAAAGGAATACAATTGTTCCCGGAGACAAATAAGTTTCAACTACATTGGAAAAAACTCAAGTCTCACAGTCAAAATACAACACACACACACACACACACACACATATATATATATATATATTATAAGTGGAGGCTCACCTTACAAACCCATTTTGTAAGCTTGAGTTAGACCTAAATCAAGTTTTAAGATGGTATATGAGCCTATCATAGCTCCATTAAAAGGGTTACTCACCATTTTATACACGTATCAAGCCCCAAAAGTGTTGGAAGTGAGGGGTGTATTAGGAAAAATCTAAATTCCACATTAACTATAGATTATGTCAAAATACAATATGTAAGTGCAGTAAAACCTAATCTAACAAACCCTTTCATAAGGTTGAGTTTAGGCTAAACACACTTTCTAAAACACTAAACCTACAACCATGAAGCATTGAGAGGCTAAGATATATATAGTCTTAATAAAGACAAAATATTATACTCTTAATTTAAATTGTATTTTCCAAATTTCATATAATAAAATAGGCTGTTACAGTTACAACATAGCAAATTTCGAATGTAGAATAAATTAGCTATTTCTGCAAGCTTAGAAGGACAGAAATGCAAGGAGTAAGCAAAATCATAATACCAATTCGGATAGAAGTAGCAATGCAAAAGGCCAACTGAAAAGGCCACAAACATAAAACATAATAATAGATGGTCTTGGACCTTAGTAAAACCAGATTTAAGGGGAGTTTACAGCTTACTAACGGAACCAACAACACTTTGGCTTTTGTATTCTCGAATTCCAGATGAAAGAAAGAGACAACAATTACAATTCTTTTTTCTATATTATTTTTATTCAAAAGGCCTAAGAAGACGGTTAAGGAAGGAATAAGCTGCATAACAGAAATCCAAAATGTTTAGAAAATATAAGTGGATATATAACTAGAGATATCAACAAACCAATGGATTCAGAACAATCCTCATGCTGGGTTGAATGTATTTCCACAAAACTCTTAGAATTCCAGACAACTTCTGACTGGTTGGACTTAAAGGATCGAGACAAGCATCAATGTGAATGCTAGAATTTTCATTATGTAGAATAATAGCACTGCACAAAACAATGGTATTAAACTATCAAAATGGTATAATTATACAGTTTAAACTTAAGTCAGCAGTCTAGACATGAATAAACCTTCAAAGAGTTATAAATTCAAGCAGAACTACATGCCTTTAATATTCTACTCATAGTTCTATCTAAAGTAACTAAACAAAATTACCTATGTTGGTCATTCAAAATCTCAAAACGGGCACTTTCAGAACTTCGCTCCCTCGTAGCCATTGAGGAGGATACAGCCATGACAATATCACTAATGAATTTGCTACAAAAATACACAAGGATAGATTAAAGAATTGTCATATTTTCTGAAAACAGATAAAGATTGGATAAATAATATTTGCAAATTTTATCCACCAATGGCAAAAAAAGGAAATCATATAAAAAATGCTTCATGGACTTCTGTAAGGATTTCTCAAAAGAAAAAAAAAATGACAAAATCTTAGCATGTGAACAAACTTTAATTTCAGGTATAACATATGAGGACTGAAAAGAACACAGACTAATAATGGGTAACAGCCAATCGAAGTGTTGTTAAACTTGCACTTGTTCTATACTACAATTTCCCTCCTAATGCTGGAATCACATTATGTTTGTCTCTAACTCATGCATATAGCTCAGAAGACCACATAAGTGAAATGTACATATGGGCCCCAGATGTAGTCAGATGTACTTATCGATGATTGTAGGTGTAGAGATGTTTTATGCGGGAGTTACCATTATTATTATTATTATTATAATATAATATCCTTCTTTGCTGAGGAAAAAAGACATATGGCCCCCACAATGCTGATCTGGATAACCTTTATGTGATTAGAATTGGGGTACGATTATTTGCATAGAGAAAATAATTGGAGTAATGTAATCCACATAGTCATATACTAAGAAATACTCTCTTTCATACCAGGCAAAATGTAAAATGAAAGTTTGTGATGGAGGAATGACAGATGTAACACCAAGAAATAACCATAGAAAACAGATCCAAAATAGATATTGAGAAGATCAAGAAACCTTGTCAGCATGTCAGGGTCTACATGCTGCCATTTTACTTCTTCAATGATTTCCAAAATGTGCTTTGTCCTCTGCTTAAACTCTATTGATTCAAGGAGAAGCAGATCAGCACTCAAAAATGTGCTTTCATCAATAGGATAAGTTACCTATAACACAAATGCTAAAGGTTAACCCAGGGTAACTGACACAGATCCTATCGTTGATGAAAACTAATCAAACTCGAATATCATGCACAGACACCATAGAAACTTAGTACTCAATGAAATAATCAGAGACCAAGACAATCTTACCCTTCCATTAGTAAAGACTGCATTAACATCAGTTTCAGACCCAAGTAGCCTATGCAAGAAAGTTCCCACCTGACAGCAAGAAGCTTTATTAAAGGATTTTATGATTACCAAAGAAAAATAGCCAGCAAAAGGCTGATATTGACTCTAGAACAGTGGAAAAATAAATGAAGGGGAGAAAGTAAGAGAAGCATATAATGATTTCTGAAAGGTTATGGTCAAATGAATACATGTAAAGGTAAGATGTGATTACTTAAATGGCAAAGCAATCAGAAATACCTTGTTCAAATGCCTTCTGACTTCATCAGCAGAAAATTTTAGGAGGGCGGATCTATAACCCTCAGATGGTAATCCATTGGCCTCAGCAAGCTCGCAGACCTTATCAATAAATGTTCGAGTGGCTTCAACATCCACAGCTGATGTAGGGAAGTACTTTTGCTGATAGATTAAGCACAACTGATCCAAGAAGTCTAACACATTCTTCTTATGACTGCATAAAACCATGCATTCACACAATCAATATAAAACCCTACTTCAACTTCAAAAAACAATTTCTAAAACTACAGATCAAGTTAATAAATCAATCAATTAAAAGCCATCTAATTCTACAATGAAAAAACAAACCTATATGAAGATGAAGTGATTTCAAAAACCTTCAAAAAAAGGAGGCTTAATGAATCTGTACTCCTATTGGCACTAAATAGAAGACCCATACGAGCATCTTTGGATCCTTCTCTCTGTTGCATGATGAGAAAAAAAAAAGTTAAGATTCCGAAGTACTAATAGGTAGGTCCAACTCTTGAGGTGTTCAGAGACAAGGCCTAAAAGGAAGAATGTTCAACAGAAATGCAAATCCATATTAACCAGATAATTTAAGCCTTGACGAAGTAAATGCAACCCACTCCCTGAAGTGATATCAACAGCAAGAAGATGTGTCACAGGCTTCAAATCATCCATTGCTGGGTTGCATACAAACAATCCACATGTTAAGACAAAAACAATAATGTAAGAATGAATCTATTGATTTCTAACACGTCAACCACTTACTTCCAGGAGAATGCAAGTACTCAATGTCATTCAGTATAGATTCCTCTCCAGAAAGAAATGCAGACAGAGATACGAACCTTGGTTTACTATCAGAAATAATCTACACCAAATACAAGTTGGTTAGTAAAATATCATTATAGAAGCTTCCCATAAGTTGCAAATTATCAAAATACTATACCCGAGGATTATATCGTTGAATGCCCGCTTCTGACAGGAACTTGTCTAATACATCAGTGTGAGGTTTTATTTGTCCAAAGTATACCTGCTCCTGTATTCTCTGAGTTTCATCATTCAAGGCATTTAGTAATGCGTCCTGGTAAAAACAATTGCAAATATATAAGTGGCAGAAAAACTTATTTTATTAACACTCTATTGTGACTGTTACGTTGACATCAATTATAGTTAATAATGAAAAGTGAGTGCTTGAAACAAAAGTTCCGCACACAAATAGAGGCAAAGTTAAATAACACATCAGGCATACTACTAAAATATATCTGGATCCTTCATAGTGTAGGATGCACATTATAGAGTAACATGAAAGCGGTTGATTGTTAGGACCAAAATTTAAAAAAACCAGTTACAAAGATTTTTGGGTTAGCTAACTTAGAAAAGCATATGTTGAAAAGTCACATTAATTGCCCTTTTCCTTTTTTTATAGTAATCCAATTTTTTATAAGAATTCCTCCATGTACTACGTTGTTTGAACTTTTCTCACCGGATAATGGCAGGGTAGGTTTTATACCTTAATGTGATGGATTATGATTTGCATATATTACATATAAAGTATTCCCCAGGTGCCTTGCTCGACTAGAGACGAACCTCACCCCAACCCCAAAACACCCATTTCAACCTTCTGAAAAGAGCAAGGTTCCAGTGGCAAGTGATGCAGAATGAAGACTACACGTAGAAAGAATTGTTATAGGTGGTGAGGTTTGGAGAGAAGAGAGAATAAAACGCTGGAATTCGGGATTTTGGTCTAACTCTTAAAATGAGATTAGCACCTCACCTATGTATTTTATTTTAGTTATATCAAGTCGATTTTAGACTAAACAATCACCCTGACTAGAGATTGAGAATTGAGTTATCTCCCCATTACTAGAGAAAACAAAAACGTGGAACTGTACAAAGATAAAAAAAAAGAAAAAGAAAAAAAGAGCTGTTTTGAAATAAGATATGGTAGAGGAAAACACTTAAAAAATAAGTACCTCAGTTGGATCAATAACAAGTCCATTCATCAACAGAGAACAATGAGTCTTAGACAAACCAAGCTTAAATGCAAGCACGGAGCTTTCTTGTGACAATTCCTTCAACTCTGACTCCTTCTCCAGCTTTAATAATATCTCTTGTGGAGGGGATTTTACCTTTGGCCTATCAAAAAATAGTGGGAATAATACAGATAGATATAAACAAGGAATGTTACCAAAAACAAAAGTAGAAGCATCGTACTAAAGAAATGTCAGAAGCGCAGTAATCAACAGAAAAGTCCAGCAAAACTAACAATATTGTTTCAACAAACGCCCCTTCAACATGGTGCAGCTCAAGATGACCATCATCTGATTCAGTGCGTAATTTGTTAACCTACAAAACAAACATGTAGAACAATGTTCTTTCACTTTAATTGCAAACCATACTAGTTCTAGATGACTCAAAATAATATGAACAAGGTATTGACAAAAAGCATATATATGATGCAGTCATGTCATTTTATCCATATTACAAAAAGTTAGTTAAAACTGGAACCTTGGAGATAAAATAGGTGCACATTGTATGAAAGCATTAGGATCATCTTGTTTTCTATGTTAATGGGGAGGGAGTGAAACCACTTCCAGGTTGTGAAATATCTGGACACTAGTTCCGTGTCCTCTAGATTTTAAATCCTTGAATTTATTACTAACTAATCATAAAGAAAAAAAATACACAGCTACAGAAATGAAACCCCCAAAAAAAACAATGTGAACAAGACGGGTGGCAATTCAAAATTTTGGATAAGATCAGGAAACTTGACAGAACCAAAAGTCTGAACTTAGAAAGGTAATTGCAAGATTGGTGGATTAGTATTCATGTGCAACATATAACCGCATCCTTCAGTTTTCTCCTCATATGTACTCTTCTGGATTTCAATCATGTTAGCATGTAAATAATTTAAAAGAAAATAAACAGTAAACAGAAGATAACTAACACTGAAGACAAAATCATACATTGCTTAAAAACTGAAAAGCTAATTGAGTGCCATGATTCCCCTTGATATAGCTGAAGAGACGTATAATCTGAAAAGTGGAACAACAAACATAATGCATTATAAACTTGACAGTAAAATTTCCTAAAAAACGAGCTTTTTGATGTTGTGTACATTTCTGAACAATTAAAGGTGAATTACCATATCAGATATATCCTCCTCAAATTTATTTCGATCCTCTTTGGCAGAAAGGTTCTCTAACTGCATGATGTATTTTGAAGAATACAGCACAATCCCAAATCTCACAGGAAAATCACTCTCATACAATGATATGATCATATCAATGGACTGCAAGGTTCCAAATAATAATGCAAGGAATGAGAGTTTTCTCTTGGAAAACAAAGTTACAAATAATAGTGCTAAACTGTTAAGCTTGGAAAAATAAACTTGCCTCAAGACCACAAATGGTTGCTGGGTCAAGAACAAAAACAGCATGGAAAAGATTTTTACGTATGTGACGCAACTGCCCAGGGAAGACCGGCATCAAAATCTGGAAAAACAAGAAAAGATTGTGTTCCAATGAAAACTTACAGCAGGTTCAAATTTGAAATTAATAATATGGTCCAGTTTTAAAATCAAGTAGTTAACCTCGTTTAGATTGCTCCTCCACCTTTTGTACTTGGCATCTTCTTCCAAGTCGTTGAGATAATGTACCTGAGTAGTACGAAAATCGACACGAAACATACTGGACTCTGAAGGAGGTAAAGTTGACAGCAATTTCCGCACAATGCTAGGAGGTATCTGCAATTACTGGGATCACAATTACAATCTAAATATATGCTAAAGCATCAAGCAAGAGAAAAGTATTTAAGTCAATTTCTCACAAAAGATACACACACGTGAATTTTAAAGATATGTAACAATTAAACGGAGGGATACAAATATGTACCAGTTAAATATTTATTCTTCAAGCAGCCAATTTTACCAACAGGAGCAATGTCATTAACTACTTTGTCCACATTTTTCTCAACTCTTCTTAGGTGACAATTGTTGATTACATGAAATGACATTGTATTCAGATGATACCCAAAAAGACAATTACTAAGGTAGGTTTGAGGAGGGGCAAGAGATGCAGTGCACCAGATCACGCCAAAAAAGAGAGAAAGGAATGTACTCCACTTCGCAACATACTGCCTAGTTGGCAGCAGAGGGGAGGGACATGCGAGTCCGCACTTTGGGTGAGACAGGCTGGAACTATTTGAGGTTTAGAAGAGGCTAGGCACTCTTGAATTGGTTAGAAGAGACATTTGCACTATCTTCATTTTCTCTTGTGTATACAGTCTTACATCATGATATCAGTCAACATAATATACTTGCCTCCCGTTTATATTCTCTCTTCTCTGGTACTTAACATATTTTTTTTTCATACTATTTAAAACTATACAAACTAGTAAAGTTCAAGTATTAGAAAGCAATGCAGCAGACCAAATTTCATGTGTCCATATTAATAACAGGGTCAGTAAACAAGTTAGCTAGAAATTAGTACAATAGTAAAAAATATGCCAAAATGAAGATTAAATGCCATTCACCTTCAATTTTGAGAACTGATCAGCCAACAACAGATCCTGATGAACCAAGTCAATCAACCTAAAAAAAGATAGAAAACAATAGAGTATCAACAGATTGAAACTTTGTAATTTAACTTTTAAGTTTTAAGACATCCATGTAAGCAAGTTTGAAACAAACTACAGAAAACCACAGTTATGCTTGTTTGATATCAAGCTTAACATGATTAATTATGAATTTCATATGCCAAGTAGGCATTTTGGTGCAGTTGAATATGCATTAACTTCTCAATAATCAATTGTCCACATTTACAATCAAATGACTGGGACAATATGTTTGGCAAAATGGTTTATTGTTAGGACCCAAAAATCAATTAAGAAAAAAATAGGAATTACATTGAGAAAGATAGAAAACAATCTTCTCTTGTAATGTATAATTGAGGAAAAAATGAGAAACAGTATAAATAGAGCAGAGCTCCCTCTAGAATGGTAAATTGGAAAACAACTTTAACCCCTTTTCCTGAGGAAGAATTTCTCCTCCCAGCGTGGCCAACATCTCCTCTCCGCCCTCCCTTTTTTTCTTTTCTCCACTCTCGAAATACCCACTGGCGCCAACTTCCTGGGTGATTCCCATATCTCTCTACCCATTCTCCTTTGGTCAACTGCCTGTTCTGTTATGCCCACCTTCTCTCTCTTTTCCGCTTCATCTGTTAACACATGAACACTTGATTCTTTCTTCACTCATACACAAGCAGGCCTTTTATTTCTGAGGCCCACTTATACCTTCAATTTCCCCACTCCTTCTTTTCACCCTCTTTTTATATACTTTCACTATGGACCTATCATTTATGAAAACTATAGAAGAAATATATAATACTGCTGTGTGTTGTATGTTCACACATTAGTCTTATTTATAATAATATATTAGGCTACAACAGAATTAACCATGATACACTAGAATAAATCAAATCGCTAAAATTGTGGCAACCGCATCCCTAATTTATGTAGCAAAAAGACAATATTTCATGTAATGTGAAGTGCAGCTTGATTGTCAGATAAGTTTTGTATCCTGATCATCTTCTAATTAGTTGTTGGAATAGTTGTCTAAGTCATGCAACCTCACTAAGAGATGCTTCCATAACACGGTATTCAGCTTCCTCGTTGGATCAAGTAACTATGTTTTGCTCTATAACAAAATCATATTTCCTCCTATAAGAACACAATATCCAAAAGTAAATCTTCTGTCTGATGGTGATTTGCCCAGTCAAGTAACAGGTCATTATGACATTGTCGTTAACTTCATACAATAGTCCTTGTTTTGGAGCGTTTTTGATTTACAGAAGAATAAGTGTGAAACATCCCAATGGGTATCATAAGGGACATTCAAAAACTAGCTTAGAATGCTAACTAAAGATGATGTCAGGTTAGGGGTCATTAACTTGTATATCCGTACAAGTTTACAACTCTAAATACAGAAAATAAGTTAATTCACTGTCAAACAAACTCTTTTCTCAATAAACGTAAGTAAACTTATCTAAATTTGCATAAACTCTTAAGTCAAAAAGCAAGTCAAATGAAGTTGAAATCAAATATAATTGTTGACCCCCAACAACCCCATAGTAACAATGTCTTATGCTACTCGTGCATTGTTTTCTAAGCCAAAATAAATGTAACATTTTACTAGGGCTTAAATTATTTGAAGATAATTCTTTTCTAAAATGTTTTCAGTTTAGGAACTTTGTTTAATTAATTTGTGTATGATTTGGTCATTTATGTAGTTTGATCAAATCTAGTAAAAATGTATTATCACATTTTATTTTTGTGGTTTGTTACTTACTTTACTTTATTATGCAGTTGAAATGCTGAATTATTAACGTTAAGAGTATTATCTTATGCATATATATCATTAATAGGTGTTTTCAATACTATCTTTTTATATTATGCGAATTTTTACTAGTTTGAGTCAAGTCTATGGAAGCTCTCTGAGTTTATATATCGACTCTAGAGTTTGACAAACATTGTTATTATTCTTGCTAAATAGTAATTTGGAGGCCTCAGGAATGTAAAATAAGCACAATCCAATAGCTACAACCACAATCCCACAACAAACTCAACAGTCTTGGAAAATCCGGTGTTTATTAAACGAGCACAACACTACAACCAAATAGTTGCTTAGAATCCAAAAAATAAATCTGAAATAATAATTAGTAGATTAAAGCACATAAAAGTGCAGAAAAGAAAGGCACTTGACCTCAATAACTAGCTATCTAAAATAAGGAATTCCAGTAGACAAATAAGCCACCTTAGATAGGTTCAATCAGAATAAATATAAAATGAAATATAAACGGACCTTGATCCAAAATTACCAAGCTTTATTCTTCACAACAACAGAACAATCAGAGAATGCAATAGCAATTTTTTCATATGAATATATTATGGAAAGAAACAGTAAACTCGGGCTACAACACAGTTGCAAGCATGAAGTACCAACAGCAAATAATATCTCAGCCTTATAATATGAATGATATCGGCAGGAGAAGAAAATATTACAGATAAAGGTCAACATCTTCAACATTGACTAAAGCACCATTGATAGCCATTAATGACTTGCCAGGTGGGATCATCCGCTGGTTTGCCATTATTTCATCTCGAACAGAATCATCAAGCTGTTGCACATCAAGTTCCATAAGAACAAAAAAGAATTACTTGGGAGGAAACTGACCTCTGCCTAAATTCAACGAAAGTGACAAGGTTATTTACTTTCATGCGAGACAAAGAAGAAACTATGTTAGGAAAATTTTGATTGATATCCTGCATTGACTGCAGAGGATCAGAGGCACGGACTATTCTCTGTACAGTTTGATGCCCTAGATCTGTTATCATTAAAATATATATTATTGCACAGATCATTATACGCAACTAAAATGAAAATAAATTATCAACAAATTTCAATCATCACAAAAAGAAAAGGTTACAGCAATACCTTTCAGTTCCCAAACATCAAGTGTATCTGATACAGTTGATGACAATAGATAATCCCTAAAAGCCATGATCTCATATGTTAACTCAGGCTTCCGCTCCTGTAAATAAACACGAACAGTTATATATGTGTTTGATTTTATCACAATTATTAACCTTAAATCAACAATTGCGAGTTCCCTAATGTACACCTTAATTTAGGGGAGTCAACTCCAAAAAGAAATATAGGTGACATTTTACAAACCAGAATTTTAGAGAATATGAATCCTCTGACTTCTTGGCTAAGATCTTCAGTGCGAGGATCCTCCAAAGTCACACCTGCAACCCACAACAGAATCAACAGAGGAATTATAAAAACAACCTAGTCTGTAATTATAGAAATTTCCTTGACCATTTTACTTTGATGAACAATGCATGATAAAGACCAAAGAATTTGAAAATCTTGGATTAATTAAAATTAGGAAATATTTCTTTCAATAATCTATTTCCAAAATCAACAATGAAATTTCACAGGATTATCAAACTCGAAAGGCCAAAGTCAGAACAACAGGAGTAGAAGTTGAGAATTAGGACATATTAACCTACAAAATGAACCAAAATTACAAGCAAAGGAAAGTAAGGCAAAACACAGAGAAGTTCCATTAAGGGGATTAAGTAAAATTGTTACCAAGCTCTACAAATGAAAACATCAAAATGATACACAGACATCAAAAGAAGAAATAAATACTGTCTAGTGTCTATAATGATATGACACTTCTAAAATTATGACCTAAGTTAAAAAATGAAAAGGACAATAAAGCAACTACAACTCATTGTCACCTACTTTCTAAAAGAAACTTGCTTCTACTTTCAAAATTCAAAACCTAATGGAGATCCAACCTTTTTTAATTGTACTGTCGTCCATGGCCTTATACTCCATATTCTTAAAAGCAAGTTCCACACCATAACCACCTAAGTTTACTGACTCGCTTGAACCAACAGAGCCACAGTGGCCAAAATTTGTTTCACATCCAGCTGGCAACACTGGTCTCAATATATAATTAACTTTTCCCTGAAAATACGTGGACAACATGTCAATATTTGCAAGGGAAACAAGAAATGTTTAGAAAAATGACAAGATTGTATTCTAAAAATTCAAAAAACGGAAGTCTTAATAGAAACAATTACCACGAAGGAACCATAAGCCCTTACAGTTGAAGTTACTAGCAGCAATTAAAATTATCCTCTCTTCGTACAATGAATTTGTCTTCTTATCAGAGAATAAATAACAATAGGAATAATGGCTATTTTCCCTTTTTAAACACTCCGAATTGGAATTCTCCCTATTTTTTTTTTTAATTTTAATGGTAAATGCATAGCTATGTTACACATCCTTCTTGTACAACAGCAATTTCGATAAAATGTTTTATGCAACAAGCCGCTAATTACATAATGCAACACAATATTCATGAAGCACCATAAACAGAAAGCTAACACAAGGACCTCTTTAGCAGCTCCAACCAGAACATCATGAAACTCCTTAAAGCAAACAGTCCCGAGCGCGCCATAAAGTATAGCAACCGGACTCCCAACGCTCGAATCAAAATGAATATGATCAAAATCAAACAGTTGCAGTCCCGAACCACCGACCCTGACAATTAAAAAAACCACCCAATTGAGACCAAGATACTATTAACTAAAAACACAACTTCAAAAACCGAAACAAAACAGAAAGTGACATGGCATAGCACTCACTGCTTCTGAGGGGTTTGAAGCCACAGGAGCAATTCCGAAACATCGAAAAACAAAGCGTCACCAGTGTCGACCCAACAACACTTCCCTCCGGGGCTCTGGAGGCTTACCCCAAGACGCAAGGGGTCTAGTTTGGTAATTTCAGCGTGGCTGTGAGACGAAAGAGACTCGTGAGCTAACTGGCGGTACAGCACGAGAGCAGGGGAAGCTGATCTCAGAATAAGAGAGAACTCAAACAGCGACGCCAGTGGCTCTCTCAACAGAGGCCGCGAATGATGCAGAATTTTGTTGACGCAACTTCTGGCGGAATGAGAATGCTCGTCGCTGTGATCAGCATGGAGCCAAGCGTCAATGAAGTTCCAGAAAAGGCGTGGCTCCTCTTTCGACAACAACTCGCTGTCAATTGAAGCAGAAGCAAGTAAGAAGAATTGGTATGGTTAATTGGCGAAAAACGAGAATGAGAATCGAAATGGAAATGAAAATCGATGGAAGAAGAATTTACCCAGCTTCGAGAAGAAGAGGAGTGCCGAACCAGTTGGAGCGAAGAGCTGCTTGAACATTTTTGGGGGTTCGAGAGTGAGCGGAAGCAAATCCGAAGAGGAAAATGAGAATGAGAAGCAGAGACGCAGATCTAAGAGCCATTATCGTGTGTTAGGGTTTTGACATTAAAACACGAACGAGATCGCAGCGTTCTCTTTGTGTTGTGATGTGTGGAAGACAGAGTCAGTCAATGAAACCCACTTCTTCCACTTCCACCTTCTTCCCTCTCTTCCCAAACATCCAAACACAATTCACAAGGGTTTTTCCTTCCTATTAATACTGTTAGATTAAATTTTATAATTAATTTTCTATTTTATTTTTAATTACGTATTCAAATAATCAAATTTTGGTTTTAATAATTAGTCACATGTTATATTTTTAGTCTTAGTCGTACATAATAAAGAAAAACCTAGTAGAAATATTTTCACTGACATATACCATCCCAGCGACAGACAATCATAATCACCTCGAATGTAAAAACATTAAAACAAATAAAAAACAAAAAAGAAAATATGTTGAATAATGATAACCTCTGATGGAGGGAAATTATAAATTTCATTAAAAATAACTGTACATTACACATATTTTATTTAGAATAAATTTCCTCGTGAATTCTTCTTTGCGTCATTGGATCAGGCAATCATCAAACATTAAAACCCTGTTTTTGAAAGCCAGATTTTCAAGATTATATCGATTTGTCCGTGTAATGTTTGAATTAGTAAATTAAATGCTGCGATCATGGCCATTTTGAAGCAACGATCTTTTAGACCATTAAGTTTATTCATATCATTCTTTCTCAACGATCTGATTGGTAGAAAATAACACTTATAATTATGCTTTTCATTACATGAACACTCATCTATTTAATTTCTCTAGTTTTGTTATGTTAGCTTCATTGTTGCAATCAAGTGAATTTTTATAGTGTTTAATGTCTAATTTTCCTAATAATTGTTAAAGTTTTGAAGCTAAAAGTTTTGTTTTATGTGTAAATATAAATTAGATGGTTGCAAAAATAAATAAAAACTTGTAATTAAATCCTCGATCTTCTTTAATACTTAAAATTGGGTGCTTGAAGTTAATAAAACTACCACAATTTATTATTTGTTATTGCTGTTCCAAATCATTATAAACTAATTCTTGAAACCAAGTTAAAAAATTTATAAGATTCAATTATTATTTTTTAGTTTAGATGCCTACATACAAAAATTAGAAAAAAGCATGGTCTAATTTGTTAAGAATAGACCATATAAAAATAGGCTAAAATGAGCTGAAACCTCTTAATTGCACTATATTTTCCTAGAGTTGTTTTCCTCTTTTTATAGTAAATTAGATAATCCTTTTTTATATTTTATTGTAAACATATATAATCTTACTTCGTTAAATCAATTATTTATTTATTTATTTATCTGTTGGGAACAGGGAGGGCTAAACTAGCACACCATGAAAGGTACATAATGGGACAAGCATTCAATAAGCCATAGTTTGGATGAGAATCCAAACCTTGTTGTATTTATATTTATATTTAATTTTAAAATATTTATGTATTGCATTGCCCTGACACTTTTGTTGGCTTTTTTTTATATTATTTCATCATGTTAAATGTAAACTAAATAAAATCTAACATTGTCCATATTTGGAAGAGGTATTGGTCTCAAAATATGAAAAATAGATCCTGGTATGATTTCTAGTTTGTATAGAGAGAACACAATTCCACTTCCAATGTGTTTATGAGCATAAAAAAATCAAAAACCATGTACATGTTTTGTACAGAATTTTTACAAGATATGCAGAGTTGTCGAAACTGTTCATAATATATACAAAAACGGTATTTATAGGGGAAGAAGAGCGAAAGAAAAAAAAAAATCATCTTGCTATGTTGAATAGCCAAAAAAAATAATACTCTAAATTCTGGACTTGCAAATCCTTTTGTGAAAGTTAGCCCTCGTTAATGGACCTGTTTTAAACACATCAAAATGATAATTATGTACATAAATCTAAAATAACATAGCAAAAATTAACTCATAGAAAATATGGGACACTTGGTTAAGAAATAAAGTGTTAAATGTGTCATATCAACTAGAGACCAATTAATGTATAATATATAAGTAGATGTAAACTTGATTTTATAAGATTGAATTAGACAAAGTTTACCTCTTAAGATGGTATCAGAGTTTTTCTTATTGAGGTTTGATAGATCTATTATATCACTTCTTATTGAACTACTATTAGACCATCCTTAAATAAATAATTCTCTACATGAATCAAAGAGTTTTGACATGAAAAAAGTGTGATAGAAATTGACTAAAACTAAGACTAATTTATACTTTGTTAAAGTCCACATTTTAAGACAAAGAAAATGAGGAAAAAACCAGCATTTTTTATCTTATAAGAAAGCAATAATATTCATGCCAACTTAACATTTTTCTTTATATACAAGTTTTCATTTATGAATTTGTTGTACAAGAAAACCGAGAAGAGAACAAATGAAAGAGAAAAATGCAACCTTGTTTTTACAAGATATCTTTCCTATGTTCTAAGTTCCTATATTATACCTATTCTCAGCTATTTAAATTACCCTTAGCTTCTTTGGTAGCTGATTATAATGATGCCCTGCTAACTGCTAAGTTTCTTCATAGTTGGCACAGAATTTGTTGAGGCACACAAGACCTATCCTACAGTCATTGCTAGCTTGGATCTTGAGACCTTGAGAGCAGTTTGTTGGGAGGAAATTTATTTGTACCAAACATGATTTGAAGGGACCCTTTGGCAGGCCTTAGAATGGAAAGAGCTTCCACTTTTTTTCTACATTTTAAGCAATACAAGGGAACTTCTGCATTACCTGAGCATGTCTCCAGTTTGCAACTTGGGGCCACTTAATGCTGGAGATATGCTAAAAGTACTTCCATCATTGTAAAAGGAAGGGTGGCCAAGAGGCATAGGGCGATCAGGGATTTGTGGAACCTCAACATCACCCTCCAACATCTTCAAAGCATCAGCAATTGTTGGCCTCAAAGCAACCATCACATGGGAGCACAGAATCCCCACCAGCAAAAACCTCTCCATTATGCTCTTAGGATTTGAGCTAGGAAAGTTCTCATCCTTCACCAGGGAACCATCTAGAGCCTCTTCTAACTTCCCAGCCTTCACCAGTGACCAAGCCCAATCTGTGATCAAGAATGCCCTTGGTGATCCTGATGAAGACAAGTCAAGAGCCTTCCTCCCACACATAATCTCCAGAACAACTACACCAAAACTATAGACATCACTCTTCTCAGTGAGCTGACCATAGAGTGCATATTCCGGGGCTAGATATCCATGAGTTCCAGCCACTCTGGTAGTGAGATGAGACTGACCCTCCCTGCTTTGTTTAGCAAGACCAAAATCAGCAACTCTTGCCCTCATATCCGCATCAAGTAGTATATTGGTGGCCTTGATATCCCTGTGGAAAATTGCAGGTTTAACTCCATAGTGCAAATAGGCCAATCCCTTTGCCACATCCAAGATTATGCTTTTCCTCTGAGGCCATGTCAATGATCCCTTTGCTTTCTGAGAGTCTGGTGATACAAAGATATGGTCTTCCAGGTTCCCATTTGGCATGTAATCATACACAAGATACCTTTGGCTTCCCCTTTCATCATAATTCTCACTCTCCTCAACCACACAACACCCTCTTAAAGGCACCAGATTCCGGTGCTTCAGGTTGCTAATAATCTCCACCTCATTACAAAACTCCACATCTCCTTGAAAATCAGATTCCAAGATCCTTTTAACAGCCACAACAGTCCCATCAGGCAAGGTTCCCTTGTAAACCAACCCAAACCCACCTCGGCCGATGAAGTTCTTGGATGAAAAATTATCAGTGGCCTTCTCAAGCTCCCCAATTTTGAACCAAATAGACCCCGTATTGGGCCTCAATCTACGCCTAGACCCTTGATCCTCAGGGTCAAAATCAAACTGAAAAGTCTCAAGCTTTTTCCTCCTGTGCTTCCTGTCGTACCACACATAAAGCCCCAACAGAGAAGACATGACCAGCAAAGCCACCCCAGCTCCTGTCAAGCCAAACACAAGAGCCTGGTGTTTCTTTCCACCAGAACCCCCCTGTGAATAAACCGACATGCTAAAAATACAAGTCACAGCACCATTGCTTTCAGGTCCAAACTCATTCACAATCCCAGCAGCATAGAGGATGGCAAAGTAAAAACAATCTATGGAATGTGAAGCATTACCATCTATGGAAATAAGCTCCTGCTTGACCTGTAACCCAGCTCCCAGACACACATCACAGAGGGAGAGATCGGTGAGATCCGGTTTGCAAGCAGTGTTGAGTGGTGTGGACTGACCGAGCTTTTTGGTCCAATCAGAGATGGTTTGAATCCCAGCACAGATGTTGGGGGAGATCACAAACTGAAGGGGGTCAAAGCAAGAGTTGGCAAGTTTGTTGGGGAGCTTAAGGGAAGAGAGCTTAGATTGGAATTCTTGGATGCACGAAACTGAGGTGGCAAGGTTGGGGAGTTGGAACTGAGAAGTCTCTTTGAGATGCTGTGCAAGTCCTATGCCAAATAGGGACAACAGTGATATGCAACAGGTGTTAGCATCTGTTCCATTTGTTGCAGCCAAAGGTTGTTGGAAATTGTGACAAGCAGAAGTGTTCCATGGGATTCTCAGCACATAATTCAAGTCCATGGGGCATGTCGGTGTTGTGGATGGAGAGGGTGCAGCCGAACTCAAACTCATGCAACAAAACACCGCAAACATCAAGGGTAGCAACATCATCGTCACAACAACCTTCATCCTATGATGATTGATTGTGTAGTGTTGTGTTGATTAGAAGAAACAACACACACAACAACTACGTTATGCTACGCTACACAGAGCTCGATGGTTTTTTTGTTTCTATTTATGAATATGTGATTCGGGGCTTTGAGATGTGTAAGACAAAATCTGCTGATTTTGTGGAATTGGGGTTAAGGGAGATGAATGAACAACGATGATATGAGGATTGGTGAAAACTCAAAATGTGTTCTTGTCTTTGCCTGATGGCTGTGGCTGCGTTAGGTGTATCTACTGTTCAGGTTTCTAGAGATGAGTGTGCGCCACGCGCAAAGTGAGTCCAAAGCAATAGCTGGAAAACGTTGATGGAATAAAAGAATTGAAGAGAGTGGAATGCACGCGCTTGGTGATGGCGGTGGCTGCATTTGTTGCTACTTGCTTAAAAGCAACTAAACAAGTAAGGTGCTCTGACTTTGCCACTTTGCTTTGCACAATGCATCTACGTGGATTACCATTACTTAATACTTTCATTGGTGGATTCTTGAACAATAGTAAAAGAGTTATTTATTTTACGTTATCACATCATTTTAACTTATATATGAATTTGAATTTTCTCAAACGGTCTTGACTGTTACCGAAATTATATGAGAACTGATAATAAAATTATTTCTTAAATGGTGAGTAAATTAAATATAATATATGATATATATGATAGTAAGAATTTAGCAGTGGAGTAGTGTGAGGGTTGAAAGAGTGAGTAGGAGTGTGATTATCTATCTATTATTTGCCGACACCAACCAACCAGGCATTGGACAGAGTAAGTGTGTGTTTTTTCTTTCAGTTGAACACATGCTCTTTGACCTTTCCCATGTGCTCTTAACAATGGTAATGGTACTGTCTTTCTTCTTTTAAGTGTGTGTTTGAAACGAATCATGGTACATGAAAATTATGCCCACTCAGTTTCAAAAGATATTTTGGGAAATATTTCTGTTGTTAACAGTAATTCTATTTTTCAAACAAAATTATCTTCATGTAATTAAATTACATTGACTTTACGTAATTATTGCTTGATAACCAAAATTTGATGTGATTGGAAATAGGAAGGATTGGACTGCATGATTTTTAAAACAGAGGATTATTGAGTTGACTTGTTTTTCTGATGTTTATTTGTAAATAATAATGTGGATACTATCTGATTTGTTAGGGAGTAGTGATTGATACATTTTTTTTAATCCAGAAATCACATTAATATTAAGTAAGTGATTCTACAAAAAAAAATTATTTGTTAGATAATTTTGGTTGGAATTCAAAAATGGCGTGCTAGACACTCACGTGTCTGTGAGGTTTATTTGCGCAATCTTTTGCTGATTTATTTATTTTTAATTTCTAGAACTTAGAAGAGATTCGACGTTGGTTTCTTAATTTAAAAAATTTATCTTAATGTCTCAAGATAAAATACATATTTTTTTTAATTACTGTTCAGTAACTACTAACAGTTATTCTTTAAAATATTATACTTTTTCATGTTTAGTATTTAAAGACTAGACCTATTTCTTAATACTTGAAAGACTTCTTTTTTTATTTATAAGATAAAAAACCAAATTTATATAAATTTAAGATACTAAAAACGTGATTAAGTTATGAACCTTCTAGGTAAAAAAAAATGTATATAATTTATATATATATATATATATATATTCTTTATATAGTAACTTACATTTATGGAAGAACTGATGCTTATTTTAATTAATTCATTTGATATGAGACAATTTTTTTAGCAGTTTTATTTCAAAAAAATTGAAAAAAAAAATAATTATTTTTTATAAAATAAGATAAAAACAAATATACTTGTATGATTAAATTAATATTTATGTAAAATTAATATTCTCGCACTCACAATATCTTTCGGTTAATTAGTACATCTCACCAACTTATAATATATAGCATTCTTCAATTGAAATCCATATTAAATTTTGAAAATGTAATCAAATATATCCATTGTTCTTATTTACTCCTCTTTCTAACTATCTATCAACTACCCAACATTGAAGATATCACCTTTAAATCATCCTATATTGAATAGATTCTTCTATAATAGATTTTCAGTATTTTTTTTTATAAAATTTAATAAATATGTTAGATAGATCATAACAATTACTTGGTTATTTATAATTAATGATGTTGACATGTTAATTTTTACAATGTCACGTACTGCAAGTGTACAACAATCGAGTTGAGTTAGGTTTCAATAATCTCGTTATACAATCAATAATTTTTTTTGATCGGTTAGATTAAGTTTTTGCATCTTTTTAATTAGTTTCAATTCCCATTTGATTAAATTGAATAAATCAGTTTAATTGATCACAAGTTTTATTTTTCTTTTGTCAAAATTTATAGTATCAAAACATTTTTATCAGATTTTTTTAAAGAATGTATTAAAAAATAGAGTATATTATTTAATATTTAAATAATTTAATATTTCAAAAATACTTATTTATTTAATAGAACAATGAAATAAAATAAATAATATTTATATTATATATATTTTTACTTTGATTAGGAAACTTAAATGTAGTAGAATAAAGTAATTAATAAATAAGATAACCTCAAAAAACACTCTTAAATAGTATACTTATAAGGTATATGTCATGCAATGAGAAAAGTGAGTCTTATACTATTATCGACCTATGGTAGGATCTAGCAGTGGAAAATTTAAATATTATATATGAAATCATACATTATAAAAAGAATTATGGCAGTGGGGACAAAAATTCATAAAGATATAAAGTAGAAAAAACATAATAACTATAAAATTATTTCCAAGAGGACCCGCATCTCAAAAAAAAAAAAAGTTAGCTGTCTTAATTAAGGCATTGTAGTAAATTATCTAGAAGCATTGAGTTCAACTTTTTTGGATTAAAATACATCAATTTGATTCATATTTATCTTACTAAAATTGAAACTAACAAATTAATATTCAGATTCCAATAGAGATAAAGCATGAAAATAACATGCACGACATAAGTCAATGTCTTTGTGTTTTATAAGCAAAATATTGCAAGCCATTCATATTTTAAACGTAAATTATAGTCAGCATGTTTGGCACTTTTAGCCTGACAAAACAATTTCTTTTTTTAAAATTTATCAATATTCAAATACTTTAAATATTTAATTAACTCACGTTGAATCAGATACAACTATTACAAGTCTTTTATTTATTTTTTAATTTTAACGTGATTATATTTGTATATGTTTATATTTTAAAAGTACAATGATATAGTGATTTTAAATTATTTTACCCATAGTCAGATAAAATATATTTTAAATTATAGTAATCGTTAAAATGTCTTTGTTTGATTGAATTTTGAATTTTTCGCTTTCTTTCGTTTATCTCCTGATAAATTAAAGGATTTTTTAAATATATATATATATATATATATATATTAATATGGACTTCTAAACAATTTGAATATACTAAAATAAAAAGTATTCAATTATTCAGATAAAATGAAAAAGAAACTAATTAAATTATAGTTCACAATTTTAGTATAATTAAATCTAAAAGACCAATCAAATCTAATAATTTGAGTAACGAATTTTTTATTTACAAATTCAATAGATTCAAACTAAATCAATGATGCATTCCTTAACTTATTATTGAAACTTATGATATAATTATATAATTTTTACTATTATTTAGTTCATGCAAACAACTATAATATAACTCTCTTATAATTTTAGAATTGCCTTTGGATAAAATTATGTAGCTTTTTTCTCTCTTTTTTTTTTTATTTCAAAATAGAATTCTATGCAATTATTTATAATTGCATTCAATTGTTTCTAATACAACTAATTCTGATTAGTTTAGGGCAGATTACGAGTTTATATTTATTTTTAAATCAAATCAATCCAAAACAAGAAAAATTGATTAATATGAATGTATTTCCTTTTAAACCTAACCCCCTTTATTTTTAGATATATTTTTATTAAAATATAGTTACGTGATACATAATTAATTTTTAAATCATATAAAATTTGACTTACTATGTATTACCTATATAAGTCTTGAGAGTGGATCTTTATCGACTTTATGTTTCAATTAGTTATCTAATTATCAGATTAGCGATTTAACACATATTATAACTAATTGAGATGTTATTATTTTATAGCTACTTTTGCTGAAGAATCCCTAGTAAATTGAGAAAATCTCAATATAGTTCCATATACTTAATGTTTTATTTGGCATATATTATTATTATTATTATTGTTTTATCCACCATAAAAAATTTCTAAAGCGGCCAAATGAATATAATACTAAAATAATGAGTTAGTTGATAACAACCGTAACAAGAATTCTAATTACAAGTTTGGTTTGCACAAGTTGTGTTTTGAATAGAGATTATTACGTCTGATGGCACTAAATATAGGGAAAGTCCACGTAACATGAAAACAGATAACACAACCAAACATGCCTGTTCAAACGTTTTTTCACGTTTGTTTTGATCTTAGTTCATGTCTTCCTCTTGATTTGGTGTAAACTTTCTCTTGTCTTTTTCTTCATCCCTCTCTGCATATCATCTTTTCTCCCTTTCTGCTCCATTCCAATGGGTCACCACCCTCGCTCCCAACCATTGGATTACCTCTTCAAGATTCCAAAAAATAAATCATTAAAAGACATGTCCAAGGCTTACAAATTGCTTGTATCCAAACGGAATCATGACAAGAAACCCGGGGTAATCCTAAGTCTCTACATTTCTTAAACAAAACATGTAACATTAATTGTTGTATATAGTTTTGAGTTAATGAAACTAACGATCAACCAAAGAAAAAAATTCATGCACATTGATCATATTAAGTTATGATATTAAACCAAAAACAACATGCAAGCCAACAATATTCCACTATTCGTTTTTGCAAATTTTCTCTTAGATTTTTAAAGTTGTATGAAATGTTCACAGAAAAAGTTCTACCAAATATGAAAGATTATAGTAGTGTTCATATGCATCATGTTATATTCTGATCATGCTTTTTTATGCAAACAGGATCCGATAACACCCCCGGGGCTGGAGGAATTTGACAATAAGAGAGTGGATGAAGACATTTGGAGTCCTAAATTTTTGTCAAGGACTGCAAGTAGATTATCTAAAACACCAACACCAAAATCAAGGCCTATGTCTAGAAATGGAAGCACGAGATCATGCACAACACCAACTTCTCTATCAAGAAATTCTAGTCGAAAGAGTGCTGCAGAAATTGCTACATCATCTATCAAAAGGATGATGAGCAGCAAAAGGGGTTCCTCAGCTTCTTTAGGAAGGAACAAGAGTACATTGGACATCTCTGAACCTGAGTTAACCAACCCTACAGCCTCTCCAACAAAAGATGCAGACACAAAAAAAGGGAGCTCCGGACAGTCTGAACATATATCTGCAGTCCCTCTTTCAAGCAATCTAAGCCGTAGGTCCACAACACCCATCATATTTTCACAGACAACATCTAGAAGGAAACCCCCAGAAGTTGAGACAAAGCTACATTGCACCCTTGAGAACTTATGTTTTGGATGCACAAAAAAGATTAAAGTTACTAGAGACGTGATCAAATATCCTGGGTATGTTTCTGTCAAATGATTTTAAAGATGAACATTTTGTGTTGCTAAAATTAGTATAGATAGGGTGTAGAAATTCAATGTTGTTCTATATGATATCTGCTAAAAGAAGCGTTTCTAACTTAGTTTTGCAACAGGATAATTGTCCAAGAGGAGGAAATTTTGAAAATTGAGGTAAAGCCAGGATGGAGAAAAGGAACAAGGATTACATTTGAAGGAGTAGGTGATGAGAAACCTGGATACCTGCCTGCTGACGTAGTATTCTTGATTGATGAAAAGAAACATCCTTTGTATAGGAGAGATGGCGATGATTTGGAAATATGTGTTGAGATTCCTCTGGTAGATGCACTTACAGGCTGTTCCATACCAGTCCCTCTATTAGGAGGGGAAATTATGACTCTGTCATTTGAGAGTACAGTAATATATCCTGGATATGAGAAGGTTATTAAAGGTCAAGGAATGCCAAACGCCAAAAAGAATGGGAAAAGAGGTGATCTTCGTGTCAAATTCCTGATTGATTTCCCCACAAATTTAACTGAAGAACAGCGGAGAGAAGCTGTTAGTATCTTGCAAGATTGTTGCTAATGATGACCACATGCAGATGTACTAGATTGCTAGAGGACAAAAGACTATTTTTACTATCGGTTTAAGAAATTTCTGGCACCATGCATGCATATCCAGTCCTATCCAACACAACAACATCAATATCAGGGAACCAATTCACTGAAGCACAACAATAATGGATGCATTTTTCGCACAGAGAATGAAGATGTTGAGCTTCCACACAGGGCTGTTGAAAAATAAGAACTTTCTGTTGATGTTGTCTTCAGCAGTTATACTTAGGGTCTCCTTCCTAAGTAGTCTGCCTCTTAATGTGGCCAAATGCAAAATCTTTAGATTGCTTCCTTCCAGATCGGATGTGTAACTAGTCAACTTGCCAACCAGCACATTTGCACCATTCAAGCAGAAACCTCGTACAGAATGCAACTTCTACATTATTAGTCCTAGGTTACTAAGTCACAGGACATAGCAGATAGCATGTTACTTGTTTAAATGTTTGAGGAGACAAGCGTCCCCAAAGATATAATCTATGTATCTATATAGGCTGTGATAATATGCTTCCAGGTTAAAGGGCAGCATGTTACATCCCTGACCCACTAAACACTACCTGAGTCCCCCTCGCAAGAGCTTAGAAGATCAGAATCAGATGAACTATCCTGCAAGTCTCAACGTTTCATGCAGAAGGGTAGCGACAAAAGAACAAATACCTTTGTTTGGAGGAACTGATGAGTTCTGTAGACTAGGCTGAGAAGTCAAGTTACCAACTTTTTATCACAAATAGAAAGTACTTCCATTTCGATTTATTTTCGTTAGCCTGTTGAATTATGTTATTAAATTTTAAAAGAAATATATGCAAACAGAATCAGAGAAAAACAAGTCTTGTTGCATTCACGGGCAGTTGTCCTAAACATTCTTTCATAAATTGAACCGGAAGTGACGCTCACACCCATCACAACCACTATTTAGGAGCATACTGAGGATTTTCTTTTCCGTTCCTTTGTATTTTGGATAAAAATTTAATTTTATGATTTGTTCTATCGATTCCCATTTTATATAGAAAAACTGATTATATAGTCATTCCATAAGTTTTTATAAAATAATTAATTTACAGGTTTAACCGTACAAATGATTGAAATATATTTAAAAAACTAATATTTTCTTTTACCAGATAAAATAAACTCTTCTAAGTGTTCGCTTTATACTGATTGAATCGATAGGGTAAAACAAACGCATAACTTTGCAGCATTTATAAAGCAAAAGCTATAAAGAAAAGGAGTATATATTATACAAACGTGTTTAGGTTTATGATTTGGACGGAGCAGAAAGCAGTCCAGTATCTGACCTGACGTACGTACATTGATTGTTCCTATATTAACAAGTTCTCTTCCATCCACTTCACCGCTATCTGTCATTATTATCCTGATTATCACGGTTCTCATCCCCAGCACCGGGTGTTTCATTGAACACTTGTCCTTGCTCTCTCACATCTCTGAACATGGAAAAAAAGGAGTTGAGGCCCTCAGACGAAGCACCTCCTAAGATCCATAATAACAAAGAACTGAATGAATTCATGGATCCAGGGTTGGGACCCCTTTCTGCTTGTCGGATGTCAGCTTGCTCAGGAATCTGTGCCTGGTTCGCAACCCTGTCCCGATTATTTTCTGACCGGGCTCGAGGGTCGCCAACTCCCGCTCCATTTTGAGGCACTGATTGATCAAAACCAGGTCTCAACCCTGATCCAGCAGGCAGATCTGTGTTATTTAAACCCTGGTTTCTTGTGTTCAATCTTGTGATGTGTAACGTTGATGCAAGAATGGTGGAAGAGGTAATGTGGAAATCTGGGTGTTGTTGAAGCTGCGACCGTCTATTTTGCATGTACCTTTGCAGTGCTGGTACCTAATAGTAATAAACGAAGTATTAGTTCAATTTCAGTAAAGTAAACGTGAGAAAATTTATAAGGAAAATATTTTGAAACTAAAGAGTTTCTCTGTTGTGAATTACGTATCTTAATCATACATGTAAATCCCTTATTTATCATTATACAAAGTATACTATAGGAAAACCTAATAATGTCTAATAATGAAAATATCACTAGTTATCATCTGTACATATTTCCCTAATTATCAAGATCAAATCATATCTCTTCCACTTCCCTCAAACTGGAACATATATGTCATTAGTCAAGCTAGCTACAAATGTAGTCAATCAGAGAGTTCTTGAGGTATTTAGTGAATACGTCTACAAGTTGGTCATTAAAATTGACTGAGTGATGATTTTTCCAGAGAGCACCTTCTCTGTCATAAAATGGAAATCAATTTCTTTGCGTTAAGGTTGCTCATGGAAGATTGAGTTTGATAGCTTTATATAACCATAAAGAGTTTCTCTGTTGTTTTGAATTCTATCTCTTAATCACATGTGTAAATCCTTATTTATAATCATTCAAAGTATAATATAAGGAAACCCTAATAATGGAAAATATTCCTAATTACCAGTTGTACATATTTCCCTACTTACTAAGATCAAATCATATCTTTTACATAAACATGATTACAATAAAGACATATTAAATGCAAATAAGAACTGAACTCTGAAAATCATAATCCTTTTCCTAATTGTAGATTTGCACGATTGTTTCAAACCTCGCAGTTAACCCAAGTCTTGTTATACCCTCATCAAGTATCCCTCAAGACAAGAAGGAAACCCCCAAGATGTAATAACGAGAACTGAAAATGAAATGTCTTTTAGGATATTCATCAAGCCAAAAATATTTCTCTCCTCTCGGCCTTCATTCTGACTCTGTTTTCATAATCTTTCCAGCAAAAAAGATCCTCATCGGGAACAGATTGCCAGACATCAAATCACATTTCTATAGCAACAAAAGAAACTACGCTATTGCTGGATCTACACAATACATATTAAAATAGCCTTTATTGGGTACCTTAAAAGTTATCTATCATTTTGCCAATTCCATTTTCGTGCAATATAGTGAATATACTGATATAGAAGAGGTATTTGTCATAGTTTACAAACCTAGAGGATAAGCATCGGGTTCATAAGTTTAATACCACTATCTGGCGGAAAATCTAATGAGGGCAATGATGTTGGCCCATTCTTGAGGCTCTCCTTCAAACAACCGACTCCCATTTCCACCACAAACAATTTTTTTTTTCAAAAACCCAAGCGGAAAGAAAAATATCAGGATATGTAATAAGCCAACAACAATCATAACTGGTTACCTCAAACCGATTCCAAAAGTACAGGATAAGGTGTTGCATAAAAGCTGCAGTTGTAGAGAGTGCCAAATATGAAAAGCCTGAAATTTTAAAATTCATTATTTCCAAATAAAATTAACTTAAACCAACTAAACCCAAAAAAAAAATGTACAACTGTATAGGCATACCATATGAGTAAGAGAAGAAATATATGTGGAAGACCAGGAAATACAGCAAAAAGAACCGAGGAAAGAACTTCATTGATATTGGTGTTCGGACGCTGGAAGTTACAACGAGCATCATATCAGATAACCATCATTCGTGGGACCACAACCCAACAAATGTGCATGAAAATGTATCACAGATATTGGTCCAGATATTAAAAGACTTGAATTTGGATGTGATGAAAAATCAGAGTTACAAATTCAGCTGATGTATATTTTTTATGTACAAACATTACAAGGAAAAGTTATATCCAATAATACTCAACCCTTAGACTTGGTACCTACACCCAAAAAGCAGTTTTGTGAAAACAATACAATAGCAATCAAAATTCTAATACTCTCCATCAAGTTGGAGCATATAAATTGTACGCACCAAGCATGGAACATATAAACTGAATTCTAAACCCTCTCAAGGACTTAGTGAGGATTGCAAGTAGTTGTAAGAGCTGATAAATGTATTTGGTCATGCGACCACTAGGTTTGGGTTTCGCTCCTCAAAGTGCACCTAACCCTTAGACTAGGGTACGTAGACCCAAAAAGAAGCCTTATGAAAGTTGGACGATACAATAACAATTATAACTTTAACAAAAAATAACAAAAGTGTAGAAATTTGATTAGTGTGATCCCCCTAGGTCAAGGATCAAGGAACTTGCGTGAGGAAGAGAAATGATTACATAACTTCCTTCCCCAGGAATCCGAAAACAAACTGATCAACACCATTCCTATACCTTCATCTCTTATTATCACAGCCTAACAAATTAACTGTTCAAGCAGATTACAAGCTTAACTAACAGAGGCTGATCCACTTCATTGAGCCCGTCTTTATGTCTTTTGTAAATCTTATTGATTAAGGATACACGTGCCAACAGTGTAAGTTATCTGATTGATCATGTGTTAGTTAAATACAATCATCACATTAATCAATTCATGAATTTTGGTTATCAATGAAAAATAAGTTAGTTTTGCTACAGTTGTATTCCCTTTTAACCAATCCAAAATTCGGCAAAGTACATTTGGACTTGCCCTCTGAAGGGAAGAGTAGTCCAATGACCAAAAGCTAAAAAAATTAGTAAACTAATGATTCAATAAATGAATAGCTCATAATACTTCTGTAATAAAATTACAGTACAGGCTACTTGAATCGGATAAATATGCAATGTAATGACCCACTTGCATCGACTTTAGAAAACAACCAAGCCCAAACTGGTTTAGAACCAAAAATAATTGTTTAGTGACAAATCCACCACACTTGCCGCCTTAATAAAATACTTTTATCACTTACACAATCGAGAGAGAGAGAGAGAGAGAGAAATACCTAATAAGAGTAAAAAGTTCACACAACCAGACAAGAATCAAAACCATGAAGGCAAGAAGCTGATCATCATAAAACTCAAAGAGAAAAAACAGAATCCCAATCATAATCTGCACAAATAATAAGCAATTTATCAGCAAAATTAATAGAATAATGAATAGCAGAAACACGAGGCAATGCAAATAGAAACTATTGACAAAAGTAAAGATATTATAACCAGTGCTTACAGGGACAAAAACTAGTGATTCAATCACATGTACAAAGATCAGCTGAAATGTTGGAAGGCGATGCCGTGCATGGTGTTGAAGCTGCACTGTAAAGACTAGCAGAGGTGAAACACTAATCTCATCCCATTTGCAGTTAAGTATGGCAAAACTATGAACAGCATTGGCGTATTTGATACTGGCAAATGACTACTTTTATAGTTAGCACACTTTATCCATTAGACTTCGTGGATGAGTGACCTTTTGAATAAACCTCCCAATCTTCTCCTCTCTCGACCAAACCAACCAAACTAATTCTCTCCCTCTCCCTCCCCTATACCAAACAAAACTTTAATGATTTCCTCTAAATTTATTTTAAGTGAATTTAAAGCAAGCAATTAATACGTGGGGTAGTGGGCAAAATGACAGGATTGATTCAACACAAGCAGGAATCACCAAATCAGTTTTCACACAATGAGACCTCTGTATAATGAACAAACAATTCCTACCTGTGAATTTCAGCATGCGAGTCTGTGTTTCTCTTAATGTAAATGACACTGACATTGTGGTAGTAAAAAACACAAACAAGGACATCATAAGCACGCCACACTTCGTTACAAGGTAGTCTGCACAGGCAAAACGATACATGTTACAAGCCAACAATAGAAGTTCTGAATTACATTTTACATCACACAATACAATATAATGCAAGCTGCAAAAGCAAACAAAATGAAAGAAACAATGTATATATTTGAACTTTCTGAAGGAAAAAATTTCTCAGAATTAATGTTAGTCATTTGAAAGAGGCGGCCAATTTGGGGTAGAAAGAGGCTGAAGAGCCATGTTTTTTCCAAGATCTAAAAATATACCCAGTGGACAGCAATGCCTTATTTTACAAATTTAGCCACCCGATCTTTCTGTAGAACTTACATGTTATTCTTGCTGAGTTTCTCTTCTAATCTTTTGCATTTCTTTGCTCAATTATCCTCCACTTAAACTTTGTTTAAGGGTGCACCATTTTTCGTTTAATCCAATCAACCATTGATTTAATATCTTCATAACATGTACCTTGAATACCCCTACCCAATTTAATACACTTCCAAACTACACTCAAAAGTAAGGCAATGAAGATGCATGGCACTCCTAAAGGCCTTATCCTCAAGAATGAAAGACTTCATCTCATAAAATTAAACTTCTGAAGCAATTCTATATTGCATCTCACAAGTCAACATCTAGTAATGAAGTTATTTTAAAAAATGCAATAATATCAATTTCTATTCTTAATCTGTAAACTGATTCATTCCAAAAAAACTTGGTAGTTAGGGTACTTTGAGGAATGTTGGATCAAGCTAATCTAAAAATTTGAATTCAACCAATGAGATCTGTGCTGTAAGTCCCCTTACAAGACCAAGTGAGATTACTGTGCAAATAGGAGAAGCTCAAATTGAAATTGAGACCATGAAAGACAATCTCTTCAAATATGGGGTGCTCAACCAAATAGAAGGATTAATCAACAAACCTCCAAACCTAGCTGGGCCTTCTGGAACTTCTTGTGCATAACTAAGGTTATAGAATTCCCTTGTTTGATAGTTATAAAGATAACCTGCCATTAAGTCCCAAAACAATTTGAGCCACATAATTAAATCCTGAAAGTTACAAGTGTGTGGACGATAATGTCAACCGTTACTGGACAAGTATTTATCTAGAAAACAGACAGTTACCTTGACCAGGAGAACTCAATAAACTATTGATTAAGATCGTATCATATCCAACAAATCTGTTTATGAGTAGTTGCTGCCATCTAAAAATAAAAAAAGTATATTCAATTGAAAAATACATGGTAAAATCTTAAGATAATATTAAACATTACCATACAACATCAATGAAATCCTGAGAATCAGCAAAACAATTTAGTTCAAATTACACCCCTCCATATCAAAATTATTTAAAAGTAGCTTTCAATGGAGATGACTTGTCACTTTCTAGATTGAAATAATACAATCAGGCTAATACTTATTCTTACTTGTTTCCGAAGCAAGAGTGCCAAGCTGATATGCTAACATTCACAGTACGTATATTATGACGAGACTTAGCACTTTCAGGTAACAAGAAATATCCCTGCAGAATAAGATAACACAGTCAACTACAGAGAAGAGAAGTTTCGGATAAATTACAGAAGCAACATCAAAACTAGCTTCAACAAACTGACGATATATTTCAGAAATACAAGTACTAGGTACTATCTTTTAGAAAGTTCAGTCCTAATCAACTTAACAATTGAAAACAAAAGAATTACATACCTTTTCCATAGTATAGAGATATGTAGGTTCAAATAACTTGGCTTTCTTTTTAAGCCAATGCACTGAAATCGAAAACAAAACTTATTGAACAAAAGTACTAACATAATAGAGTGTAAGAAACAAAGAGAAAGGAGGGAGTCCGATAAAAACTACACACATTCATTTATCACAAATTCATATTGCAAATTACAAAGGGTCAGAAATTAATCATTTTCAATATTATACTTAGAAAATTTCTATTAGAAGACAATAAAACATAAAAAGCCTTTCATGTTTCGTAACTAATTTCTGCAAGTAAATAGATTCTAAAAATCTAAGAATACATAAGGAGCCCATTTTTACACTAGCAACATTTATCAGCGTGTAAATTTACCAAGTGAGAAACACAGTGCAAAAGCTATTAACTTCTAGGTCTAATATTTGATCAAATACAAACCAACATAAGTTTGTAACAAGACTCTTCCTTTTCCCCACGCCTCATGTAGTTTTAATTTGGATAATATGTAAAATTCAACTCAAAACTACAAAAACCCACTCTCCCCGCTTTATAAGGAATAAAACAATTACCTAAACCCATTTTCTATTTAAGACACGCAGCTAGAGACTTCTTGAAAAATTGAAAGGAAACCCAACAAGCACATTTCCTTATTTATTAATACCACTTGGCACAAACTATAATATAAACGAGAGTAAAATATTGTAATTACCTGCATTAGTGTTAAGCTTGTCCAAACGAAGGATATGCATCCATTTAGGAATATCAAGATTTAGGTTTACACCAGTAATATTCTACACTTGAAAATTCAAAGCTTAGCAGAGCTTTAAGTAAAATTGATAATAACTTAAACTTTATAAATTCTGGCTAGAAACTAAAGGCATCAGCATAACATATATTATCTAATCAAGCTCCAAAAAATAATATAATTCTACTAACCCACAGCTTCTGGAAACTTCCAATAATCTGCATTGTGTGCCTCCAAATAAATGAGATACGCCTACACCACTTTTTTCCAAAATGTATAATAGCTGCTTTTAGTGTCTCTTTGGCAGATAAAGTGAAACTTTTTGGTGGCTCCTCCTTATCAATTTTGATGACAGCATCTTCAACCACAGGCCAGGAGTTTTGATTACTTGTAGAGGTTTCAGCTTGATGTTCAAGAAACTCGTCAGTTTTCCAAAATTTGAATACCAATTTTCCTCTCCTAGAACCTAAACCGATCCAGTTCCACCAAAACTTGGAAGCCAAAAATGTAAGTTTATCTCCACTGGCATCGGAAAACTCCGTTTTATCTTTTACAACTTCTGTTTCAGGAGGATCTGTTCTGTTAGATTCAGAATCATTATGAGACCACATGCCGGCACTAGTTATCTACAACAAGGAATTCAAGTGTGTCATGTAGACAGCAAAACAACCAAATGAACATAGAAAATATCTCCCAAATAATAGTTAAACCATAATGTATGATATTTGAAGCTACCAAAATGAAAGATGAAGGAAACTGACAATTTCAGAGGTTTATTTAAGGGGAGATAAGTTTAAAAACAAATCTATGCTTTCAGTATGTTAATATTAAATTTCTTATAGCATAATAGACAACATATAAGAAAAACTTTTAAAAGCACAAATTTAGAATGTGCATCAAAGAATGGAAGGCAATATATAATACCTTAATCTGAATAAGTTGGGCTTCTGATGTCACAACTCCAGATAGCTCACTTGAACATCCAGGCTTCACATAGAGACAAAAACATATAAGAAACTAAACATTCCTTTCTTAAAAAATGAAGTTACAAGTTTTTCATTTATAATACTGTCATGCAAGGTAAATATTACCAAGTTACCCTCATATCTCTCAATCTCTCTTTTTTCACTCACACATGGGAAGCAGTGGTCCCCAACCCTGTACACTTGCTCGCTAAATGAGGATATAAGTGTAAAATAAAGGAACCAGAGTGTTCTTCTCCACTCATCATACATTTTCTTAGATCTCAAAATTTCATTGAAAAATTAGAATTTAGTGAACCAAATGAAACTTTGCTCTCTAACACGCTTCCAAACTTTCAATAGGAAATGCCATTTGGACCTACAGCTTTACATTTAGACAAGGAACGAATCATGAGAAGTTGATTTGGTAGAGAAGCAAATACCACGACACTAGTAAAATAAAAATATATTTAAGAACTCCTGTGCATCTAGCATTTCCATTAACATAACCAATTGCATTCTGGTAAAAAATCTGCACCTAAAAAATGTCATGCAGCAAGAGCAGCACTAAATGAATAAGTCAAGTGCCAACATTGTACCCCTACTTACTAATAATCCACTCTACAGAAACACTCATTATCGATAATTATCACAAAACCTCACAAACTAGCTCCAATTTTCAAAACAGACAAAAACAATATTTTTGTTTTAACGCTGCTCACTTCACCTTATCCCAATTAGAGTTTCAAAACTCGTCAGAAATTAATTCTTCACACTCAAATGTAGCTACAGGACAGACAAATAATCGAAAGCCCTAGAAGAGAGAGAAGAAGAAGCTGATATTGAATAGAGACCTGCTGAACGTAATTGGCGTGCATAATTACGAGAATACAGAACAAGGTCATGGCAGTAAATAGGTAGAGAAACTCCAAAGCAACTCTAACTTTGGGCGCGAGCATCTGCGAAAACCTCTCCTGAACGCGAATGAAGGTCTGCTCGGGATCCATGGCGCCGGTGCACAATAGAAACGAAAATACAGAGAAGAGAGTTCGCCCGAAGAATGATGGAAAATCAACTGTTTATGTAAATCATTTCTTCACGTTTCCCCAAGAGGAATTGGACTATTACTGCTACAATCAGAATTGAAATTGTTTTCATATCACGTGAAGTTCTGACATGTTTGGGGAAGGGAACGAGTAATACCAAATCAGATTGGGAATAAAACTATCCCGACTTTTGGAGTTTTGCAGCGTGCCGCGTCTACAGTGTAGTCTCTATAATATCTCTATATAAAATTTAATCAAAACTATTTTTATATTTAGGATTAATTATATTATAAATTTAATTATTTTTTGTTTGATCTCACTGTTAATAAAAATTTCAATCAAAACTCTAATTTTCGAAGTGCATAATAATCAATCCCTTCTTGTCGAATTAATACTAAAATCTTAATCAAATAAATATTAAGGATTTTAATTTATGTCAGATAGAATTCTTAATCTACACATATTAATAATTAAAATTAAATTTCGATATATTAAATTAGTATACTATTGCTTTTTAATTGAAGAATATGATTGATCTTTTTAAATAAGACAAAATAAATTAATAATAAGAATTAAAATATAGATAACTTGAATTTATAATAAATAAGTATTTTATAAAAACTTATATTAGATATAGAATTTAAAATTATTAAATATTATAGAACATGGAATGATATTTACAATAAAAAAAATTGTACTGTGTTACAGAACTACTTGTTGTTATTAAGATGTTAGAATATTAAAATGTAATTTAAAATGATAGACTAAAAATAATTGATAAAAATTAAATATATAGATAAAAATAAAAAATAAAAAATTGTGTCTGGGGTTTCAAAAGCTTTTTTTCTGTCATAGTCAAAAGAAATTAAACTTAGGTGAAGAGCTGATAATGACTTAATTGATTAAAGATAATATGAACATTTCTGAAATAATTATTTTTATATAATCACTTGTTTAAGAAGTAGAAAGAATTATCTAATTTATAAAAGCATAAAATTATCACTTTTAAACAAAATATATCAGAGAAACACATAAAAATTAAAGTGTGTTTTTTTTATTAAAATTATTTTTTAAAATATAAGTACAAACAAACACGTTTAATATATCTAGGATTTTCCTAAATCCATCTAATTGCCTCTACAAAAAATCTAATTTCTTGGATGTGATTGTATTTAAGTTTATTAAAAAATTAAAAAGTTCTTTTGTCTTTCAAATGATATTTCTTTTAAAGTCTTAAATATGCAACTCAAAATACAAAACAAATTATCAAAATCTTAATTAATTTATATTTTGGATGAACAAGTATGTAAGTTTATTTTTACAAATTATGAGTACTTAAATAATGCAAATTATTTTTGTTTGTTTTAATTAAAAAACGTTTAAGAACCTAATAGTTAATAACATATAACAAAGAGCTCAAAAATAAAAATAATTATGTACTCTATGTTTTATAAGCTTAAAAATATATCTTTTCTAAAAATAGTGTATCTTGCAAAATCTTTTTATATGATTATAATTATCTTTATCATGAAACCATATTAAATCATCAGGAATAAATCTAAACTGATCAAGAATTTTCTTTAATGGAAAGCCTAACTACACTACCATTTCACGTTTTATTACTAACAAAGATAGATCAACAAACATTTTAACAATCATACTGAATCATCTATCAGTGTGTTTGGGTCCTACCAATATAGGAAGACAAAGTGGTCTTAGACATCCTCCAACACTTTTATAATCAGGAAACGGGTCATATTTTAGAAAAAAATATTTTTCTTAACAAGACACCTGTTGTCTCTACAAATATTATAAACTTGAAGTTTTCTGAAAAATATAAATGTATAGGGTTAGAATAAAAAACCAGGCACAACCTTCCACCTAAAATAATTTGTCAAAAAATTACATTGCTTAAGGAGTGAAAAGTGACAAAATTACATTTCTTAAGGAGTGAAAAGTCAAAATTCACGAATACATAGTAAAATAACTATCATATTTATATTTATATTTCATTTGATTTAGTTAATTAACTAAGTCATTAGATTTTTCCCATGACATTTGATGTCAATATTCTTGTTATACAACGATTTAGTACAGGTGCACTTATTACTAACTTCAGAGATCAATTTTCTTGTACTTATTGACGAATAACACTCATGAGAGATCAATTTTCTTGGAACCACCGTCTTCATCTCCTAAGCTACTGCATGATAATTTCGTTCATGTCTCTTTATTAAAATGGAAGAGAATGGTTCCTCAACTCAATAAACTTGAGTCATAGAATGAGTCATGTTATATTTTTTTTCGAAAAGTCTTGAAACAAGATGACGTATGAAGGGGCTAGGAACGAGTCATATCAAAATTAATTTGACCACTTCCAGGAATCAATTTCTGAAAAAGTATTTCAAAATTAGATTTCTAATTGCATGTTTGATTGAACTGATTTGAGAAGATTTATTGGTCAAGAGGATGAATTTGAGATGATGAAGACTGTTTGGTTGACCTAATTCGAGAGAATGGATGAGAAGGGATTTGCAGGATGTCATCTTCAATAGTGTGAAGAGATTTAAAGAGATGAAACTTGAAATTACAAAATAACCCTCATGAATGAAGTAAAAATTACAAAATACCCTTGTAAACATATATAACATTTAATGATAATCATATATATGTTAACAAAAATATTTAATTTTGAATAATTACTTTTAATTAAATATTATCTATTAATATTCTTTATTTCAAATTTAAGTACACTTTTCATTTGTTTTAGTTAATTTAAATACACTCTTTATATACTTTTTATTATAACTTATTAATATTTTTATGTATAGCTTATTAATATTTTTATAGAAATAAAACAAGAATTCAAAAAATTCATATTTAATCTTAAAAATATAGTAAAAAAAATATTTAACTTTTTAAGTAAGAAAATTAATAAAAAAGTAAATTTAAAAAACATGGCAAACTATTTTTATTTAGACTAATAATTTTAAAAGTTTCAATTTAAGTAAAATGTAAAAATAATTTATACTTACAAAAACAAAAATAAATTTTAATAAAATAAAAGTAAGTTAGATTGTAAGAATTTTTTTATATAAATTTCAGTTAATTATGATTTAGACTAAATTGTATATTTTAATAAAATAATAAATTTGTGATTTTATTATATTATTCAAGATTTATATTTAATTTTAAATAATTTAAAATATATGTTTTAAATAATTTTAAATATTTTTAGTAATTTTTATATTAAAATCAATTTAATTCAATTTATTTTAATTTTTTATCATTTTATTTCACAAAGATTAATTAATAATTTTATAAATATATCAATTAAAAATTAAAAACAAATATAACATCTACCAGATCATTTCCAAATTTTCATAATCAATCTTCTCAAATTCTTTTAAATACATCTCCTCAAATCCAGTCTCCCAACCAAACAAAGCCTAAAGGAAACACCGGTTGGATTTAAACATTCATAGTTTCCAAATAATAGAAAAATGAAAATAGGTGCAATCTGCGGATAAAGCAAAGTGCCTCTAAATGCGAAAGCTTTTTCCAAATTCAATACTTGTCAATCAGTTACAGGGTTTGACCAATGACTGTAGAATATATCACAAATACCTTTAACCTCTGTTGATACATAAACCCCAATGACCCTACTCTCAACCCTCCAAAGCAGGTGAAGAAAACACACCAAACAAAATTTCATAAAACTTGGAACAGAAGAAAATTGATATACTTTAAAAACTAAAGAATAGCACAACAAATAATTAATTAAAAAATGGGGAAGAAAGTGTCTCCCTAAAAAAATGAGAAGGCACTGAGAAACAGCAGCATCCTGCAGAAAGTAAAGAATCAAGTTAGGTAAGCTACTGGAAAAATTTGTCTCGGAAGTAAAACTCTACCTAGCAAATATTTTCCTACAAACGGAATTATGAATTAACAACTAGTAGTGGGTGCTTTTATAAGTCTTTTTAAAGGGCAAGTTTTCGGAAGTTGTTGCAATATTCAGGATATTTAATAGAAGAGAATAGGGAGAACGAAACATCCAAGGTGGTTTTGCATACAACTCGTATGACATTTCATGTCAACCAATTGCTAAGATTTTCCAAAACTAGCATACCTGGCAAAGGCACTGAACTTCTGCCTGACCCGAACAGCTCCACTTAAAACTATTTAACAAAAGATTTCTTCAAAAACATACTTGATGTAAAACAAGTAAAAAATTGCATAAAATTTTCAATTTACGCTTGTTTTTGCACGATCAATTCCTTTGGACAAAGGAAGATAATGCATTTGCATGTGCAGGTGGGAGATTACTCAGAAGAGGTTGCATTTGTTGCCCATATAATGAAATTAGATGAGAAAAAGCTCTGCCTACTACAGCTTTAACTTCAGGCGTCTCCACAGGTGACACCACAACTTGAGCAAAGAGATTAACTAATTCAGGGACTAGGGAGAGGATCTGCATTACATTTAGAAAAGGATAAACAGAATTACGTAGTACAATATTATCATTGAGGAAACATCAAAACAAGGAAAGAATCTTTTAACAGATTCGAAAAGAAACAATTACCTGGGGATTAGATGAGAGTACTAATGTAGAGATACAACTATAGACAGCCATAGACTCCTCACGGTCTTCTTTTAGTGGAAGTACTCTCAAGAAAACGGGAAGAACCTGTAAAAAACAAAGACGTCAAACACAAACATTTAGCTATAAAGTATTCAACACAAAATTAAACTTAAAGAAATTAGAAAAATGAACTGTCCAATTTAAGAATCCATGACAGTTCTCATTGAGAGTACAAATCAAGCATGCATTACCTGGTTTAATGGGATAGATTCAGGGTGTACCATGATCATCCTAGCAACAGCACCCGCAGCATTGTCTCTCACTGCATCATCAGGCTCAGACTCACCAAACAAGGGATGAAGTCCCCGTAATATATTGTCATAGTATCTTGTATTGGATTAAAGAAAATGCAAAGCATTGTGGAACAGAACCTTAATCTCAAATAGCATATACTATTTATACCAGTTGACATGAATCATCGTATAGATAGTTCTGCCGTAAAGTAGCCCAAAACACAGAAAGATTATCATGCAACTATAAATGGGTGGTAGCAAGAACAAGGATACTTCAAAGCTGGTTCGTGACCATTTTTACACAACTCTCCAACACAAAATGCCGCATTCCTTCTATTAGTTGCCTCAGATGATGCTAGTTCTTTAAGTACCAAGGGCATCACCCTCTACAAAAGATAATACAAGATCAATTGCAAATTAATTACAATTGTCAGAGTTCCTATTGTGACTTTAAAATAAGATCACAAAAGGTAAAAGAAAGAAAGGTATTAAGAAAAGGAGCAACGAAAATTACATCAACATAGCTTGCAATAGGAGAACCCATGTTCTGAGCAACTTCAGCAAGGCAGGCAACTACCATAGTCCTATCTTGAGGAGGCCGAGAAGATTTCTGCATTTCAAAGTAAATATATTAATTTATAATTTACTTCTAAACATTAAAAGTTATTGGTTACCAACTCACTGCAAATTTCATTAGAGGTTCAAATAGTTGTCCCAAAATGGGAGCAAATTGAGCACCCATGGACTTTGCAAACGCGGGGAGAATATCAGACACAGCATCCATTAGCACTTCATCATGTGCACTATCAACATCATCAATTTCACTGTCTGACTCTATCTGTTGACAAGCAGATTGCTCCAGCAGCAACAATAAAGTTGCATCAACAAGCTGTGCCAAGTCTGAAAGTATAGAAATCTCACATTAGCACCAGTCATCAGCAAAATCACTCTAACAGATCAGTCAAATAATTGCATGCTTACAAGGCTCAAGAGTTGCAAAACCATAATCTCTGACGATGTCAGCCACACTAGTGCATGCTTGAGCAACCACTTCCTTATCATCATCTTCAACCATAGACTTGATGTAAATAGACATCACAGTATCTGAAGAATCAAGCAGACTTGATAGGTTTTACAGATAGAATGACATGGCTTATCATTAACACATACAAAATCAAAATATTCTATTATTACAGTATATGTTCTCACCAAGAAGTTCTTTTGCTTTAGCAGCTCCTTCCTAAAAAAAAGGCAGTGTCAATTGTGGTGTTTGTGAAAGAAAAGTTTCAAACTAAAGAACAAACATTTAAAATCTGAGACAAGACACTTTTCTTTATCTGCTGTCACGTAGCAGCCATCTCCATACAACTGAAAGAGAAAACCATTATTTTTGTCCTTGAATTGTAACACCTTCTTAACTTAGCCTGGAATTAACAGAACTCAAAAAAGTCACTGAAATTGGCTCCCATTTGTCACGTTGACCAAAAATCTCACCTCCGTTAGTTAACACTCTTAACAGTGATCATTTGACAGATTCAGTGCCACGCACATGCCTATGTATCCCTCCACATTAAATTGGTAGACTTATTTAACATTGTGACCCTTCAGCTAAATGCAATGTACTAGTATGGAAACGAAGGTAGAGATCAAATTGCCTCTTGCTTAGACTGCAACATGTTTTCAAGAATTGGTACTCAAGGGACTCACAGAAATACAGATGAAAGTTCCAAAATCATAACATGATTAACCTCAATAAAAGAACACAAGACACTGCATTAAGCAGTAGCATGTCCATACTCCTACGAAGAATTAAAGCCTTGAATAACACATTTGTAGACTACACAAGATTTCCACACCAATTCAATGCAAGTCTCCAGATTTCTGGGATTTTCTTTTGGAACAAAAACATCACATATGAAACCCAAACAAAAAAGGAATGTTAAATGCTATGAATTGTTAGTTATTACAGCAATCATAAACCGAGCATGGAGGTTATGCAATAAAAAGAATAAAAATTAAGATAATAAAGAGAACACAGGAAAAGTGGTCAAAGACCCAAACACATCACCACTTTCACAAACTTAAGCTCGAACAACTTGCTCCCCCATTAACATAGTACCTAAAAACTCATATTAGAAAGAAGGAAGAGTGCAGATACCAAGTCTGGTAAGTGGGTACACATTCAAAAGGCCCACACAACCAATGCCAAACTTCCTCTGGTTTTCATTAATTATACTTTCTTCAAACCCCATGTGACCACAGGAGCCAGTTTCACGTGGTTTTTAAAGTTTTGTTAATTTCAAGGACGTTAAAGTTTCTGGGACAAAACTAATGGTTTACTCCAATTGAAAACCAAAATTGCCATTAGTTTTACATTTATTCACTACAGTATAGGGAAGATACAAAATTATTAAATAAAAAGATCCACCTTTGAAAAAAATGCAAATTTAAACACAAGGAGGTATTTGTCAAACTTACATGTTGACTTTGGAAGATTGTATGGGCAGCAGTTAAAGCATCTGCAGTTAAAATCCAAAATGCATCAGCAATAAATGGCAATATATGAGAACCCGAGTAATATAGAAGGACATATATAAATATTTGCATGAGAAAAAAATGAAAATATGATGCACACAAACAATAAAGGGCAGTTTACTTCAATTTAATTATACTTTTGTAAATTTGATAGGTTCGTGCATCATCATGTGACACTTGAGTGTCTAACTTCAGCGTCCTTCAGATTAATATTATACATGGGAAAATGCATTTTGCACTGATCAAACCAAAACAATTATTTAAGAAAAGTAAAAGATTCTTGCCATGCATAAATGCAAGGAACTGCAGAAAATCAGTATAGGTGAAATAAATATGCATAATTTTAAAAACAAAACAACATTTTGAACAAAAAGATCCACTTACGTTTTAAAGAAATGATAGCCTGAAGTCTAACATCTTCATGAAAATAGCCAGAATGTTTAACCAAGATTCTCAGTGTCTCCTCCAAGTAGCTTAAAATGATTAAAGAATTCAAACATAACAATTGTGGTTATTTTGTTGTTGTGAAAGAAGTAACCAGAACCAGACTATCAAAAATATCAGTCAAAGGATACGGTGCATAAGAAGCCTTTGTGTGCTGTGCAAACAGGCCAAGGGCTTGGGTTGCAGCTGCCTTTTCATCCAACACACCTGTTCTAATACTTATATTTCGAACTCTTGGTTCATCATGAGCTTCATCATCTGATGAAACTCCACCAAATCCATTAGCAACTTCATCGTCGCCCTCATCAATGTCAACCGCAGAGCCATCATCAAGATTGCAGGAAGAAAATGCAAGAGGCACGACATGAGGAAGATACTGTATACCAATACAGAATTTCAAACTGTAAAGAGTAAGCAAGATATAGGATTAATGAATAGTTAATCTATGCAGACCTGTGCAAAACTGTCCTCCAAAATCTCAGCAACATTGCTGAAGAATCCATGGGTGTACTCCCGAAGCTCACTATACTCCAGCCCAAATCCCTAAAATAATAGAAGAAAATTCAAATTATTTTAGTACGAAGGCATAAACCACAGTCAGTGACAGTGTTAAGTGGTAAGGCAATTACAGAAATTGCAGCTTCTATGTAAGGAGGTAATATTGGCTCCATTCTCACTCTCCCTACAGACATTGCAACAATTCCAACTAGTTCAGTTGCTCTTGCGCGGGAACGGAGATCCTCATCATTAGTTAACACCATGAAGCTTTTCATCAACTCTAAAACCCTTTCAGCATAAGGAATGAATGCTTGCTCTGCAGCAGAAGCAATAGAACCAATGGCAGACTGCAAGAACGTCATGTGAACAATACAAATTTAAATACAAAAACAACAAACCAATAGCGGATGCATGTGATTGTGACAATCGTTACAGCATACTGAATCTTCCACATACCATGCACGTTTCCTGCAAAACTCGTGAACTATTTTGGAGGGCTGTCAGCAGTCTTCCCATCAAAGGATCTAGGAAAGGAAGGATGTCTTCACCCATGTTCTCACAAAAAGCAGCCAACGCATAATACGACTTCTCCTGCATGAATATAAATGTAATGCTTAGACAACGTGCAGACAATCTATTTAACTTTTAGTTTTGGTAGTAGCATCTAAGGTAATATTCTGTTCTATTGATAAGCCCTTCTCTTCTCCAATGTGTACCTTCACTTCATCAGATGCATCCTCAAGAGCATTTAAAATGCAGGGAAGAACACTCTCATAATGGGATATAATTTCCGGCTGCAGGTGCTCAGCAAATTGACCCAAAGCAAAGGAAGCTGCCCCTCTGACCATTTGTTCTGGATCCCTCAGAGGTCCCAGGACAATATGGAGAACAGGTTCCAATTTACTTTTCATGAGCTCCAAACAACCTTCTGAAATGACACCCAAAGCAGTAACAGATGCTTCCCGAAACTTTGGGTTTGCATTTTGACAGCTTACAGAAGCAAATTCAAAAACTGGTTGAAAAACATGCTTTGGGATGTTTAAAGCCATAGTATCGATAACTTCTGCAGCAGCTCGATCCGGAGCAAGATCATCATCTTCATTTTCATTAGTTGATTCAGCAAGCAAAGGGCATAAAACTTGAAGAATAGGTATGATCAGCTTATGTTTTTTCAAAGTACTGGACTTGTACTTTGCCAGCCATGAAATGATTTGAATTGCCTGTTACATGGAGCAAATAACATGAGCCAAGAGAATGAAACAACTATAACACTGAGTGCATAAAAAGTTGTAGCAATATAACTTAGGATTCTAAACCAACCTGATGACGTGTATTAGACTCTAAATTTTGGCTTGAGCAAACCTCAAGGGAGAACTGCACTATAGATTTCACTGAATCTCCAAGAAGTGGTGCAGGAGATTCTATCAGCTCATCAAAAATTTCAAAAGCAAGTATGGCAACGTCTTCTTCTCCTGAGGCAAGGCACTGGCGTGATACATTCAAGATGCTTGGAATGAACTCACGAAACTTAATCTGCACACAGATACTAATTTATGAGTTGAGGAAAAAAAAAAAAAGAGGAGAAAATATACAATACGCAGACCCAGCAACCTAGGTAACAATTTTAGGAGCAGCTTGCAAAAAAAGAAAAACTAAAGTAAAAGCTATTGGCTTCATAATAGATACCAAATTAATGTAATGCACATCAAGATTGAAATACAAAGATGATTACTTCCTATCATAAATTTTAAATAACTTCATAAAAAAAACAAGTATTTAGAGCTCAGACATAAATTTATTTCAGTCAACACGTGTTGCTGTTGCAAAGATCGCTACAGCTAACACAAGTGCTAAATACTACCATGCACAACACTCATTCACAAAGACTATGTATTTACACCAATCCAGGAACTCACTCCAAAACTTGCAGATTATCCCATAAACCATTTATAATATATAAGGGTATACTGCAGTTATTGTGTTAGTAAGTTTCTTGGCACCCAGCGATAGTTCAACAGCTAGCCTTAGAATAAGAAATAAGAATAAATAAAATTGATACTTTACAGTAAGTGTGAACTTGTTGCCTGGTAAAACTGAAATTACTATTGTATATTTCTTCCTTTGCCCCTCTTTATGAAGGTTCTAATCTGGGAGTTGGTTGCAGTAAATTAACTCTCATTGATATAAAACGTATTATAATTTGAGTTATGAACTTACTACAGCCAATATCGAGATCATTCACTAACTAGAAATGAAATAAGCATGGTTTGCTAACACTTAAAAACAACATAATTTTTTTCTCTTTCATTTTACCACAGAAACAGCAGTGACTCACCACTTCATCCCCATCATGAGTGAATTCCAGAAAAGATCCCACCGCCCTGACAGAACAGGCATAATTCTCAACAAACAACAAAAAGATACTAAAAGAGTTGATTCATATGGACAAAATTAGATAGATAAAGGAGATCGACTCACTTGAGGGCGGCAACTCTAACACGATTGCTAGTCTCGTCCTGCAAGCACTTGAGTAGAAGAGCTTGCAGATCTGCAAAATACGGCCGAAAAGCATTCCCAATTGTTTCAGTTAAAGAGCTGAAGAGAATTAATGCCACCTTATATCCCGAAAAGCAACAAACAGAATTTGGTTAGATGCTAAGCTCGTCAGAATAACAACATACGATTCAAAGAACTGAAACAGAAAGTTAAAAAAAAAAAAACCAAAAAGTTAACATCATCCATCTTGTCCAAGTCACTCTAAAATCCCACTCCAGTAGCATCACTAAGTAATCTAAATAAATAAATTCAATTAAACAAGATTACGTTCATTTCCTAAAATAAAAGTGTGTTTGGATTTCAGTTTCAAACTGCTGAACCCACGTCGAAACCAATCCAACCCTCACATTGCTCCTCCCTTCATACACTGAAAATTGCAATACACTCATTTGCCACTCCAACGGATTTCCAAACACGCCTTAAACAAAAATAGCATAGTTTTGAACAGTATGGAGTTGATGAAATACTTACTTCGCGATGATCTTCCTGTTCACTCTGACTACACCGGAAGAGAAAGGGCAGCAAATCAGGCCACTCGCCGGAGGGAACAGCGTACTTCGCAACGATACTCACCACATTGGCACTCGCTTTCCTGACAGGAGGACTGCACAGCACAGAATTCGATTCGAATTTAGATGATCGCTCGTGACAATGAAAGAAATAAGAGATTAGGGTTTATTCGAATTATAGGAAGGTACCTGTGCTCCATGGTAATGGTGTCGATGAGGGACTGCTTGACAAGTTGTTTGAGTTGTGGGGAGAGCTTGGCCCAGTGGCCGGTGATCTTCTTGCGGAGGAGGACGGCGGCGAGCTGGCGGACGTTGGGGGTTTTGGCAGTGCGCATGTGCTGGACGAGAGCGGGAACGACCTGGGGGTCCTTAGCGAGACGCTTAATTTGGTCTTCGGCTTGGCGGCGGGCATCATTGTCGGGCATGAGGAACTGAATCAGCAAGAGCTCAAGAGACTGCGCCATCGAATTCTTCTTCTTCTTCTTCCGCCGCTTCTGCTGCTTCAGCCTCTCACTTTCTTCACTCTCCTTCACTCTCTCGCATTCAGCTGCAACGAAAGCTTTTATATTATGCTGCTGCCCAAGCCGCAACATAACACATAACGCCTAGGAAGGGTTTTGGACCCGTTGCTGAATGATTAACAGTAATATTAATATCACCATAATTTTATTATAATCTATACAAATTATCACCATAATAGGATCTGTGTAAGAATACTAAGTATTTTAATTTGCTGCTTAAGTTCATACTACATAACTTGTAATCTGTACAGACTAATGACAGGATCCTCTATAACCAGTAATAACAAAACTCATTGTATTTCAACAACAAAATAATAATGTTTTTGAAATCAATATAAGATGGTGATAATTACTATAATTCTTTTAACAGTTTACACAATAATTTATGTTACTTTATTTATGAAATATTTAACTTTTATATATTTATTAGATATAGATATTATCTTAAATTTATTTAACTTATTTAAGTTTTTCTGAAAATAATCAACTCATACAATATAATAAAGATGTGAAATATTAAAATAAAATTAAAATTATTATTGTAATATATATATATATATATATTATTTTCAAGATTTTATTTATGTGGATTCTGCATTTTTACTTTATTTATTTAAAAAAAATTATCCACTATTTTTTGTTTTTTTTTCTCTTCTCAAATAGGTAAAATTTAAAGTAAGATCCTTAAATTCAAAACATAGATATTATAAAAAGTTCATGTTAAAACATATGGATCTCATAACATAAGAAAGTTGAAACTAAAAACTAAATTTTATATAAAATCAAAGTCTTAAAAGTTAAAAAAACAATGTTTTCAATATTAACAACATAGGAATACCACAAATTGCGACTGTTTTTGTCTAAAGAGTATAATTATTAATACTGTTCTTATTTTTCATAAAAAAATGTATGGTAGTTGCTTCTTCACAGTACAAAATGATTCTTACATTTAAAAAATTCTCCAAAATATCAATAATACTTTTATTATTTTATATATTAAATAATTTTTTTTATATTTAAAAAAATATATCTCTTATATTTTTTTAACAATAATAAAAATAATGTTAAATATTATTAAAATATTTACAATAATTTAAAAAATTCAATTTAACATATTATTTTTAAATATTTAATTTTATGATAACAAATTTAATATTACTTAAAAAAATATAAATATTTATTAGATTTTGTTAATATTTATAAAAAAGTTAACAATTTTTCACTTTATTACACTTATTTGTATATATGAGTTAGAAAAAAAAATTATTTAATAAATAAATTTTAAAATAAAAATAATAAAGAGATCGGTGAAATATTTAAATTTGTTAAATTGAGGAAATAACTGCGAAAATATGTTTATGTTTTTAATCATTAAAAGGTATAAACCCGTTAAATATATATATTTATTGTAATCTTAGTTTATTGTTATTTTTATTTATACAAGTAAATATATTAAAATTTAAATTACGTTTATCAAATAAAATATATTTCGTCAATTAAAAATACCATTTTTGACTTCTAGCAAAAATACCGTGTTATACATACGTATATACATTTTCTTTACACTAAAATAATACATTTAAAAAGAAACTTACGCCAATATACGTATACAATTACATGGCCAAAAGAGTAAAGGAAAATGTATTTTACAGTACAGAATACATACTAGACTTGTTTTATATCTATCGAAACCCCTGAGACGCGGTTATCTCCCTCTGCGACCAAACCATGGAAAAACGCAGCCTTTGGGCATGGCTGGTTGCACTCTTTTGCTTCCTCGTACTCATGATCGTTACCCCAGCAATTCCTCAGTCCCAAGACTACCATAATTTCGCCGACCACCGCAAGTTCTTCGGTAACCCTCTTTCATTTTTACTGTTCTTCGGATTCACTTTTCGCTCCTTTCTATTTTGTTTACTTAATTTCAATTGGGTTGCCTAAAAAAATTGAACTTGACCATTATGCTGGTGTGAATTGAATGGAGATTCTTTTGAATGTTATGTTCAGTGTTAATTTTCAGGTATTCCTAATGCACTCAACGTGATATCGAATTTCCCTTTTCTGGTTATTGGTCTCGTTGGACTCGTACTCTGTCATCATGGGAATTACTTTAGGCTTAGGTACCGTATTCTGTTAATTTTTTGTCACAATTCAATTTTCCACTGCTTGCAAAAATCATGATACTGTTTTTTGTGTGTGATGCGTGCCAAAAGCTTGCAAGGTGAAATATGGGGTTGGACTTGGTTCTATGTTGGTGTGGCTGCTGTTGCATTTGGATCTTCATACTATCATCTCAAGCCAGATGATGCTCGCCTTGTGTGGGATAGGTTGCCAGTGAGTTTCTCCTCTTAAATTTGAATTTAATTTTATGCATACAAATTCTTTTTTGCTCATTTTAATTTGTCAACTTTTTAACCAACAATATGATTATAGATGACTATTGCTTTCACATCAATCATTGCAATCTTCATCATTGAGCGGATTGATGAGAGGAAGGGAACGTTTTCAATCATACCTCTACTTTTGGCGGGTGTAATAAGCATTGTGTATTGGAGGTAAGCTCACTGTTTATTTTGTTTTGCATTTTATTTGACAGAAGTCTGTCTTTTAAGTTGAAGACAGTTAGTGTTGATTTTGCAAATACGTTTGGCAGTTATATAGTTACATGATTCATTGTGGGGGATAATAAAAAATCATAGAACGGTTTACATTGTCAAAAGTTAGATTAGTTACTTTCAATGGTATTCCCTTTTATGATATCCATTTGAGGTTATTTGTTAAATGTGTTTGGTTGAACGTTGACAAAATTGACAAAGTGAGTGAAATTGATTTTGAAAAGCTACCTAAAATGTTGTTTCAACTCAATATCTATTATGGACCCATAATCAATTTCTTGACATGGAGCAGTGATGCCAAGATTTACCTAAAACCATTTTAATTGGTATGTGAACATGAACTCAAATACAGACTAAGTACTTGACCATTCAGATGACGTAGCTACCTGAGCTTTAATTCTTGAAATAATTGTTCTTGTCGTCCATTCTCCCCAGGTTCTCCAATGACCTCCGTCCATATGCTCTGGTCCAATTTGTGCCTTGCATTGCCATTCCTCTAATGGCTATTTTGTTGCCCCCAATGTACACACATTCAACATATTGGCTCTGGGCTGCAGGTTTGGATTTATATTGTGATGTAAGTTCCTCTCAATGTTCGTTATAAACACCAGCCATACTTATATTTTAAGTAATTTCTTTCCAGGGTCTTATCTTCTAGCTAAAGTTCTGGAAGCTACTGATGAGGTGATCTATGAATGGACACACCATATTGTCAGTGGTCACACACTTAAGCATCTAGCTGCAGCATTGGTCCCTGTCTTCTTAACATTCATGCTTGCTAAGAGGAATGTTGAACCTCGGAGGTACATGCATTTCTGAAACATTAAAACTGCTTATAATTAATGAATTTAATTACTTTAGCATTTGATGTGCAAGAAAATATCCAACAATTGTGGGAATACGAGATGTAGTTAACACACCGAATTGGAATTATACTTAGATCCTATGTGCTCTATTAGGATATCTCATCCTGGAGCTTTTGGGGTGTACATGGAGCTTGGAAAAAAGAAAAGAACCATCAAGAGAGGGAACCTATCTGTTGCATGTATTCATGTTTCACTGACTATATATGTTGATATATGTTTAATTTGTTAACCCAAAATCATGTGATCTAGATTTGCAAGATTGACAGCTAGGATTGTAGCGTTAGTGGAAAACTTGTAGTTCATTACTTCATTTTCTGTTTTATACTGGAAACTAAATTAAATTGCAATTTCAGTATCTTGATGATTTGATTTCTGTGAATGTCATTTGATTGTTGTGATCTGCATGCAGACAAAGTTTGCTTAAAATTTGGAGGGTTTCCTGGACGAAGTTCAGAGAGGGCAACTCCAATGTTGAGAGCTACTCTTACTCGTACACAAATGTGCCGGTTGTGGAGCCCCAGTGAGGTGTTACTTTCTCAGAGAAAAAAATTAAGGCTTATACTGGATTACAGAATACTGTTGAACTTGAATGTGGAATAGGTAAAATGCCATAACTTTCATGAAATAATATTATCTGTAATTAACTTTGTATAGTTCCCTATATGTACAACACAGAGAGGATCTATTTATATATGAAAGTGTTCTCTATTTTTTTATTTTCTCACCTCCTTCAAACTCTTGTAGTGCTTGTCTATAGAAATCATACTAACTGAAATTAGGATATTCCTGTTACGTTGCCGTGCTCATCACAGTAAATTGAAGTTTATATTAGAAAGAACCAAAAAGAAAGAAAAAAAAAAAATAATGCACGATGAAAAAATCATCTATTGTGCATTTGAAGACTTTGTTCTAAATAATAATACTAGTAAAATGGTTTTGCAACAAGCATGAAAGGAACTGTCCAAAGAAAACAAGGTATTGAAATGTGATTGTTTGGTGGTTACTCATAAAACAAGCACATGTTCCCTAGAAGTTAAAATATACTTACAATTTTTATTAAAAATTAATAGTTAAGATTTTCATAAAAATCAAATACATGTAAGGTAAACATTAAAGCAGATACCGTTTCAATACTCCTAACATTCAAAGAATTAACTTTTGCTTTTCTTTTTATAGGGATTTTACCTTTAATATCACAGGGATGGGTTTGAATTGACCTTTCTGTTTTATAATTTTACTTGATATGATTTTACCAGTACTTATTCCTAGTTAGAATATCATTTCCATGCAACACGTAAAGTAGTATAGGAAGAGGGTTTAAAATTATAATCACTAAGTCCCTTTGACATCCGTATCTGAATGTTAATAATATTAATAAACATAGATATTTAAACCTTTAAAAATTTGTTAAATAATTTTATTATTTCAAAAATATCTGGTGTAGACAAAGTTGGTAATGAGTTTCAATACTACTTCTTTTCACAATGTCACAATTCACATGTAAGTTACATGAAAAAAGGTAAAAGTTAGATCATAATCTAATTACATTCACAATACACTGATAATAGATGGGAAAAGGTAAGAGGGTAGATTCATAATTTAACTATATTCACAATACACTTTTGTGATTTAAGTGATAATAGATGATAATTAACATATGAGAAATTTATTTCAAAACATTCTTATCTATAATCATGATTTTATATTTATATAATAAATAATCAAACAATTTCATAAAATACTATTCTTATAAAAAGAATTTAAACTTGGGATTACATTCTCTTCATATTCAAATTTTTTAACATAAGATATTATAAAAAAAAGTTAAAATTAACTTTTCTTACCTGATCTTGTGTATGATTATTTAAAGAACTCAAATTTTTAAAGAATAACAGGGATAATTCAAGCTATACCAAAAAGTCTTAATAAATGATCTGAACGCATAATTGTTTGTAATATTGAAACTATAAACATCACATACAAATACATATATCTATACAACTCATTCAAAGAAAAAAAAAACACATAAAATAAATTTTTCTAAATAAACTTCTGATACGAACATTTTTATTTTATCTATACAACTCACTCAAAGAAAAAGAAATATAAATTAAATTTTTCTAAATAAATTTCTGATACAAACATTTTTATTCTATTCATTATCAAGAATCCAACTATGATATTTATTCGTTAATATGATAGAAACTTGAAAAATTGATTTGTATTTTTTTTAAAATTATAACAAATAAAAGTTAAAAGTTGAAAATTTTATTATTAAGGATTAATAGCTTAAAATGAATAATTTTAAAATAATTTATCGCTGATATTAGTAGAAATACATTTATTTTTGCTTGTTTACATTTTTATTATATTAAAATAATATACATTTTTAATATATAAAAATAAAAATTTTAAAAGAATTGTGTGGAAAAAATTGAAAATTTTTGATAATTTTAAAAAACTAAATTTAGTTTTCAATCTTTAGCATTATTATTTTTACTAGAAAGATTATGTAATTATTTTTTAATGGAAAGTTATAAGTTACTTGAAATTTTATAAATATATATCGTATGAAATAATACAATTATTTGAAGTTAGTAAAATTAATATTCAATTAAAAAATGACAATATATTTGCATAACTATATAAATTATTATTAAAAAAAGTACTTCATGCTTTAAAAAAATGAAATAAAATGATTTGTAATGTGCTATATATTTTATTACTAGTTTTAGAAATATTAGTAAAATAAAATAATTATGAAATTTTATTATCTAATATTTAAAAAATAACATCCAATTGAAAAAGATATATATAATATCTAATATAATATTACTTATTTATAATTCGAAACAACATAAACTCAAACACATAGTAATATACCTTCACCTTTGACAGATTACTCACCCAATCTCGTACACTGTTTCAAAATAAGTCAAATAAGATGGTTTATATATAATCATAGATTATAGTTTATATTATATCAATTTTGAATCTCAGACAAACAGAAAAACCCTACCCTTTTGGTTAGGATTCAGGGAATAGTCTTGAAGAAGAAGAAGACAACACAGACAGAGAGAGGAAGTATTAGGGAAAATGGGAAGAAACGGAGGAGGAAGGTCTCTGCAACAAGCCCTCCGTCGCCGTATTGAGACCTGCAAGTCCAAATACTCCACCGCCGAAGAAATCGCCAACCATCTCCGTTCGACTTACCCTGATTATCACCGAACTAAACACCAAACCCTAATTCGATTTGTTCAGGAAGCGGTTGATTCCGCCGCCAAGCATAATCACACTCCCAAGCCCAATGATTCCGATGCTGACGATGACGACAACATGGAATCCCGAAGCGCGTCTCGAAAGCGTAGGAAGAAAATCGACGAGGGTGAAGAGAGGTTGAAGAAGATGGAAGCGTTACACGTGCGAAGGAGGGTGCAGAATCCTTCCTCATCGTCGTCCTCTGCTTCTTCGGAGAGTGATGATGAGGAAACGGTGTCAACTTCGGAGGACGCAATTTATGGGGAGAAGGTAGAGCCTCAGTTTGATTTGATGAAGGAAATGCTAAGGAAGTCATATACGCCGAAGAAGCCGCCGGCGGCGGAGGAAAAGAACGTTGAAGTGGAGATGACTAATAGAAGTAAAAGCACTGTTGTGAATGAGGTGAATGAGGTGAGGAAGCAATCTCTGCGTTCGGTTTCAAATGGGGAGGTGAAGGGGAAGGATGGACCGAGATTTAAGGATTTGGGTGGGATGAAGGAGGTTTTGGAGGAACTGAAGATGGAAGTAATTGTACCTTTGTTTCATCCCCAATTGCCTAAACAGTTAGGAGTGAAGCCAATGGCTGGCATTTTGTTCCATGGTCCACCTGGATGTGGGAAGACCAAACTTGCTCATGCTATAGCTAATGAGACTGGTCTTCCTTTCTATCATATTTCAGCTACTGAGGTAGTCTCTGGAGTCTCAGGTATTAACATTTGCTTGTTTGGACTGTGATTTTAACTTTGTTCTTGATAGTTCAATAGGTCAGTTGCATTTTTTGTTATCCTTTTTAGAATGTTTTAAGATACAGAGTCTCTGTGTTTTGTTATGATTGATTACATTTATTGATTTTGGTAATATCTGAAATATTGGTGTCTTTTTTGATTAGGTGCATCTGAAGAAAATATTAGAGAACTTTTTGCTAAAGCTTACAAAACTGCACCTTCCATTGTCTTTATTGATGAGATTGATGCAATTGCTTCTAAAAGAGAGAATTTGCAGCGTGAGATGGAGAAACGAATTGTGACGCAATTGATGACTTGCATGGATCAATCAAATAAGCTTGACGATTCAGAGAGTAGTGGCTATATTCTTGTAATAGGAGCTACAAATAGGCCTGATGCTGTTGATCCTGCCTTGAGAAGGCCTGGTCGTTTTGATCGTGAAATTATCATTAGTCATCCTGATGAATCTGCCAGGCAGGAGATTCTATCCGTGCTTACTTCCAATCTTAGACTCGAGGGTTCATTTGATCTACAGAAAATAGCCAGAGCTACATCAGGTTTTGTTGGTGCTGATTTGGCTGCTCTGGTTGACAAGGCTGGTCATCTGGCAATCAAGAGAATAGTTGATGAAAGGAGACTTGAATTATCTCAAGAACTCATGAGCGAGCATGTTGACGACTGGTGGAGGGAACCTTGGTCGGCTGAAGAAATAGACAAGCTTGCCATCAAAATGTCCGATTTTGAGGTGTTTTGATTTGTATTTTTTTTTTTACTTATTAGTAATAATTATAGTGCACAAGAGCCTTTTTCTCTTGGTTTGTGTCACATAACATATGTTAAGTTCATAACATATATATGTTTATGTTAAGTTCAGTCTTTACTATCTTGTGTTTGGGAGAATATCTCAATCACTTCTTCTTGCCAATAATCTATTTATCTGGATACTGATGCAGGAAGCATCCAAAAAGGTACAACCTTCATTAAGAAGAGAAGGATTCTCTATCATTCCTAATGTAAAATGGGATGACGTTGGGGGCCTTGATCTTTTAAGAATCGAGTTTGAACGATATATTGTAAGGCCTATAAAATATCCTGAAGAGTACGAGGTAAACAAATTACTGCACTTTTTTTTAAATTGCAATTGCAGTTTTTGTTGAATTTTATTTCTTTTCTATTTCCTATTTCTCTTTTAATGTTGCAATTGTTTTGAGTAACTCTAATGTTAGGATTCAATTGCATGATTTGGAATTGTGGACCACATTGGAAGCAGGAGATTCTAATATGGGGGTTATCAGGCCGTGGGTTCTCATAGTAAATGAAATTTTTGTTCTTGAGTACTTCATATAGATTTTTAATATTTCTTTATTATGCTCACTCCCTTCCCATCCCTTTACTATTGAACAGAACTTGTGATAGAATAGGTTATGATGGTTTTAATCGTGCGAATTTTTAGAATTTTGTTCTAGACAAAAAGGCAGGTGATTGGTCAGAATTATCATTATATATTTTTCTCCTCAAGTTAGGGAGTTAGCATGGAATAGGGATTTAGTGGAAATAACAGATAGTGAGTATTGCACCAATCTATATCAGCCTTACCATTAGATGCCCTTTCTTATATATGTAAGTATACAGAAAATCTGCTATCAATATTTATTTAGTTGGTTGGTTACTGTATATTTAAATTCTCTTAATAAGTTTCACGTTCATTTGCGGAAACTTGGTTGATTTTTGTCCTGACATTTCAAGAAAAAATTATAGCAAATTGTATATCACTCGTTGATCACTATGGATGTATTTATTTATTTTAGGGGCTTGGGGTTGATCTCGCCACTGGATTTTTGCTTTATGGACCTCCTGGTTGTGGTAAAACGCTGATTGCCAAAGCTGTTGCCAGTGAGGCAGGGGCTAGTTTTATCCATATTAAGGTCTGTCTAAATACTCATCCCATTTCTCATTAATTTTGGTTGTCTTGTTTTGTATTTATAAATGATTAAATTGCTTTGTTGCAATTTTAGGGTCCTGAGCTTTTAAATAAATACGTTGGAGAAAGTGAGCTTGCAGTTCGGACATTGTTTAGCCGTGCAAGGACATGTGCACCTTGTATACTTTTCTTTGATGAGGTTTGTTTGTGGTTCTTTTCTTAGTAGTGTTGGTTAACTGAAATATTTTATATTGACATACCAATTACTTCTCTGGAGGAAGTAATATGGAGTATTATTACTGTTTTTGTTCTGTTCCTCTATTTATTGTTAAATAAATTTCTTTCACTCCTTCACATTAGTGGTTGTTATTAGTGATTGGCGCTTACTAAGCAAACTATTCATGTTAAAGTCTGTTTCTTTTATTAATTTCCTTGGTCTATGAAGGGTTCGAACAAGTTCTCAGTAAGCAACTTGTTGTATAGAATGATATACCTACAACTGCTAAAATTTCTTTTTATGCCATTTTCAGGTTGATGCTTTGACAACTGAACGTGGTAAGGAAGGTGGTTGGGTTATTGAACGACTGTTGAACCAGGTCAAATAATTAATAGTCTTTTGGAATGAGAAACATAGAGCCATTTTAATTGATAACATGATAGAAACATGACACTTATATGAATTTGCAGTTGCTTATTGAGTTGGATGGCGCAGGGCATCGAAGAGGTGTTTTTGTGATTGGTGCTACAAATAGGTACGCACTTTGTTCACCACATCTATTCTTGGATTAGTTATTTCAGTACACATCACGCCATATTCATAGTCAGTTTCTCAATTTTGCAGGCCGGAGGTGATGGATCGTGCTCTCTTACGGCCTGGTAGATTTGGTAAACTTCTTTACGTTCCACTACCAAACCCAGATCAGCGAGTTTTGATATTGAAAGCTCTTGCAAGGAAGAAGGCTATTGATGCCACTGTGGATCTGAGTGCGATAGCAAGAATGGGAGGTTGTGAAAACTTAAGCGGCGCTGATCTTGCTGCAGTGGTTTGTCTCTGCTCTTTATTGATGTTGCCTCTTTAATCCCCATATCATTGTTATATATTGTGTATGTATGTATGTATGCATGCTTGTTTGATTATTGGTGGGACAAACTATGTAGCTAGGATTATAGGAAAAGATGGGAGTTAGATTGGAAGATACTGATTTTATTGACTATACAGATGAATGAAGCGGCAATGGCAGCTGTTGAAGAGAAACATAAGACTATTAAGAATACTCATTTTGAAGTAGCACTAAGTAAAGTCTCGCCGTCAGTGTCTGACAGGGTACGTCTTATTTCTCTATTTTCGTACACATCAAATACGATGCCTTGCGGTGAACAAATTAGTTAATAGAAAGTAACATTGATTTACTTTGATTTTTGGAACAGCAAAAGCAGTACTATCAGCACTTGTCGGCGAGCTTTAAAGTAGCGTGAACAACGTGACGTGGTTATAATTTATGGTTTACCTGCTTGAAATTGTTTTGTAAACAATGTTAGTATTCAATCTGAGAATGTAATTGCGGAAAGGTGAAATGGAATATCAGTTTAAGAAATGTGAGAGAAAGTATTCGGTTACTTCTTTTATTTGTGTAATTGAGTTGTTACGTAAATGTCAGTTTTCAATCTATACCTTTTCTCATAGGAAAATTTTGGTCATTAGCCACGTATCATTGTATGGTGATTTTATTTGAAGTTTATTTTAAATTTAAAATGGAGGATTTTGAATTTAAATTGAATTAATAGTACTTGATTGTGATATTCTTTTAATCTTTCCGTCAGTTGAAAAAATCTGTCATTTGGATTTTAATGTTGGCTGTACGGATATACCACCAGTCATCCTTTACTTGTTAATGGGGCAAAAAATAGGACGTGATGTCTAACAGCCATCAGCATTTTGCGAAGTTACAATTGCTAAAGAAGTCATGTTAATGACAAGAACGTAAAAAGATTAAAGTATCATGTATGTGTAGATTCGTCAATTTATACATGGTCTATGGACCACTCTCGACGCACCTCTAAAATAACTCATTTTTTACTCACCCATCTAATGAATGGATTAAAAAATCTAGTCACAAAGTGGCCCGAGAAAAATTTCTGGAAAGTATTTTTCGAAATATAAATTTACTATCTGAAAAATGTTTTTGAAAATATATTTCGAAAAGTTTGTTTAGAATATAAATTTTATATTTTAAAAAACACTTTCCAAAAATACTTTATGAAAATTTTTGTTTCGGAATATAAAATTTGTGTTTCGAAAAAGACTTTTCAAAATATATTTAGAAAAGTATTTTTTAGAATTTACGTTTATTTAAAGGAATTTTTTGAAAATGATGAGAGTGGAGGTCATAAGTGATGGGGTGCAGGAAGTTTTTGCCTAAAATAGATTAGGCCGAAATAGTTAGGCCCACTGCAAAATTAAATAATTATGTAATTATTTATCTTCTCCTATGCAGAATTTGTTATCTTTTTGTATAATCACGAATTCCCCATTCTCCTGCAATCCAAAGTTCCTCCTTCTCACAACCATTTGTCAAGGGACTAAAGTTTCTTACCTGTTGGTTCATCACACAAATTTTGTGATAACTAATGATGCTTTTTTCAGAGGAAAAAGTGGGAACAACAACGCATGAGAAAGAGAGTGTAACTGCATTTTTGAAAAACTTGCCTACTTGCACTAATACGTGCTACTTCTTTACATTAGAACTAATAAATCATGTCCAAAGTCCTAATGGTTAAGCTTAAGCTTATGACAATGGAAGTTCTTCGATCCCTATACCCTTCTTTCTCTAACCTGTCTCTCATATCTAAAGGCTCAACCTATGCCACACAATCCTTAGCAGCCATAGCATTAATGCTCATATTACTTTACTTCTGTTTTAGACCTCGAACAGTGTATCTTCTTGACTATGTTTGTTATATGCCTCCTGATCATTTGCGCTGCCCTTACTCTCATATGGTAGAACACTTTGAAATATGCAACTTTGACCAAGAAAAAGTAGACTTTGAAATGAAAGTGTTGGAAAGATCTGGTATTGGAGTCGAGGCTTGCATGCCAGAATCAGTTCACGAGCTCCCCCCAAATGATTCCATGAAGCTTGCACAAGCAGAAGTTGAATTGGTTCTTTTCACAATTGTCAAAGATCTACTTTCCAAGCACCAAGTGAATCCTAAAAGCATTGACATCCTTGTGTCAAATTGTAGCCTATTTTGTCCTACACCATCCATTGCATCAATGATCATAAACAAGTTTGGATTCAGGAGCAATATAAAGAGTGTCAATCTGAGTGGAATGGGTTGCAGTGCTGGATTGTTGTCAATAAACTTGGCCAAAGATCTGTTGAAAGTTCACAACAACTCATTGGCTTTGGTTCTTAGCATGGAGGCTGTAGCTCCAAATGGCTACAGAGGTAATGACAAGTCCATGCTTATTGCCAATGTATTGTTTCGAATGGGGGGAGCAGCCATTTTACTATCTAGCAGAAAACAAGACAAGCCAGTGGCCAAGTACAAGCTTCAGCATCTCGTGAGAACACACAAAGGATCAAATGACCAAGCATATAAGTCTGTTTACCAAGAATCTGATGAAAATGAGATTGTGGGTGTTTCCCTCTCACGATCACTTCTCACTGTAGCTGCTTCAGCTTTGAGGACCAATATAACAACCTTAGGTCCTCTTGTCTTGCCATATTCAGAGCAACTGCGCTTTGGATGGTCCATGATTTGCAAAAAAATATGGACAAGAGGGAGTAAGGAAATCTATGTGCCAAATTTTAAGAAGGCTTTCGAACATTTCTGTATACATGCTGGAGGAAAGTCAGTCATAGATGCCATAGAGGAAAGTCTGAAGCTGAAGAAGAAGGATAGTGAAGCCTCAAGGATGACATTATACAGATTTGGCAATACTTCATCTTCTTCTCTGTGGTATGAGCTTTGCTATTTGGAGGCAAAAGGAAGAGTGAAGAAAGGAGACAGGGTGTGGCAAATTGCCTTTGGAAGTGGATTCAAGTGCAATAGTGCAGTTTGGAAGTGTCTTTCTGATACTGATCCAAGTGTAAGGAATGCCTGGTCAGATAGAATCCATTTGTATCCAGTTGAGATACCTGTGTTTGACTGTTGAATTTGCAGGAGGTTTGAGAAGCATTAGCAGTTAACAGTTAAAAAGTCATTGGATATAATTCCTTTTTTTTTTTTTTTTACTTTTTTCAATAACTCTTTTATTCCATAAGACCATGCAAAATAAATTACAGTATAATTTATAACCATCCATCCCTTTTATATTTTCATTTCAGTGTTGTGTTTTGTCTGTCTGTGCTTTATGGTAGGCGTAAAAGAATAAAAGGCATGAAAAATATCAAACTTAGAAATTTATTGGTTTTATATGCGCAGCATTTATCTCAAGATTGCTTTGTCCTATATTTGTCTAAATGGCGATGATAATTAGGCACTTCATTTTTTTTTTCCTTTTATGTTTTGCTGACAAAATCATCGCTTTCTTTCATTACTTCTTCATCTGATCAGCATAAAACAGACTGCAAGTATGAACTGCCACGTGTGATGGAGATACCTTCAGCCATAGCCATTTTGCATACGTTACAATTGCCAAAAAACCAAAAAAAAAAAAAAAAAAATACAAATGAAAGTATCATATAACTATTTGACGCGATATATTTATATCTGCTGTATATACAACTAGTCAATCCTCAGCACTAGAACTAAGGTGTAGACTATATATCATAACTCAATCGAAAAAATTGAAGAGGGGAAAAATGAAGTAATACAATGTACCATCTAACACTATCTCCTCAAACCTAAAGTTAGGATGATGCTTTATCTAGTCAGATTTTTTTTTGTTTTAATTGTACACGTTGCTTGGACAAAACCTCGGCAATGAGCTGACGACCAAATAAGTGTGAATTCTTGAGGATTAAATTCCTTGTTGATGAATCAACCGCGTAACCTTGCCCTGGCATCCACTGTAGTAAGTGCAGCAGCAAATCCTTCTTTTCAGGCTCATCTAAATAGCGTGACACAGCCATTGCAAATAAATCCTGCACGAGAAAAGAACGAACATGACTAAATTAGGAGTAAAAAGCTAAAAAGAAAACACAAACCCTAGCTCTAGAATTTCTGAAAAATGCTTTAATCTGGACCTAGTTGTTAACAAATTAAATCAGTTATTCTTACTTCATTCAAACTGTCAAAAAGCAATCAGGTCTAATCAAGACTTTTGCAATGTAAGGTACGATTTTTGGTTATACAAAATTCTTGCGTGAGTGTGATTATGTCAAGGAAAAAAAAATCATGAATTAAATGTCATTCTAATGAGTATTCAAATTGAAATACCAAGCTTATTACCTGATCAAGCTTGTAGCCACTATCATGGAGAGTCTTCAGAACATCATTTATATGGTTAATGTTACCTGACTTCATGAATGCAATAGCAAATTTTTTGGTGGGAGGAGGAGAAATAAATTTTGCATTATCCTGAACAGGATAGGATTCATCAGATGAACTGTAACCGACAAGAGAAACACTAGGATTTATGTATTCTTTAAACCTAGAATACCTTGACTACTACATATGCATCTTTCAAAAGATGGCCTGCTAGGAGAATGTACAAAATCTTCTCATGAAGTGACTTGCACATTGTTCTCTTGCCATATCTCAGCATATTGTAAACAGAAAATGCCTCTGAATAAGCCTTTACCTGACCAAGGTGGGATATTAAAGAGGAACAGAGCTCCTACAAAGAGAGAAAGACATTAGATAAACTTTTATTTAGTAACTAAACAAACAGATGAAAATAAGATTGCAGTAGCTTCATAAATGAAACATTCTCACTTGTTTAATTGGGTAAGAGCAATTTCACATTTCGACTATTTTCGCTTTCCTATCATTAGATTACAGGTCTTTCATTTTTTCTTAAGGCTAACTAGTAGATGAGAAAAATTTAATAACAATATCTTAGTAAAAGGAAGGGAAAAACCCTCAATCTCAAAAATGCACCGAAATATATAATTGTAGAAAGCAGAAATCTACACCAGGTTCTCGGCAACAAAACTGAGAAATCCCTACCCAGGGTCCAAACAAGGTATATAAAAAAATGAAAACCCAGAGCACAAGGCTTCCAACTAGTGAGGTCTAGGGAGGATAGCAGCGTACAGCCTTAACTAGACTTTGGCTGCTTCCAGGATTTGAACCTGTGACCTTTAGGTAACAAGATAGCAGCCTTGCCCTCACAAAGATCCAAAAAGATGCGTACACGTAATAAAATTAAAAGGACAGTTTTTAGTCACAACGAGGAAGACCAAGTTTAATAATTGTACAGGGGACTCCATATTAGTTACTTGGATAAGACACCATACCTCTCCAGGTTGATGGCCTTTACTATGCATGTCCTTCATGGTTCGATAAGCTAATAGATACATTTTTTCCCTACAGAAGTACTTTATTAGAATATGGAAGGTATTGTAGCTAGGACTGATTGCCAGTTCATCCATCTTTTTTAGAGTTTCCATTACACTTTCCATTTCACCGACTCTACAGAAAGCACAGAGCATTGAATTCAGTATAACTAGGTCATATTTATTAGAGGTGGTTTCAAAATCCTTGGCTAACTGTTTTGCTTCCCGAAAAAGCTTGGAACGGCATAATGCTGATATCATGATACTATGAGCATAGCCATCTGCAGATGTGGGAAATAAATCAGCAAATTATAACCAATTGAAAATCTCAGAAGTCTGAAGGCTACAAGAACGAAAGGTTAATAGCATAAGGAAAAACAGAGCTCAGTTAAGAGTTATGAATATATATTGTTAGTTCCAAGAACAGAGATTCCTGCAGGACTTCAAAAAATGGAATGATAGGAATAAGTATAGCAACAAGAAGGATATTGTTAACATATTTCTAATAGTTTTATTCATTTTATTACATGTGAAGCTGTTAAAGACCAACTATCCTAGAAGATAGAAGGATGGATGGATAAATCAGCAAATTATTACCAATTGAAAATCTCAGAAGTCTGAAAGCTACAAGAACTAAGGGTTAATAGCATAAGGGAAAACAGAGCTCAGTTAAGAGTTTTGAATATATATTATTATTTTCAAGAACAGATATCCCTGCAGACTTCAAAAAATGGAATGATAGGAATAAGTATAGCAACAAGAAGGATATTGTTAACATATTTCTATTAGTTTTATTTTATTACATGTGAAGCTGTTAAAGACCAACTATCCTAGATAGATAGATAGATGGATAGATAGATGGATGGATGGACAAAGAATTAAATAAATTTAAAAAATAATACTGGACTGCCAAAAAAAGTGAAGGAAAAAGGAAATATACTTTCTAGATCATTGCATCACCACGAAAAAGTCAAGTCAGGTAATATATGGCAAATGAACATATACCATTTTGATTCCTTCAAATCCTTGGGACTAGCCAAAAGCTTAGAATAACCAAATATTTGTATGGATGTTTATCAGGTCATATTAGTTCATTGAAGAAAACTTACCTGATCTGACATTGTTTTTCATCATTTCATGAAAGATTAGTTTGGCTTCATGTATCTGTCCTGCCTTAGCTAGGCCATCCATGAATATACAGTATGGCATCTGCATATAAATTCAGATAAGTAAATAATGGTAGTTGGAAAAGAAGACATGGAAAAAAAAAGGTTAAAAGAAGGATATATAAATTATGATATGGAACAAATTTTTGGTCATTGGCACAATGTTTTTCAGACAAAAAAAAAACTTTTTCTGTTCATTTAAGAGGTTTTTCATACCTCATCTTCAGCATAGCCCAAAGATTTCAGTTCAGCTAATAATTCTCTAGACTTGTCAAACAAGCTTCCTTTAACATATACCTTCAGTAAGGTAGTCAAAATAACCTGCAAATCATTATTTTAAATAAAAGTGAGTACTTTTTAGTAAAGACTTGCTCTATATCAAATGTTAAAAACTGACATATAGGAAACATATAAAAGGTTTTGCATTTCAACAAGGCAAACAAAGAGATATTTGGTGAAGACATACAAATGGTTTTATATTGTATATCTCTCTCCAACACAACCCTCATACAGGGTCCCTCTGTGCTTGGAGAGTGGAGAATATACAGGCCTAACTACCTTGCTCCTAAATTCATGTTTTTATTAGAATAACAGAACTGGTAAGGATTGAAAACTAGATAACTAAGTCATAGTCATAGAGGCTTCGCCACTATGTGATAAGCCTATTATGTCTTAAACTGATAGCCAAGGTCACATAAATGATTTTATACTATAAGCACTGTTGTCCAACCCATATTAGTGATTATAAACCAAATAAAAATATCTTATGAATGCTAGCATGCCCTCATCACACCATAGATTAAACAAGATTGATGGCATTGAGAAGGATGAATGTGCAGATCAAAGAAACAAAAGAGCTTCAGTTTTTTACTTTGTTATTAGAACTGGTTATAATATTCCACTTCTAGGCTAAACTATATCGACATGTGTTAGACTGAGGAAGCTGCGGGTATTTTCCTCCCCTACTTTTCTCGGAGGAAATTTATTATTTTCTTGATTTCAAATTTTTAAAAAAATATAGATTTCGGTAAAGTGTAAAAGTCAAGGACAAGGCATCTACTTCAAATATTTTTATTGTTCCATGCCCCACTTGTTTTACTCACTGAACTTATATAACGGTTGCACTGTTGCATTTTTAGTTTCCTTATCTGTATTGGTTTGTAATTCTCAATATTTTCCAGTTGATTTTAGTTTGCACAAATAATATTGATTTTGTAGTAGTTGATACTTGTATCAATCCACATGAAATCAATCCCTTAATAATATTTTATTATTTTAATTGATCAGTATACTTGCTTCCATTGAAGATCAAATCCTAATTTTTCCATCTACAATTCTGCATCATGTATCTGGCATGAGGTTAAGATATCCTAAGTGTCACAATATCAATTTTAAATCATAGTGAACAATAGCCATGCCTGTGTAATATTATCAAAGACCATTCATAACGATCCTAAAACAAAATTTAATAGCCATAAACAGCCACACACAAGTTGTCATCTTAAAATTAGTAAATGACAGGGAAAACAAACCTTGTTTGGTACTAACCCTTCAGATTTCATATCTTGAATTAACATGTCAGCTTTTTTGTAGTTGCCACATGTTGAGTAAGCATTGAGCAAAGAGCTATAGTGATAAACATTTGGTGAGTGACCTTCATCCTTCATCTGGTTAAAATATTTTTCTGCTTCTTCCCATTTACCATTGGAAGCACACACTGCCAGAATTGTCCCATAAATTACACCATCCATCCGCAGTTTATTGTGTTGCAATTCCTGAATTAACTCTAATGCCTTAGGATAGCCATTTTCTATTTTAATGCAACCTGCAAGAAGCTAAAGATGAGAACAACCAAAATCAGAAAACAGGAAAATATTAAATCCTAAAGTTAGAGCCACGTGAATGCGTAAAACATAAAAAGTCAACACTTTTACACAGAAAATCAAGAGTATGAAATATTAGGCACCTTGTATTTCCTTCTTTTCTAAAGTTAAAACTTCAAGCATGATAAATTATCTACTATCATAAGGAACCTGTTACGAATACAAAGTCTACTGTAGAAGGCCCAATCTATGTTACTGCTCAAGGGTACAACAAGCCAAAAAGAACTATCATCAATCCAAAGAAATGAGCCGATTCCGTGGGCCTTTAGTACTGTCTAGTTACTCTAGAATGCTAACTCGGCTAGTGAGGGATAATCTTGTTAGGACAATGCCTAGCTGTAGGATCCGTTTGAGTGAGAGTTTGTTAGGATCAAAGCGTTACATGATTTTAAAGTTATATCTTCAAGGATGCTGAATTAATTAACAACAGCTCATTTTCACAAATGTCAGGAAAGCATGTCATAAGATTAAGAATAAAATGCCATACCGTGCTATAGGTAACAAGATCAGGAACTAGACCCTCTAGCTGCATCTGCCGAAAGAGTTTCATACCGGAATCAAACTTGCCTTTCTTGATTAAACAACCAAGAACAGAGTTGCACACAAGGATATTTTTCCTGGCCGATTCATCTTGAATGCTATGGTACAGCTGCAACATCTCAGCAGCGTCAAGATTATTCGCCATGAACCTCATGTAATGAGAATAAGACGAAACATCAAGCTTGTTGTTCTCTTGCATCCACTTAAAGAGCTGCAAATGCAATTGCAATAACAGTAAAAACACAACGGAACAAAATAACGAAGCATTAATCTGTAAATGTTAATTCATATTAATAAAAGCTATTTGTAGTTTATACATAACGAAAAGAAGAAGCGAGCACCTGAGAGATATGGTTGAATTTGTTGGAATTTTTAAAGTGATAAAGAGCGGCATTGAGGTCTTTGACGGTCAACGCTTCTCCTAGCCTGAAAATCATAGATAGAGAGTGAGAAAATGTTGAAGGAAGAGGAGAAGATGGCGTGGCGATGAAAGAGAAAACCTAGCGAGAGCTGAGGGCAAATCGGAAGAGCGCTGAATTTCAAGTGCGGCTGCTTTTCTTGCGGCGGGGAACGGTTTGGAGCTTCGGAGTTTGACGGTGGTTGGCTCCGCCGTCGACGCCGAAGCCGGAATTGAGAGCGGAGAAGGAATCGCAGAGTGGCAAAAACACATTGATACCTCCATTTTTTCTTTCACCAGTGAAAATTCATTTTCAGGTAAACTTTTTAATAATATCTTTTATATATCAATAAAATTTATTTTTTGGTAATTGTATATTTTAATCTTCTTGATAAGTTTCATGTTCTTTTCTTAAAACTAGATATTTGACATTTTTTGTCTTGTTATACATTACTGTTTGTGAGGCACTCAACAAACGTAAAACACGTGTAGAGAAAATTGACTCACAAAAAAGAAATTGTTTTTATTATTATAATAAAATAAGATGGGATAAAACAGTATAACTCCTTTTATAGTTGTTTCTTTTTTTTTCTAAATTTAATTCAAATATAGTTGTTGCTGTAGTAAGTAGACATCTAAGATTGATGTTATGATAATTTAAACATAAATAATAGTTTTCACGGTTAAGCCATTAATAAAAAAAGAAATTAAAGTTTTTCTTGAAAAATTTTTAATTCCTGTATCCTTGTCCTTACAATTTATTTATGTAGAAATAAAATACTTTTATGATGGTTAAATTTAAAGGATAAACATCTGATTATTATATTATTAAATTATGAAAACAGACGTATTTATAGGAAAAGTTAATAATTAAATCTCATTTTCATTTTAGCCACTATCTCTCTAGAAATCCTTGATCTCTCTTTTCTTTGACTTCTCTCTAAGACTTTGCGTCTGTATTCCATTAGTTTTTCGAACAGAGTCCACCGTTAGACTTGTGGCAGAAAACAAAGCAAGTTTACCCGATCAGAATCTCTAATAAAGTAAATCCGTTTTCTGTTCCTTTTCTTAGACTCAGTTTTAGATTTTTCGCTTTTCTCTGCTTAATGAGCTTGCATGTGGCCTTTGAGCCATCAGACGGTGTCTCTGTGAGCTCAGGTTCCTAGTCTATTAGTCTGTCGTTGATCAGAGGTCCTTTGATGTAGATTCGAGTTCTTGAGGACTTTAGGCTATTGGGATTGTTATAGGGAATTTCAATTGCAATTCAGGTAAGAGAAGCTAACCTGAAGTCTGTGCTTGTTTGGTTTACAAATTTAAGTCTTGAATAGAGAAATTAATGATTGTAGTAGTTAGTCTTGAACAGAGAAATTAATGATTGTAGTAGTTGTACAATTTGTATCAAGTAAAGTTTCTTGCAAGTATGAAATGTTGTATTAATGTTGAATTGAATGTTACATGTATGATTTGTGTGAAAATTGATAGTATGTTGATATGTTGAATAGATAATCTATGCTATGGTAGATCATTCATCGTGTATGTGGGTTGATTTTCATCTAATTTAGTCATCTGAAACATGCATGGTAACTCTAATGTAGTGGATATTGCTGGTTTTTCTGCATTTTCTGCCCAGGCTAGGCAATATCGCCCAAGTGAAGCCACTTGGGAACTTGAGAGGTGCTTTCGATCCAATTTCGCCCAGGCAAGAAGTGTTTCACTCAGGTACAAAGGTAGTTTAGCCCAGGCGTGGATATAGTCGCTCAGGCGAGAATGGCCCTGGAGCAAGTGTGCTCTCTGGACTGTTTTCGCCTAAACGAGAGAATTTTCGCTCAAGCGAGGAGGATTCTCGGTCAAGCTAGATTTTCGCCCAAGCTAAAACAAAAAAAAAATTGGGCTTTCTGTTTTGATTAAGTGATTCTTTGATAATGCAATGTATGGATTTAGCAAGATAGATTAATTGATAATTCAAATTTAATTATATTGATGATTTAGGAATTTTTTTTATTTTTTTGAGATTGAGATTGAAAAGTGAATGAATGAATTAGTAGAGATATATGTTATGATGAGATATTGATAGAGTATTGATGAAGTTGGTCAAGGCCTAGGCATAGTGTTTTCAGAAAAGAAAACACTCGTGTCTGGGTTAGTTAGGAAGTGCATTGTCTAAGGAACGGGTGAACGATTAATATCCTGACTCAACTAGTAGTATGAATCAAATAGATGATTATTAGTAGGTGGTGAGAGTCGAATGAAGTATGAACTGGGTGACTGTAGCTTAAAACATAGCTGGTTAGAAAAGTCTCAAGGGGACTAACCCTGTCATACATGATTGATGATTCATTTGTGTGGAGGTTGTGTGGGTTCACAGCATGGAGATGTATGACAAGTGCATATCTCGAGGTTTATTCAACGCACAAGTCTTCCGGAAGTATAGTCAAGTTTGTAGTGTGTCAGTGTCTTATATTGTGATAGTGCATGTAACTGAATGAAAGACTTGAGTGGTGTTAATCTTTGTGTTTGACTTGAAATACTCAGTATTATTAAAAATTTGGTTAGCTTACCCTTTGTTTTGTTGTACTTGTGTTTTGATATTTGTTTGCAATGATCGTGTTTTTGACACGGGAACATATGATGTTGCAGATGGATTTGTAGATAATCATTTTGAATGAGTGATGCTTTTAGACATAAGCTTAATTTGAAAAACAATTTGAAGATATTTTGTAATTATATGTTAGTAGATTTCTAAAGGTCGAATTTTGAAATATTTTAATTTAAAGGATTATTGTATGTTGATCAATCATCGTTATAATTAGTAGAATATTAGTATGTTAACTTTATGCTAGTGTTACAAATAATATCTCCCTCCTTATAAAAGTGATATTTTCAAATCAATGACTAAATGGATTTTTATTTATACATATATAATTAAAATTTATTTTCAATGTTTTATTATGTGCTCTTTAAGAATTTTTTTTTTTATAATTATTGTTGTATAGTATTATTAAACAATTATTTTGTAAAATCATTTTATAATCCTTAGAAACATTTTTTTTTCAAATGTAAAAATCTGTTTCTTGATGATAAGCAATACATGGAACCTTACTTTATCCTCAATCCAAGTAAAGCATGCATAATTATTAACTAACTGTAAAGTATAAAAATTCCATTTTGAAAGAATGTTGTATACAATCATTAATAAAAGAATGTAGAACAAATATTTTCGGAAATATTAATGTTGCAAACCTTTGTGTTTGTTTACCTGATTCATGTCACCAGTTACCTAGGCAATGTCTCAATTCCAACTACAATTGTGGTATATTTAAAATTAATTAATTTCTTTAAGATCAAATGGTATATAATATAATGTTAGATTATCTTCATCTATTGACATATGATTAATTAATGATTATCCTAAAATATATTTATAACATAGGTTCCCTCTCTGTTTCTCTTTCGTTGGTGTCAATATTATATTCTCTCTCCGTGGACTTGACTTGGGAAGCACTCATTACAAACACAGAGGAACAAGTCAGTGTGAGTCATGCTATGCCGTATCCATGGAGTTTCTCAGATCTTTGAAGAAGGAGGACATTTTGGATCTCCTGTCGCATGGCTTCTGTTCCAACTGCCAGAGTCATCTTCATTCTCGAATCACAACACTACGCAAAAGTATCAAACATTTCATTCTCTTTATTTTCTGTTGGACTACCCCACTTCTTGTTAGATCCGTCAAGTGATGATAATTGGTTAATAACTCATTGCTACTTTTGTTTTTATAAATATACCAAAAAAAGTTACTTGCTTTTGCTTCTGGACTTTCAATTCGATCTCAGTTTTTTGTTTTTTTTTTTTTTTTTTTTGATTTTTTTTTT
>Ga0209489_100360_pt1 | contig 81009 bp, 36 predicted proteins | sample SiratrowhiteBW_FD_187527 | JGI IMG/M metagenome (GOLD analysis project Ga0209489, IMG submission 187527) | Root nodule microbial communities of legume samples collected from California, USA - Siratro white BW (SPAdes) (version 2) | ecosystem: Host-associated > Plants > Roots > Nodule | place...
TTTTTTTTTTTTTTTTTTTTTTTTTTTTTGTACATTTAAATAATGAAGTACAGGAAAGAAAGACGTACTAAACCCAAAAACAGAGAGAGAGAGAGGGGAGATTCTTTTCCAATTGTTGAAGCCAATGAGGAAGATGGTGGTTATTATTTTTTTTTTCTCATTGTTCTACAAAGTTAACTTGCTACCACTACTACTACTAACATTAGGTAAGAGTTCCCGTTGCCATATAAATGAACTAATCCAGTGAGACAAAGTAACAACTTACATGATTTATTCAGAATAAATACTATACATTTAGGAAGAGTAATTATAGTTTCTATTGAATTCAAAGATAATCATTCGATGAAATCAAGTTATACAAATCTCTAGACTGGATAAGTATGCCACATTATTTAGTCATAAATTCCAGCAGAAAATCTGACTCTCTCTAACCTATTTCAATTAAAATGAACCATAGTTTAATATTATATTTATTGCATTAGTTATAAGTAATTAAATGTACGTATCTGTATTTTCTAATGTCACGTGTATCTTTATAGAAGGTAATTTTAAAATAATATATTATCAAACAATAAAATCTTGTATTAAATATTTAATGTAAATATATATCGAAATTCAAATTATTAATTAAACAGAAACTATTCGGGCTAGTTAGCAAGTTCCCCTCGTAATTAAATATATATTTTGTTATGGAATAAATAATAACTTTGTGTTAAATTTGTTTATTTTAATTTTATTTGTCACATTCATGAATTAGTAGCATATAGGTTATTAGTCCATTTATTTCAATTTATAATGTATGACGTCAATTCGAGTAGTTTGTGTATATGATTAAAATTAAGAACGAGAATGGAGGGTCAAGTATTTTTTCCATTTGTAACTATGGCAACATAGACAAATTGTAAATAAATTTAATAAGTATGATAAAGTGTTGAGCTAACCTCACTTCTAGACCATGGTATATGAAAAAATGCATTGATAATATAATTGATTTTTATATTACACTTTTAAGGTTTTATACGCAAGCTAATAAATGTTTCAAAATTTAAAATACATGCATATTTACTACTAGTAAATAAATAATATAATGTTGTAAAACTAAATAAACTGTATATAACTTATATTTTGATATCATTTATTTTAATTTCAACTTAAAGACTCTATATTAAAAATATATTTTATAAATTTACATTTTTATTCTTTTCTTTTAATATTTTAGTTTGAAACAAGATATTATTATTGAAGCAATAGTATTTTTTTCATGTCATCAGAAATTCAAAATAAAATTTAAAAATATATTATAAATCCATGCTGTATTTCAATATTTTAATTAACATTAGAATAAAAGAATGTTCTCTAAAATTTATTACATCAATTATAATACTTATTTTAGTACTATCCTTTCCAATTTTAGTATCTTATAACTTATTAGTGTTAAGTTAAAAATATCATTGAAAATGAGTGATTATATTTAGCAGAAAGAAACTGGTGACATCAAAGAAAAAAATATTAAATCATTAGTAATATTTGATTGAAATAAAATATCCGAATAAAAATAAAAATTCAATTTTACAAAAGAAAAAAAACATTCAATACGAAGTGAAAAGATATAAGAGATTAAGAATATTAAAAGTATAAATTAATTAGTGTTTATTTGATTTGATTATATTTTGTTATATTATTTTTTTACTAGATCTAAATATACGTAAATTTTTTATTTTACGCATATTAATATTTATTTATAATATATTTTTAAAGACTTATTTTTGTGTCTTAAGATAAGAGTGCGAATTTATTAATAGGTAATTTTTAATATATATTTAAACTTTATTTAATTTGAGAGATGTGTATATAGTATATTTGAAGATGATTTTTGAATTTAAATGGAATATAATAGTTGTACTTTAAATTAGGGGTGAGAATAGAATTTAAAATAATAGAGGTGATTTTAGTAAATTGGAAGTGGTGTAAGTAGAAATCATAAGGTTCTTAACTCAGCTAAAATCAATTATTCTCCTCTCTTTTTCATTGTACTTTTACTCTTCCTTCTATCTAAAACCCACTTGTTTCTCCCTTGGGAATGATTTTTTTCTCCATTATGAAATTGTTGGCTATAAGATAGTTGTGAACAAGCATAGAACACAAATTGTGAAGTATAGCCTAGGGTAAGTTTTTCAACTCTTTTATCTTTCTAGCCTTGCAACATGTTAGTTAGGAAGGTGAGAAATGAATTTTTGTTGAGCTTGAGATTATGGTAGGAAGTTTGATGGTTAGCCTTTCAAGCTTATAAGTGATCAAAGGAATATTAAAGTACTTCTAGCTTCATCATTTTCTTTGGCTTATAAATACATTAGAGTATAGTGAACACAAAATTAGTGAAACTAACTTTGTTATAAATTTCAAGTTAGGTTATGGGTGAATTAGTGCATTTAGGTTGTAAAAATGAGCTTGTATGTCAAATTAAGTGGTATTATAGTTTTATTTGATTGAGTATAATAGGATTTTAATATAATACTCTAATATAGTGAGTCGTGAATTTAATAAAAAAGTTTCTTGAATTGTTTTAATCGGTAGTATGCTATTTTAGTTTGTAAGATTGAGGTCAAACTAGTTTAAATAGATTTTAATATGAATATACATATGGTAAAGTTTTTGAATGGAATAACTTGTTACATTGATCAAATTAGAGATTGTCGGTTATGTATATATTATTAAGCTAGGTATATTTCACTCAAGTGATATATTGACCAAAGAGTAAAGTTTTTAGTTCATGAGTTTCTTGCTTAAGCAATTGATCTTTGATTAAGTTACTTGTTATATTTGGCATACCATCTAAGGCTTTTTGGAATAAAGTGACTTGGTCCTTTTCATTCTAATTTTAGAATGTTTTCTCTAGAAGAAATTTACTCAAACATTTTGATTTTTCTCTGCGAAGTTTTGTAAAAAAAAAATTAAAGTTTTTATAGGGTAATTTGTTCGACCATCTTATATTTATGTAGTTATTTTTAATTTCACTTGACTATTTTCATTTTACTTAGCAAAATTTAACTCTGTAACTCAAAATCATTTTTTTTTTGTTTTAGAACCATTCTGCTGAGCAGTTTGATGTCCATCCATCAAATATAATTCATTCGCTCAATGAATATCTAGTTGTTCAAAAACTTGACTTACAAAAGTTTCCATATTTTCTCTTGACGTTTTTTCACTCAATGATTTAAAATTTCTCAACAAATTTAAGCGAGTAAAATTGAAATTTTTAGTGATCAACCCAATGAAATAAGAAACCACTTAGTAAATTGACTTCCAAATATTAACATGAAAATTGTAAATAACCCCAAACAAATTTTCTACATTACAATAACATAACATAATAGAGAGTTGAGTATATTTCTCCTTGTTGAAAGCACAAGAATCACAAACTACTTTTTTCATCATTCCTTGCTTTGGTGTAATTTTTTCCCTTCCTTCTCACCATCATCTCCTAATCTAATCACTATTTTTGGTGATTCGTTCTCTTATTTCATTTTTCTTCCTTTATAAAGTGTAAAATGAAACTTTTTAATAAAATAGAATTTTTAAGTTGTGAGACCTTAACACCTAAAATTGTTGTCTAAAATAGATGAATTTCTTGAATTATTTTATGTGAGTTTTTATTTAAATCATTATACTCTTTATATTGAAATATAACTTAAAGTAGATTGAGAGATCTTTTAACATGATTTTCTGCTTTCACGAGTTATTTAAGAAATGAAATTATAAATAATGCTTATTAAAGTTCATAAAGGTATTCAAGTCATCCTAATTGAATAACTTTTAAAAGATATGGAAACCTCTTATATTTGAATTCTATAGATGTATAAATATAAGAGATTTATATCACAAATAAAAGAACAATTAAAGAGACACTTTACTATTTTAGGAGTTCAATTATATTATTTTACTTGCATTGAAATATGATTTACATCTTACCTTTTTATATCCTAGATTTTGAAATATATTACTTTGCTTATTTTTTTACCACTCACTAAATATATCTCGTATAGAGTTATGCATTCTAGATGGTTTTAAGAAAATAATAAGAAGTTGAAGTTTTGGATGCTTATTTTTATCTTCTATTTTTCCTTTTTATGTAGTTTCTTTTGAAGTTGATGAACACAATAAATTTGTTGTACTACTTAATTCTGTTATGTTAACTCACTTTATATATATATATATATATATATATATATATATATATATATATATATATATATGCATAAACATACCAGCATTATATAAATATTTTTTATCTTAAATTTTATTATTCATATATTATAAAAAAATCAAACTAATAACACTACAAGACAAAAATTATTTAGAAACTAGTTTTTAGTTATCAAATAAAATGGTTACTAATTAGGACAAAAATAATCATCAAATCAAATTTTGGTTGTTAAATAACTATAAAATATAACTAATAATTGAATTTAGTGACCAATTAAGTTGATATCTAACTACCAAGGTTTTAGTAACCTATACCATTAGATTCTAAATTAGGTCTCTAACTTAATTAGATACATTTAGAATCTAATAGCATAGGTCACTAAAACTAAACTTTGGTAGCTAATATTAAATACTAATAATCTTGACTTAATTGATAACTAAATTCAATCATTTCTTCTATTTTATAGTTATTTAGCAACTAAAATTTAATTTGATCACTATTGTGATCACAATTAACAACTATTTCATTTAGTAACTAAAAATTAATCTCTAAATAACTTTTTTTTCTTATACTGTAATAATAATATTTATTATATATAATGTTATTTACTACCACCATTGTATCGACACCAGCATAGATTTTGCTATCATAAAGTATAAGTGGTGGTATCACTCAAATTGCCACCACTATTTTCATTTAATACATAATATAAAACAACAATAATTTAAACCACTATGACAATGTTGTTTGAAATTGTCCTTTGTTCATTTAAAGACGTTTTTAAACCCTAAATAATAATGCATTTCGACACCATTATTCTTGTTTTGATATGACGTTTGTAATTATCATTATTGTAACAAAATATAAAACAATATATGGTTTCCACTGTTGCAATTTTGAAATTAATATTTTATAATAATTAAGTAAGATTTATAATCTCGAAAGTTTTTTTTTTTTCCTAAAACTTTACAAAGAAATAATAACTCATTATAAAAAAATCATCTATATTAATAAACCATCATATGTAATATCAAAATACAACATAAATAACAAATAATAAAAATTTAATGTGTGTATTTAGTTATAAAATGTATTGATGGGATATTCAAACTTTCCTAGTAATTTTCATCATATATAAATTAAGAAGTGGTGAAGTGAGAATTGCTGCTCTTTGTAATTTTTTTTAAAATAATATTTTTTTGAAAATTGATCCTAGTAATTTTGTATTTGATTGAAAAAATTTCAAGTTTTATGTATTTTACCATCTAGATTTTTTTCTTTACATTGTAGCGTCCTATTTCTTAAGTGTTTACACATTTTATCGTTATATTATTAATAAAACCACGTTGCTTAATAAAAAAAGTTGTGATAGAATGTTGACGTTTTAAAGGATTTGAATTGACAAATATAGTAATAAAACTTGCAAGAAAAAAAAATGGATAACGTGAAACGATAATAGTTAATTAGTAACACGTACATTTAAGCCAAAATGAATAAAATTAAATTTAATACTCATTCAAATCTCACATTTAAAAGACTCTTATAGCTGTTTCAGGTTTTAGTGGTTTACATGAATCACGAGTGCTGCTTTCCTTGCAAAGGTGTTTTAGCAATCCATTCAAAACGATGATTCATTGATTTTTAAAATTGTAAAAGCAAATTATTTTCTATGACATTCAACTATTAATCAAAGTTATGCCATAGCCAAGCTACAATTAGAAGAGTGTGTAAACTAGTTTTCATGGGAAGAAAACTGGATTGTTGGAGCACTGATGAGATTGAGATTCATATATGGAGGGAGCTGTGACTACCACAGAGTTTAAGTTATCCACAATTTTTAATATATAACTTGTTATTTTGATTTCTAAGTGATGTGATGAAAAACTATTTAAATATATCAGAAAATTTTCTGAGACTCAATTTAACAGTGTGCATGGACCATGTCTAGCTTTTTGGTTTATGTCCCTACTTATTGTGTAACCAATGATCAAAAGCCACTAACTAGTTGTTCCTTGCTTTTAGGGCATTAAGAAGATCATCAAATGGTGGGAGGAAAGTGCACCACTTTTTCAATGGTGTGAACTATTCTTGCTATGACCCCCCAGTTTACTCTATTTCTCTTCATCTTGTTGCTCATACCACTATATATATATATATATATATATATATATATATATATATATATTATAGAGAGAGAGAGAGAGTTGTTTTAATTATTTCTAACATGAATTTTAAAATAGCTATTATAAATTTGGAATGATATAGAATTAAGTGTAAAAAGAGAATATTCCATGAATAAACATACCCTAAAGCTTTGGTGGAAGGTAGACCTAGGATAACCCTGAGGGCTATGAAAATAACAGTGTGCAGGGTACTAAATCGGGTAGGTAGCCCTTGCTTGGGAATTAATGTTCCCTCAAAAGGCCAATGGTGATTGACACACACAGGGCTATTCGAAATGACTCATCATCATGCACCTGCACAAAATTAGAAATGACACAATTCTAAAGAAACAGAAATTGCAATTACATATATAACGTGTATGATATAATATATAAGAATAAACAATGATTGATTCTATTGTATTGGTCTATCCAATTATGGGAACCCTAACTATGATATATTTAACATTTTTTACTCCTTTCGTGAACGTCTCAGCTAGGAATTCCTAGCGTGCCAAAGACTCCTTAACATGATTGATATTCTTGTGATCCTCAGCCATTTTGTACTGTATTTACTTTAGTAAGACATGGTTAAAATATTAAGTTTAATTGCTTCTTTAATTCATGTAAATTAACTATAGTGTCACTTGTTTCTTTTTCTTCGTCTTTTTTTTTTTTTTTTTTTTCTTTTTTTTTTTTTGTTTTTTTTTTTTTTTTTTTTTACTTCATAGTGTTAATTTGATGGTCTTAATTCTCATAGCTTAGCTGATAAAATTAAGTTTCTTATATTAATATTCTATAGTGTACTTGTTAAAGAACTGGCTATTCTCAAGCATGCTAAAATAACTGGTTCTTTGCTGTTAATTAAAAGCAAATAAAACTGAGGACACCTACTACAAACCACTTTGGGCTGCTACATTATAGTTTGGTTGGTATTATAGTAATACATTTTATACTAAAAGTGCTCAGTGGTTTGCTTGCATTTCTTGCTAAGCTATGAAATTCATAAAAATTACTTTCTATTTTTTAACAAGAAGTAGTAAAATGAAAATAAAACTATTTTTTATAGTTTCTCACATATATTTTCTTTTAAAAACTATTTTTTTCTCTATTGAGGAGAGAAAAAAGTACTTAACCCACACAAATCAATGTATAAATAATAACATTAACAATTAATTTTGTATATTCACAATTACAAATTTTTCCAAAACATATTTAAATTTAGTATGAAATGTGTTCCATCATTAGGATTAATCTACTATGGAATGTGTTTCATTATTAGGATGAATCATTGTATATGAGGCATAATTTATTTTGGAGTTCGGAGTTCCATTATAGTGTTGTCTTCAAAAAAGTGTTTTAAAAGTTAAGGAAATAAAGTATATTTAAATATTTTTTATATTGACTTCTAAATAATGTGAGACTATTGGACATATTGAAGCAAATAAAGGTTCATTTTATTCTCCTATTCTCCCTAATTGCGGACTAGGAAACAAGAGTTCTAGGAACAACATTTTGTATTTCCACAGATGGTCCCAATGTTTCAACTTCAAGTTCATGTAGATAAGATCGTTAGGGTCAATTATCACATCTGAGGTATTATCTGCTTTTGAACTTTGAGGGTTGTTATGATTTTGTCCTTAAAAGGCACAAGGTGAAGGTGTATATAAATTATCTTTGGCATCGACTCCCAAGCGATGTCGGACTATTAGACATACCAAAACAAGCCCTGAGTCCAAGGCTAAGGAAATAAGGGTTCGTCTTTGAAACTATTTTATCAGGATTGACTCAAGGCTGAAGCAGGTAAAACAATCACTTTAGTGTTAGGTATCCAAGTGTGAGTTTAAGTCTCACATTGGGTAGGAATGAGAAAGTTGAGCAACATATAAAAAAGAAGACCCACAAACCCAATGCCTTAAGGTTTTGGGTTGAAGGTGGTGTCATTCTCTTGTGTGAGTTTGGCTCAATTCTCATTCTTGTGAAATCTCTCCGGTTTTCCCCCTCGGATTCTCCTAACAAGTGGTATCAGAGCCGATGGTTTGCGGCTTGGGCGAGTACAGTTTGACCCTGTATCGAAAGTCTTCCTGACCGAAATTTCGGGTGTAAACAGCGGTACAAGGGATCGTTTGTGATTAAGGTACTCGTATTTGAAAATACTTCCGCTTGAGGGGGACTCTCACTTGAGGGGGAGATTTGTTAGGTATCCAAGTGTGAGTCTAAGTCTCACATTTAGTAGAAATGAGAAAGTTGAGCAACATATAAGAAAGAAGACCCACAAACCCAATGCCTTAAGGTTTTGGGTTGAAGGTGGTGTCATTCCCTTGTGTGGGTTTGGCTCAGTTCTCATTCTTGTGAGATCTTCCTAGTTTTGCCCCCTCGAATTACCCAACAAGTGGTATCAGAGCCGTTGGTTTACGGCTTGGGCGAGTACAGCTTGACCCTATATCGAAAGTCTTCCTGACGGAGGTTTCGGGGAAGCGTGTCCCGTTTAAGTGTGTAAACGGCAGTGAGGGTCGTTTGTGATTAAGGTACTCGTGTTAAAAACGCTTCCGCTCGAGGGGGAGTGTACCAATGTGGAAGGGACTCTCACTTGAGGGGCAGATTGTTAGGTATCCAAGTGTGAGTTTAAGTCCCACATTGGGTAGGAATGAGAAAGTTGAGCAACATTGGGTGGTTATTTTTTATCTAGTATTAAAAAATTAAAGTCATTGGGTGGTTATGTACTTTTGAAAGAAAAATGCCTAAACCTAGAAAAATATTTGAAATATGTAATTTGTTGGATCTTGATAGCTTAGATTTATTTTCATAATTAAATATCTCAAAGGAGATTATAGGATTGGAAAAACCAATTGAATTGACATTTTTAATTATATAAAAAGAATTTTTTTTCAAATACATTTATAGCAATAATGTTAACAAATTCCAGTATCAATTGCTTCATTTAAAGGAGTTTTTGAAAACTTAAACTAATAAAACTTTATTTAAGATAAACAATGTCTCAACAAAGATTAAATGAATTAGTTTTATTATCTTTTGAAAAAGATACTTTAAATAAAATTAATTATGATAATTTAATAGATAATTTTACATTACAAAATATCATAAATTTAATCATTTATTGAATTTTAAAAAGATCTCACTTTTTTAATTTGTTTTGGGTCTCCTAAAGTGTTGAGCGGTCACTGCATTTTATCATTTTCACATACGATGTCAATATTCCAATCTCAACTCCATTGTGATAACATCATTAAGTTCAATCATTATATTCAAGGTTTAGTCTTTAAAATGCGCTTATGAAGGTTAATGAAGGAAGGTGTATTTAAAAATTACTATTATCCTTGACTCTTAAGCAATGTGAAACTATTGAACATATCGGAACAAGTCCCAACTCAGGTCTAAGGAGAATGAGAGTTTATTTTTTGGACCACTTTTTTACAGACGATGTCAATGTTTCGACCTCAAATCTTTCAAGATAACATTGCTAGAGTCAAACACTACATTCGAGATATTATTCAATTTTTGTATGTCTCTAGACACTCAATCTTTAAGTATTATTTACCACAACTAAAATAAGTAAAATTATAAAGATTATAATTATATTTTTTTTCCTATTGTACCTTTCATGTAATGACTTCTTATTTGTATTTTCTTCTTCAAAAAATATGTTAACATCTTTATTAGGAAGTTCAAGTTTCTAAATTCACTAGGAAGTTCAATTTTTCAAATTCACTTTCTTCCCTTATTCTTCTACAGTTGATTCTTCTTGTTGTGTTATTGTTTTCAATGTCATTCCTTTATTATTTTTTTCATCAAATTCTTGTTCAACAATTTTATTCATTTCCAGCTCATGCTTTCTCAACTTACCAAACAAAAATGAAAGATTCATAGAGGACAAGTCCTTGATTCGAATATGGCAATAACTTTTGTTGTCAAAATCTATTAATACACTTCAACATTTTTACATTTAGTTCTTCCTTTCTCAAAATCTTTTCTAAGCCACAAAAGATGATTTATGATGTGAGTAAACATTTTCTACACATTTTAAAGAGTTTCACCTTGTTGCACATGAAACATCTCATTTTCTTATACTAAAATATGCTTTCTTGCTCTGTTAACATCAATAGAATCTTCATAAGTAACTTCTAAGGTGTTTCATATTTTCTTAACACTTACACATTAAGAAAAATGAAAAAAGTTCATTAATATTAAGTCCAAAGTTGATAATGTTCTTCATCTTACTATCACATTATGTCTTTTAATTTTCAACATCAGTCAAATCAATCTAAAATTTCAACAAAGACAATCAAATTTATGCTTTGGAATATATAGTCCATTAACAATAACATCTCGAATACCTTTATCAATAGATTAATAAAAAAATTCATCCATTAAAATGCGTTTTTAATATATTAAATCACTTTTAAGTGATTTTAACTTATTAAAACAACAGGACACTATACTTGAAATGTTTAAGTGATTTTAATAAGTTAATTCATGCTTTTTTTTTATTCTATTAAAAAGTTCTTTATTGTAAACTTCTAAATTTAAAAATATTTTAAGGTTTTAAAGCACTTTTAATTCATTAAATCAAAACTTAACATCTCAAACAAGACTAAAACACTTCCAAATAAATTAAATACTTAACCAAAGCAAGATCAATAATAAAAAAATAACTTACAACATATTTAAACCACAAATGGCAACTTAAACTCAAAATCAATGATGAATTATTAGTTAGTTGTCTAGGAGATTTTCAAAATAAAACTAAATTTTTCCCAATATAATATAGAATCAACTTAGATCGATCTTAAGTAAACACAATTGAATTAGAAAAACTTAAATCCAAAATCAATGATAAATTAATAATTCTTCTAATGTAATATAAAATCAATAATGAACTGTTAGTTGCGTCTGAGATTTCTAAAATAAAACTAAATTTCTCCTAATGTAATATAAAATTAACTTAGGTCAATCTTAAAGAAAACACAATTGAAAAATAAAAAAATGAATAAAGGGACACAAGTACAATTACACGAAAAAAAAAAGAATTGAAAACATAGAAAAAAAAAAGAAACCAATGAAAGAACAACCAAAGTATGAATCATCAATCGCTAACTCATCTTCAATGAAATTGAAAACTAAAAAATCATCTACTAAACCTAACTCTAAACAACTATTTTCAACCATTAAAGCATTTAATCAAGCAGATATAAATAGTACAATTTCGAAAAAAAATAAAGTAAAAGCACAAAACTCAGAAAAAACAAAACTTTCCGTCTAAACAAAAATCTCAATACAATCGATAAAATAAAAGTAAGATTCATCAACACATATAAAAACTAAACAAAAATCAAGAAGAAAGAATAACAATGAAGAACAATAGAAAGCTTAAATGAAAAAGACATTGAGAGAGAAGACGAAAAACTTCAAAAGTGTAAATCTAAATTTTTCTCACTCTCGAGAACATTATCCAGCATAAATTTACAATTACTAAAACGTTTAAATCTAATTCCTAGGTAATGTACCACACTCTATCCTCAACTATTTTTACAACGAATAAAAACTAAATGTTCCAAAAACAAAGTAGTGCACAGGTCATGGTTACATTTCAACACTTTTCTACTTTTATCCTTCTAAATTCTCAAAAAAAAATTTCTTTTAACGAAAATGCCCTTAAATCAATCTTTCAAACAATGTCATCTTTGTCTTATGTCAAGGTCTCCCTTTATTCTTTTGTTTCATCAAACTTTTTTTTTTTCTGTTTTTCATGTTGTTTTATTCCAGCAGCTGCATCAATTGAACCTGGAAAATTTAATAAAATCATAGGTTGAAAATCTGCTAAAAATCTATTTAAAATAGAAAATGAACCAAATTTTCACTAAAGTATCTAAATTCTGTGAAAAGCACAAATATCTATGACAAACTAAAAATAAGAACAAAAATCACACTTAAACCGGCAATTAATTTAAGAAAGTGAGAACAAAATAAGTGTTATCAATCAACACCTTCAACACTTACGTCATTATCATCGTAGCATCTTGTGATTGAAAGCAACAATGTTCAAGCTTATAAACATCATATCTTTAAAACTTCAAGTTTTTATATCAACACTTTTTACTCTTGTTTAAAACTTTATCCACATAACACATAATTTAGCATGAATTGTTATTGCTTCATCTAATAACCTATGTAATAAAAATGTAAATTACTTTATAAAATATGAAATTATATATATATATATATTTGAAATTATTAAATATTTACCTTTATTGAAGACTTGTCTCATCAATTCTAATTTTTAATTTCTTTCTAGGTTCGAGACAATATGCCTAATGTAAAAAAATATTATAGATCTACTATTTTCTGAACTAATTTCTTTAGAGTTTAAGATTGAAAATATGGTTTATGTCTCCACTTATGATTATGCATAAGTTTTGTTGAAATATGTTACAAATTATCACAAAATCTAAAAAAATATGCATCTTGTCCTTTATTTCATTTCGACATTACAAATGTTAATGAAAAGATATTCAAGTTTCCATCTTATACAATTGTAGTTAACAAAGTAGAATAATATTTTTCTGTTAAGAGGTATTATCTACCTGAACATTATACTTACAATATTTAAAGATTTTTATGCATGACTTATAAAAATATTGTCTAAATATAATACAGATCTTACATTCCCATCATGTAAGAACTATGTATTTAATTATTATAACACTTACTTTCTTGAATCTGATGCAACTATCTATGTGATCCTTATGAGAGTTTTTTCTAATCTAGAAACTCTCTTGTGAGCGTTTTTTTTTTTAGCTATCCTGACTCTTTTATACGTCACAAAATAATGATGGTAATTTTTCCATTATAACCAAACTTTTTTACAAGAACGGAGAGATTAGTTTTGATCAATTCAGAAATTATATAAACAATTTAAGTTAGATATGTTGAAAGACAAGTGTCACAAGCCTTATACAATTTGACGATTTAAGAAATGGTGGAACGAAGGTGGCGTGGTGTGACATAGTTACGTTAATTAAGGGAATGACAAAACTGTCAAAGTGCCATATTGCACTCTTCCATAAGACAACTAAACTCTGCCCAATAAAGAGAAATACATTGAATCATTTTTAAAGAAAATGGAACAGGAGTAAAATTTTATAATTAATATCAATCGAACCGAATGGAAAAATAAATAAACAGTGCAATGAAATAAATGAAATAAGTCACTAAACCTTATACAATTAGACAATAACTAGTATATTTTGATTAAATTTTCAATCATCAAATATAATTAAAATTTAAGCTTTCATATTTTTTTATATTAAAACCATTTGTAGCCAAGAAAACCGATTCTTAATATCAAACAAAAGTTCTAACTCATTAGCACAATCTTTAACTTTTTTTTTTGTCAATGAATTAAGATATTCCTAACTTCACAATTTCCAAGCTATTATTGAGGTAGTAATTAATGATTAAATTATGTCTGCGCTAATAATAGACGTATATTAGATTAGGGTTTGGTGTTGGTTGAGAATGTCCTGTAGAAACATGACAAAGAAAAATAATTATTAAATTTTTGAAAGAGATTGACAAGTCACAAAAGGGATCTCAAATATATTTAGCTATATCATGTTCCATCAGTCTGAACAAGAGATATATGCCAAATGGATTAACAACAACGACTAATCAGAATACATTCTAAGATTTGGCAAATCCGAATATCTTTGGAAAATAGATAGCATTTCATCTAAATTTGACCCTCCAAACACCCATCAAATGATGTATTAAAGGATTCTTAACATTATTCTTTCACTAGATCACATCCTAATTAAACTTCTGCACTAGCCACACAATTAAATGATATTTTAATGCATACTATTATGGTACCAAGTATTACTTGTAATTGTTGAAAATGATAACTAATATTGTTGATAACCTTCAGTCCAACTAAGATGGGTATGTACTCCTCTTAACAAGGTTTATTTCATACTCAAAATAATATCATAATAGATCGATTCATGGATCACTTAAGATATATAATTGCTAGTATGTGTGACAAATACTAATAGGAATGAAACTACAATTTAGTAGATGGGATCTGAAATCCAATCAATGTGTAAGTATTATAATTCATACAAAATATTTTAACTTTTCAAAAATAATCAAAGAATATATATATATATATATATATATATATATATATATATATATATATATAATAGATAATATTTTGATATAAATATATTAATTTTTGAAGATCTAAAATTACAAATAAAAATCATCAATTTTACACGTCTTTCCTAAATTTAGTATAGAAATTAGTATTTTTGAATTCATTTTTTTTTTTCAAATTTCTTACTAATTATACTTTAAAACTTGACCAAATTATAATAGATATTAAAAATACAATTATTTTTTAAGACAATATAACCAATCATCATTAAAGAATAATTTGTTCTGAAAAAGTTGAAAAAGAAAAGAAAAGAAATATTGCATTTAAGCAAAGACTCCAACTCTAGAACAAATTATGACAAATATTTGATTCCGATAAAACAAGATAAATATTTTATATTTAATCTTTTTCTAATATTTATGTAATATATAGGGTTTAACTTATAGCCTTGAGATTAGAAGTTGGTGAAATTTACAGTGAGAAAAACATTCAAGAAAAACAAAAAATAATGTATGTAGAGATAAAATATTTATTAGCAGAATTTAAGTTGTCAACTACATTTTTTATATATATAACGTAAATTTGGTGGCTAAAAAGGTTAGTAAGTAATTTTTAATCCAATTTAACATTAAAAAATTAAATAGAATTATTATTTATAATTCAATAATAATAATCCTAAAAATAAAAACTATTAAAAATAAATTATACTTCAAATAATCTAGAAATGATAAAAAAAAATGCATTATTTTTATAATAAAAGATATAAAAGAATATAATGTTTTGTTAAAAATAACTAACAAGTTAAATGGTATTATGTATGAATAATCAACTCGAACTCTTACGTCAATTAGAATAAGTTGTGAGATTATATTATTGACCATAACTTCTCATAGAGATTATAGCCATGTTTTGCCCTATAGAAAATTGGTTTGGTAAAATTATTATGAGCATTAAAATTGCGACTTTATTATAATAATTAATATTTATATATACACAGTAGTGGAGGTTTGATTCCTCATCCCGTGATGCATTGTCTAGAATAAAATCAATGGAACATTTTATATCAAATCTTATTTGGAATCAAAGTACTAATAGTAATGAGGGAAGTAACCCTAGAAAGATTCGATGATAATGTATGAATCCATCTTTACCTCGTGTTTCCATAACCAATTAGTTGGCCACTTTTCAAAAGCCAAATTAATTCTCCATGAAATCACAAGTCACTTGATCTTCTTCCACAAAGTCAAAAACTTTATCACTAAATTAATCATTCATCACTATGCATGTATCTCCAGTTTTTCAAGATACATCACACCAAAACCAAAAGCCCTCCTATATATACCTACCTATTCACTTTCTTTTCCTTTACTTCCAATGTCAATTTGTTATAATCATAACAAAAATTAATGTTTGGATTTCAACAATGGATACATGGATCCTTTTAAGTTGAACAATTATGTTATGTAATTGTACTGTTATCTGAGGAGTATATCCCATACAACTTGTTTCGCTTATTCTGAGTTTCTTTCTCAAAAAATAATTTTATATGTACACGTGATTTTGGATTGTGAAAACTATAAAATTGTTTATATAGACATCTATTCCTTAGATAATGACTCACACTCCTTATTATAAACAATCTATAGACACGGTTATGTATAAATATGTAGAAATGTTTATATATACAGATTTAGAAAACATCATAAACTATTATATATATAAGACCAATTGTCCTCTGTTTTTAGGCATTCGCAATATCATAGGTTGTCGTAACAAACACAATTACCTTTCTTCTAATCACATCAATGATTAATTAATATATATATATATATATATATATATATATATATATATATATATATATATATATATATATATATAAGTTCTAAATATTTATACTCAACATTGCACAAGGTCCTTTTCAATTTATAATTGTACAATGATTTCATTATACCATTCTTACCATTTCTTCATCAATATTTCATAAATATATATATTTGAAAACATAGATAAACATTGAATTAAATTACACATTAAAATTGTTATAAACTTAAAACTAATTTAGATAATTAACAAATATTTTTTTAGATACAGGAGAACATCACTTAAGTAAAATTTACTCTCTTAAACAGCGTTTCTTAAATGAAAACATCTTTTCTTTTAGATGATTCTCGCTTGAATAATATGTTCATTGCTTGAAAAAAAGTCTCTAACTTGAATGAGATATTCTAGATTTAAGGTCAATTTTTTTATATTTATTATCTAAATGAGGAATGTAGATATCAATGTGAACCCGATTTTTGGTTTAATAAAGATGATTTTGAAAAGTAATAAAGGTTAAGTTCTAAGTTTTTGTTGCTGAACAAAAAAAGTTCTAAGTTTTATTAAGTATATAAATTAGAATCTTATTTGTTTTCTTATTTATTCATAAATCTCATTTTCTGTATAAACTTTTTTTTTCTAAATTTTCTTCGACTTCTCTTTAATTTTTCGAAATCGATTCTTATCCTTTTATCAATCAGAGAGTGTTAATAGGACAATGTTTAAGTGAAGATTAATTTTAACTTATCAAAATTTCAAAAATTTCTTTCTTTCCTTAGATCTCAAGTTTCATTTTCTTGTTTAAGTTGTATGTAGAAATTCTTGTTAGTGCATGTAGATCATAGTCGAATAAATTAATCTTTTTCAAACTACCTTCTTAGTGATATATGTTGTTTGTAAATCAAACATCTAGGAGCATGTTGAAATTTCTCATACTTTCATATGGTTTTGAAGAAAAATCCTTGAAAAACAAGGAAATTAAAGGGAACGGATAATTTCATTTTTTTAAATTAATTTTGGATTTGATATGAATTTTGATCTTGATTGAAAATTGGATGAATTATAATGAGTTAGTTATTGCAAAGTAAATCAAATTTTGGAGATTTAGGATAACCATTTTGTGTAAGATTAATAGTTGACTAAATTCAAATTTGGATCAGTTGTATTTTTTGTTTTTAAGAATGTTGTAATATATAGAAGTTGGAAAATTGATGTTTTATCTAGTGGATTTTAGAAATTAATGGATTCATTTTATTTGGTTTGGCTTTGGGTTTTATAGTTAAAGTGAAAATTTTATTGATGATGTTGAGATGTTGAATTTGATAAGTTCTGTTTTAACTGGATGATTATGAAACTAGGATTTTGATTGCAATTGTAGATTCCTTTGAGATTTTGAAACAACATATTAGATTAGCAAAAGTTGGAAATTTTGATATTTAGATAAATTTTAAAGTTGTTTCATAATATTAATTTTCTATTATTTTTACTTAAACAAGGAATTCTCGTTTAAGTAAAATTGAGGTTAAGTGAAATTATGTAGCTCGAGAATTTTTGTGTGATGATATTGATAAAGTTAAGAAATCTATAAATATGAAGTTATTTGATTAATGATGTGAGATATAATGTATTTTATTGATGATAATTTGTGAATCACTAAATGTGATTGATGATAAGTTGTACATCATCAAATGTGATTGATGATAAGTTGAGAATGTAAATATTAATGTGATGTTTTGTATGTGTTAATAGGTACCAAAGAAGTATTATTGAAATGTTATATAATTATTAAGTTGAAGGATTGAATGAACATACAAACTCTAATAATACATTTAGTTAGAAAAAAAAGATATTAAGTAGTGGAAAATTATTAGAGTTTCATATATTAATTTAATGGTGAGAGTCACCAACATTCAACTTGAAGTATGGAAATTATGTGGTCTCTTTTTGAGATTATTAAGAAGAGTTATATTAGAATAATGTAAAGTGTTGAACATTCTGAGTTGTTGATAAATATTAGTTTCTATGTTCAAACTTAATATTTAGAAGGAATCACTTGTTATTCATTTTATATGAATGTTTGATATTATTCATATATTATTGTTTTATGTTTAATTTAAAAGATTAGTTCAACCTTTTCATTTATGTTTTATTTTATTATTATATTATGATCGAATTTGACATGATGATACTAAAAATTCACATAAACGATAAATAAAACAATTCTTAAGAGAATGTTCAAAATTCTCTAGACGCACCAAGCCAAAATAGATTTGGACTTAAAGTAAACAATAAATAAAATGTTACACACATGTTAACAATTTAATAAGTTTATATATTCCCATAAATTCTCAGATTTCAATCATTCACTCCTATTAAGGTTAAGCCTAACTTAATAATCACACTTGAATCCCTGTTTATCAAATCAGGTAACTCTCAAAATTAAGTAATCTAACAATTTTATCAATTTGATTCAAATTCTTCTTATGAAAAGATCTTACAACAACACTTCAAATGGAATAATCAATTTGATCCTACAGCTAGTCCCATGCACGAATATCAATTTAACATAACACCAAATTATTAATTATATCCTAAATTAAAATTTAGAACAAAGTTATTTTCCCTTAATTTAGACGAAGAAAAAATACATAAGAAACCTCTTCATCATCTTGATGATTTAAATTCTAGTAATGAAACACCCAAAAAAGACATGCATGAACCCATGGAGAAGAAAATAGAAATTGAAGAAAAGAGGAAAGGGAGGGAACTAACTCAAGCCAAAAGTTCTCTTCCAAAAGTTCTAACACAATATCTTTTCCAATTTAGAGATGGAAAAAAACATAAAGAGAAGGGGAAGGAAAGTTAGGGTTTTGTATTTTTGAGAGAAGAAGAAAGATTGAAGATGCAAAAAGGAAAAATTGGAACGTGTTTTAAGAAAAAAGAAAACCCTCATAATTCTATTTTTGCACCCTACATTTGTATTATGCTCACCCCTCTTTTAGATTGAGTTCATTTATCACACAGTCAACAAGCCAAGCCCAAATTATCTGTATTATAAGCATCAACCTCAAATTACTTTTTCTCACCCTTCAACTAAAAACAGACTACTATTTGATTCTATTCAAAATTATATAAAAGCCAGAATTTTATCAAAGATAAGAAAATCCAAACTTTTCTTCCTCTTTCAAATCTTTCTCATTTTCAACAAAATAAAATTTTTCAAATTCTGAATCGTTCAAATAATTTCATATTCTAAATTTAGCATAAGCCCTAATTATGTAAATAAGAAGGAACCATGAAAGCTAATAGGGGGAGTCCAATAACATAATAAGCTAGTGGGGTCGCTAATCTGAAAAAGGTGTCCTTTTTTCTTGGGTTATCATTAGTATTAGCAACCCTAAATCTGCAACAAATTTTTCGAAAATAATATATAGGTGTCTCCATTGGCAACGTTAACCCTTCAATTATTGTTCTTAAGAATCTCCATCATATGGCTGCATTATGAATTCTAGCTGTATTTGCAGTGAGTTTTTGTCGCCTTTTAGCAGTTAAGATAATAAATTTTGGTACACTCTACGTAAGTTTAACTTATTATTCTCTATTTTGTAGTAAAGTTGTGCACTAGTGTAAAAAAATAAATACCATATTATTAGAAGAGGGTTATAATGGAACTCTTATCTACACGGTTGCAATTTTGCAATTAATACAAATTATATGATAATAGTTGTTTTCAATAGTTGTCGTATGTATTTTAGAAACAGTAATTTTTAATGAAATTATCATTATATAACTACTGTTAACAACTATTGTTATTGTTGTAGTCTGATTTTTATACACCAAACATATATTTCGAGTTAATATTTTGTTTTTTGTGTTTTTGTTTTGTCTTTTTTTTTTTTTTTTTTTTTTTTTTTTTTTTTTTTTTTTTTCTTCATTTTGGCGTTTGTCACCATGACATATGTTGTTGGTGCACGTGTATATTGCAGTTTCGCTCTCACGTATTATCTCTATCATTGGTTACGTCTTTCGAAAGTTTCAATAACAGTGTTACCACCAATGTGTTTTTATTGGATTTGCGTAGTTACCGATATCTTTATTGGATTATTTTCATTAAAGTAGATTCTGTGTTGCCCTTTATAACTTTTTGTTTAACAAATTTTTAAAATTTAGTCTGCATTGTGAAAATATCTTGTACTCTACACAATTTTAAAATATATTTTAATTATATTAAATTGATAGTATTGATTATTTTCTCAATATATTGGTATTAGGTTTGCGAGTATTTAATCACTGACAAATTACAGTATTTTATTTTTAAAAAGTTTGCATTTTAGACATTTTGTCATCGAATTTTGAAGAAATGTATGTACACTTCAAATTATGAAACTCAAAATTTAGTGATCACGTAAACTTATAAGAGTTTACTTAATATTAAAAAGTCATATTATCTAAGGTAATATATGTTTGTTGATTAGATAAGTCTTTTTAGTTGAATTTCATAAGTGTAGAGTAAAATATAGAGCAAGACAATATAAAGAAGACCGCACTACTCATTATAGTCTTATATTATTATTAAAAATTCTAATAAATATCTTTGAAAATATAAAGTGTAATTTCATATGTAAAATAAATAATTTAAATTAAGATACTAAACTTTTAAAAAATATATTTTTTTAAAATATCCTTTTTAATTTATGACTAAAAAATAAAATATGAAACAGTTAAATAAAATTATGTATAACATAGTTGTTTATAATGTTTGGTTTGTTGAACTTGCAAACTTAATTAGATAATAATGTATTATATTGTATTTGGTCAATTTTAGTTTTTTATTTGAAATTTAATATAAAGATTAAGTATTATTTCTAATTTAAAATGTTTGTATGATTTTTTTATATAAAAAAATAGTATTGAGGATCAATGTATTTACTCTTAACTAAAAATAAAATATACGAAGGAAGTGAAAAATTAAATTTTAAAATTCAAAACCTAGATATAAATTCATGTCTAAGAGTGATTCATGTTTTGTATGTTTGAGTTACTTTTTTTTATTGAAGTTGTCAAAGTGGTTCAAACTACACGAGCTTTTCATTATCAAATGACATATCTTTTAAAAATTACCAAAGGATTTGTGATCATCGAAAATTTATTGATGGAATTGCAGGCGTTGATATAAAAGGATTTTTTATGTTCATCGGTAAAATTCATCAATAAGCATTTTACCAACAAATCAATGACCATCATTTTTCTGTCAAAAACTTTCTTTCACTAACAGAATTTGTCCATCAATAATTCTAATTTTTTATTGTAGTAGGTCAAGGACGGATTCAAGTTAGATTGAAAAGTAAAATCTCAATCTAACTATAATAAAATAAAACTTGGTCCATTTATAACTGGACTTACCAAAATTGAACTCTATAATAAATCATGTTAACCCATATAAACAAGTTCAATTAAAAAAATAATCTAAATTTAAATAGAAATAAACACACACTACAATTAAAGAATATTAAGGAAAAACATAAAATTCTAAATCTTCCTATTTTTAGATCTTTTAACTTTTTACATACTTTCTTCTCATTCCTAAAATATTATGATGATCACAATATAAAAGAAAATATACACAAAAACAATTAGTTCTAATCAATTATAGTAGAAATATAAACACTTAACATTTGGACGAATTTCTATTAATTATGGATAAATTAATTTTGGTATGTCAACAATTTTTTTTATGACTATTAGGAAATGTGGTTCATTATTCAATTAAAAGTATGGATTATGCATGTAATTTTCTATTATGTTGTGTTTAAAAACACATTGTACCTTATATAATAATTATTTTGGTAATCCTTCACTTAATTAGATTGTAGGAAATTCTTATTTAATTTTGTAAAAAAAATTCTATAAAAACTAGTCTTTACGGAAACATTTATTTATTTTTAAATTAAGTGGGTTAGCTCATTTAACTTATTAATTCATAGAATTCAGTCGAAATTGAGTAATTTCTATTTATTTTTAGGATTTACCAAGAAGTGAGTTGAGTTGGATTGACTTGTTTAGTGGATTAAGGTGAATTCTTTTTATAATTATATTTTTCATATTAGTATGTACTCTATAAGCATGGTCTTATCCCTTAACCATAACTCACTTTCTTCAAAATGCTCCTTACTTGCTTATCTTTTCTTTTAATGTTCACACCCCTTAACTTTATTACACTTAATAAACTCAAATACAAAAATTATTATTTATATCTACTTTACAAATAAAAGAAAATACTATTAAAAGTAAATTCTATTCTACAAAGATTATTTTTATTTATTTATATCTAATAAAGATTTTTTTTCATTCATATACTCATCATCTTCTTTTCTTCGAAAGAATTCTTCTTCAAACTTTAGAAAAGCCAGTAAAAGAATAACAATTTATTTATAATAATTCTTATATTTTGAAAAAGAACTTTTCAAAACTTTTCTTTCTATTTTTAAATATTTATTAAGGACTATTGTTTATATTATACGCATCCACGTTATGTTAATTAAGATGTAAATAGTAATTATTACAATCAAGATTTCATAAACAGTAAAATTAGCATCTCTTTTATTTGCATCATCTCATATATCTTTTGAATCCCTTAAGTTAGAATTTCGAAAAAATTAAGGTACTTAAATCCTTTGCCTAGATACATAACCTTGTATGGCTCATCTTTCAAATCTATAAAGAGTCAATTTGTCATTAGAAGTTTGCAAAGATTATTTTATTAACAATTTATTTGATGGTGTAAAATTTTCTTTAATTTTTAAAATCAAAATTTCCTTTTTGTTATCCATATCCTTTTTTTATTTTCTCTTTACTTTCATTTTACTTAGTCCTCATTAACCCTCGAGAAGGTACAGGTTTTATCATGTTGTGCCCTTTGAATTCAAAAGAAAATTGATTCATAAGGTTGTCATGGAAAACTTTTCAACCCTATTGACATGATTTTCCATGTAAAATATATGTATAAATACAACATTATATAAAATCTCATCTTTATCATTATCAATGAAAAAGGTAATGAAAACTTCTTTATCTACCAGCAACTCACGTTTTCATTTAACCATTTAAGCTTATATGGATTTGGATGAAGAATGTTTACCAACAAAATTTCTAAATCATCGTCTTACTTGCAATATTAGAAAAACTTTCTCCATTAGTTATCAATGTACACAATTTATTATTAACTACACACATTGTATTATATGAAAAATACTTTATCCTTGAAAATCATTCAAATATTTTATTTTATTTTTATCTTAGACTAACCATGTATCTAATCATTAATAAGCCTACTTTTAAAATAGTATATATTTATCATCACTAAAAGATGAAGAATTTAGGAAAAAAGAAAAATGTTGTTTTAAGACTATAGTTCTTTTGATAGCATAATTGAAAATAAGGTATCAATAATCTAAGCATTTAAAATATTTAGTTAAGTTAGTTTTAGTAGAAATAGAAGACGTGGAATGCTTAGGATTCGTAAAACCATTACGAGTAGTCTTTTAAAAATTTTAAAAAGAAATTAATCATATTTATTTTTGTACTTATCATTCTCATTCAAGTTATACTAATTATAACATATTTACTTTTTTTAGAACAGTGTTGGAATTCCACTTTATTTGCTTCCTAAATCAAACTTTTCAATTAAGAGTATTCATATAACTTTACTATTATGTCTACTAGGATCACTTTTAAACCTATTCATTTTAGCATCATCGTCTTTATGCATATTAAGTTTAATTATAACACTTTCTATATCTTTAAAGATACATCCACATATTTATCTCTTTGTTCACATGCTAAATTTTCCACACACCTTAAGAGATTTATGCTAAAAAATCATATTCAATCAATAAAGACATAATATTTACTATATTTACTTTATATAATCAATTAAGTTAAAAATATAATCAATAAATTATTGACATTTAATTTTTTTAATATTTATGTTTTTCTGTATCATAGTAAAATAAATAATTAAAATAACAAACAATAATTATATTAACAAGAAATAAATATATTTAACTTTCTATCTACTTTTATTCATATTATTTGATTCAAACAATTTCCAGGTTTTCTCCATTCTTGTCTTTCTTTTTCTCACTCTTCCATTTTCATAATATATGTAACTCTCACAATACGATTATGATACTAAAAGACGCCAATACCAAAAGTTGTATGAAGATAACATTTAGTTATATAATATATGATATCAAAAGACAAGCCATTCATTATAATATAATCTCAAAATAATACGCATTCCTTAATATAAAAAAATATAAAATATTTAAATTTTGGGATAATATCTTAAATATAAATTAATAAGATTAATGACTAAGAAAGTTTGGAAAAAAAGTTTCCTCCCTTTTTATTTTACTTATGACAACGTAATTTATATAGAAGTGAGTGCAAATTTTTTAACAACAGTATGTTCTACAAACGTTCTAATCACAAACTATTAATCTAATACATAAATATTATAACAATATTTAAATTATATCGTTTTCAAAATTCTTACTAAAATAGGTGTGATAATTAGTAAAGGAAGCAATAAATAAATATCTTAGCATGCACAACACAGTGGGTCAATTGTACAATAAAATGTCTACCATGATCTCGTCTAGGGGGTCACAAACCATAATGAATAATAGAATAAAAAATACATTATACAAACACAAGCCTCAAAAAGTCTCACAATTGATTAATTCACACAAACAAAATTAAAGGTTTGTTGTCTCTAATCAAAGAAGCACATTAATAACAACATACTGATAGAGAGATACTATTATTAATGCAAAACTATTCATAAATATATTATCAGAATACATAAATATAATACAATCATTTTCACCATAAATGAACTGACAATTATACAAAATTTTAATAATTATGCTTGAAAAATATTAATTAATGCACACATCAAGTATGAAACTTAAAAAAATTACACAGAAGAGAAAATTTAATTCATATAAAGCACGTTATGAATGTACAGTAGATTAAAAATTGTTTGGAAAAATGTCAAACCCAAATTCTAAGAATATATAATTGAAGAAAATATTTATTCTATAATTAAATAAATCAAAATATCTAGAACATACAAATTTATTAAACAAACATATTAAACAACAGAATTAATTAATAATTATTTTTATCGTTAAGAGAAATAATATGAATAACTTGCAAATGTCTTATAGAAATAAATTCAATATACGTATAGATAAAAATCATCATGTCATTAATGTAATATATAATCTGAGTAGTGAAAAGTAAGTAAATTTACAAATTAAAATAAAGATTGTCTATTTTTTTTCAAGTCAAAATAATATGTAAAATGACAACAAAATCCAAACATTAATAAAATTTATGGCACAATAGTCAATTAATACAAAATATTCTTAACATTATTACGTACAGAATATTAACTAAACATATGTTGAATGTTACCAAAGTATGGTCAATTTAATTTTAGATTTTCGTATTTATTCAACGAAAAATACCATTTCGTAGAACTTTTAATAGCAACAAAACCTCAAGCATAAAATATTAAAAGTGTTTTAACTTATAGAAACCAAATAAAAACTTACGATTGTCATTCAACTTCTACGAGAAAAACTTGAAGGAATTACATAAAAATGTAAAGAAAAGTGAATAAAACATAACAAAAAACTCTCAGATAATTTTAATTTTCAGGCCATAGGAAAATTACAAACTGGAGTAACTCAACCCTCATCACGATTTCACAGTTAAAAAACTAAACAGAATATGAAATGTCGATAATCAACAGGGTTCATTTCTAAATAAAGACAAAAGAAAAAAAAAAAAGTTAAGCTAAGCATAAAAGTATTTGATTTCTAAAATGGTGGAAATAGACGTCAACGTAATGAGAAAGGATGAAGTCCTTATCCTATGTGTAGGCTTAGGTATCATTATCGTATCGATATTGGTTGCTTTCCATATTGAATGATCAGAAGGAATCTGTCTCTGGTGGGGGCACCTACATATCAAAATTCATGGCTTTTGGACCATTTCTACATTCATTTCAATTGCTAAGTTTGCAGCCAACAGGGGTGGAGTCAGAAGTTTAATTTCAGAGGGCTAAAAAAATATAATTTAGGATAAATTAAATTGTTACATGCATACTATATTAAAAATAATAAAATTTTCAGAAATTAAAAAAAACATAACTATATTAAATAGAAAAATAATATATAAAAATTAATTAAATTAGATAAATTAAATATTCTTTATAAATTTAGAGAAACTAAAATTGTTTTATTGTAATTTAAATATACTTTAAAAAAATAGGGTGAGCTTTATATGTGTGTGAGAGAGAGCTTTATATGTGTGTATAATTACTTAAACGAAGAAAAATACAACATCATATCAAATAATAATAATAATCAAACACTACACTCATGCTCTTGGGCAATAATAAAAAAATCACAGCTAAGAAGGTATATTTGTATTATAATTAATAAATTTAGTTATAAATATAGTCTTACTTAAATGAGCTTTCAATGAAATAATATATAAATTTTTATTTTGAAATAAAATAATTGCAAAGTGCATCATGAAAATTTTAATCAACAAAACAAGAGATGTTATGATACAGGTTCCTAGCGAACATATAAATGTAACCAACATACCATAAAATTAATCAGATGAGACAACAGAAAGAGCGACCCTGAGATCATTAGACGTTCCACATATATACATGCGGTAAGTTTCAACGTTTTGTTGGGAAACACTAGCAGTAGGAATAGCATAGTGATTACCATTCATTCCATGCAGTGAAAAAATAATCTCCCTCTGGATTGGTTCATGACCATTGAGAAGATTGCCCATACCCAAAACATTTCTCCAAGATTGGTTTGCAGTGGGTTGAACAAGCATATTTGACACCACTTCTCTCTCTTCATGCCACACGGCTTGTTTCTTATCAAACCCCTAAGCATATTGGATAAGGAATGAATATATATGTCAGTCCCTGCTAATATTTTCTCCATTATAAAATTGTACTACCCAAATCATGAGGGTATTTCAAGGTATTGAGACATTTCACCTTTTCTTCAATCAGGCCTATTCCCATTCTTGGAACATAGAAGTTGTAGAAATCACTGAAAATTTCTCTGGCTAGGCGTGGTGCTTGTAAAAACTTGCGATGAAGAGAAGCTGCAAGAGTCAGTAATTTCTCTACGTGTTGAAAAACAACACACAGTCGTCTTAGGTCTTCAAAAGTCTCACTATCAGCAGATAAACGATTTTCTGCAACAAAAGGAAACTGAGTAAAATATAATTCTTTTCTACTGAAGAGTTGGATTAAAGAAAGTATACTATATGCCTTGCAAGGGCTTCAAAGCAGGTGCCAAAGTAAGGTAAAGGTGCTGCATCATAGTTTCCATCTGTTTCAGCTCTCCATAATTGGTTTGAATTAAGGTGTCGGCAGCTGCTCCAAAGGCAGTACACACCATTTGCTCAAGCAACTGATGCGGTTGTAAAGTTTCCAGATAATGCAGAACCTAGAAACTTATTGATAACAATAAATTATTTAAACATACTTTTTATGTCGAAATGAGTCACTCATTTTTAATCTGATCTAAACAAAAAAAAAAAAACTTTAATTTAGTTCTTGTATGTACAGTCATTTTCAATGTTATCTCTAGTGTTTTATGTTACTATGATGCCACCGAGTTCACAACAATCTGTTTCCCAATATAGCAGAGCTAGGAAGCATAATATACAAGTCAAGAAAATGTACGTACCTCCTCTGCTTCCCGATTTGTATCTAGAAGAGGCTTCTGTTCAGAAACAGGACGAGCAGGTAAGCTGCTCCGAATATTTCTCCATGAGTTCCCATTCTCAGACATTCTCTTTGAAAGCCCTCCTCTTGGAGACCAATTATCTTTATACATCTCAACCTCAAGGTCATCCTCAATCCAATCCCCAGGTGAATGCCAGCGAATAAAATCTTCAAAAGCAGCATCTGGATTTGCTGCTTTAAATGCTGACATGTCTAATATTATCAAAGCAAATTACTGGTTTGTCATATGAAATATTATCATATATTAGAATCCTGCATTCATTATTCTAGCAATTCTTTTCTAAAATACATATTATAGATACAGTCTATTTATAACAAAAAAGGGTCAAGAGACTGAGGGAAAGGATTTCGTGAGGACGGGATACACTGTCACTTACATCACACCAATGAAAGTTCTTATAGAACCTTTCCTCGCCAAAAATACGTTGAAAACCAATTTAGTGCGTTGGTTTATCTTAAAATATTAACATGCAATAGCTGAAAATGGAATAAGAAAAGAATGATTTCATTCAGCCTTATAAATGCCCAAGTTTTCTTACATATAATACGTGTATTTCAATAACTAGTTACATGAAAATCTCCTTCCTTTAACTTATTTAATGATGATGGTAAATCAAGTCTTTACAGAAATGTCAAAGCATCATGATCAATTATTCTAAGCGTTTAGATTTTTTTACATATAATAGCTCTGCATCCAGATTTCACTTTTTCTCTCCAGAAAAAGATATTCGTAACATGATTATAATAACTAAAACAATAGTGAAACGGGACAAGCCTGACCTCGATTTAACTCCTAATGCAAGCAGCTTACATGACAATAAAAGCCATCAAAAGCCATTTAGTTCTATCCACTAAAGATGTTAAAATTAATTTAGACACCCTTATTACAGTTACCTGAAGCTAGTGTGTCCCTTTTCACCAGGGTAGAGAAATTCTGCAAAAGAATAACAGGGAATGGTTAGCAACAATGTAATGTAGGAAAGGTAGAATCAAGTGTACGGCATGCACTTTTTGAATCCTAGAGTGTGTTCTCTTTACCCCTAAAACTGAAAGAAAAATGTATATGGGAACTAAGTCACTACTAACAACATTATTTATATAAGGCTTAGATGAGTGCGGACAAAATTAATTTTTATGATAAAAGAACATTATTAAAACTCAGTATGAATTTTTTTATCCAATACAAGCAAAGTGAATGAGTCGTCCCCAACCACAGTTTCCTCCTGAAGCTACAATCACTGACTATTTATGTTCACAGTGCAAATTAATTTTAAAAAAATCAGTAACTTCAGCAACATAATATTCAATCTAACTACAAACAATAGAAAAGCAAAGTCTTTGACCTCAGTCGTAGAGTCTATTTGATCTTCACTTCCAATACAATCTTGATAATCTTCACTCACTTCGAACTTCTTCTCAATGCATGCTGCAAGCTGAATAGGAAAGCCAAAAACAGAATCCCCACTTACGGATATCATATCACCATGTATTCAATATAATACAAACACCAAAATTTAAAAGCTAGATCAAACATTTCTATTTGATCTATAAAAACTACATCGAAGAGTAAAGTGGAACTTCAATTTGGCCACATCCCCATAAAAGAAGTATGAAGCAGGGAAGTTAAGGATGTGCTAGATTAAATAGTCTTAAATAGAATTTATTGTAAAAGTGCTATGTGCTTGCTTTGTGCTGTACCTAGTTCTTAGATGTATATTTTCAGATTCTCTTCTCTTTCCTCTCATACATTGAATTTGATGTATCTAAAGTTGTTATAAAAATGAAATCCTAAGAGGGGAAAATACACTCTCTAAATTTCTAACTCCTTTGTATTATTCTCAAGTGGATAAAAACTACTTTAAGCTTTAAATCAAAATTGTCGAGGACTAAGACCTTCTGTCTATGATACACCATAATTAATGACGATAAAAGAAAAGCCAATAAGTTGATTAAAATAAATGAGCCCATATTCGCAGAGCAAGTAAATATATAATTTATCATAATAAAAAAAATCACTGGAATTAAAGAGAAAAAGTCAATAAAAATTGAAGGAAACAGTAGTTAAGAATGTTCTAAGAAATTAACATTTAAAACAAAATTTCACATTAAAATATATGTAAAATAAATAAGAATATGTGAAATATATATCATCAAAGATCCTTTAAAGATTATTAAAAAAAAAAAAAAATACCATCTGAAGTTTTTGGTTAATCAAACAAGTGGAAAGGTCAATTGAACCATTTGCTGGCATTCGAGGGATTAATCGTGACTCTTCCCAACACCTCCTAACCTCTCGTACAAACTCTATCCATAGGACAGCAATTGCTGAGATACAGACCAAAGTGAAGTCATGCAATTGAAAATATACAGTCCATGCAAGATATCTCAAAAATTCAATTCCACCATGGTGGTCAGAATTTTGCTAATTTGCTGGTTATGCACCAATAAAATCTCACTCTGGTACATACCTCCAGTATTGCAGTCACCAAACCAAAGAGAATGTAAACAAAATTGTGCAAAGAGCGATTCAAGAGGTGCGCCTTTTATAGCTAGAGAAGTCTTATTTCCACCATAAGCAGAGTCTGTGAACTGTATTCCTGTAGATATTATGCAACATTATAACAAATAACATAGTGATCTACTTCGAATTTTAACATCCAAATAACCCTGAATGCCATGTTAGGCATCCCAAGGATACTTGGAATATGCAGTGATCAGATATAAATTATAATGCTGAAAATAAGTTTCATGTGGTAAATAAAAAGAAGATGAAATAAGGAAAGGCCCAAAAGTGTTCAGTAGATTGAAATATTCTCTAATTTCTTATGATTTGCATGTAAGACAACCAAGGATTCTAAGAACTCGAAATATAGCACTTGTAAATTCCTAATTGTTTGATAATGAATTCATAAAATCCTATTTTATACCTACGTGGCAATAGTGGCCCTATTGACTACCATGACGAGTTCGATACAACAAAGCAAACAGAAATCTATGTCCTATGCAACAATAGAGTTACTAAAGCAGCTTTGAAACAAGAACAACCAATTTCAATTTCTGTATATTACATTTACCTATCCATACATGATTCTTTTGTAAACCTTCCCTGTATTATTCAGTCTCTTTTCCATTTCCGAGAAAGCACTCTACCTTCTTATTGATGATATATATCAAACAAGTTAACTGCCTTAAGCACTACTAAATAAGATCGTCGTAAATATTCAGTCTTCTATTATTCAAGATAAATCAGAACAGCCCATAATCAAAGGAGAATTTCATATGCCTAATGAAAACTACTTTTTGTCTAACTCCAAGTATAGTTTGTGCTTGAATCTGAAAATATCAATTTGGAGGCCAGTTCTACTGTGCTACCAGGGCGTTGGCGCACCTTGCCCTGTTGGCAGATTTACTGACCATATCAATTGGATAGAGGTGCAGAATTTATAAACTGCCAACAATGCAAGATATCAGTGGCAATCGTGCACTGAAGCGTCCATATAAATGGTAAACAAAATATAAAGTAAAGGGGCAGAAGTAAGTGCCTTCTTGAAATAGATATTTCAGCACTCGATCGCTGACAGTTGGTGGCGGTATAATCGTTGAGGAATTCAAATTCTCAGAACCAGGGTTATCATCTGCTACAGGCCAGAAGAAAGAAAATGTTTAACTATTATACCAAATATTAATAGCATTATCAACTATTAATGCAAAACCTGCAGGAATAGCAAAATATACTAGTATATATATATACACCGAAACAAATTCAAACCTGAAACAAATTTTTCTGTAAATTGTGCCTTGAACGACGTTTTCAATGCATCAACTAGAAAATGCAACCGGTATGCAAATCCAATTTGATTCCATTGAGAACCTTCAAGCCTATATGATTGAACAAATTATAAATCAATAGAAAATTAACTAGCAAAATCTATTTACATCTCTTTCAAGGAAAAACATTCTTATTTTGAAAAAATTAAAACTCATAAAATATTTTAGTATGCTTTTTTAAACTTCAAAAGAAGCCAGAGTCGGAGAAAAATAGATTTCTGATTATTTTAAGAAGTTATTGAGTAGCTTCTTAAAAAAATTGTGATTAACTAATTATAACCCAACAAAATATAGCTTCTACCTCACATAAAATCTCTAAGAACAAATCACATTTTCAAAAAGATTGGATATATAAGCCATTCAGAAGTATTAGAAACTGATCAAATTTCAATCATGAACTTTATTTATAATTGCATGAAAAAACAATAATAAATTACATCTATGTATTGCCAGTTGCTACTACCACAAAATTCTCGTTCTTGCTAAATCACGCAATTCTGCAAGGAACCATAGGTAATTCTCTAACAACGAGGAAACAAAATCCAGGGATGGTAACAATTGCCTTGTATAATTACAGCAAGTTATCAAAAAGTATACGTAGAACTACGTCTAGTCTATCCATTATAATCTTATAAGTTTGTAATATTGATTCACAGGATGAAAATGAAAATTCTGAGCAGATGTATTTTTAATTTTACTAAGTTTATGAGGAGGAAGAAAAAACAGAAGGAAGTGTATACTTATAAAGTGCAATCTCCCTGATTTTATTAGAACTCAATCCAATTTAAGTAGAACGGAATTTTGGTTGTGCTCAGCTCTCAAGATTACAATCAGGGAGGTTACATTACAGGTCAGAGACAGACAAATAAAGAACTATATAGAAAGAGAAAAATCTCCTTCCAGGAAATTATTGAAATTCGTGACTCTTCCTCTATTTTATTCCCCACAACTTAACCAACTCCCTCTCTATCGTATTGCTAAAACTTAACTAACAGACAGAATCCTAGCTGTCATTCAACTGTCAACAGTATTAATTAAATCCTCTAATTCCCTATTCACTCTTTTATTCTTTCTAGTAGTTTACAGTATACACCTCTGGGTCTGCTATCGTATTATCATTTAGTATATACTTAGTAAGCAGTACCCATATAAGCACTTGTCATTCGAATTTTGGTTATCCGTATTCCAGTGAAAAAATCGTACAGTTTTGGAGCACAACTTGGAGAGATTAACCACTTCTCAGCTTCATAAGGTAAAGCATTTTCCAGTTCAGCCATTTCAATAGAACTTTCAACCATCTTCTCTGACCATATTGTAATCAACTCAAAACCTGCATGCAACCTATTCATATATTAAATTGAAATGACATTTACATTTCACAAGAGTCATGTAGAAAAAAATGAATCTCAAAGAGCTTTTAATAATTGAAACCAGTATCGAATTTTAACTACAAATTTCAACAAGACAAACGTAACCAACCAACCGATATTAGGGCGAAATTCCTCCTAGGGAGATAGACATGCATAAGAACGAAGTAGATATACATATGGGCTTTTAAATTGATACTGGGTACAGTGGAAATGGCAAGAAGAATCACAAGAAACTTAAGTCAGTGGTGAGATTTTCATATAGCACATGCAAAAAGCACATTTTCAGGAAGGCTATTGGAAAGACTTAAAAGCATTTAATGTATCTGAAACATTTTTTCACGTGTATGCAAATAATCCCATCACACCTGGGCTTCTGTTACTACCAGTGTAGTCAAAGACAAAGGCCTTTCTAGTGCGGCATGCACCATTTGGCTTCTCTGGCCCCTACGGGCGAAGACATCCTAGCAAATTAAGGGGACCATTCACCTTATATTGTGGTTTCTATATGCTAAGTGGCACAAATATTGGGAACTACGTTTAAAACATCCTGTACCTAACAAAAGCATCCATGCAATTACCTAAAACTACTTCTACCAACATGTTCCCAATCCCAGGGATTTACCTTTAACAGGATCTTCTGCAGAATACCACTCACTCCAAGGACAATCATTATCCCACAGTGTTTCATTGGAGGTTTCACCAGTAAGATTTTCTCCATAATTTGTATTTTGAGCATCAATGGCTTTCATATTGTAATCATCATGAGGAAGCATTTTATATGTTAGCCTCATTGCAAATTGCACTTTGAAAAAATTAGTTGAAAGATCCAATGTGGAGTAGGCCTTCAGTATCAAATGGAAATTAGTTACTACAAGGAAAGTTTAAGCAACACTGCTGATTAGAAGTCAGTTCAGCATAGAACTTCTCACCTCAACATATAAATAGAAAATAGAAAGGAGAAAGAGAATAGATCAAATAAATAACTTCCGTACAAAGCTCACAACAGACTTTCAATTCTTCATGCAAATATAAACATAAAATAAAATATTAATTAAGAAAGTGTAGCAGTCCCAGCTTGAAAGTCAACTCTTGAATGATGAATATTTCTTCATTTATTTATATACCCATTTATCATATTTTATCTCTAGCTACCCACCCCTTGGCACAGGCCACCCCTGGGAGGGAGTTTAATGAATTGTTAACAGTTACAAGTCCCTCAATGAGTAGGAACAAAAAACAAATTCTCTGTGATACTTAAACTATGAGGCTGTCTCACTTAATGAACTAATTTTTAGGTCGGGTTCTATTTATGAACTCTAGTCATAGCACCACTTGTTTCAGATCAGTAATTATGCCAGTATCAACTTAAGAGAGTGAATTTATGGAAGAACAATGCACAAAGGATATGTCTGATAATTTATTGCAAAGCCATAAAAATTGAGAACGAAAAATATTTAATAAACAACATGAGTCAGGAACTCACAAACTTAGATACAAACAACTCGTACAGGCCTTCCAAATGCATGAGTCCTGTCGGAACCCGACTACAAATCCAATCTGATTCAAACCTTCTAGTAAATACAGTACCCATGTTCTGAATTCCAATATATGCTTTCCGTGAAGGATCATGAACTGGAACAAATGCTGGCCATATACTACATAATTGATATTATAAGAAACTACATCAAATAAAATAGTAACCTTTCCAATAAGAATAAGAGAAATTACATTCAAACCCTTGTGCTTTACTCTTATTACACCAAATACCCCTCATATCTATACTAATATATAGAGAGGATACTATTTTTATAAATATTTTGGTCTACACATTTTTTTTTTTTACAATTTTACCTGTTATTATTACTGTTTTTGTTTTTTCTATCATGGTAATTGTTGTTTTAAATATGCAACAGAAAAGTGGATACGCAGGCAGAACAATGTCTGTGTTTCCACAAGTTTAAACATAAATCATGTGATTGCTCCGCACATTCAATCTTCATTTACAAGTTTCCCTATTCAATCTTCAATCAAGGGAAAATAAGGAATACGTGAAGGAAATTGAAAAAGAAAAACATCTAATGGGTAGGTTCACAAAAGGTACAGGATGATGTCGAAGAAGTATTCATGCATGGATTTGGCAATGCAGGTCGGGCCATGTGGCAGGCCCTCCAACCCACAAAAAAGATGTGGGATGGGCTGGACATTACAACCCGCTGGCCTGCATAGTTCTATTCCACATAACTCACAGTCTGCATAAACCAAAAAGTCCCCAACACCGCAGCCCACATAAGTTTTTCTTTAATTATTCATTGTTGTATACAATTGTTTGTATTGAGTACGACTGAATATTTCATCAAATACCATATTAGTATATCTTGATTGTTGAAAATTGACTGCAAAGAAAGATTGATCAATTCATGGCGAATCCAATAGTCAAGTTGTCGTGTCATCAATTATGAATTATTTGTATTGGTTTACAATTGTATACTTACTACTATAACTCCAAATTTTATTTATTATTCTACTTTAATTTTTTTGCATAGTATGCTCTTTATTTACTTGCAATAACAATAAATCTTTAATCATTAACATCAATTTACTTACAGTAAATCCTTTTTTTCAGGAGGGTTGCAATAAATTTGTTGAAGCTTTTTTCAAAATTTTTATCAGATGTGCAAGCTTACAGTTTTGTGGGGTGGATCAGACAGGATTGCCACCCTTGCATAGGATGCCCAATAGCTGTTGACGGTGGATGAGGGTCGGCAAAAGGTGACTTGATAGCTGTCATGTTGACTTCGTGGTTGAGGTATGAGTGAATAGAGGATGAACTTGTGGGATCAAAATCAATGGATTGTCGTGTTGTTGGGATCTAAGATCGAATTGATGTTGTGGGATCTAATGTATTTTGGTTTACAATACTTTTAGGCATTTTGAAATTATTGCTTTTCAAATTATTCTATGATTAAAGCCTTCCTAATCCAGGGGGTATTCCTCTAGTTGTTGTGATCGTTTCTTAGTTTGTGTTACTGATATATTGGATGTTCATAGTTGGTTTACTTTGTTGCATTACAATCTTTTAGTGCGATTGTTACTTTCTCTTTGTTGGTTGTATACCAGATGCAATTTAATATCTAGAGAATCAGGAGCAGGAAGGCGAAAGGATTGGATTGCAAACTTTTCTTTATCTTTAAGTTCTCTGCAGACTAATCCAATTTTAAACACATATTAGTTTTTTTTAGTTTAAAACGGTTGAAAATCTTGAATCCATGTGTTATTCTCAAATTAGTTGAACTTGAGATGTCCATTTTGTTTTCAATGAAGAGGATGTGAACCATGAAGAGGGTGGGGGCATTTTTAGAACAAAAGGCATTAAAAAGAAAACATGTGTTGATCACATGTAAAAATTTGTTAATGCAATAAACGTCGTTGGGTCCAGGGGTGGACATTGTAACGGACACAAACAAATAAAGGGTTTTATGTTTGCTGAGAAATTGGAGTGTCGGGTGTAGCTACAGTAAGTAAAATACTGGGGGCGAGAGTGTGATGTATTCCAAATAAAAGAGACATTAATAAACCCAAATATCCTACAAGTAGCATTTTAGTAACTAACTGTTGTCAGACAAAATGCAAATGCTAAATAGATGTGCCCATGCACACAAGTTATTGTAGATTTCCATTATTAAACGTTAAAAAATAAGGAACAATAGTTACCTTGAACAATTTGACAAAGCAATTGCAGCAGCACTTAGTAGCTTGGTTGCTTCCGGTGCATCAAGAACAGCACTACTTGCACTTTTAGGAGAAATCAGCTAGTAAAAGCATTAAATTTTCAACAAAAGGCTAGATAAAACATTAAGTGTATAATGTTCATACAGTGAAGTGTAAGATAGTTTTACAATGTCATTTAATCACAATTCACAGTTAGTATGACTTTGTATGGTATTCATTGTAAAAGTCAACAAACTTATCATACATGAAAGTTTGTGATTGGACGGCAGGATAAAACTATACGACATTGTCAGTGCATAATCTTTTTATTCAAACATTAAAGCATACCAAAAATTCCTTTACACCAAAACATAACTGCAGATCATGAAAATCAGATCCCCAGTCTGCAGTGCCAGGTTTGCCTGTGTCATCCAGAAGACCCAGTTAGATTAAAATAAAATTTAATCAGCCCACCCAACATCAACTGACTAACATTAACCCAGGACACAAGGCTCCCACCTAGTTTGGGGAGGATAGATGAAATGTGCAGGGACTTAACCCCATTGCATAGACGTTGTTTCCATTATCTAAACGCACAATCTCCATGCTAAAAAAAAAATTAACTTTACCCTTGTGTCAATGTTCACCTTACTAGATTGATTAGCATAAAACTTTCCATATTACCTTTAATGTTGGTCTCAAAATAGTACTCCATGCAATAACTTTTTGTGGCATACTTCAATTCAGATTTGACCTTGTACGAATATTTGGAATACCCTAATTTAACTGCACCTTTATCCTAGATCAAAAGAAAATAAATGTTTAAGGTAAAAACAAATACTATAAAAAAAATTTAAAGGGGAGATGTAACTTCTAAGAAAACATCTCACTATGTGCACTACTAACATTGCATATTAAGACACTGCAGCAAACGCAATTGAAGAAAGGACTTCATTATTTCTACATCAATATAGTTACATGACGCAGAAACTTTTCTTTATCTGGAAACTAAGGATGGATATCATGTGAATTGTAATGTCTTTTTATTGTTTATTATCCAAAAATAGAATAACAAAACATTTCCTTGCATTCAGCTGATAATCTGAATATTATTTAACAAGAAATCATCTTGAGCCAGAAGTGTAGATAATTCACCAACTATTTAAATCCGAAGTTAGAGAGTAGAAACGTAACTGAACTTAGTTCTTTCTGCCACCAACAACAACAAATTCTATACAACACATAAGTGAGCAAAAAATAACTCTTCTATTCATGAATGAATGAGAATAATAGGATATGAACACTTTTGCTTCCCATTTTATAAAGATGAACCCTAAACACTTTAACTAAGAGTCAATGACAATAAGCATCTTCAATTACTGATCTTAGAAAGTAGTTTTAAGCATAATTCACTCTACAAAACTGACTTACAAAGTGAAGTTTACATTCACTTATATACTATACTTTGATTATATCTCCAGCCGACATGGAATCTCCAACATCCTCCTTACACTAAGGACTGAACATCTCAAGCATTAGACTATAGCGATTTGAAAGCAGGTGGTACAATACAATAAAAAACCCAACGAACATTATTAAAACAAACTTTGATACTATCTTAGAAAATAGGATATAAGTCTAACTCAACTTTATAAAACCAACTAGTTAAGTAATATTAGAGTCTATCTTACAAAGTTTGTGAGTTAAACTTAAAACTCACTTTCTAAGTCAAGTTTGTTTAACAAAGCTTGTTGAGTTGAGTTAGGCCTAAATTCTCATTCTAAGAACAGTCATCTCTCACTAAAGTCGGTGATTATTGAATAGAATTGGGAGAAGTCAAAAACCCAATGGGGGAACTAAACTAATAATATCTGGAAACTGAATAAAAATAAGGTCCCGTTTAGATAAAATTTTCCCTTAACACTTGTAGAAGAAGGAAATAAAAAGGAAAAATGAATTGAGTTCTACTACAAATTAAAATTAACCTATGTATCTCGGTCTTCAGAGAAATTAAACAAAAGAGTTTCTGTTGAAGTTAAGTGTACAAATTGGTTTTACATTATAAAGCAGCTCAACTCATTTAACTTAATCTGTTGTCCTGGTGCTTGTGAAATATTTTATTGATATAAACCCTAAATAATATCCACACTAAGAACAACTATCTTGCATTCCTCCAACAACAAAATCAACCAAAAAATATTAATAAAGGATAAAGTTAAGCTTGAAACTAAACAAGCTTACCAATAACCTCTGTGGACCATCAGCCATCCAAATCCGACAAACTGCCTCTATTTCATAAATAAACCTGCTTAAAAAAATAACGGTATCTTCCGCAAAAAATTCCTCTCACAATATACACGATAGGCGTACTAAGAGCAGAGGAATTGGAACTAGGAGAACGCAAACCTTTCCCACGAAGAAGCAATAGTGAAATCATCAAAATTCTCAAGCTGCAATGCAAGGAGATATAATTAATACGCATTAGCTCAAATCCTATAATCACACTCAAACAACAGAAACCGCCAAACGAACGTGAATAAATAGTGAATGCAAAAGATAAGAGAAATAAAGCACTTCTTCATCTGCGACACAGTCGCCGCCAGCAACCGGTTCGACCTTGCCGGAGATGGAGAACGAAGCCATCAAAGATGGTATACAACACAATGAGCGCAAAATGCGTGTCTTAAAAACACTACACCGACTCTTTTTCTTTCTTTTGTTTCTTTTTTTTTTTTTTGGTAAAATAGCTAAGTACTTTTACACGAGGTAAATTTTTTGGAATTTTAAATATGTCTCCTAAAAGAAATTATATTAATTTTCTCTTCTTAAAATTTAAATATATTCTTCAAAACATTCTAAAATTCAAAATACTTGTCTATTCTTATAACTATAAATAGAAATCATATTTTAAAATTTTCATTAAAATTTATTTTTTTAGATTTTTCTCAATAATATTGATAGATGGAAAAATGTTAACATAATGTTATAAATATAATTAATACCTTTATTTTTATATATCATTATTATTGATAGAGACGAAAATAAATAAATTTAAAGAAGCAGAAATAATACAAAAAACTTTTAGAAAATATATTTAAAATTTTATAGGAACACTTCACATATTACTCATTTTCAAAAGCTAAGTTGTGAATACTAAGAAAGCAAAGGGTCAATAATCGAACTTTTGTTTCTTTCTCATGTATGTGTCTTGTGATTAGAAGTGTAAATGAAGTAAATTATGAGTTTCTATACTCTTATTGATTTCTAATCATTTCAAGTTTTTTCTACTAGGCATATCCCTCTATTTGTTCTTCGCCGCTTTGGGTTGTGTTAAATTTTACTATTTTAAATTTTTTTTTTTAATATTGGTAGGCATATTACTAAAAGGTTAAAATAAAAATAATCAATTAATTAAAAATTAATTTAAAATAATATATATATATATATATATATATATATATATATATATATATATATATATATGTTTATGAATTAGCATAATGAGATAAGCATGTTGAAAAAACATTTTGCTTGTAATTATGGATGGAGGGTAGATGAAAAGTTTCTAATGGAAGAAGAAAGAGAAAAAATAAGAAAAATAATATTTAAATATTCTTGATCCAAGTTTAGTATGTTCTCTTTAATGATTGAGGCAAAGGGATGAGACATATATCAATTTATACATTTTATTTTAATTATTTTATAATTATGATTGTTAAGTATTCTTAACTTCCTTTTATTTATTTATTCTATAGATATTATTTATTTAATAATGTAAATGTTATGAGTTTTTCAGTTAAATGATTTTTTTAACATGTAACTTAAGTTATAAATTAACTCTAATTTATCATTTTAACTATATATGTTTCATTTGATCACTAATGTTATATTTTGAAAGGTCTACACAATCTAATATTAATTGTTTAATATGGTTTTGACAAAATCTATCATCTAAAGTATTTTGAACATAATAAATAATATTGTGACTAATCATTTTACTATTAGATTATCAAATGTAAACATAAGTGACTCGACTCATGTATTTCAACGTGGAAACAATATATCAATCAATAAACTTTGTATACGTGTCTTAAATATAGAAATGTGAGTATAAAAAAAGATATTATTATAAGAATAGTTGATTCGCGAACAAAAGTTTGAGTACAACACCAAAAATGTTAACACAAAACTATCAACCTTATGAAAAATTTTGACACGATAGATAAAGTATTAATACGGCATTTAACAAAGGTTATCTCTAAAAGTTTATAAATAAATGAGTCATTATATATACAAAGAACCAATGAATGATATACTCTCATAGGCAAAGTTGTTACCTAATCTTATAAATCTAAACAAAACGGTATTAGATGGTATTTTTAGAAAACAGTTAAGAGAGTACTTTATTTCTACATTTTTTTTTCCTTCTTGTGAAGTTTTCTTCTAAAGAAAAACTTAGTTTAGATAGTTTGAAGCATAAGTGATTTAAGTATTAAAAAGTATCTATTTTTTATCTCGAAAAAAGATAAATAAAATGGTCATAGATAACTTTGTACACCAAACAACACTAAATTTAGTTCTAAAATTGAAAATCTTTATTTATCTTAATATTATTTGATACACGTTAACAGTTTCGGTTGAATAAAATATTCAGTGATCCCTTAAAGTAATGTCTACATATATCATTGTTATCATTTGACCCCTTAAAAATTGATTTATAAAATAAAAAGTTATTTATTTATATTATTAAGTTAGAACAAAAATTATTTTAAATTTGTTTACAATGAAAATCAAATCAAAGTACTTTAGAGGGCCTAAACCCACATTTACTCATTTTAGAAGAATTGAAAACAATGATTTAAAATAGTTGGTTTAGTATTAAAGAACCATTTTACGAAAACCAAAATTAAAATTACTAATTTTATTTGAACTAAAACTATATTTAAATCTTAACATATATTAATTTTAGATGTGCTAATCATTTTATTTAAAAATTTGCCTCTAACTAATTATTATTTTGCAATTAACTATTCTTATTTCTGCATTAACTAATATGTTATATCTTTGCTACTATACATAGACAAATTTAGTAAATGACTAAAATGTTAAATAAATAAAGCTCAATCGCATTACTTAAATCAATCTTCAACATACTGCATGGGCAAGATTTATTCGTCTTATGCTTTCACTATATATTCTTTATTCATCTCATTCTTTTACTAAATATTCTTTCCATTTAACTTTGTGAAAATAATACTGACCTCCTTTATATCTTATAGGAAAGCATTTACATTAATGCTTTAAGCTTCAAAAACGAAATTATAAAATAAAAGATAAATCTCTGTTTGGATATAACTGTAGAGTGTGAAGTGCACTTTAAAAAAAAGCGTAAATTAAAAATTAATATTTAATTTTGACATATATAAACACACATATAAGAAAGTTAATTTTCTAATTAATAATAAATATTATTCTACATTTTATTTCACCTTAAAAAATTCACTCCCTAATACTTGAGAGGCTAATAATGAAACCCTTCTTTTCTACAATTTATTACAAATTGTCAAGAGTAATTATTTTTAGTTAGCAATAATATAAAATTTGATTAACACTGCCATTTTACTACCAGGAAGACTCAAATTGATCACAATAATTAAGAAAATAGGTTAGGGATATGACTAAAATTATCAAATAACAGGTGAACAAATTCTTTACTACTATTATAACGATGCATAATGAAGTTTGTTCTAATACATGTAAACATTTCACTCTCTAAACAAGCTTGTTATAAAAAAAATACACAAAATTGTCAAAATTAAGCCAAACACTGGACAAAGATGATCTTCCTTAAGAGTGTTTGGAGTGACACAAGGTGTAGCTGATACCGGGAACTCTAATTCCTGACAATGAATACACATAATAACATCAGAGCTTTGCATGCATAATGTCTCAAAACACAATGTTATGGAATTAAAAAACATGAATCAATTTTGTTAAAAAAAATGTACTGGTCCATCATAATCAAATTCCAAATGAAAAATTGTGCAGCAATTTCTTTTGTAAAATCATATAAACCCTACTATGCAGAAATAAGTAAATGGTAAGACAAGTCAGAAGAAAGTAGCAACACAATGCAGTAGATGATCCATATTTATCCAAAAACAAAATGCAAATCCTTCAACCAAATCTGTTTGACAAAATAACAGAAGCTTGAACTAACCTTCTTTTTGTTGGTTGAATCAATCCTCTCTTTTCTAGGCTTTTGTATCGATCCTTTATAAGGGTGCAGCAACCCTACATAACCAACAAACATAGGAAAATTTACTTGCATGTTCACCAAAACTGAGATACCAAAAACAATCAAAATCAGAGCAAGAGATCACAAGCAACCTTGAGCTTCCGAATTGATCCAGTAATTTCTTCACTTAATAAAACTTGAACAGGTGCAGGCTCAAACCTGTTATGAAAATATAATTGATAAACAACATTCATAAAAGTACTAATTTTATTTAAGGTACAAGAAAAAGAGAAATTCCACAAAAAAAGACTACTTACTTGTGCTTTCCTATGCGAGGTGGGCGTGCCTTTAACATCTCCTGTTTAGCAACTTTTCGCCTAAGATGTCTTTTCTTCTTTTCCTCCTCTTCTTGCTCAATTTCCTGAATAATGTCAGGTATGCTGTAACCAGAAAACAAAATATGCTTAAAAAATCATTTTTTTGTGGTGACGCAGTGTGAGAAAGAGGGATGATATTACCTATCAATTTCCTTTGACAATTCCTTTATCTTCTTAGCTTCTGCTTCTTTTTTGAGTTGTTCTTTCCGCCTAGCTCTCTTGTTCAACTCAACTTTAGTCACTCTCTTTTTTTTAATAGGCCTGTCCAATGATTATTCAAACAATCAGATGTCCATAAATATAATACAGTATTCAAAAATGGAGATTGTGTAAGAAATCAATAACATTTAACAGTGTATACCAAAAATAGCAACTTGTAATAAGTATAATATATTACGCATCAAAGAAACTTAATTAACATTAGCAAGGGAAACTATTGAGTACATGTTACGGACCACAATGGCAAAATTATAAGATCACAAACAGATAGACACTTAAAAGACAGTATTAATTACTATGCAGAAAGTATAACTTCAATTAATCACAAAAGAATGAGTGGAAGATAAAGAGAAAAATATAATGTAGTTCATAAAAGAGAATGACTGGATAGGTAATGTATATTGCCAAAAAAAATGGAGAAAAATATAATGTCGTTCATAAACAATATTTAAACAAAGGAAGTCCAATTAATTAAAATTTATGATACTAACTTTTTCTCTGATGCAGCATCTTCATTTTCATCCTCGTTTTCAGGATTACTATCATCATCGTCATTCCCATCATCCACATCAAGAAAATACATCTGACAAAAAAGTAGATTGTTGACAAAATAGAACCAATCACAGAAGCCATACAAATTCAAGTACCTCTATAGAGCATAATAAATGTGACAAACATTTTCAACTGAAATAATTATATAAATACAAATAAAGAGAATGAGACTCACATCTTCTTCAGCAATAGCTTCTCCAGGAACAGTTAATGGCACAGGTTCAGGGCCCAATTCCTTTTTGTAGACTTTTTGCATTTCTTCCGCAACAGCAGAAGCTAATGTATCCTGGTTTAACAGTAAAATTTAAAATTGTCCATCAAGATGCATGACAGAAAAAAAAAAACAAAAATAACAGGGGAAAGCGTCATTTATTCTGAAACTACCTGGTGACTTTCATATGAGGGATTGAAAGAGCAGCCTGGAGGATCAACCTCTACAGCTGGAATGAGGGTAGGCTTTGATACCTATTAAGAAGTTAGCCATCAAATTATCAACTAAGCACTGAAAGTACAGAAAAGATAGAATGTAATATGAAATCCACAGATTAGAATCAGCAGTGCTTGAAAATATACCTTTTTCACTTGCTTGTTATCCTCACCTGCATGATGATATCAAATAAAACCGTGTTTAACATCCATAATTAACACAAAAAGTAACCAAAACTTTAAATGAATAAACATAGAAGGTACCTTTATCATTCCATAGATCAAACATGGTAGAATCATCCTGAAAATATATTACAAACAATAAATGTCAATAAAACAAATTCAATATAGGGTTTAAGGTGAAAAGCAAAAAAATTAAACAACCCCTCCTTTTTATTCACATAGGTTTTGCACATTGCAGCAGACCATTTCAAACATAGCCAGCTCCTACTAATACTCCAACATTTCAGCATTAATGGACAACACACTGACCTTATTACCATCTTGATTGACCTCTTTCACATTAGAGACCGTTTTGCGGTTTTTAGAACACTTCTTCAGAATAGAAGATGGCACTGGCATAACAAACTGGTTTTTCTGTAGCAGGCTATCACAGCGCAGCACTTTCTCCCTGTGCTTCTCAATCTTCCTCTTCACCGCAAGATCTAGAAGTTTAAGCACGTCATTAAATAAGGTAAACCCCATATCCAAGGATGAACAAAAACTGTAAGTTGTAAACCCATTCTGGCGAAAAGATACAGCTTTTCTCTATAACAAAGATACACCCAAGCAGAAACATTACATATATAAATCCTCTTTACATAAATATGGTGATATGTATGGTTTTTTATTTCTTTTTTTCATAAGAAATTACTAAGAAATATGTCAAATTATGCTATTTTAAAAAATCACAGGTATCCTCCAAAGGAGGCCATCCTGTTCAAGTTAATAGGACCACTATGGCCTGAAAAACTCTTCATCTACAATGCATACCCAAAAATCAAATTTGAGACCACAATGATAGAACAATCCACGCCAATTAATCCATAGTCAGTGGTGTCAACGTTAGACTTTAAATTAAAATGAAAATTCTAGCAATTACTTATGTCAAGCTATTTAAAATTTAATTTGGTCAAAGAAAGTGAGAGAAAAAAACTAACTCTTCGGGAAGCAAATACAACACCCATGCACGCGACATGTTTCAGATATTTTCACATCGTACAGTATATGTAGCTACTGATGCTGCGGTAAATTAATAATTTATCTTGTGTGACCCAAAAGCCCAAACAGCACGTCCTATGTTATACACTATAATGAAACCTAAATTTCTAACAAAATTGAAAAAAAAAAAAATCATATGATAATACACAATCTTATGCAAATCATGGTAAAAGACTACTAAGTATAATCTTTAATCTTCCAATTTTTTGTTTTGCGTAATTTAGAAGTGACCACTCACATCGAAACCAGTTATAAAAAAGACGAATGTCAGATACAGGCCGATAGGTACGATAAACAGAAAACATGCCCAGAAAAGAGAACCTGATAAAGAAATTACCTTTGGACTTGTCTTCATAATAGAGGGAATCACTGGAAAGGGCTTGGAGAGAGCCACCAGAAAGAGCGTCCTTCGTTGATTTCTCGAAGAAATCTTCGATCTCTTCGGTGCTGATGTTAGCCCTCCACGCCTTCTTACCCTTCCTTGACCCTTTTGCTTTCTTCCCCATTCTCAACCCAGCAACGCAATGGCTTCACTTCACTTCAGGTTTTTGCTGCTGAATTTCAAATGTCAGGGTTTTCGGAAGAAATCACGAGCCTGTGGATGGCGGCAGAACACAACGAGGTTTATGCTGTTAACTTGGTTTGCAGAGGCTAACGATGTTGTCGGGCTCTCTTATTCGGGCCTAAAAATAAGTCCAGTCCAATATGATAACCTGCTATATCTCTTACTTTATTTATCACTCCTTAAAAATAATAATGATAATAATATATAATTGTAAAAGAATAGGAAAAATATATTTAAAATGTAAATAAATAGATATGAATAAATAAATTAAAAGTGTAAGTATATACATAAATAAATAAGGACCTATCAGAAAAGGTGAATTCGATTATGCCTTGGAATTACTATTATGCATATAATTTTTTATATCATTTTTATAAATATTATTTGTTTAATCATACTTAGGTTTATAAAAACATACAGTTATCTTATCTAAACTGATATAGAATCTTATCTTATCATGTATAATAACTAACCTTATATCATTTAGCTATGACGACTAATATACTTTTATGAGTTTAAAAAAAAATGAAAAAGATATATTAATAAGTGGTTAAAAACTTTTATTCCTAGAAATACCCTGATTGAAAAATAGCTTCTAAATAATCCTTTTAATTTTGATATAAAGCGATAGACAACTCTTTTTAACCAAGCACATATTATATATACTTCCATTTTCTGCAAACACAAAGTAGGTTTCCAAAAACTTTTAAAAATACAATTTAGAAAGTTAAAAAAAAAACATTTTTTCTAAATCATATAAGTCTTGTTTTTTATTCTTAAATTATTAGTTTCTTTCTTTGTAAGATTTTAATTTCTCTTTTCTTTCCTCACAAACAAGTATTGCGGTGTCTTCCAAGATAAATAGTTGTTTTTCAATTAAAATATACATTTTAGTATATTATCTTAGGATTGATAATTTTTTATATCTTTTAAAATGTTAAATTTTAATCTTTAACAGTAACATTTGAATTAGTTATATATTTAAAGTGGTTGTAAACTTCTAAAGAATTAAAAGATTAAAATATTCAAATTTTAAAGTAGAAGAATTAGCAGGGAAAAGATTTATGAAATAAATTAAACTATTATATAAATAAATTGAATACTAAAATTTATTCTACATTGCCACATATTTTATTAAGAAATGCATAATTAAAATATTCTTATTAGTCACTTTACGTCATATTTGTTTTTTATTCATTTGAAAATTTTACTTAGGTATATCCTAAACAAAGAGTTTTACTATCCTACCTATTGGGCTATATTTGAAAATATAAAATTATTTCAATTAATATTAATATTCATATTTGTTTATTTATATATCTGATTTTTCCTAAAGGATGTATACAATTATAATTATTCATATACACGTATACATTATTAATGCCACTTTTATTGAATAATTTTTCTCAAATTTGATCATTACTTTGAAATCTATTTTCATGTAAATCATTCCATATATATTTACAAAACAACTAACATCATTCAAAATATACTTTTCATACCTCACAATTTTTTTTATCATTTTTATATTGTTCTTTCATTCATAACTTATTAAACTTTCGCTTATTGAAATAATTTATTAATCATATATAACTATATATATATAAACATATTCAACTTACATAAAAAAAAATACATAATATCTATAAAAATATACGAGTTAACTTCTCTTATTTTAAAATAACAAAAATAATCACGCGAGCTTTAAAAACTTAAAACTCATAAATATACATTACAAAAATTTTCATTAATGATCAAACTATAATACTAAAACATTAAACTAACATAAACTTCTTATTTTGACGCATAAGATGCAATTACATCTATAAGTTATCTAAAACTAACTTTAAAAAATATTAATAAAAAATAAATTTACTCAACTTAAATTTAATTTAATACTTTTTTTTATTTAACACAAAGAAAAGTAAAAGTTAAAGATAAGTATAACGAATTATCAACAAATAATAGTTTAATGATAAATAAAACCTGAATATCTAATTTCTTTTTATTTATCAATTCTTTCAGTTAAATATTGTAATGTTTAGGTGTCTCTTTTCATCCTTGTTATTAACGTTAGTCTGATAATAATTTTCTAAATCATTATTAGAAATGAATATATATTGATACGTATTTTACTAATAAACAGATAATCAAAATATTCTTATATAAAGTCATATTTTTTTAATTCATCTGAGAAAACTTGGATATATCCAAAAACAAAAGAGTTTTACTATCCTACCTATCTGAGCTATATTTGTAAATATAAAACTATTTCAATAAATATTAATATTCATATTTGTTTATTTGTATATTTTTATATTTTATTTTTCTAAAAGATGTACACAATTATAATTATTCATATACGCGTTGCATTTTTAATATTAAATTTTATATTTCCCGTCACACACACATATATTAAAATATCAAAAAATATATTTAAAAAAATTAATGACCAAGTTTTTTTGACTTAAAGATAAAAGATCAGAATATATTTAATACTTTGAGTTTTTTAAATTGTTTTGAGTAATTAAATTTCTTTCTAGATATATAAAATTGTTGAAAATACCGAAAATGAGTATGATTTTTTTTTTTATTTCTTGAAATATGTCTTATTGTTTGTGAGTTTTTTTCTGATACTTTTTTAATTTATTAGACTATGTTACCATTATGATTCATCTCACTATATTCAATAGAATTTAATATATTATATAAATCCTTCTCACAGTGTATAATGTAAGATTTGAATAATGTAGTTATACACTCTTTTAAGATTAACTTTTCTATTTTTTTTAATAAGAAATTATTTTCACCTCTTTTATGAGATTTTTTTTTTCATATGATAATTATTATATATTTAAATGTGTTTGAAATTCCTATAAAGTCCATTAATTTTTTTATTTTAGTTTATATGAAAACATTTCTCTGGCTTTCATCTTTAAAAAAGTTAATGATTTATATGTGAAAAATAAAATGGTTATTTAAGTTAACACATATATATTTATGACAAATTTATATGTTTAGAAAAAAGTCAAATTATCATCTCAATTAACATTACTAATATTTGTGATATAATGTTAGCATATAATATCACTTGCAAAAATCTATAAGAATACAACTTATTCACCTTAGATAACTTGTAAGAATAAAAAATTGAATTCTAAACAACAGATTATAATGACTAAAATAATTTCTTCTACGGAAATTAAAAAAAAAAAACTTTTTAAACACTAATGGAATATGAAAACTACAATATTTTGATTAGACAAATATAGAAAAAAATCGTGTTAGTAAGAATAAAACTAATTAAGATCTATGAAGTATGAATATTTTATTATTTAAGTTAAAAAAATTATAAGTTTAAAAGTTAATTGTTTAAATTTTATTTATAGAAATTAATATCGTTTTCAAATATTTTCTTTGTTTTTTCTCTATATTTCTAAATCAATTGGTTTTTTTTTTAAATATTTAGACATATTATAATAAAATTATCAAAAAATAAAATATACTTTTTCGATTATAATTTCGTTTAAACTAAGTTCTTCTTTTGTCTATTTCTGCTTTAGTTGTTTATAAGGATGATAGATTGTATTTATAGACATGTATTTGCTTGTTTAGTTTGATAGATAAAGAAAAATTTACAGTAGTCCAAAATCATAATAATATATTAACTTTGTTGATCAAAGTTTTCTATGTGTAGAATTAAGCTTATTGTATTAATTAATTAAGGGATGTTAGAGTAGTTAGATTTTTGGGTAAAAGAAACTAATTATAATTTTGATAACAAATTATAATAAATGATATGGATTATTGAAGTAGCTAGAATTTTAGGTAAAAAAAAAATTAATTATGATTTTGATAATACCTTAAGGTGGATAATTTAGATTATAGATGTAACTTTATCACAATAGATGTAACTTGGTAATAATATTGAGTTTTGTGTTACATATCCAATTGTTAGGTATTTAAGTGTAAGTATAGTCTCATATTAAGTAAAAATGAGAAAGTTGAACAACATATAAAAACAATACCTACAAATACAATGTCTTGAGTTTTTGAGTTAAAAATAGTGTCATTTCCCATGTGAGTCTTATTCATGTCTCATTCTTTGTTTGGTCTTTCCGGTGTTTCTTTTTCAATTTGTTCAACAAGTAATATCAGACCGGCTCAGACGAGTATAGTTTCATCTATGTATTGAAAGTCTTCATAACAAAGATTTAAATAAAGTGTACTCCTTCAGTGTGAACATTAATACAAGTGAAGATGGTTTATAAATGTATTAATAAGAAAGAGACTCTCACTTGAATAAAAAAATTATTAGGTATTAAAATATGAGTTTAATCACACGTTAAATATAAATGAAAAAGAATATTATTTACTTTATATATACAAATGATTGTTATTAATACATAACTTTTAAAAGCACTTATTTATTATACAAAGGATTGTGAATGATTTAAAGGAAAAAAAAATCAATGATAAGTAAAACTTATTGATATTTTTTTTATTAACAAGATGATTATCCATAAAAGAAATCCATAAATTATATTTTGTGGTCCTTTGGTTTTAAAATCCTCTCTATCATTCTTAGTATGTCAAACTTACATATTCATACTTAACATATTAGAGGTAAAAACCAAAGACGATAGACTTTTAACAAACAATTTTCAATATTTTCTCATTTCCAAAAAAATAAACCTAGATGAAACTTGAGATTATTTATGAGACTGAAAAAGTAGAGGGAAAGTGATTCATTGTCCGGAAAGTGGGCCCTCTGTAAAGAAAAGGAAGAGGAAACAAAAAGGCAAGTAATTTGTCACAAAATTGATTGATACCCCTAATTAACGGGCCAGATAAAGCCCATTATTAATTGATTTATGAAGGATGTGGGCCACAGGGCAGACCAGGTACCAACAACTTAGGCCTCTATCAACCCGCCTTAGGGCCCACATAATTCAATCAATGTGACCCTCTATCATCATTTATTTTGCCACCTTCCACTGTAATCAGTGCATTCACTCCTCCCTTCTTCTCTCAATGAATTTTCACAAAAGTTACACACATTAAAAAACTACAGAACTCAAATTGTCGGAAAATAAAATTCCAAAAAACACATTTTATAAAATATTAGGACCAAGATTAGACTAACAAAAATAAGAAAATGTTAATAATCTAATTTACCTGCTACAGTATAACTAACTCACATTAATGACAGAAAACAAAATTAAGTGAAACATTTTATTCTTTTATCTTAACTTCTTAGTTTTGTACATTGAAGGAAAAGTGTGAATATAGTTAAGGCTGAACAATACCAATCCAAAAAAACTCCTTAGTATATTTCCTGATATAAATTTATGGTAACTGTAATAGGTTTATTTCTCCACATGCAGCCAACAAAACATGACTTCTGCACCCTTACATTTGACATTCAGAAAACTTAAACCCTTTTAAAATCAAACTAAAGCCAGCATGTTCAACTAGTTTGACAGAGTGGCTTTTCAATTAAATAATTTTCCAGGAGTAATAAATTGTTTTCCTTTTTACTCTGACTTAAAACTTTGACCAATTTCGTCTTTAATTTCTTTGAAAACATTCACTCACTAAATATTTGACATGCCCCACTTAGTTAGATCGAAAAAAAAATGTTATTTAAAACATATATTTTCAAATTACTTGGTTTGTTTATGGCAAAGAATTAAAGTATCACTCTACAAGTTCCACTAGTTTCTCATAGTTAATAATAAATCATTGTATAAACATCCAACATGTTGTTTTATGTTGGAGGAGAAGAGGAAAAGTTGTTAGTAAAAGGTAGTTAGTAGAAAAATGTAAAACACTTCACTGAAAGAAAGTTGAAAAGCATGTGTTGTATTGCATTGGCACTGAAAGAAAGTGTCTTCTTTGTTTGTTGAGTGATTTATTTACCTAAAAAAGTTGTCATCAAAATATCCGGCGGTTACATTGCAAAATGATTACACTCATTTATTACTACTCCTCATCACTCACTCTCCCCATCTCCACCCACCATCTTCCTCTCTCACCCCAATCCAACAACAATGGCTGCAGCTTTGGAGTGCTGGTCCAGCCGCGCCACCGCCGCCGCCGACGATGACACGGTGGAGCAGGTCCTCATGCGCACCCATCACAGATCCGAAGGCCCCCCTTCCACCCCTAAGGACCCATCCTCCATTCCCAACGTCCACAAGAAGTTCCAGAAGCTCACCCGCAACGTCTCCGAAGCCATCGCCTCCTTCAGAAACTCCCTCAACCTCGATTCGCCTCCTTCTTCCAAAGCCGATGCCTCTTCCCGGAAACTTGCCTGGGGAAGTGTCGTTCGCAACCTCACTCAGCTCTACCCCGGAAGCCAACTCCCCGAGAAACTCATGTCCAACATTCGCAAGCATTATGATTCATTGCCCCTCAGGTCTCGGAGAATTAATGTCACCCAAAGCTTTTATCTTTACTTAGTTTCGGGTTTTTGGTGTTGTGGGAAAGTTCGAAAATTTGTGCTTTTCGAGACTTGGAAAGTCTTGACATGTGACTGATGTGTCTCACGCTGATCGCGGATGGAAACTTTGACATTGTGGCTGAACTGGGATTAGGTTGTTTTGAAAATGTTGATGCGGTCGCCCATTTTGTCAAGTTTCGATCTTGCCATACCAATGCTTGATCTTGGTTTCCGCTTTTCGTTTTTTAGTCGTGAGTTTTGCTATTTTCGTGCCTCACCTCCCAAGTTCACTCAGTGTTTTAAATTGCGGCTGCCATTTTGGTTTTATCACAGTTCTTGTGGATAAATGCAACTGATGCAGTCGCAATTGAAGTTTAGATACTTTGAAAACCTTGATGTTGTGGCTGAAATCGCGGTGGTGGACTTTTTTTAGAGAAGCTTTAGCTTTAATCGACTTAAAAGAGAACGCATATGGGTTGTGGAATCATGGGTGTTTTTTATTGTTTCTTAATTTTTTTTTTTGTTTTAACAAGATGTGTTTTTTTCGATGTGTTGCAGTTATGCACAGGCTGAGTTTGATATGAAGGATGTGTTTCTTCACATAAAGTTGATGGAACAAGCTTCGGAGAGTGAGCAGCCTGCGATTTTGATTCAAGAGGAGTGTGACGATGAGGTTCAAGGTTCTGCTCTGAGGCTCACGTTTGCTTGCAACTCTCCGATTTCGTGGCCTGCGCTGTCGGGGGCATTGGATAGTTCCTCCATTTGCTGCAAGAGGACGCAGATCTTTGAGAAGAAGGGTTTCACCTTGGGAATTGTGCTTCTTGTGGTTCAGTCTGGGCATGATAAGTTGGTGAGGACCAGGGTTGAAAATGCTTTGAAGTTTGCTATGAAGAAGCCTAAAACTGGTGCTGTGAAGCTTCCCTTCGGGCTTTGCGGTTGCCAGGAGGAAAATTCCAAAGGGAGAGATCTTGTGGAGATTGAAGAAGAAAACGGTGATGGTTACCGTGGAAAGGAGTTTGAGAATTCAATTCAAAGGATTCAGCTTCAGGTGCCTCTGCCTTCTTCATCTTTTGTTGTGTCAGTGGATGAATGGCAGACCATAAAGTCAGGTGGGGGTGAGATTGAGAAATGGTTGTTGAACTCAGATAGTGTCGAGTTTGTTGAACAGATTGGGCCAAATTCGTATAAGGGAGTATATATGGGGAAGAGGGTTGGGATTGAGAAGCTGAAGGGGTGTGATAAAGGGAATTCTTACGAGTTTGAGCTCCACAAGGACCTGCTGGAACTCATGACTTGTGGCCATAGGAACATTCTGCAGTTCTGCGGTATTTGCGTGGATGAGAATCATGGGTTGTGTGTGGTGACCAAGTTCATGGAAGGTGGATCTGTTCATGATCTGATGTTGAAGAACAAGAAGCTGCAGAACAAGGATATTGTGAGGATTGCAGTTGATGTGGCAGAAGGGATGAAGTTTATGAATGACCATGGTGTTGCATATAGAGACCTTAATACACAGAGAATTCTGTTGGATAGGCACGGGAATGCTTGCTTGGGAGATATGGGTATAGTCACTGCCTGCAAGAGTGTTGGAGAAGCTATGGAGTATGAAACTGATGGTTACAGGTGGCTAGCTCCTGAGGTTTGTCCCTATTCATTCTCACTCTTTTTATTTAGCAAAATACTTGTTGCAATTGCGTGAAATTGAGTCACAGGAATATGTTCTATAGCCATATGTAGTTCTGTAGTGTTTTTGCCATGCATAGTCCGTAATATTCTCCAGCTGACCATCAGCCTTTTCTTTATAAGAAATAAAAAGTGAAGAATTTGATCACAATTTGGTATCTATCTATCCTTTTTGAAAGATAGGGTCCCTCCTTCTCAATAGTTTGACACCTAGACCTACTTACCTAATCTAAATCCTCATGGCTTTTAGGTAAGATAATGGATGAGAATGCGTTCTATGCTTTTTACCTACTGCTCATGAAAATCTTTTGACAGGAATGCTCAACTACTTCTAAACATAGGCTGCAAATATACTAATGCTCCTATCCTATGCTCATGGATTCCCTATATGCTTCCTCAATCAATAAAAAATTTTACATGCACCACCTTTATTCTTAACGATTTGATTAGATTGAATTCTACCCAACATGGAAAAGAAAAGGATTTTCTGTATCTTATGCTTATTTGGCCAACCTGGTGTACTCCCATAGGAATTTTAGAACATTACCTACTTACCAGCATTATCAAGCCTTTTTCTTTTTCCCTTCTGAAAAAACAGTTTATGCCTTGCAGTCTAACTCTATATTGAAGTTTCTTAAAACATCTCACTGTATAGGAATAAGATCAAATTGTAGTTTGAATTTTCTTCTCTCTATCTCTCTCTATTTGTCCTCATATACACTATCTAGTTCGGTGACAAAGTCCAGTCTAAAGTGTTGTAGCTCTTTTATCTTTTTTGTCTGTTCCTCGTGTTTCAGTACACCTTGAAAATGACATACTAGATGTTCAACTATAGGCAATTTAGAGTAACTTTGGTGTGCTTTATGGTCTCAGAGAATGCTGCTTAGATCCATTGTATGTAAAGCAATGCTGAACTATCTTACATTCAAAAGAAACTTTACGTCACTTGTCCTGGCATCATTGTTAGAGCATGCCTAACATGTCCTAATAATTGTTTTTTTGCTTTCACTTTATTGTGTTTACCTTTATTTGGACACTCGTGTATATCATTAGGAAAATAAGTGTGCTTATGTGATGCCAATTATACCAGAATTAATTCCTCACTGGAGCCCGCATGTCCTAAGGCTTTAACCCTTTAGCATGATCTTTGCCCCAGCACTCTAGCTATTTGTCCTAAGGCTTTAACCCTTTAGCATGATCTTTGCCCCAGCACTCTAGCTATTTGTCCTACTGATAAAGGGTACTCACAAAAGCCCTCACACCTCGTGTGCAGGCAGAAAAACACACACAAAAGCTATCCACTAAAGCCATTCATTCAAAGAGAAAAAGTGATAACTGAACAGAAAGACATGTAAAAGTTTTCACTCACAAGAGTGATTATTTGGTTGTTGTGAATAAACAACTTGGTTGTCACACTTTATTAGCAAGTCTTGCTCGAGAAAATCTCGTTACACATCACTTACAAACACACCAGTTCACGTGTGTAGGTGACAAACATTCATAGACCACAACCACACAAATGAGTGAGATGACAAGTTGCCACTAGAACACATGTGCAGTTGTGAACTAATATGTGTCCTTATAATGTTTAATCAGATTCCTTTTTTACTTTTAATGCATGTTATTCTCTTTACAAAATGATTGATTATTTTTATAGATTTGACATTTTTGCAAGGATCTATTAATGTTTTCCTTGTAGAGGGGATAAAATTAACTTTTATTTGTCATAGTTTTGGTTTTTCAGTACACATTTTTGAGAGTTAAATTTTTAAGTATTACACTGTCAGCTAATCAGAAATCATGGTTTGCATTAACTTTAAGATAATTATTGTAAAAGTCAATAAATTTATCATACATAACATCTTAACACATTCAGTGCATTCAGTCTTTACTCTCTTTTTTTATTCAAACATGACAATAGTTACATTGTCTTGATACTCACTAGTTTTACCTTTTTGTTGTTGGGCTGAGAACAGATAATAGCAGGGGACCCAGAGAATGTGACAGAGACATGGATGAGTAATGTGTATAGTTTTGGGATGGTAATTTGGGAGATGGTAACTGGTGAGGCAGCATATTCTTCATTTTCACCTGTGCAAGCAGCAGTGGGAATTGCTGCATGTGGCCTTAGACCTGAAATCCCAAAAGACTGCCAACAAACTCTAAAATACATTATGACAAAGTGCTGGAACAACACCCCTTCCAAACGCCCTCAGTTTTCTGAAATCTTAGCCATATTGCTGCGACCAAACAACCACAACAACAGATAAACTTCATAAATAGCAACCTCATGGACTAGGAAATGATATGTCCATGGATCAACATGACATGTATCCCCTTTTATGGCAGTAATGAAGATGTAAATTTTCTGCTTTTCACAATCTTGTATTTACTGTCATCTCTTCATCACAAATCCAAATGTCTTTGTCATCATAATCATACTGTTTTCCGTTTCATGATTGTCCCAAAATGAAAATATATTACAATAGAGAAAACGAAACTAAGTACCGATATTTTTTACTTAGTAAGTAGTTCAAAATACACTTTTTTTATTATGAAAAATAAAAGCTATTTAAAGTAGTTTTAATGTAGATGGTGTAAATGGATTAACATTTGGTTATTTTCAGCATTATATATATTTTTTTCAAATATTAAAATTCAGACATAAGTACCATTTTTTGTGTTGCAACAAGGTTAACATTTATGAGCATTATCCATAGAACACTAGGATAATGTTATGACACGTTTTTTGGGGCCTGCTAATGGTCATTTTTTTGGTTCTTCCTTTGTTTGTTCTGCAGTGGTTATCCTAAGGGTATCAAAAAGGGGTCCCATTTGATTTTGTGTTTCTTTAGTGGTGAAATAATCTAACCCTTTCAGCAACAACGAAGTGACGTGTTTCGTGCATGTGCCGGGCACAATGATATTATCTACACATATCTGTGCAAATGGTTGAGCCTCTTGAGGGAAAAGTTAAAACGGAATTGAGTTGTAGAACATGAACCAGATTCCACAATTTACTACTGTTTTCTATTGTTTCTGTATGCAAGAACCTGAAATTTTGTGCATAGGACAAAGCATTTCTTTAAAACAGTGATTAAGAATTTAGGTAAAGAATCTATTGCCAATCTCGAAAACCTATTTTTTATGTACAAAAGATTTATGAGAATGTGAATCAATTCTATATTTATAAATTACAAATGTAGGGATAGTGAAATTATTGTTCTCTCTCTCTCTTTTCTTTTGGATTTGTATTTAATTCCCTACTCTAGTTATTATTTAGAAAGTGATTATAGAAAGGGATTTGGCTAATGAGGGAGAAGGGGATTTTTACAGGAGTGAGGGATTTGGCTTAGGGGGAGAAGGGAATTTTTGGTGAAGAGAGGGTTGATAGGGACAAAGGTATTTTAATTCATAGGGACAAGTTTTATTCCTTTCAAATTTGTTTTTTTGTTTCCTGTATTCAATGAGAACAATGTCTATCTTCAACCATGATGTTGCCTATGATACTGTTACAATAATTTATTAAATTTAGTGATACAATTACTGTTTTCAAGCTTAGATGAAGTTATAATTTCATATTGATGTCATCTATTATCTAAAGTTTAAAGTTAAAAATCATTTAAGTGTTCCTAATTTTAGGCTTCTTTCCCCTTACATTTTATTTATTTACCGGATTCAAAATAATATAATGAATTTTTCTAATTATTGTATACAAAATTAATAATTTTTTTTCTACTTAGAATTCTCAAAATTGATCTAATTTTCACGTGCCTCCAATGTCACGAAACATCTTTATCTATAAAATAATCTAACTCTTTCCATCCAAAATTTTCAAGATAATTTTATTCCAAAGTTTTCACAACAATATTATAAACCTATAGTAAATACTAGTAAAGTACAATCATAGAATTTGAATCACCGTATCGATCAACATTATTCAAAATCTAGAACTTTAAACCTAGATTAGTTTGGACAATATTAAACTCAATAAAAGAGAAAATAATGACAAGAACATGAAAAATTAAACTTAAAAAAAATAAAATCCGGAAAACAACTATTGTGATCAAGGATACAACTAAGAGGGTGTGTTTGGATGAAGGAGTGGATTTGAGAGAGTTGAATTTGATATGAAAGTGTATAGAAAGTTTGATTGTTTAGATTAAGGAAAAATGGTAAGATAGTTTTTGGATGAAGAAGTGGATTTGAGATGAAAGTGTATAGAAAGTTTGATTGTTTGGATTAAAGGAAATATGATAAGATTTGAGAGAAAAGTTTGTGAATGATGTGATAGATAAAATAATATTTTAATATATAAAATTATAAATTTATTTTTATAATTAAAATTAGTGTATAGTTAATTTATTTAATGTAATTAATAATATTTTTTAAAATTTATAAAAATATTAAATTAATAATTTTCTTTAAAATAAATTTAATTTCTTATTATAATATATAATATATATATATAATTTTAAAAAATATACAATTAAATCTTTTAAAATAACTTTAACAGTAAATTTAAATATAATTATTATTTCACAATAATAAAAAATTATTATCATATAATTTATTTTCATTTTAAATACCATTATTAAATTAAAATTATATTTATATTATTTATTTTACTAAATATATTATATAATATTTTTATTTTAAAAATTTAGATAATATTTTATTTTTTATTTTTATATTATATTATTTATATTACATAATCGATTACGTTTTAATCGTAATCGATTATATATACTATTATATATAATATTATAAATTTAATTATTTGTTATTTTAAAACAAAAATAAATATTTTTAATAATTTATTTTATTATAATTAAATTATTTTTTTATTTAAAAAAATCAACTTTCCTTGTATTTTCTCGAAAGGTAGAGAGGAAAGTTTTGAAACGAAAGTTTTTTTCGTTTTCCTTAAAAGTTGATTTTCTCTGCCTTTCCTCACTCGAAAGTATCTCTGGTCGGATACAAACATTTTGTAAAGGTTAACTAAGATTCATAATGTTGTTGGAAAGTTTGTTGGCTGTCACTCAAAAGCCCTAAAAAAAGGAAAAGTAGTAGCTTGGATGAAGATATCATAAATGAAATATATGTTATTTATCAACAAGACACCAATAAAACATTTAAATAATAACACTATTTGAAGGATCAACTTGGATATAAATATTTTTTTGAAAAAAAAGAATTTTTTTTTTCTAGAAGAACATATTTATCACCTTTCAATTCCAACAAGTTATGAAAAAAAAAATAATAAGGACTTTAAATCACCATTTCCCTCAATATTACTTAAACTCTAGAACTTCAAACTTGGATTAATTTGGATAATATTGTATGAAGGAAAAAACAGTGACAACAAGAACATGAAAAATCTCAACTTTAACAAAAACAATTATGAAAAACAGTAAGTATTGTCAAAATATTGTCTTCAAAATCAGTGACATAACTAAAAGGTTATTGGACTGAAATTATTTTAAAAAAAATTGTTGAATATCACTTAAAAGTCTTACAAAATAATAACAGTGAAAGCTCTTATGAGAATGTCATGAATAAAACATATACTATTTATTAACAAGACATCACATAAACATTTAAATAAAAATATCACATTTTTATTTGAAGGATAAAGCTTAATATACATATTTATTTAAAGAAGACCATTCGAAAAGATAATTAAAAAAAAAATTCTTCTAAAAGAATATACTTCTTTTCAGTTATATGATTATAAGAAGTTATGAAAACTTAATAATGTCGTTGATTCACACAATTAAAGAAAAGGAATACACGTAGTTAAGGAGGAAAAATAAAAATAAATTTAAATAGATAAATAGTTAGTTAAATATAGATCTTTTAATGTTATAGTGGTCAATATAGATACTATCTTCTAAGTTGTGAACCACTTGGTAAAAGGTTACTCTAGTCATAAATCTTTAGTTTGGACAAAAAGTTCTATGTTGTCCCATAATTGTTCGTGCTGCATGGTCAATATAGTAATTAAGTTTTTTGTTTCAAGGCTTGATCATTTATGCAACATCAATGTGAAATTTGATTTCTTTGAATTATGCACTATTTGTTTTATTAACCAATCTAAAAGGACACTATTTGTTTTATTAACCAATCTAAAATGACGATGGTAGTTGATTTCGGTGATTTCTTTGTAATCTATTTATTGTAGTACTGAGTTATGTTGTATAACAATTGTTAGATTGTCATTGTTCTTGGGTTGTTACATTTGTAGATAAGACTGTAACCATTTGGGTTTCCCTAATGGTGGCTTTTTGGGAAATGCCTCTGAAGTAAAATATTGTTTGCGTGAAAGAGATGGTATTGGGGTTTGTGGAAGAGGTTGGAGTTGGTTGATTTAAAAGTGTCATAATTTGTTCTGTAGATCTTGTCAACTTAGCATACAATTCAATGATTGTATTCAAATGGAAATGAGACTTATAAGCTATCATTTCATATACATGGACATCTGTTGAAATCTAAGTAACATGATACATAGTTGACCCTGTTCGTTAAGTGTAGGTTGACAATAATACAAATTGTTTAATGTGTAGTGTTTAAAAGGTCCACAACAATGCATAATTTTTCCTTGAGGAGAATGAGTGTGCAATTGTATGATATGCAAAAAAAGTTTAAGAGATTGACATTGGAACCAAACACCTTTGTCACATGACATGATGCAATTTGGCCATTTGTAAACAAAGTGGCAATATAAGAATTGAAATATTTGATTAATGAAGTTCAACGATGATCGTATCGAGTGAATGATTGTTTTTGGTTTTCCGGGGAGGAATTGTTGTGTCTCTGTGGCGTTAAGTTGATACATTGTTCCATTTATAAAGTGGAAATCCTAACAAGTGTTCAACACGCATTTCTAATGACATGGACAAGTCTTAAACGTGTGTCAGTGCACATGTGCATTTGATGACTAATTTTCTTAGTTACCTAAACCACCCATTACATGTTAGGATAACATCCCATTGAAGGTTAGTTGTGCTTAACACACGTATGGAGTGACTTTGACAAGTCCTTGACGCATGGCAGTATCCATGTGCATGTGATGACATAGTTTTTGAGTCACCACAACCACCCATTACATGTCAGGGTAATATCCCAATCAAGGTTAGTTGTGCTCAACAACTCAGCACGCGTATGGAGTGATGTCGACAAGTCTTATACGCATGTCAAAATGCTTGTGCATGTACATGTGATGAAACATTTTTTGTGTTTTTGACGAAGTGTTTTGAACTTGTATCCGGTATTTTTTTTTTCTAAGAACCTTATCATTGTCTTCTTTGACAAAAAATACTAAGTGAAATGCACTTCCTTAAGGCCCATTTCTATATTTAAGTTTGTCTTTATGTGTGACGAAGTGAGGCACTTAACATGATTGTGGATTGAATAATAATGATTTTTTGTGTTTTTGATCAACCTTTTGGAACTTATACCTTATTTTTTTTTTCAAACCATGACATTGCCTTCTTTGGTAAAAATACTAAGAAAAATGCACTCCATTAAGATCCATTTATGTATTTAAGTTCGTCTTTATTTCTAGAAGAGAAGTTAAAGTTGATAGAAGATATTCAGAATGATGCAAATTGTTCTTCCAAAGATGTCATGACATGGAGATCTTGAATATAGAGCCTTTAGCAATCCTCTATGGTTCTCTATAGTTTGTGTCGAGTTCGTCAGGAAAGGTGTTTAAAGAAGGAGATTTGACGGAGAAGGTTCAGAAAATAATTGATGAATTTGTTCAGGATTATCTTAACGTTATTGAAAAACAATATTCAAGCTTCTATCACTCAGTCTCTTCCAAAAATAATGAAGTTATTGGTGACAAGAGAGAATCCTCAAACTTCTAAGGATCAAGATAAAAATAACTAATGAAAGATAGTGTATTTATTTATTGTTAATTGTATCATAAACAATAATGATTTGTAAATAAAATATTCTTTTTTCCTTCAAGTTCTTCACTTAATATTTTTTATTTTTCATTTTATTATAATATTTCGTCCATTTTTTTTTATTTTGAGATTTTTAAAATCAAGATAGAGAATCACCTTAATTTAATATTAAGTGTGTACCTCAATATTTATTAAGACTTCCTTCGTCTTTATTCTTTAAAATCACTTGGATTTTATATAGTATGCATAGATAAAGAATCTCTTACTGAAATAATGATCATGATATATTAATCTTTATATCTTTGTTCATCATCTCTTCTATCATGTTAGCCTTTGACTTCTATTACCTGCTAGGTAAACTCATAAAATTAGAGTTTAGAATATTTTATAAGTCCATAGTGGAATGTGTCTTACTAATTCATTTTTTCCTATGCTTGGCCATTCACAAATCAATGTTAAGAATATCTTTCAACCCTTTTTATGGAACGGTGTTATGGTACCACCTCAATGTGATGTCTTTGTATATAATTTTTTTTAAAATCAATTAATAAGGTATATTAGAAAAGAAACATCATGAATCTACTCAATGAAGTGCATTGTAGCGGAAGAAATTAGAAAGAAAATTTTGTCTACTAGATCATGAATCTTAGACAAAACCTTAAATGTGTATTATTGGTATGAGTATAAGAATATGACCAAGCACTACCAAGGTATAAGAAATGTAGTGTAGGCCCAATAAAAATCTATTAAACGATGTTGATAAACTAAGTGAGGTAATCAGGAAAAAAGAAGTTGGTAATAAAGCTCAGGATTTTGATATAGAATAGTCGAATATGCTAGTATGGGATATTAGATGAAGTATCATTCTTGTACATAATCTATCAAGATATAATTTATAATCATAACTCTTCATCTATTAATGTTTGTTACATCTTTAGACTTGTCTATCTTGTTTAGCTAATAATATAGTGAATTCGTTTCGTCTAATGAAACAAAAGTGAATGAGAAATACTTTGATATAATTATATATGATTTTATTGAATTGAATCAATGATTCTACTAGGTATAAGTGGTGTGAAAAGTTTTACAAAATAGTTTTATCTTTAACACTGAGATGCAATTTGAAGTCCTAACATGTTTATACTTCATCTCCTTTGGCTCTGAGCTGCAGCTCCTTTTCCTTCAATTTGATGGAGTTCAGTTAAAATTGAGCGTCCCTTCGAAGTCTTCAAAAGATTAGGTCGAGACACCATCCCTTAAAGGATAACAAGTTTTCATTTGAATATTCATTTGTAATTCATGGATCAAAACAAAAAGCATAGGAAAGTGATATATATATGAAAAAAATTACTGCATCAATATTTAAATAAAATCATTAATAATAAAACCTTAGATCACAATACCATTATCTCAAATTATTTGTAATATTCATTCATTGCTTCACTTAAACAATTTCAGAAATACTACTTCAAAACTAATATTGGCCAAATCAAGATAGATGAATATATAAGCGTATATCAAACCAGACTCCATATCAACATTGAGAATGTATAAATTTTTTAAATTTTTTAATTATGTAATATTTATTTATTTTAAAAGACTCTTTTTTTATTTCTTCACCCTTTTAAAATTAATTGAATACACATTGTTTTAATTTCTTTAAAAATAAATTTATTATACTGATATTTATTCGAAATGTAATTATTCCACAGGTTGTACATAATTTCATGATATAATTCAATAATGTGATTCCGGAAAAAGACACTGTAAATATGGATAAACATTTATATTTTGAAAATATTAATTTTTCATTACCATATTATTTATTTTATCTTTTAACTTCTTTTACTTTAATATGTTGCGTATGCAATAACTAAACCTAAAGTGAAATACTATTACAATATTGTAAAGAAAGTCAATCCAAAATCAACAAAACATTTTTACGCACAAATAGACAGTTGTATGGGATGAATTACTTAAAAATCAACTAATATTTTTGATGTCAATGAGCAAATTTAATATCAGAATTCAGTCTAATTCGACTTTCCAACAACTGAATTATATAACCTATATCCAAAATCGTGTTACCTTATAAATATCGCGTATCATTTAGAAAAAAAATAACAGAAAAAGCGCTGTCAGAAAAAATTTCCCTCTTCGGCTTGCTAGGATCCAAAACGAAGGGCACCAAAGAAGAATCGACGTCGTTTGGACTGAAGGAGAACCCAAAACGGCGACGTGGCATGTACTGATCCCGGTGCATTGGTTTTGTCCACCCCGCTCACGATTCTTCCATAATCACAGTAACAGGCCCACTCTCTCTCTCATTGCTGCAAGAGAAGACAGAGATAAATGGTAGCAACTAAAGGCAAAACCCTAGGTGCGTACAACAATTAACAAACCATAATTTACATGCAAATCCACAAATACCCTTCTCTCTCTCTTTCTCTTTCTCTTCATCTCGCACACACTCACCTCACATCTTCAAACCCAGCTTCAAAGAAACCTAAACTGTCTCTCTCCGATTCGCACCGTTTAATCTGATTCCATTCCTTCCTTCCTTCTCCCAAGTTTCATTCGGTACGTTCCCTTCCTTCAATTCTATTCCACCTAGATTCAGATTCCTCCGCTTCTTCCTTCCTTCTTCCAACCTCGAATCTCGTGCTACTTAGGGTTTTGCATAATTTATTTATTCTTAAATATCATCACTGGCATGGATCTTATTTCTTATGATTTTGGTTTCCGTTTGGTTGAGTTTTGTTGTGGTGATAATTTCGATGGTGCGGTTGCGTTGCGTGTTATGCAGTTTACTGCACTATATGCTTCCTAGAAAGAGAGCTAGCGAAGGAGGAGTGGTAGTTCAAGAAGAGACTGACGCCGCCAATACTTCGAAGAAAGCTCGGATTAGCTGCTTTGCTGCCTGCTCGGGTACTGCGGAATCGGCGGTGAACGACAGCGGCCGGGGACTCAGTAGCGGCGGCAGCGGCGGGGACAACAGCGGCGGCGGGAACTCGATCGAAGGAATGGCGTTGGGGGTCTCGCACCCAGGGGAGATCGACGAGGATCTGCACAGTCGGCAGCTCGCCGTCTATGGCCGGGAGACCATGCGGAGGCTCTTCGCGTCCAGTGTCCTCATTTCGGGGATGCAGGGTCTTGGTGTTGAGATTGGTAATTGGGTTTTCTAACGCTTCAATTGGAACTGTTTTAATTTTTTCAGGATGTCTTGTTTTTTCTGTTGGTTTTCGTAGGGGTCATTTATGAATAGTTAAATCTTTGGGGTTTTTTAGGAGACTGCAAGATTTCTGAATCATGCTTATTCGCAAATATTTGCATTCATTTCTGCATAATTACCTACAAAAAAGAACTTAAGAAGGTAACTTGAATTGAGCTTCTCTCATAAGATAAAATCAACTTAATGGATTTTTGTTGTTGTCCTGCCACGGGTTTCCCCTAGTTTACTGGGCCAGATAATACAACTTGTGCATTTGACTTCTATAGAAGCTCCTTCATTTAACTTCTCCAAAAGTAGAGATACATAAGTTGATTTTAGCTTTAAAGAGAAGCTGTGTGTATATTTACCTTCTTGTTTTCTTCTATTATAAAGGTTTACGGAAAAGTTTATCAAAAAAGGGTCTAAATTAATTTTGACTTGGTGATCATACTAGCAGTGGTTTACCCTCCGCCCCCGTCTCTAAATTAAATGTAAGAAAATTGTTTAGTTGTGTTGTTTGATAGGATTGGTGCTAGTTGGATTGGTAATTTGGTCCCTTGTCCAGCGATAGACTTATACAAATGAAATGAAGCTGAAAAATGAACTAAGCTTTGTTGTTTTATCTTATTCAAATAAAGTTTATTACCTGCAGCGAAGAATCTCATTCTTGCTGGGGTGAAATCTGTAACCTTGCACGACGAAGGAAACGTGGAGTTATGGGATTTGTCCAGTAATTTTGTGTTTTCAGAAAATGATGTTGGCAAGAACAGGGCAGTGGCTTCTGTTAGTAAGTTGCAGGAGCTTAACAATGCGGTAGTTGTACTAAGCTTGACAACTAAGCTGACAACAGAACAACTTGCTAATTTCCAGGTACATGCAATGTTGTCGATTCTCCTTTTTCGTTTTGGAACTTCATTTTTTTCTTAAATGCATTTATTTGTACATATGCTTCGTATGAAGTCATTATATATGCTGTGGCATGTTTTGTTGTCCATTGAACTTTTGGAAGAAGGATTTTTCTTGTGCATATGTTGAAGGGTAACTTCTAATGTTGCACAGTTATTTGTGTTCAATGTCATGTACTTGAAACTTCTGCATTGATGCTCATTATTTGCAAAACCTGGTGATTAACAATGGGTGAACAATATTGTGCCATTTTAAAATGTGATTGATGAGGGAGGGGGATTCCTGTTAATGCATAGTCAGTGGTTTTTGTGTCTGTAATACTACTATACTTCTATTTTGGTTTACATATGCCTGAGTTATTTGTTGACAACTTAATTGTGCTTCTGAATGTAATGGAGCACTTGGTTATTTGCTTTCAATTTTATTTGAAGTTAATGAAAATATTTTTTGTTGGTAATTAAAAGGAGGCATGTGTATGTTATGTGATTTTCGATGATTGTTGTAGTAGTATGATATGTGTTCTGGGTAAAGATAAGAGTATTGGTAATAATGTGGGCACCTGGTATGAGACAACTAATTGCATCTGTTAAACCTGATTAGTCGTGTACATTTAATGGCCCAAAATTAATTATGATGGTCTTTGTATTGTTTGATGATTAACATTGATGGTAAAAATCTGTATCGTTAGATTATATATTTTGATCATAAAACTGTGAGGAGCATCTTTGAATTTTCTTGACCATGTCAGCAAGATTTATTCTTGTGAATTTTATGATTTAGATTGTGAATGTTGGTTAATGGTGTACTTTAATGTAAATTTTCCTGCTTATCTGCTACATGAATCTATTGTATTTTTGTTTATTTCAACTATTTTGTAGGCTGTTGTTTTCACTGAAATCAGTCTGGAGAAAGCCATTGAGTTCGATGATTACTGCCACAGTCATAAGCCTCCTATTGCCTTTATTAAAACTGAAGTTAGGGGCCTTTTTGGTTCTCTGTTTTGTGATTTTGGGCCTGAGTTCACTGTTTTTGATGTTGATGGAGAGGATCCTCATACTGGTATAATTGCATCCATCAGCAATGACAACCCTGCTCTAGTTTCCTGTGTTGATGATGAGAGGCTCGAGTTTCAGGATGGAGATCTGGTTATATTCTCTGAAGTTCATGGTATGAAAGAGTTGAATGATGGAAAGCCAAGAAAGATAAAAAATGCTAGAGCGTATTCATTCACTCTTGAAGAAGACACCACAAATTATGGTAGATATGAAAAAGGTGGTATTGTTACACAGGTCAAACAACCAAAGGTTTTGAACTTTAAACCACTGAGGGAAGCACTCACTGATCCAGGTGATTTTCTTCTGAGTGATTTTTCTAAGTTTGATCGCCCACCACTACTGCATTTAGCATTCCAGGGTTTGGATAAGTTCGTCTCCGAGATAGGTCGCTTCCCTGTTGCTGGTTCAGAGGATGATGCACAGAAACTTGTATCCGTTGTCAGTAATATTAATGGTAGCTTAGGTGATGGAAGGTTGGAAGATGTGAATCCAAAACTTCTACAACAATTTGCCTCTGGTGCTCGGGCAGTATTGAACCCTATGGCGGCTATGTTTGGTGGAATTGTAGGACAAGAGGTTGTAAAGGCATGCTCTGGGAAATTTCATCCACTTTTTCAAGTAAGTAATATTGTTCTTGGTCAGTGATTGTGTCATATTGTATTTTGAAATGTGCAGTGCAAGTAAAGTGTGCCCATATTGTCTTACCCGAAATATTTTTCTTGGACTTAGTCAACCATTTGGTTTGTGTATTCAGTTTGCTGCCTCAGTTGATGTTTTGTTCCTCCGAATCTTCTCTAGTTTGTTGAATTTGATTCATATAAATGAAATTTGATCTAGACTAAGATTTTGATTTTTGGAGAATGTACTTTTCTTTAAGGATAACTTGCACCCATTAAGGTTGAACAAAATTTCAGTTGATAACCCTCCTTTTTTATTGGGTATAGACATCCCTTAATTTATATCACCACATAACACTATATTCTTTGCTATCATAGATCTCCCCTGATTTCTTGTGCTGTTATATATATGTGTGTGTGTGTGTGTGTGTAGGGCTATGGTTTAGTATGTGTGATTCTTCTAGCATTGAAGTAGGACATTATACCCTATCTCTGCATAACCTCCTAATACTACTATGAACTGAAAGTTATCCTTAACTTGTGGCAATACCATAGGTGTGTTACTGAAATCTCTGAAAAGCTTTGTGCTCTGGTCCACTCACACACAAGGGTACATGCCAAACTTTAAGCGAATGATTTTATATATGGATTAGTTTAACTACTTGATATTCTAATGATGTGTGGGTAGGCGATCAGGGTTCCAATCCAACAGTTCCAAAATATATTGGCGTTTTTATGCTTGCTTAGGGTATATAGAATAATAGAAATAATTCGAGTCAGGCAACTATATCTAGTCCATGCTTCAGTTTTTTTGTTTTCCTACTTATTGGACCCTTTATTTTTTCTTGAGGTTATAATACATGTCCTTTTTGCAGTTTTAACTTTAGTTCCCCGTCTGATCTTTGCAGTTTTTCTACTTTGACTCGGTGGAGTCGCTTCCAACAGAACCACTGGATCCTAATGATTTAAAACCATTAAATAGTCGTTATGATGCACAGATTTCAGTTTTTGGGCGAAAGTTGCACAAGAAATTAGAGGATGCTGAAGTTTTTGTTGTTGGATCTGGTGCATTGGGATGTGAATTTTTGAAAAACCTTGCCCTAATGGGAGTTTCTTGTGGTCAGGGAAAACTGACAATTACTGATGATGATGTTATAGAAAAGAGTAACCTGAGTAGACAGTTCCTCTTCCGTGATTGGAATATTGGCCAGGCGAAGTCTACAGTTGCTTCTTCAGCTGCTGCTTCTATAAATCCTCGTCTGAATATTGAATCTCTGCAAAATCGTGTTGGCCCTGAAACTGAAAATGTGTTTCATGACGCCTTCTGGGAAAAGTTGAGTGTTGTGATTAATGCATTAGACAATGTGAATGCAAGACTGTATGTTGATCAGAGGTGCTTGTATTTCCAGAAGCCGCTTCTGGAGTCTGGAACTCTTGGAGCCAAATGCAATACCCAAATGGTCATTCCCCACCTAACAGAAAATTATGGTGCATCAAGAGATCCACCTGAGAAGCAGGCACCAATGTGTACTGTTCATTCCTTTCCACACAACATTGACCACTGCTTGACTTGGGCTCGGTCAGAGTTTGAGGGTTTGCTTGAGAAAACTCCGGCTGAAGTAAATGCATATTTATCTAATCCAAGTGAATATACTAATGCAATGAGGAATGCTGGTGATGCTCAAGCAAGGGATAACTTGGAGCGTGTTCTTGAGTGTTTGGACGAGGATAAGTGTCTGACTTTTGAAGATTGTATTTCATGGGCTAGGCTAAAGTATGTTTGTTTGATAATATATGCTTGCATTCTCTTGTGATATTGTCAGAGCTTGTTAGAAGTTTTTCTGTACGGGCTACACTCATGGTTTTTTATTCACAGGTTTGAAGATTATTTTGCTAACCGGGTAAAGCAATTAATTTATACTTTTCCTGAAGATGCTGCAACTAGTACTGGAGCTCCTTTCTGGTCTGCACCAAAACGATTCCCTCGTCCACTGGAATTCTCATCATCTGATCCGGGTCATATGCAGTTTTTGATGGCAGCTGCTATATTACGTGCAGAAACATTTGGTATTCCAATCCCTGATTGGGTTAAGAATCCTAAGAAGTTGGCTGAAGTCGTTGATTCAGTGATTGTACCTGACTTTAAGCCCAAGAAAGATGCAAAAATAGTGACAGATGAGAAGGCCACCAGTCTCTCTTCTGCTTCTATAGACGATGCAGCCGTGATTAATGATCTAATTGCCAAGTTAGAGGTGTGCCGGACAAAACTGCAACCAGATTTCAGGATGAAACCAATTCAATTTGAGAAGGTTTATTTTCTTTCATTGAGTTTTTACTCCCTCTGAATTTTCAGTGATGATGCATAAGGCCTTTTCTGTTATTGAATTTTGGTAGTTTTCAATTGGGGATTTTAGTTTGGTGAGGTTTTTGTTTGTATTTGCTGAGGAATAGGAGTACACGAAGTCTTCCACCCACATTTCATTTATTTATTATGATTTACTTTCGTCCAATTCCAAAGTTAAAATTGACCTTTGTGCTGTAAAATTACAGGATGATGACACAAACTATCATATGGACCTGATAGCTGGGCTTGCCAACATGAGGGCGCGGAACTACAGCATTCCTGAAGTTGACAAGCTCAAGGCCAAGTTTATTGCAGGGCGGATCATTCCAGCAATTGCAACATCAACTGCCATGGCTACGGGGCTTGTCTGCCTGGAGCTGTACAAAGTTTTGGATGGAGGGCACAAAGTGGAGGACTACCGAAACACGTTTGCCAACTTAGCACTGCCTCTCTTTTCCATGGCAGAGCCAGTTCCACCCAAGGTTATCAAGCATCAAGATATGAGTTGGACAGTTTGGGACAGATGGATCGTAAAAGATAATCCTACTCTAAGGGAGCTTCTTGAGTGGCTGAAGGCAAAAGGTTTGAATGCTTATAGTATTTCATGTGGAAGTTGTCTGCTCTATAACAGCATGTTCCCTAAGCATAAAGAACGAATGGACAGAAAGATAGTGGATTTAGCTAGGGAGGTGGCCAAGGTGGAGATACCTTCATACCGGCGTCACTTGGATGTTGTGGTTGCCTGTGAGGATGATGAAGACAATGACATTGACATCCCCCAAATATCCATCTATTTCCGTTAGGTTCTTTTCGACCTATCAGGTGTGTCTGAGACTTATCTTTAGTTAGAAACAGAGTATGCTTCACTTTCGGTTCCATATTCATAATGGTTATACACATGGCGACACTGTCGGCCATATATTTAAGATTATATATGAATTGAAAAGTAACTTTCTTTCTTTGTATTATCTGGTTCTTGAGACGATGAAATGACGTCATTTCTGAATATAAACCCTTGGCGAGTGCATAATGGTAGAAAGTTTACTTAATTATGATGATGCTTGTTGTGGCGTGAAGAAGTATGTTAGCCTAGTGAAGTTCGTCTATCGTATACCCAACACGTTTCTAAAATTTGAAGAAGTGTCTTGGGCGATTTGATAGGCAAGAAATAGTAAGTACGTGAATAGTAGGCGGGAATGATTAACTTTAATAAGGGGAAAACTGTTAAATCAGAATATGGAATCTGAAAAGTTGTAAGGTGGACAATAAACGTGAATTGACTGAAGAAGTTATTGTATCGATTAACTGGGTTTTATCTTTTCAGTTTGTCAATGGTGTAATCTTAGATCTAATCATTTCTCAATTCAATAACGTAACTGACCGTTGTTGGCTAATAGTCTATCATTTGGACTAATATTACTTGACATTCTTTGAATGATAACAATGATATCAAGGCATGCAGTTGTTTTGCATAATTATTTTTAATTTTTTCATCCATGATTCTTGGAGCCAACTACGAACTAAAGTTTGGTAATGATCAAATTTTGTAATTATTTGTGAATTTGTCAATCTATGATGAATTTGATGACGGATCATTCTTTTAGTTTTGTCTAAACGGCCGAGGATCCCGTCGCTTAACTTTCTTTTAGGTACTAATCAGTCAAAAATGAAATTGTATGAATCATTATTGTATGAATCATTATAAGAGTATCTAAAATTGTATGAATCATTCTAAGAGTGTCTTCAGATCCATTTTCAATGAGGATCCCGTCGCTTAACTTTCTTTTAGGTACTAATCAATCAAAATGAAATTGTATGAATCATTCTAAGAGTGTCTAAAATTGTATGAATCATTCTAAGAGTGTCTTCAGATCCATTTTCAATATAGTAGACATATATATAAATCCATTTGTTATATAATTTGTTATTTATAAATTCATTTTCAATATACGTGTTTAAAAATAATAATAAAATATTTATAAAATTGTATAATTTATTAATATATATTTATAGGTACTACTCAATTAAAATAAAATTGTATAAATAAAATTTATTATTTATAAATCTATTTTAAATATAATTTATTAATCCATTTTAAATATATTTTATTATTTATAAATCCATTTTCACATATATGTTAAAATTTATCATTTCTACGACATTGGAAATGTATTTATAACTTCTAATATATATGTGTAATTTATTATAAACGAGTTTATAAGTAATAATAAAATATTTATTATATAATTAATTATATTCAAAATGATAATTAATTATTAATATTTATTTGGATGTGTTTTTTATATTAGGATAAAAATAAATAATTATAGTAACAAATAAAACAAGATAAATTAATGTTTTATTAATACACGTTTTTATATTATAAAAACAAAAATAAAAACTGATATAATCAATAAAATAAAATACAATTAAATAATTTAATATTTTATTAATATATACTTTATCGTAATAAAATAAATAATTAAAAGACCTATTTTATTTCTTTTTGATTTTCAAAAAATGTAACATTTTCTAATTATTTTACTTTAATATAATATAAGTAATACAATTAATAGAAATAAAAACCCACAAATATACTAATATTTGTATTTTCTTTAATATTTATGTTTATTTAGGGAATTTTTTATAATTATTTTTATGCCAAAATTAATCTTCTATGTTACATTACTTAAAAATGGAGTTAGATAAAGTAGATCAATTAGACTTCTTTTATCATCCTTCATTTAACAACAACATTCTAACAATAAAGTAAAAGTTGATTTTAGTTTTTAACAATTTTAAAAAACCATACCAAACTAAATGTTTTTCTCATTTAGCTTGTTTAATGCATCATCCAAATAATACTGAAAAAAAATTCTTCAATTATTTAGTTCTTATTCAAATTGAGATAATTGTTAAATGAAATTATTATAGATAAAATAATAAAATAATATCTTACTGTTAACTTAATAAAAAAAATTCTTATATTTCTAGTATGTGCTCTTGTTTAGAATTATAAAATTGGACTTTCCACACACATCTCTCATACTTCTCATAGTATTATATGAAACTATAATTATTAACTTTTTTAAAAAATTATTTTTTAAAATTGGGTAACAATAATAAATTTTTCAGTTTCAAAATTTAAATGGTAAATTTAATAAAGTAAATTCATTTGAGTATTTTCTAAACTTTTTAAAATTAAATTTTCTTTGTTCACTCTTGTGAATAAACTTGATTATTTTAATACTTAATTTTTAAATATTACAAATTTACTTTCTTTTTCATTTTATACTACAAAATATTCTACTATTTACTCAAGAATTAAAAGAAGAACGATTTACATGTATGGATTATTACCACTACACAATAACATATTTACGCAAGAATTAAAAGAAGAACGATTTACATGTATAAATTATTATCATTACACAATAATAATATAATTACTAATTTTTTTAAATATTTTTAGACGAAACCAACTAGCAAACACTTTTTATTGAGTTTGTATATAAATGTACCACACAAGAGTCTGCCTGCACTTTACTGGAATTTTTACATGGAAAGACGAACAAGAAACATTTAATTCAATGGTAATACTCTATCACTTATGTGATACAAAACTAACAATATCATATGAGAAAAATGATGAAGGATTATATATAGATGAGGTTGGATATACTTTTTGAATGAAAGGATGATCAAGAAGCATTGTAGCGGTCCATCTCTCCTTAGGGTTCTTCACAAAACACTTGCTTAAGAAATTTTTGCACTCCCAATTAAGTTCGTCAGGTATATTTGGTGATTCCTGAAGGAATGCAAGCTTCCATGTTAGTTCTTCAGTGGTTTGTATGTTACGCCATGGTTGAGATCCGGTGATCATCTCAATAACAATACACCCAAGAGACCATATATCTAAGGGTGTTCCCATAAGACCTACAACTGATTCCGGTGACATGTAGAAGGGTGTGCCTCTAAATTTGATCTCCCCTAAGTCAGCATTTGTGTCTTCTCTAGTTTTGGACAATCCAAAATCAGCAATCTTTAGTTGATACTTTGCATGACCATCAGATGAAGGAAAGAGAAGAATGTTGTCTGGTTTGAGATCACAGTGAACAACTCCTTCTTTATGAATACAACAAAGTCCCTTGAGAAGCATATGGGTATAGGTTATCACTTCCTTATCTGGTAGTGACCCCTTTCTTATTAAATCACCAAGAGAACCATAAGGAGCAAACTCCATAAAAAGATTGTAGATAATACTATTATTCTCAATAGTGTATTGACAGAAATAACATTGTATGATTTCTTGACAACCTCTGAATAACTCTAATATCTTTCTCTCTTTTTGCAGAGCAATTAAGGAGAAAGATAAAGGATTTGAAGTTTTCACTGCTACAACCTTCGAATTATGTTCTTTAGAAAGAATCAAACTAGCAAGATACACCACAGCATATGAACCATTCCCTAGAACTCTCAATTTCTTCCACTCTGCCATGTGTGACATGTATGCATGTATTCAATCCAATAATCCTTATATATACCATAACAAAATTTTAATATTATTTTTAAAATAATATTTTTTATATAGAAAAGATAATTAATGATATGTTTATTATTAAATGGTCTAATCCATAATTCTAACTAATCGAATAGTTAAAATAATTAACAGATTAAAAAATTATAAATAATTTATTCACTATAGATATTAGGAACTAAAATTTAATTTAGCCGTGAATTAACTAATAATTAAAATATTGTTATTTACTTTTAACGTGATATTTAACACATATCTAGAAATATTCTTATATCATAAGTTTATCTTCTTTTATTAAAAGAAAGATAATATCTCATCTATTGAAATAAAATATAATAAAATAAATGATTTAATAATTAAAAGTTGTATGATAATTTTTATTTTAGATTATCTTCTCTTTATCATAATTACTCACATCTTCTTTATATTAGATTTAATTTATTATTTATTTTTTGATTTTTTTATAAAACTTATCCAATCTATTTTTATTAAGTTTTATGATAATCTTTATTATCTTTTCTTTCTTTGTTTTATATCTTTCCTTTATTATAATTTCCTATATCTTTTTTATATTAAATTTGATTTATAATTTATATATTTGATTCTTTTATAAGACGTTATATATATATATATATATATATATATATATATATATATACATATTTCTTTATCTTATAATTAATATATTTGTAATATACTCTGTTAATATATTTGTGAGTTTGTCAATTTATGAATTTGATGACAGATCATTCCTTTAGTTTTGTCTAAACGACTGAGGTTCCCGTCGCTTAACTTTCTTTTAGGTACTAATCGATCAAAAATAAAATTGTATGAATCATTCTAAGAGTGTCTTCAGATCCATTTTCAATATAGTGGACATATATATAAATCCATTTGTTATATAATTTGTTATTTATAAATCCATTTTCAATACACGTGTTTAAAAATAATAATAAAATATTTATAAAATTGTATAATTTATTAATATATATTTATAGGTACTAATCAATCTAAAATAAAATTGTATAAATATAATTTATTATTTATAAATCCATTTTAAATATAATTTATTAATCCATTTTAAATATATTTTATTATTTATAAATCCATTTTCACATATATGTTAAAATTTATCATTTCTACGACATTGGAAATGGATTTATAACTTCTAATATATATGTATAATTTATTATAAACGCGTTTATAAGTAATAATAAAATATTTATTATATAATTAATTATATTTAAAATGATAATTAATTATTAATATTTATTTGGATGTGTTTTTTATATTAGGATAAAAATAAATAATTATAGTAACAAATAAAACAAGATAAATGAATGTTTTATTAATACACGTTTTATATTATAAAAACAAAAATAAAAACTGATATAATCAATAAAATAAAATACAATTAAATAATTTAATATTTTATTAATATATATTTTATCGTAATAAAATAAATAATTAAAATAATAAGTAAAATAAAATTAATTAATTAATTTAAATTTTGATATCTTATAAATGATTTATTTTTATATATTCGTATTTTGAAAGATAATTTTTTATTAAGATTTTATATTATTTTTATTTTATTTAAAATTTATTTTAACTCTAATTAATATTTTTAAAAATAATTTTTTATATTAAATTATTTTTAGAAAATTATTTTATAAATTATATTTCAAATATATTAATAAAAAATATTTTATCAAATCAATTAAAGGATTTATAGACTTTCTATTCATTTTTATTTAATTTTATTCATTTCTCCTTAATTCAAACAACTTATGTTTATTTTTATTTTTTTTAGTCTTTTATATTCTCTTCCCATTCCAGATAGTTCAAAGTTAAACTATATTGGACACTAAAAATAGTTAATATTAATTAGAGTGTATACTCTAACAAATTTAAGCTCAATTTAAATGATATGTATATAATATCTCAATAGTTATAGAAAAAAATTATATAGGTTAGTTATTGTGAAGTTGAGGGTGAACATATAATTTATTTGAGTTAATATATTTGACCTATTATTCAATGTCATAACTAGTTTTTTTTTTTAAATATTTTTCGAATAAAAATACTAAAGAAAATTTTTTGTCTATTGCAATCTAGAAAGATAATAATCTAGTCTTAAATTTACAAGTCTATTATAAAAATAATTTTAAATGTGATTTTATTTATTTTGATTTGGTGCATATTTATTTTATATGACTTACATAAATATTAAGTATTAAGAAAAAAAGAAAAAACAAAATTTTGCATTCATAGTGTTGGATTCTTGTTATTCTCAAGTCCATATTTACTAAATTTTCACATTTAAAAATATTGAAAAGATAAAGATAGAAAATTATTGGAAAAACGGTGAATTGTTTTAAATGTTTTTATCATAATTCAATAGTTTCTTAGGTATAAGGGAACTTAGTTAGTTATGTGAAGAAATTCATGCTTTTTTTCCTAAAAAATTCATGTGGAGTAATAATTTCTTTTAATGTTTAAATGTTTATAAATGTAGGTCTTGAGGTATCGAACCATGTTAAATTTGATTGTGTTATTTATTTATTTATTTTTATATGAGTGTGATTTTGTTAGAAGAGATTACTTTATATTGTATGATTTTTTAAATGGAGATCAAAATTAATATTTTAATAACGGGAGGAAAAGAAATAATTTGACATGTTGAGCAAAGTCGATATTGTACCTTTAGAGAGAGGGTGATGATGGATGTGGTGGGGATTTGGCTTGGTTGGTGTAGTGACGTCGATGATGGATTCCACCTTGAATATCAGTGAGTTGTTAGCGATGTTGGTGTGGAAGTCACTCAGCATTAAGGATTGCTGACGGGAGAGATTTTTATTATTGATAAGTATGTGCAGGTCATCGGTGGTGAGAGTGGTGTAAGTGAATTTGTTGATGGCGTGTCAGACTCCATGACAAAAAGTGGAGAGGGGTCTTAGGAAAAAGAGGAGGGGTCGTTAAAGGTTTTCATGATGTACGATGAAAAAGATTACAAAATATAAGAATATTTTTTCTATAAATGTAGTCAGTTATGGGAATAATCTATAATCGTTTAACGTGTAATACTTTTGGTGAAGGGGAGATATGTTGTTTTCAAGTGAGTATTCACCAAAGTTTCATATTGAATAATGTGAAGGAGGAACTATAAAAATGAGTAGTTAATTTTGAGTATTTTCACCACAATTCAATAATTTTTTGAGTGTAAAGAGACTTGGGTAGTTGTAGTTATGAAAGGGTTTGTTATTTTGTTCTTGTAAAACATTGCATGTTGAGCACATAGGGTTTGCAATTTTCCCTTTGTAAAAATTGTATGTTAAGTAATAAAGTATTTTACTAAGTGTTTGTGGATGAAGGTCTTCAATTGCCAAACCACATTACATTTGATTGTGTGATTTTATTTGTTTTTATATAGGTGTACTTCTATTAGAAGAAATTATTTCTTATTGTGTGATTACTACAAAATCATTTGATTACTATCCTTTCTTTCCCTCATTCCCTTCTTTTATGTTTCATTCTCTCTCTTTCTCTTCCAAGTGTCATGTTAGTGGTCTCAACTCCTTCTTCCCTCTTTTAATTTCCCTTTATTCTCTCTCACATGTTTTCCCTCTCCATGTCGTCAAATCATTTAGAGTAATTGCATTGCTATCCTTCCACCATTATCCTTACTTGCTCTTATCATAATTTAAAGATGAGTTTGCAATTGTCTCCTATACTTATATGTAAAGATATTTTTAAAAATAGTTTTAATCACAATAGGGCATAAGTTCTAAAAGGTTATTTAATATCTTTTCTATTATTTTTAAATTTTCTATGTTATGGTTATGTTATTTATATTCAAACATAATATAAATTATAATTATTTGTATCCACATGCATATATAAAATATATGAGAATTTAGGTACAAGAAATGAAAATTAATATGGAAGTTGAGTTTTGTTAACTTCATTGTTCTTCTTCCTTCTTGAAATTTTTGGTTGTTTCATGTTGTAATAGGATGCATTGAAGATGAAAAGTGAGGTGGAAGCAAGAATATGTATTGGACTTACATGATTTTGGAATATGAGATGGCGATTTGGTGGAATTCTTAGAGTGAGGCTAGGCCAACATTTAGGAGGAAGTCTAAAAAAGTGTCATGAGAAAGACTAATCTAAAGTGAAACAAGACAAGTTTGAAGTGCTAAAAACATTTGGACAATAATTCATTATTCACATCAAAGTATTTTACATGTAGAGAACACCTCTATTTATAGGCCAAAAGATGACTAACCCTAACTATAATCCTAACTTGTCTCGCAAATTTTTCAAAAACTTTCAAATAGGAGCATAACAAAGGGCAAACTGTGACTGGAGAGGATCCTCTCCATTGGGAGAGTGCCATGTGGCACCAAGAACATGAAAGAGGTGCCTAACCCTAGCTTATATGGAAAGCTAAGGTTTTTAACCTAACTTGTCGCCCAAGCTAGAGTTTTTACCCTAAATGACACATTTTCTCTCTGCTTGTGTTAGGTTTTGACCCTTTTCAAAACTTGGTCCAATTACAAGGCCCAAAAAGAAATCCTAAACTATTTAGCTTAAATACAAGGACCGAATCCTATTCTACTTGACCCAAAATATAAAGTCCATAATAAATTATACACCACTTAATACAATTTTATAAATAGAGGTTTTATATTATTGAACCTTCAAAATTTCTAGAATGATCTTCTTTAATATTGAACTTGGGTCAAAAAGTCTGTTTAGAGGCCCAAACAAGCCTAATTAAACCCAAACTTCTTATAAGCTTCTGATTAAGGTTCTAGCTTTGTGACTTCTTTATTACTATTACTATTATTATTATTATTATTATTATTATTATTATTATTATTATTATTATTATTATTATTATTATTATTATAATTATACGCAATCTTGGAGATGGTCCTCCATCAATTTGTTCAGGTCAAATTTTTCTTTTTGTCTTTTGTTCTCTTTCTCCTACTAGCATAAACTAACAAATTGGCCTTTTCATTGTTATGGTTGAGGGTACACATGACAATAATGAAAGATCAAGTCAATAAGATGATTAACACAAGTGACTTTTGGTTCAACAAAATAAATGCTTCTATCAATACACTCCATGATAAGATGAAGTACATCTTGGATGGTGACTGTAATGCATAAAAGAGTATGATGCATATTAAACTCTTGAGCATGATGCCTTAATTTGTAGTGCTCCATCATTTTTTTCAACTTTTCATTCTATCACTAATGGAATGATGACATATTTGAAACCGTACATCTTGATACTCTTTGGTACTGTTAGTATTCTCACAATACTTAAGGATTTGATGAAGCCATGCAAGACATGACCAGCAAGCCAAAGCAAGCAAGTGGAAATCTGTTCTAGGCTGTGTCTTAGTGTGAGTGAGTATGATTGGCCGTGAAAGAGAACCTATGCACATCTAAGGAGAAATTCATTAGCACATGGGTTAAATGATTTAAATCAAACCATAAAAAGGTTTTAACTTCAGTTAAAAACAGTTTTGGAAAATAAGATAGTTAAAACAG
>Ga0209489_100361_pt1 | contig 80953 bp, 40 predicted proteins | sample SiratrowhiteBW_FD_187527 | JGI IMG/M metagenome (GOLD analysis project Ga0209489, IMG submission 187527) | Root nodule microbial communities of legume samples collected from California, USA - Siratro white BW (SPAdes) (version 2) | ecosystem: Host-associated > Plants > Roots > Nodule | place...
ATATATATATATATATATATATATATATATATATATATATATATATATATGATAGAAATATTTTTTCCTTTAAAAAAGAAAAAAATTATTCAATAAATAAATTTTAAATAAAATAATAAAAACATTATTGATCTATTAAAATTTTGTTAAGTGTAAAACCCAATGTATCATGCAGGAAGTAACTTTTGAATCAATGAAGTAACTTTTGTCTCAATGAAGTCTGTTATGAGAAATGATGGTGCCCTTGAATAGTGCATGAAGGTAACATTGTTATTAAGTACTTAACTTTTTTTAATTAGATATTTAATCATTTATAAAATGTTGATTTAAATTTTTAAAATTATTTATTTATCGACTTTTATGTATAATATTTTAAGTAATTCTAAAATATTATAACTTTTTTCTTTCAAATTATTTATTTATTTTATCGTAAAACTGATATTTTTTTTTTATCGACATACAATAAAAATTTCAAACATTGAAAAATGATTAGATATTCAAAATAAAAATATCATTGAAGATCTTAGATTTATTTAAACTTATATTTTAATGACTATATGAAGGATTTTAACTTACAAGGTTAAACACATATGAATTTCTTCCCACATTGATTGAACTGAGTGCCTAATTAATACCGACACCACTGGTTATATTTTAAAGCTTCTTGCTAAGCACTATATTTTTATTAATTTGGATCAATTTTTTAATTTATTGATTAACATCAATGATGAATATGGACAACTTTTGTTATTTCATCATTGAAGGTGGTGGGTGGGTCAGTGGAAACGCCTAGATAAAGTGTGTGTTTTATTTTCTTTTTTAAAAGGTAAAAAGTGAAGCACAACTTGAAACATATAATCCTCATTCATTTGGAATATAGGGAAAAAAACTTATATTAGCTTTTTCTCTAGTTATAAGTTATTATTCTGTATTTTCAATTTTTATAGCATTATTTTAGTTGTTATTTGATTAATTACTTTCACACATTTTTTTACTTATTTTAATTTATAAGTAATAAATATTATGAATTGTTTTCTATGAGGATAAAACATTAAAAAATTTAGTTTTAAAAATTATAGTTCTGCTACTGCTATTCTTTCTGTACATTAATTTATTTAAAAATCATTTTGGAAATATTATATTATAGACTAATTCGTAATAATATCTAAATTATTCAAAATTTTAAAATATGAATTAATTATAAGTGCCTTGAATTAAGGATGAAAATAATTCTTAAAACTATTAATCATAAACCATTTTTATTAAAAATATTTATTTTATCGAGTATTTAAATTTTTTTATTTTTTAATTTTATCATTAACAAGATAATTTAATCATTATTTTCGTCTTTTTATCTTTAACTAGTATTTTTTCTGTTTAATCTTTTTCAAATAAAAAAAAAATGTAAGTTTACCAATCAATTAAAAAGTTTAATCATTATTTGTGTGAAAATTTTTAGAGGAAGCATAGGTAAACATATAGGAGTTTTTTTTTTTTTTTTTTTTTTCATATATTGATATTGAGATTACTTTAAAATCAAAATTGGTAAGAGTCATATTTGTTATTGACGTAATTGTGGTTGAAGGTTGGTATCAAATCTTATAAATGTTCTCTAGTGTTATAAAGCTTAATATAAATATTATTTGACTATAAGCAATGTGTTAGATTTTAAAGTTTTGCACATATTTCAAAAAGAAAATAAATATGGTAATAAACTTATAAGTTTGGGATGAGATGGGTTTTAAGAAAGAATTTATTTGATTTGATAAACTTTATAGTTGTATTAGGCTTATTTTTGTTAAAATAGATTTAGTTTGTCAAAGTGGGTTTTATTGATTTACATATGTTTTAGTTTTGTCTCTTATATTAATATTTTTCTTGTTTAATATATGTTTACTCTCTAGAAAATATATAATTATTGAAATATGAGATGTCATCTTAATTAAAACATCATAGTTTTTTGGTGAAGATATTTAGGATAACGATTTTATATAAAAAAAATATGTAATTTGTACTCAAAATACATAAACTAAATAAACATATACTACCCACAATAATAGGTTAATTTTCACACAATGTCGATATAAATTTGCGAGTAAATTAAACTAATTATTATGCGATTTTGTGAAGTTATAATTTTCTGTAGCATTCGCAAGAATATTTCTTTAGAAGATTGTAATGTGCAATATTTTAAACAATTAAAGATACTAATATATAAGAATGATTTGAATAAAGCTTTTTAAACAAGAAAACACACAAGAGTAGAAAAAAATATTAAGAGTTTGAATAATTTCACGAGTATTTATACAGTTCATTATAGAATGTTACATTCTCAACAGTAAGTGATTATGTGAAATATGATTCTAAAATTAATAATTATAAAGTTAGTAAATTTATCACGAAAATAATCAAATAACTCAGTATTATTTATATCAATCATTACATTTTTAATAACTTTATTAAAATTAAAATTATATTTTTATACATATATTTCCCTCTATAAGGTACAGCTATATCACATTACCATATGCTTCTACTTGAGTATAAGAACACCAGATATGCAACTTGTCTCAATAATGAGTATGGAACAAATATTCAAACTAAAGAGTCATTGTCCTCAATATGTGGTTTTTTTTTTTTTTTTTTTGAAAAAAATATTCAATATTTATTTTAAAATTAATCACAGATTATTACATCCAACATATGCAACCATTAAACTTGTAATTGAAATGAATAATTAATAATATTATTTGGCTTTTAAAAAAATAATGATAATATGATTGTGATATTTACAGCGTCAATGCCTAATTAAAAGGAATATCTTTCAACCTAAGCTTTTGACACAAACATTTACAAATACCCAAACATGCATTAACCTTAAAGATTAAACATTTAAGGGTTAGTACAACCTAATTTCAGTGTATTTTCACTGACACTAATCCCAGCCATTCGATTTTTGATTATGGTATCTCACGGATATAAATGGCGGTTTGTCGGTGAATCACTGTTCTGAGCTTCATGTTAGACTTTTGGAAAAGTTTTGAAGGGTTATAGATTCCTCCGCCCACTCACCTACTGAAACAAAGATGAGACATTTGAAGAGAGAGAAAGACAGAGAAAGCAAGAACTAATCTGGTGATTCGTCCTAGCAATTTTCCCAAAACTCCAAAACCCCCTTTTATGATACAAGATTTTCAGCTTCACAAAAAATTCAATCTTTCATAGCTTTATCTGTATCGCACTCTTATTCTCCCCCCCACAACAATTTCATTTAAAATTCACTCTCAGGTGTCTTTTTTTTTTTCCAGATATTATACCTCTGTAATTTTCCTCGCGTACCCTATTTCTTCTTTGGTAGTTTAATTTCTTTGTTATTTGATAATCGCAAATGGGTATTTTTTTTTTTTCGTTTTTTCTTCTATGGAATTGTCAATTTGGTTGTTTTCTTGAGCTGATTTTTTTCTTATTTTGTGAGAAATTCTGGTGTTTCTTTTGAAAATTCATTCATGTGATTGTTGTATTTTTATTTTATTGACTTTTCAATTTCTAGGATGGAGAGCGTGGTTTGGTTCTTTGTGTGTAAGGTTGTTGTCTAAATAGTGAAATTAGTGATTGCGATATTTCCGCTGAAACGGAAGTTGATCCTTCTGCTAGCTGATGTACTAGCACGACTAACCGGTTAACAGTGAAGTAACCAATCATTTTTGCCAAAAATTGAAGGAATATTGCAAATAGATTATAACTTTTCCTTGAAGCACTCAAAGTTTTGCATTACACTTTTTTGGTGTTCTCTAAGTTTTGTTGTACGTATTTTGTCAATGATGTTTTGCGTGTGTGATGATACTTTGGATTTGGAGCATCAACATTAGTTGAATTGTATTGCTCAATTCAGGCCTTTAGAAAAATCTGTTATTTTGATTTGTCAATTGCATGACTGGAAGCTTGTACTTGAGCCTTCCCAAAAATGGTTTTGGTTTCAGTGATATTTATGCAATTTTGATGTATGTTTCAGGGGATCAAGAGAATCAGAGTTTGCTCATCCATATAACAGGTCATCTGAACAGAAGAGGGAGGGTACGGGTTTGCGGAGGCAATTGTACTTCTGCGAGCTTAGAATCCTCTCTCCTTTATTTATTAATGGAAGGATAGTCATTAGTCTTGGTTAGTGCTGTTGGGGACACTTTTACATGTAGCAGCATCAATGTTTTGATGATCTTTTGAGTTGAGGAGTGAAAAAAAATTAAGTTGAAAGAGAGAGGGATATTGAAGCTGAAACAATGGGTTCAGTTTGTTGCTGTTTTAATGTTGATGATTTTGAAGATTATATGAATCCAAATAGTCCTGTATATAGGAACTGTATGTGTCTCAGTTGCTTCCTACAGAACCTTTTGACTGTGGTATGATTCTAACTCCAAACACCCTGTCATGTTCCATTCCCTTGTTTTCTTTTGATTCAATTTTGGACCCTGTTTTGTGTGTTTTATCTATTGTTTGATTTAGAAGTATTGCTTAATGTCGTTAAATAACAGTTATGGTGCCTCCATAACTCTACAACGTGGTGTTTTTCAACCCCTCACCATAGGCAATTTGTGAAGGGAGGCTTGCTGTGGCAGCGCCATAGGCTACAGTGGCCTGTATATATGGCTGAGCTTTTGCCTTCTGTATACTTGTGAAGTGGCAAACATACCTTTTAAATTTGTAGGAGCTTCTGTTGTTTTTTGTTATTATTGTGTACACATGCTTCCTCTTTATTGTTCTGCTGCTAAGGACTATTTAATGTGAAAAATACTCATAATTGAAGTTATATGTTGAGGTTGCTGTTATTTTTTTATTTAGTATTTTGAAAAACCTTTTAGTATTGAACTAGATTACCCAATCATTCAAAACATTACAAATTGTGATGTATTTCATATATGCATTTTTGCTAAACTTAGTCTAAATCAAATGTTGTAACCAAGGTTTTCAAAATTGAGAGTTTACATAAACTCATGGGAAGCTCTGAAATTTTGACATGTAAACTTGTAAACTATCAATAGTTTACTTAATATAAAATTTTTTTAAAATACTAACAAATAACATAATAATTCAACATTTCAATTCCCTTATGAAAAAATAATGGGAAAATTATTCTAGTTACCTTTGAGGTTTGGAAAATTACACAAGCACCCTTTTTTTGCATTACACAAGTACCCACACAAGGGAGGGAGATTACTGTAAGTACAAAAAAAATTAGAGATGTTAGTGTAATTTCACAAAATCTCGGGGGGGGGGGGGCAATGTAATCTGCCCTAAAACAAAATAGAAAACTGCATTGCCCCAATACATTGCACTAAGAAACTAAAGGAACAAAACCAGTGTATTTTGTGTGCTCCCAAGTGCGGAATTTCAAATCAATGTATAAATACATGAAATTGATTTTGGTTGTTCTTATGCATGGTCCAATTAATGAAAATACCCTGTTGGTGAGTGTTCTTATACAGAAAAGAGGTAGGTCTGGTCAGATGAGAGGAAATGAGAGAGAACCACAAATTTCAGACCCAAATTGCAATAGTAGAGTGCCCCAGTTCTCTGTTTTGAATAAATTACAACCCAAAAATGCTTGTACCCAGCATTGTTTTGGGCAACTTTTACCCAACTGAATTTGCAGAACTGCCACTAAAATTGTGATTTTGCACTTGTTTGAGCGAGTTTGCTTGAGTATACACAAACTTACTTAAAAATGAGTTAACCCATTTCATGGATTTAGGAACGTAAACTCGAGTTTACATGTTGGATCACGACGTTGATAACCATGCTTGTGACTTATGAGAACTGTCAATGTTGGAAGTGACTCTTAAATCCTTATCTCATTTTGTAAGGGATAATTTTCTTGAAGCCCCGGTGCCAACTTGCTTGTAAGAAGGCCATGAAAGATTAATTAGAAAAAAGTTGTAATCACCTATAATTTAGTTTAGGAAAGCTTTTGCTGCATCTGTTAATCGAATTTGGTGCTATTAATTCAATTGTATTGATCGCTAAGTGCATTAATACTCAGGACAATGTTTAAGTCTTCGATCCATTTATAATGATGAGCACTGTACTCCATATATACTAAACCTCTTTCCAATCTACCTCAAATTTCAGTATGCATCAATATTCCGTAGAGGGGAAGCCCATACGATTCCTTCATCTATACAAGGCACAGCATCTATGACTTCTACAACTTCACTTGATAATTCTCTATCTGACATGTACCGCTCTCCTCCAAGGCCCTTGCCTTATGATTCAGACCCCAGGTTTTTCCGTTCACAACGTGATGGACTAGTGTCAAGACGTGAGAAGGGTTCAAGTCATTTGAATGAAGAGTCAGAACCTCTAAGAGGTGATGTAGATGCTGACTCAGAATCTTTAAATTTGGGTGGTAAATGGAATGATACCAGTGAAGATGGATCAAAGGAATACCGTAAGTCCTCTGTGAGACTTTCATCAGCAAAGCTTGCGACTGGAGCTGGGGTTGTCTATTCGTCATCAGAAGTGGAGGATGTCTGTCCAACATGTCTTGAAGGTAAGATTTTTATTTAATCTCGAATTGTCATCAAGATCACATGATGCTGGGGCTCAATTTTGCATTTAATATTGGTCTGCAGCAAAGTTATAAACCCCGATAGCAGTCAGAATGTTCAATTTAGAACTGCTATAGTAGGATAGCTGTTTGATTGAAGACTAAGGATACAAGTTAAATGATTGATTCTACTTATTTATAAAATGCTAAAAAATTGAAAACAATCCAAAATAATATAATAATGAATATTAAAATTCGGACTTCAGATAATTTCATTACTCAGTTACCACTAAAGTCAAGGAAGCAAAAGGCGTAGCTCAATGCATGAGACTTCTGGTCATTGAGGGTTTGGAATGGGTAGATGTTCGAAACCTTACACCTGCAGAGGCTATAGCCAGATTTTGGACTTGTAGCTTTCATGACTCTATCTCAGAAGACAGCAATCCGACTGCTGTACCATGGCTCATCAAGAGAAGTTCTGACCACCAAACTCTGAAATTAAAACTTTTAAGAAGAGACCTCTTTGATATATAGGAAAACACAATGCGACCTCTTTGAAAATATAATGAACACACATGTGAAACTATCTACCTTAACACTACACAACAAACAGAGAAAGAACTACACGGAATGATGTAATCCTGATAAGAGTTGAGGATAGTGGCCATTCGGAATTTGCAAGGACATGAGCAAAACTGACAAAATGAGGCTTTATCTGTAAAATGATGTAATGCAGAGTCTGGCTGGCAATGCCTCTGATCTGGTTTAGTGACAAAAAGGGGAGTATATTGGCATCAATCATGTTTTTTGGCCTCAACTCTCCAATCCATGCATGAAAGAAGGGTAGGTCTAGTCTTGAATCAGAAACATGTGGTTTCGGATATAAAATATAAGGAAACCAAAAAAGTATCCTAAAATTCAGCTTTCAACTGTGCTGAAAACAGGTAGGGCAAAGCTTTACTTGTATTGACTTGTATAGTATTACTTGGATATTATATTTTTATTTGATTTGCTTGTTGCAAATGATATTGAGACTGTCATGTGTGCCTTCTGTCCTGAAAATCGTGAAGAGGAAAATCGAAGCTTGATATTGTGAATAATTACAGAAAATAATTTTGCTTCATTCAATGCTATCTATATGCTATTCCATAAGGTGATTTGGAATGTAGAAAAACATAGTCCGTTAATATTGATTGGCATTGGCTTAGAATTTAGAATGTAGCTTTATATTTTAGGTCAGGAATGTTGGAGGCCCATCCTTAAATTCTGATCAATGCTTGTGCTTGTAAAAACGTATGATACTTGTTGCAGGCAATAGGTTGCACTTGTTAACATCAGGATGGACACTATATTGGCAATAGCAACTTTATCAGATTCTTACATTTGTTTCAATTATTTTTGCTTGCAGAATACACTGAAGAGAATCCAAAGATAGTGACAAAATGCTCTCATCATTTTCATCTTGGTTGCATTTATGAGTGGATGGAAAGAAGTGACAACTGTCCTGTTTGTGGGAAGGTAATGTTTACTTGGTATTTTCTAAATTATTTCTTACTGATATTTCCCTCTTCGTTAGCAATCAGAGCATATAACACATAAAATTAGTAGGATGAGAACCAGGCTGAACCAGTCAGTTCAATCAGAAACTAGCAAATTGATAATGTCTCTTGTTTAGTTATGTAAACTGTATGGTGTCCAGAGTGCAAAATGTTTTTAACCAGCCGGTTCCAGAACAAATTGGCGAACAGGTCCAATTCTGCCCGTTCAGATGGGCGTGTGGGCCAACATGCTGTTTACATAGTTTGAAATTGGAACATTTCAATCGGAAATCTGCTGAAGGCAAAATTTTAGGATTCAAAAACCATCTAATTGGCATGGTAGCATGGCAAACATCAGGCTACCAAATACCAAGATTCTTGTTAAGAATACTAGGTTAGTACTTGGGCAGTGCATGATGAATTGATAAATAAATGAAATCTATGAATAGTAAGAAGAATATCATAGGTTTTACTCTTTAGGGTACTGTTCAACAATGTCCCGGGTTTTATGAATGTTATCATTTGATTCCAGTGTCTGTCTGCACAACAGAAAATACTGCCCCGTATTTTTCAGGCAGTTTTTGGACCCTGTTCTTGATTTGGGTGAGCGGCTCATTAAATCCCATGAAATTTCTGATTTATTTATCTCAGAACAGGGGAAAAGAGCATTGGTGTCTGTGATGAGGGAAATGGCTTGTAAAATTGCCGCGTAGTGTAATGCTAGGAACACATTCTTTTGAAGGCACTCTCTTTCATTGGGTGAAATTTATTGGAAATCACGAAATTTGGTGAGCCCCACACAATATTGACTGAATGTCTCCTAACTTTGTAGTTTTGAATAAATTTTAATCAATACGAGAGTGTGTTACAAAGAGTGTGTTCTTAGCACATCTCTAGCCAAATATCATAAAAATATTATGTTTTTGCTACATAGTTGTCATGTTGGACAGAGAATGTGCCATTTTGTAATATTTCAATACAAGGTGCTACATAAACACTTTTTGATAGTGAGATGAATTTCCATTTGGGATGAATTTGATATGACTTTATTACACGAGGCTTGTTTAGGTACAAAAAATATAAGAAAAACTGAAAACTGAATTGAAATTAAAGGGTGAAATAACAGGTATATTTCAGTTTTTCTTCTACAATAACTAGTTATTGTAATCACCCAATGTCTTATGGAACTTATTAACTTATGCATTGGATAATTTTAGAAACTACAGCTTTGCTCACAGAAATATTAGGTTATTCTGTGACCCTTGATTATTAACTCTGTTACCTGTTACTACAAACGTAATGGCATGGTCCATTTATTAATTTGGATGTGCTTTTATATAATTCTAAAAGTTTATATATAATAACAGGTGATGGAAATACAAAACATGCTTAAGCTTGATACTAATTATTTTAACTTAGCTGACTTAGACTTCCACCTGACATGCATTACTATTGTTTATATGTGAAAAATGCACTAGAATTTGGAGTGTACTGAGTCATGATATTTACTTATTTATATTTTGGTGTAGGAGATGGTATTCGATGAAACGACTTAATCTTGACTAAAAAGGTTTATATCGTGGATAATACCAACATCAGAGGAAAGGAAAAATACAAGCATAGACATTGTGAATACTTCAGATTAAGTGCTTATCGTGTATAGTTAGTATATAACTTTTATTAACCATCACTGGAAGTTCAATCACGTGCCAGTTGTTTCTATATTTATACTTTTGGCCCTCGCCAAAACTGCCAAGATTTAAAGAGAATTCCATTTTAGATGGGAACTTTGTAATGGTTTCAACAGTTTGCCTTGTAATAGAATGATTACAGTCTTTTGTTTTTAGTTTTTGTTTATGTTGTTTGTTAACCTTTTTCCTAATTTGTTTACGAAACCGATGAGCCGTAGATAGAAGAGAAGGAATTTGCAGGAGCCAAAATCGAACTAATCCAACTTGCACATGGGAAAATATGGTCAGTTCCTTAAAATATTGCTAATTTTTAAAATTAACCAAATTTTGAAAATTTTCATTAAATAATTTTATAGTAAGTGTACCTCAACTCGTATATGATAATTTCTACAGGTTCAATGTACTCTAATTTTGTTTTAATCCAAATAAATTGTTCATAATTGGTTCGGCTTAAACCAGTTTTTTTTGGCTCAGTGCTGATTTGACCTGTTGTCCGAAGCAACTGTGTAAATGTGGTATTTCTAAATGCTTAACCAACTTGACTTGTGCTGAAGTGAAAGTGTAAAATGAAAATCTGAATCTGCCTAAGAGGTTGCAGCGTCAGTAGCAGGAGGATGAGAGGTCAACAAGAAATATGAAAATGACAAAAGCCTGAAGTTATTGGTTATAAAGATGATAGAACATAAGCTTGTATTAATGGACGATTACAGAGCTAAAAAACTATCCCTAAGCTCTAACCTTCACATATAATTATTATTATGACATCTTTCTATCGCCAAAAGGGTGCTAACCGAGGGGAAATTACAATTTTTTGCCAACCAAATCAAGCACAAGCATTTCTCACAGGATGCAAAATTTAAAAAAGTAGGACAAGAAACGAATAAGGGCAATATTTAAATGTACTTTATTTTGGTTTCAGAAGAATGTAGGGAGGTTAAAAGGAGTTTTTTTTTTTTTTTTATGTAAAAATTATCAAAAGCCAAACATTTGCACAATTGTAGATTTGTCCGAAGTTAAGAAAACAGCAATTTCAAAGACATTTAATTTATTATAGCTGCAAAGACACCGATATACACATTATTGTAAAACATAAATATTGCCTTGCATGTCAATAAAAGTTTTAAATTTGATAGAGTATTATGAAACTCTGAAGGGCCAACTTCTTGTTTCCTAGGTTTCATCCTTATTACAGACTAAAATAGAAACTGTGAAGTGCTGAAAGTCAGGTTGTAGCAACTTGGAAAGCTCTCAAGAAAACTTCAGGAGGTTGTCCACCGCTCAACTTGTGGGTCCCATTAATCTGCCAAATGATAGATAGGTGAATCACTGTTTTCTTTTTTATCATTATGAAACTGTAAAAAGCTGACGAGAATTTAACAAGGTATATACACCTACCACATAATATGGAACCCCTGAAATGTTTCCAGAAATCGATTTAAGCTCCTCCTCAACCTAGGTAAATAGAGTCATGGAAAGCAAGACCAGCATTAGTCTATCTAACCTAGTAAAGATAAGGTTTTGTTGTTGTTATAAAGTAAGATCAACATTTATGTCATTTCGTGTCTGGCTAACAACTTAAGAAAATAGCATAAAGAAGTGTGCTACCTCCTTCAGACCATTGTTGGGATCCTTAAGAAACTCTTCTGCTCCTTCTATACCAACCTTTGCAGCAGATTCAATAAGAAACTCACTGCATCCAAATTGAAAATGATAATAATTGTGTCATTATAGGAACTTCTTTTTAATAAAGTGGTAGAACTATGCAATGCTAATTGCAGTCCAAACTATGTTGGCATCTTAGGAACTAGATTTGAAGACATTTATTTTAAATGTCCAACAATATCTGCTACATCCTACCAAAAAGACCACCCAATTTTGTTTCATGCTGAACATTCAATTCCACTCTATTAGTCTTTGGATTTACTTTATAGAGCACAGTTAATATTTAAATGCACATCCATTGAAGAAATGAGATATTCAACCACAAAGAAATAAAATATAAAAAAAATCACTTGTCTAGTGAGTATTAAGAGTTATTGATATGCTAAAAAGATGCAATTCAGCTCTACTGAAATCCATTCAATGGACATGTCTTCAATGAAGTATGTAGAATATTGTCCTTCAAAGGGCTTAAAGGAACATAGATGAAGTGCCATTAATTGAGCAAACAAAACCGATAACAGCACTTACTGATCACCAATGTATTTTCCCTGTGTGAAATAGCCAATGGCAAGTTCTTCAACTAGAAGATGTTGCTTGTCAAGACCCTGCTGTCTAGCAAAATATATAAGCCTGTGGCTGTCAATAGTGTTTCCCCTGTGGGTAATCAAAACCATGTTAGTTGAACATATGTTAGACAAACTTCAGAACACTCCACTTTTGAAGTGATTTATACATGTTGTCCATTGATGAAATGTAAAACCACTATCAGTCTTACGTGAGTCCAGACAAACTATATTCCAGACCAACATTCTTGAACACCTGCCAAATACCGAAATTCTCCGTTGGGATGAAAAATAGACAACACAGACCAGTGATAACAGAGTGATCAACAAATATAAACCTGTGACATCCGAGCTTCCATCCGTTCTGATTGGGATCCAAACTTTCTCCTATAATACTCCCTTTTGTCAATGCCTTCTTTAGGGGCATCAGGATCAAGTTGAAAGGGATGCCATGTTATCTGAAATTCAGTTAAACGGCAAAGTAACATGAAAAAGACAGACATATTTGGTTCCAATGGATACACAAACAAGAGGAGAGTGTCAGACCTCGAAGTTGTATTTATCATTGGAGGCAGCTATGGCCTTATCCAGATTTTTTTTGCCAACAAAGCACCATGGGCAGACAGTATCAGAACTAACATCAATTCTTACAAGTTTCTTTTCAGAAGTCCCACTCATGATCTTGCTGTATCTGCAATATCCTTACAACATAGAAAGTGAACATAAAGTAAAATTGCTATGACAAGGAGGAACAATAATCTTAAACTATTGCCATAAAAAAAATATTAATCATCACTGCTCCTTCATATTTCTTCCTAATGCCTCAAGAGAGTTCTATTTTTATCTTTTGAACTATGACCCAGATCATTCCAAAGACTGCTTTTTTTTGGGGAATATGATTAATAAAATCTTAAATAGAAGGTAGATGCAATTTCTAGGTACTTTTAGTCTTATTTGTTGTTAGAATTTGATTTCCTTAATTCATGTAAATAAAGTGTTGTGTTAAATATCTTGCAAATTAGTGGGGAAAAAATATAACTATTGATCTGACAAGAAAACAGTAAAAAAAAAAAAAAAATCTAAAATTCTGCATGCATGCTGCATCAAAGTTTTCCTCCCCAAATATCTTCGTATTTGCATAACAATATCAATTCGCAATAAAGGCAAATACATAAAAAATTAGAAGCTGTGAAATATCAGAAACGTTTACAACCCAACTAAGATCAGATCCAGAAACAACCCTTAAACAATTTAGAAAACAAAAACTAGAAAGAAGATAACAACGTTTGACAAGAAGCATAATCAATAACCAACCCAATTTACCTGGAAGGATAAACAGAGAGGAAAGGCAATAAATTCAAAAGCTTTGGCAAGTCTCACAGAAATTTGGACATTGACCAGTGATTGGGAAGGACAAACCTGTCCCTTGCATTATAATATTATTATTGCTATTATTACGGTTTAATGCTTTTTTCATTTCTTCTCCTAACTGTTCCTTGTCCTTTCAGACCCAACCACCCAACATCTCATGTTTCTCACGTGCTATTATTATTACATTTTAATTACTTACCAAATTTAAATCTTTTTCTTCCCAATATTCCAGTCATTAGATAAAGTATATAACATTTCCAAATTTCTTAATATTTTATAAATGAAAGTTCTTATATTAAGCATTTTTTATTTAGTATTAATGAAATTAGTAGACCGTATGCACTCATTTTCATCCTTACATTCCATAAATTATAAATTTTCATTGACTTTAAGAATAAAGTATAAAGAAGAGAATGATATGGAAACCCAGATTTGTGTGAAGGTAGGCCCTCCCGAAAATGCTAACATTGTATTTGGTGTGATAAAATAGCTGAGAAATTAAGAAAGAAAGAAAGACTGAAATAAATTAAAAATAATTATTCTTCAGATTCTTTATCTTTTTGGATTTAAACCATTTCTTTATAGAAAAATTTATATTTATTTTTTCATATTTTCATTTCCTTCATTTATAATATTTCTAACTTTTTTTTTTTTGTAAAATACAGAAAAGTATTAATTATCAATTCTCTTCTAATGAGATAAACTATACAATCTCAATTTATGTAACTCTAGAAACATGTATAATGTATTAAACATTTGATAACATAGTTTGTCATATAACATTATTAATCAACTTATTAAACAACAACAGAGGAAGAAACCTAACTGTGCAAACATTATTAATTTCATCAATGGAAGAAATATAGTCTTTATAAGCAAGCTAAATACTATATTACAAAACAACCTTGTGCAAGTCGAATCTTGCATACACGTGATTGGTTGGGAACGAATATCTTGTATTTAAATTAAATAAAAACATTTTTATTTCATTTATATATATATATATATATATAATATTTTGATAATCAAACTTAATTTTTTAATTGTTATTATAGTTATTGTGAACGTGAGGGTGGGGAAGAACCAGAAAAGCGTTCGATACCCGCTACTGTCTCTAAGATTGAGTCTACCCTTCTTCATTTCCCTTGACTAACCATTCTTCATTCTTTTCTTTTCCTTTTCCTTCTCATTTTTTCACTGCTTTTAAGGTATTTATCCTACGCTTCTCTCTCTTATTCAATCCTCATCCTCACAATTGCAATCAATTTCCACACACTCCATTTCCCTAAATTTCTGCTTTCTTCCTTTTTAATCGCTTATCTACTTTTGTATTTTTATCATAATTACCTCATTTCATAGGGAAACACCTCTATTCGCTGCTAATTTCTTCTTTTCAACTTTATAGAAACCAGAAATGTTTCAGAAAGCGGCTTCAATTTGACTTTACTTTTTCGTTGCTTTTAAGATTTTATTTTGTGGGGGTGGGGGCGTTGAACTTTTATCTTTCTTTGCTGTTGGTGTTTTTGTTATCATTTGTTGCATTCTGCAATTGAGCTTATTGGTCTTTGGTGGTTAAGGTAAACAAAGTATGGATATTGATGCGATTTTTGGGACCGTTCGACCGGTGAGTGTTCCAAGGAAGAGTGCCATTTATGTGTGGGGGTACAATCAATCAGGGCAGACGGGCAGAAAGGGGAAGGAGGATCAGCTGAGGATTCCGAAGCAGCTGCCTCCTGAGCTGTTTGGATGTCCGGCTGGCACCAATGCACGGTGGTTGGATGTTGCCTGTGGCCGGGAGCATACGGCGGCAATTGCCTCCGATGGCTCACTCTTCACTTGGGGTTAGACTTCTAATTCTCTTGTGTGTTTTACTCATTGTTCGTTCAAGTAATGTCTTGTTTTGTAGTGTTGGGACTAGTTTGTTCGCATGATTGTTCTGTGTTTGTGTTATTTAGGCATCCCAAGGGATACCAAATTAATAAATTTGTAGTGAATTTATTTGTACCTTCCATGGACTTTGCTAGGGCATAATGGTGGTCCAGAATTTGGATCTTCTCCAGCTCCATTCCTCCTAGCCTTCGTGCAGCAAACATCTAAACCTTTAAATTTGTTATGAGAGGAAATAGAATATAATGAGTGGTTGAGATTTTGGATAGAGAATCTGCATCTTGGATAGTGATTTGTAAGTAATCCCCACAAGGAAGCTCGGGGGAAGAGGAAAGGAAAAGGGTCATACCAAATTAGTAAATGTGAACTCGTTCATGGGACTTCCCTTCCCAAATTTAAGCTTCCAATTTCGTTCTTATGTTCAGAGGCCCCAGGCATCAGCTTTTATGTTATATATATATTGGGATTGGTTGGCAACTGACATGTACTTGTTAAGCAGTCAAGTTATTCCATTTAGTAGCGACAAAACGAATTATTTTTGGTATTGTGCTTGCGTGTGCACAGTTACCCTTGAGGTTTTTTTGTTATCCGAAAACTCAAACCAGGGGTTGGTTGTTGCATTAAAAGATAGAGGGACGGAAAGTGTAGGTCTACCTTTGGGAGGGAGACATGTTCTCCTTGAATAGTGCTTGCAGGAACTGACTTGAATTATTCTAGGACAAAAACATCTTAACGGATTTCTCATTGCACTTCAAATATAGGATGTGGTCTGTGTCAGCAGAGACAATCTTTACTGTATAGTTCTGTCCTTGGTATAATTGGGATTACTTCCATTTGATAATTTATTAAGAATTAATAATAGGGAACAACATGCGTAACAATTTATTTACTTTAGATGATTTTTTCCCCTTTAGTATACAATCTACATGTTTGTCTTTTATTTTTAATGGCTCGTATTACATATAATTAGGAAACATAAAAGTGCCTAGTGTCTAAGACTCATGCACGTATTCCAAATGCTAGGGGCTAATGACTTTGGTCAATTGGGTGATGGAACTGAGACACGAAGGAAAAATCCAAAAAAAGTAAAGCAATTAGAGTCAGAGTTTGTAAAATCTGTATCCTGTGGAGCACATTGTTCTGCTTGCATTGCTGAACCTCGTGAAAATGATGGTACCATCTCCACAAGAAGGCTCTGGGTGTGGGGACAAAATCAGGTAATACCTTTTAAAGGATTAATACAATGTTATCTGAAACAATCTATCATTTTCTTCTTCAACATATTGTTTGTATTCCAGGGATCAAATCTTCCAAGGTTGTTTTGGGGAGCCTTCGAACCTAATACAGTAAGTATATATGTTTGAACACATACTGACATATCTGCGTGCATATTTATCATTACTTAAAGAATAATGTTATTTATTTGATTGTTTTTTATTGTTTGTTACTTTCCTTATTTAGAGGTAAATAGACCTGAGTACCTCTATCGTCCATGCAAGGTAGAGAGGAGTGAAAATGACAACGGAAAAGTGTACTTATAATGGACTTTTTCCTAGCTCCATCTTTTCATTTGCCTTTTTTTTTTTTTTTTTCCGAGAGTCAGCCATGGCATCATATCTGACCGTTGATTGGATATACCTTTTCTCTTGCATATTTGTTGCTCATGTTTTATTTCCATGCCTAACTATGATTTTAGGTTTTCCTTTCTATACATTGTCTATTATATAGTTTAGTTCTTATTTCTAAACTCATGGTCAGTGTCTTTTTTTTTCTTATAATGGGGGAATACATTTTTAAAATGATGGAATAGGATTATTTTATTATGTTTTGCTGTCTATTTTTTTTCCTTCCTATCTTCCCATCATTTATACGATCACACTTGCAGATTATTCGTGAAGTGTCTTGTGGAGCTGTCCATGTAGTTGCTTTGTCTGAAGAAGGCGTACTACAAGCTTGGGGTAACTCGGTTATTCATTCTTTATTTACAGTTTTCTTTCTAAAATTATATTGTTTATATGTGATTTGTAATTTTATGTCGACGACTGCCTTTATTGATTGACATGGATGAAGTCATTTAAGTTTACACAGCATTGAATGTAGGAAAGTAAACAAGAGCACTTGCAAACTGGGTTTCTTGCCACCTACTAATCAGGGTTTTCTCACTGTTTTTATAAATCAGGCTACAATGAATATGGTCAACTTGGCCGTGGTGTTACTTGTGAAGGACTACAGGGTGCTCGTATTTTAAGTTCTTATGCTAAATTTCTTGATGAATCCCCTGAGCTTGTGAAGATTGCCAGAGTGTCATGCGGGGAGTACCACACAGCAGCCATTTCTGATAAGGGCGAGGTGTAAGTGATTAGAAGGACTTACTAGATGGAGATAGTTATAAATTTAAGCATGAGAATTGTGGTTTTCCGCATGACACATTAGGGAATCTCACTTCAGGAGACAGGATGCAATGGAAATGCTGCATCTATTATGCAAGTTTCTATTCCCTTGGCTTGGCTATACGTAAAAAGTCGACTGTAGTTATACATAACTGGAGCCAACCGTGTAACCCTGTTATATTATTTTCTGAGTGTCCTTGGTTTATGTAGATTCTGTTTGAAAAATATCTATGGCGAGGTTGATTAGTCTATTTGCAAGGTTTTATGTGGTTCTGTAATTTCTATTCTATGCAAGGATCTTGTCTGCTTAAATGTTACTATTGGGGATGCATAAGCAGTATTACCAGTAACTAGTTATTAAATTTGGTTACTTGTTATAATACTTTCTCACTCGTTGTATTTGTCCTTGGAGCTTGCAGTTACACTTGGGGGCTTGGAAATATGGGCCAGCTTGGGCATTCTTCACTCCAGTATGGGGATAAAGAGTTAATTCCAAGGAGGGTGGTTACCCTTGATGATGTTTTCATAAAGGATGTGGCATGTGGTGGTGTACACACGTGTGCTGTAACTCAGGGAGGAGCACTTTATGCCTGGGGAGGCGGTCAGTCTGGGCAGCTAGGGCTTGGCCCCCAAACTGGATTATTCTCGTGTGTTGCTAATGACTCGCAGACATTTTTCCGAAACATTCCAGTTTTAGTTGTTCCTAAAGGTGTGCAACTTGTTGCGTGTGGACATTCCCACACACTTATCTCTATGAGTGATGGTAGAATTCATGGATGGGGTTACAATAATTATGGTCAGGCAGCCAATGAGAAATGTACATATGCTTGGTATCCATCACCAGTTGACTGGTATGTATTTGTAACTTAAGAAACTTTTTCATTATCTCACAGGCTTTTAATTTGAAGTTTCTAAATCACAGGTGTGTTGGGGAGGTTCGGAAACTTGCTGCTGGTGGTGGCCATTCAGCTGTGTTGACTGATGCTTGTTCATTAAAGGAGTTATGTGAGTTTGTACTTGCAGATAGCATGACTTTAGCCAACGCTGCTAAGGTTGAGGATATTGCTTATAGAACTGGATCTGATGCTTTGGCACGCCTTTGTGGAAGACTCAGGTGTGTGTGGTGTTAATGATTTTTATATAAACTGCAACTCAATTAGACTATCATTAACTAACGGGATGTGGCAAAATTTATCTGTCAACAATTAATTAATCGTTAAAAGGAGAAACAATTGCTAGTGTCGGTAGAAGAGCATAATATTTGATGGTAAAACTGGACGTATTCTTGTGCTGAGTTGGGGCTTCCTGTTAAGTGTTTCTGAAAGAAAATTCTGGCACAGTTGCCTTTTTTCGTTGTTTTTTATTTCATGCACTACTATGATACAGTTTTCTCCCTTTCATGTTTCTTTCCTATTTTAGCTTTGTTATTTTCTCAATGAAGGAAATCCTAATGTTGTGGCAACAACTTAATGGCAGAGAGTACATGCTTGCTGGTGGAGCTCTCCAACAAAAGGAAGAGAAGAACAGTAAAATCTGACTTAGCATATAAAGATAGTATTAGTAATTACTTGTGCATATTAAGTTGTATGATCCATGTATTCATAATTGGATCGTCATCATTATTTGGACAGAAGCAATCATGCAATTGACACGAGACAATGAATTTGTACCTATTGAATCGATAGATCACTAACTCATGCAAGAAACTTCTCAAACATCTGAATGAACTCTTGATTTAAATGAGACTATTTATGTTGATTGGCTACTTTTATGCTGTGTGTAGCTACAGTAGACGAGTTCCTACTTTTTATCTTCCTAATCCAAGAAAAAATTAATTTGTTGAAAAGGTTATCCGCACATTGATAATGTTCACTGCTTTTTAGAGTACTCTGCCAGTACCAACTTTAAGGTATCTGTAATCAAGTTCCTAAGCCTGTTGCAACTTGCACCTCTTCTTGACTCTCCCCATAATCCATCCTCACGACCTTAATGACCTGATTACCTATTTTCTGATTACTAATTTAATTTAATAGTTCAAGATTATCTAATTTAATAGACAGAATGGTAAATCTCTACATTACTGAGGAAAATAACAACGTCACGAGGTAAATTAGATTTTTCAAATAGGTGTAATTCTTTGTTTTGGACATTTTGGCCTCCCAAACGTCTTTTTAAATTAATCTTTTAATCTCATTATGATGTTTTTCGATTTTATACTTTTTTTACATGAAATAAAAATCAACAAGAACGAAACCCTGCGGCTTCGAGCATGTTAAGCCTAACTCAAAACCCACTTCCTCCCCGGCTCTGAATTGAAAAATAGAACTTGTGACTGCATGATTCGGAGGGTAGAAGTTACATTTCTTTTCAATCTTTTCACTCATCTTTATCCAAACTAGGTTTAATATTGAAGCCTTAAACCCGCTGGAAATAAAAGAAAAAGACGCACTTTATGGGAAAATAACTAGAGCCAACCAAGCACACCAAGCGCCTATGTCAAAATAACTGCTTAATACCATTGATTTCTGAATGAACCATGCAATAAGAGTTTGAGCAGTTATTAAGCTCGGCATATTAATTAGCTATTCTAAGATATAGATACATAATTATATATATAGTTGAGCGTTACACATTAATCATGACATGTCACATACTTGGTATAATCATGTCAGCCTAACTAGTAAGTAGTCAGATGTGCAGCATCCATGGTGGGATGAGTGAATTGGCAGTTGGCACTGTTTGAGCATCACCCGTTTCCTCCGCCGTTGCTCTTCCTTGCAATGGCCCACTGCACCATTTTCACACTTTAATGAATCAACTTAGCTAATATAGTCTATTCTACGCATTACTTTTCCTATGTCAAGTTATTGAATTTTCTTGTTCACTAACCATTTTATGTCCAAAGTTAACAATCTATTATTGACATTTGGACCATAAGATATCATCAAAACTAGTTTATGGTCTGTATTCTCATGTTAACTTGGTACTTGTATAAACTCAAATGCATACTTGCAATACTAATGCTCCATGTAATTGGGTCTCTTTCAATAATTTCCTCTATAAACATTCATGAGAGAAAAAATAAGATATATTTAATAAGTTATATTCTTATCAAAATTTTATTATATTTATTTTCTTCTATGATAAGTACTTATAAATAGTAAGTATATGAGTACTTATAAATAAACTTGTCCAAATTCACGCTACATGTCTGATTAGAAAAGAGAAATAAGAGAGATACCTGAGAGTTAAAGAAGGAACAAGTATTTGTGGTGGTACTAGTTGTGGAGAAGATAAGTTGAGGTTGGTTGAATTTTGGCCAAGAGTTTCTGGTACCCTCTGTGGACGTTCAGTCAATGTCTTCCCTTTCTCCTTCATCTACTCATAATTTAATCAAAAAGAAAAGTTTTTCTTTATTCTTTATTGAATAGAAGATTTAGATTGAAATGTTAATAGAGGAATATGTAGCTTGTACCTTTGTTAGCTTGCTGTTTTGCTCTTGTAATGTCCGTGCCTGTCGTGTCATATGCACAACAAATATTTATCATTACAAATTCCAAGTTTTTATGTTTCAAGTTATAGTAATTTGTTTTATCTCTATGAATTATGCCCAAACATGTACTTGTTACTGCACTTGAAACTCAGTTAGTAGCTTGTATATCATTAACATTAACCTGTTACTAGAGAATTTTTCTGAAATATATTCAATGTTCCTAGCTACACATTATTTTACAAGCCATGCATGCAATCTAGCCAATATTCAATCACCCTTAATTCAAATCTTACCCTTTTATGCAGCTCTGAGATAGATTGATTCATAACTTGATTCTGCAAAATGCAAATTGATAAGCCAGATGAAGAATAGAAAGAAAAAGAAGCCACAAGTGTACTAATGTAATTCTTTACTTAATTTTTCTCTTCTGTTGTTTCTATCTTCTTATTTCTCATAAATTAATAAGAAACACTCTTCACCTTTCTTGTTCGGATGCGCTTCAGAGATGTGTCAAGCTGCTGCTCCAAACTCTGAAGCTCTTTCAAACTCAAGGGATCCAGCTCATTTCCCAAGAAATTCCTATATTCAAGCTCATATAAACTATATATCATTCTTCCCATAAGATTTTTTATTTTGTAGCATCTAATCACGCAACTAGCCTTGCCAAGAGTCTAAATCTATTAGCAAATACATTGGGGTACAAATATTTTTTATTATTAAGTAACATTTATTAAAAGTTATACAATTTTGTACGTCTAGATTTTATTTAACAAGTTCTACTTATAATTTTACCTATGAGAGTAGACTCGAAGACATTGTGTTACAAAATGAATTGCTATAATTCTTGGCTCCATATTATCACTATGTTAGCACTCTATTTGTTTGGCTTTGAAATCTGAAATGATCTTTGGAAAATGTAAATTACTCTCAAACGTTGTTCTTCATAGAATGAAAGAAAGCAAAGGGTGGCCATATTCATAATTATTGTGTGGCATCGAATCAAGTGTCATGAGATGATGCAATTTCAAAACATCTTCCATAGCAGTAGTTGTACATCTGATATACCATGAAATCTAAATAACGTACCTTACGTTCCTCTCCAAGACTTCAACTTTAGCATTGAGCTTGATACATTCAAAAGACCAGTTGCCCTACGATAAAATGATCTTCAGTTACTACTGATGTGATTTCATCGAAAAAAAGTATATTTATATTCGTTTTCATGCATGTGTATAAAAAGGACACAGCTATTAAGAAATGGACATAATAATGTATATAAACACATATTCATATTCAGGATAAAGGGCACTAATTTGGTTTTGCAGTAGATACTCTTATCATTATTTTTTTACTTTTAGAAGACCTCTCGATATCAATTCATGGGACAATATATATATATATATATATATATATATATATATATATATATATATATATATATATATATCCTTGTGTTTTTTAATCATAATCATCTAAAGTCAATTATCATTAACTATTATGTTCCTTTTTAGTACTGAAATCAAGTGCAGGGCCAACTTTTTTTTCTTTCTTTTAGGTCAACTTTATTATAGAAAGAGAATTTTAGTGTTTCTGTTCTCCCTGTTAAAGTATTAGTTCTAATCAATGTTTGTGTTTTTAACTTCTTAAAAACATTTATACCAATTACATGTAAAGGTTAATTCAAAGTTAAGTGGCCTTAACCAATTTTGTGATTAAAAGAAATGATACAGCATTGCTTATATTTCTTTTTTAAATCGGCAATAAAGATTAAACATTGAATAGGAAAAATAAGGTTTCCAACCTGTTACATCAATCAAAAGATACTCAGTATTGTTATACCCAAAATATAAACAAAACATTGTTTTACAAATATTGTTCTTTCAATAAACTAATGAAAAAAATATTTTAAATAGTAATATGAGATATATGCAATGAAGTTAACCACTCATTTAATTAAAGTCAGCATCAGTGTTGCATATCTTTTATATATAAGAAGTATTTATAGCATAAAGGTGGAGATATTTTTCATTTTATAATTTAGTTTTGTAAAGATAAATTAAATTTAAATTTAATATTTGATATAAAATCAAAATCTATTATAATAAAATTGGTTAAATTTATTGTTACTTACTACTGTCTTACTACTCATAAATATCTTAATAAGTTTTATTAAATTGACTGTGTCACTCACTTACCAAAAAACCTTCATAAAATTTCATATCAAATATAAATAAAATTAATTAGATCAGCTTCAAACTGTTTTTCAGAGTTACTATACTTAAATCAGTTCTTAATAATTAGAGTGTGTAAAGTGTTAAATTATGTATTTTATTATAAGAACTCGTTTAACAATTAATTCTCTTGCAACAATTAGAAACCAGTCTTAATCAGTTTTTCTCCAAAGTTATAATATATTTGGTACAGATAGAAATGATATATGAAAGATGATGAAGTACCTGCGACTCATTAATGGTTCCAGTAAGTGCTGTATGAGTATATCTCTCGTAACGTTCCAACACGTCTTCCATGCTGTTACATAAGTCAAAATTAAAGAAAAAAAATTATAAAACAAATATAAAGTCTTCAAAACTTGTGATTTTTTTTTTCTTTGAAGTACTCTAAATATCAATAAAACTACGCACGTTCAACAAAAGTTACATCAAACAGGAATGCAATTAAAAAAAAATAGTTAATAAGTTAACCAATCTACGTTGAACTGAACATAGCAGACCAAAGAGATAACTTTATCTATTAAAAAGTTGAGATAAAAAAATTCCTCTTCAATAGGCATGAAAAGTGGAGGAGATAATGAGGTGTTAGTTTCCTTAGTAAATAGAAAATTTCTATCATGAATAGTTATATTAGTAATTAGTTTATTAAAAGGTTTAATTTTTGGGGTTAAATTTAATCTTTTAAATTTAGTATAGTTTTTTCATATTTTATTTTTTTATTTCTCCTATCTTCTATTCACTTAAACAAATTAATAAAGACAAATGTCACCACTTTGTTAATCATAAAGGTCTGAAGTTTCCTTGTTGAAAGTTTGGAACTTTTAGCATAACCATTATACCTAAGTTTAGCTAATTGGACCTCCACTGGGCAACACTACAAGCTTGTTTGGACATAAACAATTTTTGTTAAGAGATTTTTTTTTATCAGATGATATATTATGTTGAAATTTTATTAATTTTTTAAAACAAAAATGAAAGTAGATATAAAAGGATAAAAAGAGTCATAAGACAAAAAATACTTCTTTACTGTAATAATTTACAATTTTATTATAATAGTACACATAATAAATACTCTTTTGAATTTGAGTTCTTTTATTGTTACTCACAACCTAATTAGGTAAGAAAAAATGTTGTTCAACAATCATTGGTGCATTTACAAACAGCGGTAGAATAACAATCCTTAGGATTATTAAAAATATGTATTGCTAAATGTACTTATTAAATGCACAACAATTAGGAAGACTGACATAAAGAAACCTGTAAGAACATTTTAGTAAAAAAAAATCATTCAATAGTGTATTATTTTTCTTAGTACGTATATCAAAGAAAATCTTAAAGAATAGATAAAATAACATAAAGAGGGTAGAATTTTGCACATTTTCAAACACAGAAGGGTGACATCGACCTAAGCACTTGAGGATTCTCATAGTATTTGGTAAACTTTAGTTTGAGTTTGCACCTACACAACTCCTAATTGTCAGACTGCACGGAAAACCATGCATGGCATACACTATTGCATGTTCAACGAACTAGTCCTGTAGATCAGTCTATACAATGTAGCTACCACCTCTAAAGATTCTAAAGATTAGGTTTATTGGAAATTTTCTCTCTTTCTTTCCTTTTGAATTAAATTGAGGTATTTCTACACCTCTACACAAAACAAACTAATCCCTAATTGAGATAGTTATATCTAATTCTATTAAAACTAATTCATGATAAAACTTGAATCAGTGGATTAAAAAAAATGCCAAATTGCAAAATCCGAGACTGTTGAATCCTGAGAATCAAAACATGAAGCAAAGAGACTATGATGTGGCTTAGAGGGCTAGTTGTTTAAGGGGAATACAATGTTGTAATATTTGAACTAAGAAAATAAGTAATAATTAGAGCCTAAGTTGGAGAGTTCTACCTTGTAGAGTAGTTGGGTTTTGCAATAGGAAAAGCCGAAACTATGGTTTATGTCATACAAGGTCATCCTTACCAAGAACCAGGATATAAGTACCCTAATAGACTTGAAGCATTCATTATGAAATAGTAATTAATAAGCATGATTTGGCATTCGAAAGTTGTTTCATATGTGAGACATGTATGGTTGAGATAGATATATTTGTCACTATTGATTGCATTTGTTCTTACCGTTATTCTTCTATTGCTAACGTGACCTTGTCATGGACTTGTGGACCAACTTGTCATGTCTACTTCTACTCTCTTAGATTCATCTCTATTTCAAGTCCCCTATAACCCTATTCCCATTCATGATTACTTTTGTTTCATCAAATATATCCCACCAATTTTTTCTTTTGTTTTCTCTTTGCGTTTTGTTGCCTATACTCAAGACTAGGTAAAACATCTTTTTTCATCAAGAATGATCTCTGATTATGATTGACGAGATTGTTGATGCACAGTATTATAGAACTTGGGGATCTGTTTCTTTGGCTTCAGGCTATGTAGAAAAGCCTATATCATCATCAAGATCAGACCAACCAATAATATAGAATGGTATAAAGACCCGTCTTGTGGCATAAAGTGTGTCAATGGATCATCAAGGAACTACTTGGCACAAAAACATGAATCCATCTCAACATTCGAGGTGGAGTTGGTGGAGAGTCACATACACATACATGACTTGAAGAAGGTCTTAGAGAAGCCTTGGAGTTTCACACATCCATTTACATGTATAGCTATAAGGATATATAGATTGAAAGGATGAGGAGGCAAAGGTGAATGAAAGTACTTTGTTTTTCAAACTATAATACTCAATGGCTAGTGATTACGTTATTGACCACAAGTTCAAACATCATCTAGTGTATCAACCGACATCGTGGCATTTTTGCACTTAGAAGTCGGAATTGGACAGTCAAATATGATTTACCTTTTTAGAAGGAAGAGTTACAAGAAGTTCACAAGATCAAGATATATTTTACATTCATTGCTAAGGGTACTCCTCATTTTTGTATGTAACTTAAATTTCTGTGTTTGGTTTGACGGTGTAAAATGATCATTTTGTAGCCTTATCCATTCATTCATAACCACTTAACAAAGTTGTCATATCTACACATGACATTGTTGATATTCTATGTATGCAGAAGGTCAATTCATAAGCAAGGTTTTGAGCACTCTCAAATACTCATCTACTAGGGTTGTTCATATCCAATATAACTACCGTTGAACTTTCTTAAGGAAACAAACACGATTGATTCTAATCCTTGCAACGACATGGATTCCAGTGCCAAGTTACTCCCAAGTAAGGGGACGGCATGGAGAGTTTCAAGATAGAATCTTAAGAACAAGGTGAGATGATCACCAAATCCCTCATAGTCTCAAGTTGTTGTACCAAACTTACCATATACGATTTCTAAACTTAGCATATATGATTTGCATGCTCAACCTCAGGGAAATGTTTAATGTAACACATAGATGTCTGCATAATTTCTTAAATTTATTATATATAATTAAGATTTTGTCAGCATTTATTGCTTAACAGTACTTTACCTCTTGAAGAAGCGTATTGGACACGCAATTAATAATAAACATTTTTTTAATTTTAAGTATATCATAAATAAAATTATCGTGTAATAACTATTCATAAATTATTGAAGTCGATGAGGGGGCAAGATATTTTAAAAATAGTTTTATCTTCTCAACATTATATTTTATTCTAATCTGACAGCCAAATATGATTTATCTTTTAGAACTCTTAGATTAAAAGAAAATAATAAAAATAAAAATAATAAGTAACTTTATTCTTAAAAATAATTTAATCATTCCTCACTAAGGTCAAAATTACAAAATTTAAGTTTAACATATTTACATCTACATGTAAAGTTGAGTTTGTTTGCAATTTAGCAAACAAACTTAAGAAATTTAAAATATTCAACGAATCACGAATAAACAAATCATATATACACCTGTACCTCCACAGAAGCAATATAAATAGATATATTTTCATCTTTTTACTGTGCAAATAGTGCATAGTAGGTATTAATAATGACAAAATAATCAAGTGTGTACGGGAAAAATATTTTAGTGTATATTTATAGAAAGTGGAAATGATTAGACATGGAACAGATAACGCAATAAACCTTTATTAGAATATCCTACCCCTCAAGAATTAAAATAAACACATTTAAGACAATTTGTGCAAATGGTATTACTTTGGAATAATCTAATATCTGCATCTAATATTATAGAACCGCAAAAGCTTGCATAACCATTTCATCAGTGTTTTGTTTTCGGACTAGAGAGGTAGGGTAAAGCAATCTGTTGTTTTCTGTTTGTTGTAGTATTTAAAGGATGAAATGATAAATAGGATACTTTTATATATTTCGTGTACTTATAGAAAAAAAATCGCAAACTTCAAATTCCCTACAATGTAATTATTGAACTTTCTGGTAGGGTTCATTGCATCTCTCTTATCACTATCTTTCAAACATATAGAAACAATATATGCACCAATAGATCCTGGAGTATTCTTCTGTATTTCCATAACTTCTTTGTCATATTGTTTATATATACAAACTTATATTTTCCGCCACCATCATGATGACCCTAAACCCTAGTTCACCATATTTATAGTATACAACAACACACAGATTTTTACAATTTTAAGTTCTTACCAAATCTTCCACAGTTGTTTTGAATGCATGTTCTTTATTAGCCAGTTGTAAACGCTGGATAAAAGTATTCATGAATGCATTAATAGTTTATGGGAAATAAAAAAATTATTCAATTCATTTCACAATATGCATATACGATCAGTTGTTATGAAATGTGGCAAATCTTACTTTCGTATTATAAATAAGAGATTCTAATGGTGATTCATCTCAATATGAAAGACAGATTTCTTTCATTAGGTTGAACCTATTTTTACTTACAAACGAGTTATATCAATAAAAGACTGTAATCTAAAAATGGTACTCTCTTTCTTACTTATAACATTTCAGAGAATTGTTTACCTTTTTTTATAAGACTCCTTACTAATTGAATAATACATTATTTTTCCTCTAAAATACTCTTAGTCAGTACAAAAAAAATTCCCTCTCTGATTTGAAAATATAAATACTTTAGATATTAAACTCTTTCTCAAAATACTTTAATTTTAAACATATAAAAATAATTTTGAATCAAGAAATAAATTACTTACAAAATTTTTATTTTTTCCATTAATTTAACTAGTTTTTTTAAAAGGATATGACTTAGTTAAAAGAATATAGGGATTGACGAAGTAATAATTATTTCTATTAAATGTTTTGGCAAAACTATATTTGTGTTTTTAAAATAGTAAGTGTAGTGTTGTCAAAACAGTAAAACTTCCGGTTTGGCTAAGATTTTGCCTTTTTTAACGAAACCAGAAATCCAGTCTTCAGAAGCTTTTTCAGTTAGTATGTGACTACTTTTGCAAAATCCTAAAACAAAAGATACCGTTTTGCGTCACCTATTGGATTATAAACAGTCATTGGTTAAAGCGTCATCTGTTGGATCATAAATAGTCATTGCTTTGAGATGTTGTTCGGACAATGGTTTGCACACACTTCAATACATTCAAACTGCGACTCGTGTCTTTGGATACTTTTAGTTAATCATTTTTTGTTTAACACTGCATTTACAAAAATTGTTTCTCTCTGTAGTACTCTTCAACAAACAACTGCTAAGGTTACCACAAAAACTATAAACAAACATGCACTGTGGTGTGGCTTCTCATTACCCAGTGGATCAAAGAAGCCGCGTTACTAGGATCTGGTAGAGCAGAAACTCTCTTCGAAGGTGACACAAATATCAAGGGTGATATATTAATTACTTTTAGGTATAGGTTTCATCGTATAATTTGACATGATATTTATAGTATACATATCTACATACATATACCTATAAATAACAAAGAAACCACACGCTGACGCAGACATAAAACTCTTGTATATGCCTATATATATTCTATAAAAACATTTAAAGAAACTAAGCAATAAAGAAATCTTCCATTTAGAGTTCATGACTTGTGAGATAACTACATATATGTAAAGAGAAAAAAGGGTAGCGAAATATATGTCACAGATCGAAACTAAACTTAAAAAGCAACTTGACGTTGAAAGTGTATATAATATTATTGAATACCACTATTATATTAGCACTGTGCTATAGAGAAGGGTAAGGTCAAACAAAAAGATAAAGATAACAATAACCAAAATCAGATAGAACAAGCAGACAGAGAAAACACACATGAAACATCCACGTTTAAATAATTGAGAGCGCAAAATTAGATGTTTGCAAAACGAAGCTTGTGATGTGTAGAACAGAAACAAAAAGGTGGATCGAAAACAAGAAAAAGAGTAAAGAATGGGATATAAAATCGGAAAAGAAAAAAAGAAAGTGAAGGGTTGAATGAATGAGTATAGGAACCTGCGTTCAGAGGAATACTCAAAAAGTTTGCCTTTGGTAGAGAACATAATCAAGGCGACTTGAGCATCACAAAGCACAGAGATTTCATGAGCTTTCTTGAGAAGTCCCGTTCTCCTCTTGGAAAACGTCACTTGCTGGCTGGTTTTGTTCTCGATCCGCTTCAGCTGAACCCTACCCCTTCCCATCACTATGGTAATTCAAAACCACAGTAAGAATTATTAGCTGAAAAGGAGAAACAGAAGAGAAGGGTGAAGTAAGTAAGTAAGTAAGAGAGAAAGGAATGATATATATAATAAAGAGGGTCGGTTGGTTGAGTTTGTTTGGACAAAGAAAGAAACCCTAGAGAGTGAGAGTGGTATTTCACCTGAAGAAACGGAGGCTGAGAAAGAGAAAGAGAAAGAGAAAAAGAAGACGAAAGGAAAAAGAAACGGAGGGTGTCTAATTATAGAATAGCATGGGCATTGGGAAATTATAAATTGTGTTTGGGAAAAAAAGAGAGGGAATAGAATAAAATTGGGAAAGGAATGGAAGGGAGGTACGATGCGTTGTCGAGTTGTGATTGGAGGAAGGGTTAGGGTACGATGCGTTGTCGAGATGGAATTGAAGAGGAGTGAAGTGTCGTGTTGACAGGGCGTAACGTTGGAGACAGGCCGTACGAGGATGTGGGTCCCACGGATAAGAGGGTAACCGGAATTGGGTTTGTTTTGTTGTGTTTATGGCACTCAGCCTTTGCTTCTCATTGGTTGACGGCGCCCCCTCCTCCACACTTCTCCTTGTGTTTTTTTTTTCTCTACTACACAATATTCAAAGGAAAAACAAAACAGACCCTACTCTACCCTATCCACTAATCAACTCACACCGTTTTCTTAGGGATTCAATTTGTATCCAAGTATGATATATTTTTCTTTAAAATAATTACTTCATGTGTGGAGAGAAATTACTGGGGAGGGTTTTCCAAAATTTGATGTAGTTTATTTTAAGTTTTCGGATATTATATTGGGAAAATTGATGATAATTTAATTTTTATTTTCCTTTAAACTTAATCTATTCAATGGTTGGGGTCAGAGTTTGAAAGTGAGAGATATTTTCTTTCAATGATTATTATTTACTATTTATATGAGCTTTCACCATATAACAAAAAATTATAAGCCTTCAAAGAGTTTAAATATTGATTATTCTAATGCTTAGTGAGATTAAGAAGATAGTTAGTAGTTTGAGGACAATTAATGGTATAAATTTAATAACTTTTATAAAAATAAAACATTGTAAGTAGATTGCTCATCATACTTTTTATATCAAAATGGATGAAGTTGTTCAAATAATAAACATAACTCTGTTGAAGATGACAACAGTAATTTGTCACATTCTGTTTTGGATGAAGTTAAAACATAAACTATTTTATATAAAATCATTTTTATTTATAATTGTTATAGCAAGGAGTATGGAGACTTTAAAGTCAAAGCATTAAATGTCGGCTGACTTTCTTTTTCATTGTTTTTTTTCAACATTTATTCATTATGTTTAATTTTATTATTTATATGTTTAGTTAATTAACATGGTTTAGATGCCTCAAGGATATTAATGTGACTCTACTTTTAAATGGACTTAAGTATCTTATACCACTATTTTTTAACTCCACAACTTATTAGGAACGTTCTTGAGATTGTGCTGAGCCTACATCATAACACTACATAACTCCCAACATCAAACTTTTTATTGTCATATATGTGGAAAACTTTTTCCTCATAATTACCAGTGAGAAACTTTAAATGTTTAGTTTATGTGAGAAACTTTATCACAATATACATAATGTTTGAATAAATTGTGAACTTTCATCCTTATATTGAAGTATTCATTTAACAAGATTCATAATTCATCTGTCTCGAGTTTTCATAATTCATTTGGTGAGATTTCATAATAATATTCAAATATTCATTTGGCGGACTTTCATATTTGGAGAATTTTTATAATTTATCTTATGAGTTTCATAGTTCATTTATGACTTTTTATAGTAATCTTTAAATATTCATTTTACGAATTTTCATTTAAAATCTTCAAATATTCATTTTTCGAGCTTTTGATAATTCATTTGACATAATAATCTTCAAATATTTATTTGGCAAACTTTCATAATATTATGATGAGCTTTCATTGTAATCTTTAAATAGTTTTATACTTCAAGTGTAAGTGTAATCTTTAGAAACTTCAAATGTCTGACCCATGTGATGAGTCATTGTTGCAATTTATAAACATAAATACATATTACATTGAAATGACAAGTTTTTATTACGTTTTTTTTTTCTTTCATTTTTTTCTACACTTCTCTTCCATCATTGTCATCATTTATTGTAAAGTTTGGAGTATTGTTCTTCTTATTGGTGGCATTTTTTTAAAACAGCTAATGATTAATTTATCTGTCCTATGATATATGTCAAAATAGTCTAGTCAAGAAATATGAAAAATTTAAATCATTTAGTAACGTAAGTTAGAACATTGAATGTTAATTCTTCTTCTTGTCAATGTCTCTTTTAATATAATATTTGTTAATTTCTTCTTGTTTATTATGATTTGTTTGTGTAAGGTCTTGTTTAGTTATTGTTACTTTATTAAATATAAAAATATTAGCTAATAAAAGTAAGATAAAAAGATATATTTAAATTAATATAATTATATTTTTATATGTAATTCTATTATGTAATGTATTTATTATTTAATATAAAGAAGGAAATTATATTTGTTATTTTAACATTTTCATTTAATATTTTTTAAAACATTACAAATAATTATATGTAATTTTTTTATTTTCTGGTAATTATAATGTTGGACGGAAAGCCAGGTAGTTATTTGTACCTTTTCACGAGTTAAAGTAACATCTTTTTCATAGTTATATTTAAATTTTTTAATCATGATTCCTCCTATCACGGGTGTTTCTTTTCATATCATTTAATTACACAATTTTACTCTTTTTGGTAGTAGTAAATGATTAGCTTTTATATGTATAGAAGTTAGTTACGATACAATTTGATATTATAAATTTTCAAGGTAAAGTTATGTAGAAATTTACTTTTTTAATGTCTATATGATTTATTAGTTTTTTTTTTTTTGCATATTTTTTTATTCATACACATGTCTTCCTTCTTTATTTATGTTTTCTATAGTGACTTCCAAACTATACCACTGATTGAATGGGGTGTGTTGTTACATCGTAATTCATTTTGTGTTCTTTGAACTATTAATTAAACAAATTTTTTTTTATCATCATCCAATTTTATACTAATAGCTTTCAGTGTTGACTTTGGACATTTGAGTAGGATCAGATTAATTAAGTGAAGTAATCCATGCCATTTTAAAATTTTAATCATAAAAGAAGTTTTCTTCTATCCACTACAATCTAGTGAGCAATAAAAGAAGTAAAATAAAAAATAAAAAAACCTATCCTCAAAGACTGCAATGGAAGAAGCAACTCTGATGCCATGATTGTGAATTTGTCATCATGCATACGTCTTTTCATTCATCACCATTGCACACAATCTATCTGCCTTTTGTGTAATATAAACCATTCCTAGTCAACTTATATGAATTATTTTCTTTCATCTTAAATCTATAAAAAATAAACCAATTTATGTCAATTTAAAAATTTAGTTATATTAATTTTATTTTTAAAACATCAATTATAAAAGTTATCTTAAAGAGAAATACACAACATTCTTTAGATACAACTAATATTTTCTTTATGATAATGTCTTGAACATTTTTAAATATGTTCCACTTAATCTTATTAAAATAAAAAATGAGCTTACTTCTACAGATACATTTTTTAAGGTGTTAAAATTGACCCTTGATGTATTATTTGAACTTTATTATTATAATAATAATGTATTTAAAAGTTATTTTGAGTGTAGATCTTTATATTATTATATTATTAATGGTATAGAAAATAACAGGTGTTAGAATATATTTATTATATATATATATATATATATTAGTTTAATTCAGTTCATATTTTAATATGGATAGTGCTTTTTAGGTTTGACCATATCTTATGTGATACATAATTTTAACTTATTTAAAAAATAAATAAAAAATTAAAACTAAAATATATAACTTTAGAATTTAAGTTATGTTAATAAGACTAATTTCATTTTTTTATTACAATGATTTGATGTATAAGTTATAATAAATCTATACGTTTTTAAAAAATAATTTTATTTTTATTTCTTAAAAAACATAACTGTCATTTTATACAACAAACTAACCATAAACTTATTTGCTGATTTGGTTCAAGTCCATTTAGGTTGCACACCATGGTTTTTCAAAAATTATTGCTTGAATGCATTTTTTTTTCCATTTAATTGTACAGAGTATAAAAAAATATTTAGGGAATTTTTCCCTTGTAGGTAATATTAAACTCGCATTTCTTTTGTTTTTTTACCTGATATCAAAGTCCTCCTTAAATTCATAATGTTATGAAATTGTCACATAAATTACACATGTCTATTTAATGTATTTTCAAAGTAAAATGCTTGTTTAATGCATTTCTATATCTAAAAGCATTTATATATAATGTTTCAAAACAAGGTATAACTTTGGAGTTTTTCTTGAGTAGAACCTTACATTATGATATTACGTTAACGACAGTAACTTCTTAACTGTTCAAGAATATATCTCTCATTATTATATTATGAGTTACAAATGTTTTTTAGGATAAAAAAAAGTAAGAAAGATACTAATGTAATATTCCCTAAAGAAGGATGATAAAACATGCACTAATAATTTAAATTTGAATAGTTAGACTTAGGACCACAAAGTAAAGAAATGTAGAATAAAAAGAAACTCTCAAATCCATGGTCAATAACCTAATGCCAGGCTAATTAAAAATAGAAGCAAGTGGATTATGGTAAGTAAAAAATTGTGGATATATACAAAACAGGCATAAACTTATAAATATGCTATATGCTAGATATGACAACAAAGGATGTGCCCTTGTGGTCCAGCAACTCAAAACAACATTTTCATTATTAAGTTGTACTATTAAAAGACTAAACTATTAGGTGGTCGTTGTTTTTTCTCTCTACATTCTTTAAACAATGTTATAGTTACATATGCTTTGTTACTTTTTCTTTTTCTATTAAGAGAAGAATTAGGGATCCAAGATAGGGTTCGTATAGACTCATTATTATCGGGAACAAGAAATTAAAGGGCCACACACTCCTAAGTTTTAAGGACAAGGCATTCTCACCACAAATTTACTTATCCAAAAAAATTAATTATTCTATAAAAAAATATTTTTCAGTTTCTTAAAACTCTTATTTTTTTTAACTTTTATAAAAGTTAATTTTAGTTTATGAAAAAAACTTATTTCATTTTTTTCTAGAATTTCTCATAAAGAAACTTGTCCAGATAAATTTTAAGATATATTTCATATATTTAATCTGTAAATAAATATTGTAAAAATCTTTTTGATGGATTATATAAAAAAATAAAATTAATGAAAAATAAGTATTTTAATTAATTAAGTTTACAAAATTATAAGTAGGAAACACAACATTTTACTCTTTATTTTCTAATAAACAATAATCTCTCCATAATTTATTTTCACTAGTACAAAGTTAACACTCAATGACGACTAATAATACATTTTTAAAATTACTTATTAAAATAAGTGAGACAATAGTATTTTTGTACATACTTGCTATGTATGTTATTAATTGAATCAGTACAATAAGTACTTAGTATATTGGTTAAATTAATAGTTGACATATAAATCTTGTTTATCATATAAAAGAAACATCCCCTATTTTATGCTCAATTTTCCTTCTTATGACTTCCTTTATCCTTTGTTATCTTCTTCTGTTTTCCTTTTTTGTTTATTTTTTGTTAGCCATGTTAAGTTTTAAGCCTTCACCCTCTTGTGGTTAGCCTCAACTTGTTGGTGCCACACCATGACCACAAAGCCCATGCTTGGCCCGAACAGTACCTGCCTTTTATATCAGGTTTCATGAAAGCAAGTTAGAGCATTCCTAACACTTCTTTCTTTAAGAATGATTTTTTTTTTTAGAACAAGAAATTATAAGATAAGAAAAATTAATATTATTATTCATTGCTGTTAGATTAATCTAAGATGCATACTCTTATCTTATCTTGAAATATCAGACTGTGGAAATCTACAACCAAAAAGGAGGAGTTATGATTACATTAAGAGGGACTATAAGAATATAATAACATTTGAGATTAATCTATAATGAAAAGTGGTGCACTATACACAATTTAAGACAATGGTGCACCCTTGAATTGGTCCTGAATTAGTAACAATCCCCTCTTTGGTCCAATGTAAAACCCAACGTCCTTATTGGGCATGTTCTCTTTTGCTAAAAAAATGTTCACACAGTTCTATGAGCAGAGTGCTTCTTCCTGCACCCCACATTTCGAAAAATTCAAAAATATCCTTCTAAAATTTATATTCTGTATTACATAACTTAATATATATATATATATATATATATATATATATATATATATATATATTGTATTTTGGATTGCACTGAGAAGATGAAGAAAATGAAGAGAGTAAAATGATATTTTTTTTTCTTCTCCCATGGAGGTCCAGGAAGAAAGTATGAGGGTGCAGGAAAAAACAGTTCTATGAGCACGCGATTGGGCCCGTAAAAAAGGCTGATCACGCCCAATGTTCCGAATGCTTCTACGAAAAAGAGTTCCACATATATATATATATATATATAATAAGTTATATAATTCTGCACAAATAAAAATGTGCATAACTACTTTATGATACCAAATCATATATAAATAAAATATTGAAATTTTAAAATAAAAGTAAACAATAAATACCTTTCTTTAAGTTGCTTTGAAAAGAATAAATCACTTTAATATTTATAAATGTAATATGAAAAGTAGTTAATTCGAAATCGTGAAGAAAAATTTTTTTAACGTAACAGGAACAATTTAAGCAATCAAGAAATATTTAAAAGCCCTAAAAAAACTTTTGAACACAGTTAAGCCACAAGTCTCCAATTAGAAAGGATAAAAAAAAAATGAAAATCATGGCACTGTCTGAAATTAAGAAAATTTTATTACACATGGATACGTTAGTAAAAGAAATAAAAGTTCAAAAGATGAAAATAGAAGGTGGAAAAAACTGGCATTTGATTTTTTTTTTACAATGAAAGATTGAAAGAAGGATTCAGAGTAGAAAACTGAGTGAAGTTAACAGTGATGCAGTAGAAGAAAATTGTAACAGGTAGTTCAGATATCTAATAATAAGAAAAGGATCCTTGAAAAGATAGTCAATGTTATAAATTTGTTACATGCCATATGTGTCTATGGCTAAAGGTTCAAAAGTTTGAACAAGTCACAGCTGTTTCTTATACCAAAACAAGAATAACAGAAGCATTTGGCTTTGCCGTTTTGTGGGGTGTTTTGCTTTTATGTCTCCAACTTAATACTGAACCTAATTAGCTCAAAGCATCCACCCTGGAATAAAGCCACTCACTTGTTGAGCTGGAGTTGTTGCAGTTATCTGATCTGAAGCTACAACGTTGTACCTGTAATCAGGACTGAACAAAAGGGACACATTACAATATAGTTCAAAGAACACTGTTCAAATCAATGTTTTATAATCATATATTACCCAATCTGCAAAGTGGGATTGCATTCCAGTGGCTGGAAGAAGCCCTGAGAATGAGAATTCTGTGGACCACCATACTGCATACTTTGATCACCAGCTTCCCATGATTGCCTGTAGTGATTTCTTGAGTTGATTTCTTCCAGCTGCCAACAAGATTCAAGATTTACATCAACAAAATGCTAAACAATTTTTATTTTCTTTTCAACTTTCAAGCATCCAATATGATTAGAAGGACATGTTTAATGTTTGACTTGTCACATTAAGTTTGAGGTGAGCTATGTATATTTATGTTACAAACCAATTTTGTAGGAGGTAGAAGAACATGTGGATAATGGTATTATTATTACCTTCATTGTCAAGGATCTGTTTGCTTCTACCAACATCTGCTCCTGTAACAAAAACAATAGCAATAGCTTGAAATTATTAGCATCCATAGAGGGGCTTTATTCCTTTAATTAGGTCAAACAAGGTACCTTGTTTTGAAGGTCAGCCAACTGATCCAGCATGAATTGCGTCTGCAATTCCATGTTTCAGAAGTGCCAGGTAACAAACAAGAGTCACAACAAGCTTTTCTTATGGAAATTTTACACTAGTGAAAAACTAGAGAGTACACAATAAATCATATATATGTATAGGCACTTATCACAAAAAGAAGAATGTGTCACTTACGACTTCTTCACATCCAAAATGTCCAAAATCTTTAATGGATCAATCCTATTCCATTGGTTTCCACTTTTCCATATTGTAATTTGTAAGAATGTTTCAAACTCCCAAGTGATAAAATATTCATGAGACATCATGTCATAATATGCCTTTATCATATACAGTTAATGATGCACTGGCCATGGTATCAGAAAAAAAAATGTTACAGAAAAATATTAACGAGAAGATGTTAAATCAAATGGAGGAACGTTAAGCTGCTGCAACTAATGATAGAAAACTACGTTAATGAGTTTAGAACCAATTTAAGCAAAATTCTTTGTAAACATTTTAGGTGAGAAAGAATGAGAGAAATTAGCCTAGATGTTTTTCACTTCATTTGTAATCTGGTTTGTAAAAAAATTTTCTAATTTTCTGATTTTTTTAATCTTTTTATGAAAAACTAACATATGCTTAAATTATCGATCATTAATTACCTTGGTGGACCTCACTTGCTTTAGAGAAGAATCCAATTGCCGTTCAAGCTGCTCAAGTTCTTTGGTATTCAGTGGACCCAAGTCTTCCCCTAGAAGATTTCTGCAGTAGCAGAGGTAAAATGCATAGGTCAAAGTAATTAACTCTTGTTATTGTGATATGCAAACCAATCAAGAAAAAATATAAAGAAAAATTATTTGATGAGTAAATGTTCGCTAGAAATTTTATTCACATCTTAGCGCAGAAGAAATTAACGTTAAATAAGAGAAATTTACTATTTTAATCATGAATTAATTCACTATTTATTTTCTAAATAGTATCCTGTTAAATTCACCTTTGGGTCCTTTGAAGTGATTCAAATCTTGCTTTCAGCTTCAAGTATTCACGGTAGCTGCTCTGCTACAAATGAAAGATAACAACAATTACAAGATGTCACAATAACAGAAAAACTATATACATACATATATGTATATATATGTATATATAATTATATTGCACGTTATATAGTTATATATTATAGTTTCCCATAATTACAGCAGTTTCTATACCTCGAGCTCTTTAGCAGGTTTGCTAACTTCCACAGCTCCATAACTGCATTTCTGGTACCTTTCAAGTGTTTTGAGCATGCTGATTTGAAGGTGGACAAGGAAAGGAATATCATTTAAATTGATGATGATGGCATGGATAACCCATACATAAACCACAATTACTCAATGGATGTCGATTAATCCACCTTATATATCTTGTGTTTTGCCTTTTTCATATTTGTCCTTGTTTATCTTAAAAAGTAAAATTACATCAGAAGTACATGGATTTTGTGAACACAAATCTTTCAACATGATCTTATCATTCAAACCAAAAGCTGACTACAAAAATACTGTCCAAGTTTTAGAGCATACAATGGAAAAACAGTTAGCAGCATTTGCATTTATAAGTTAACAAAACTGTTTTACATGATATATAAAGTTAATAGTTGGGCATGTGAATTATTATATATAGACATAGAAAGCAGAATTGATGAATTGAAGCTTAAATTAATGCTAGAAGCAGTAGAACAAAGGCCTAAGATAACCCCAGGTCATAGAGTGGAAACATTGAATTAATGTCTCTAAAAAACAAATAAGAAATGATAAAGATAAGTAAACTATAAGATATAAATGAAAGCAAAATCTTATTTTAACAAGTCGATTATGAAATTAAGTTATACTTAAATTTCACAACTTATTAATATGGTATTAGAATATTCAAAGTCTATCTTAATCGAAATATTTGAGTCTATAAACTTTTAACAATTAAGACGCTTCTATTTAGTACTCAATGCAAAACTCAGAGAATTATTCAACAAATTCAACTCAGATGACACAATATAAAAAGATCCATTTTGTGAATAAATAGTTTTCTGAACTAGTAAATTTAATATTTTTTTTTGCAAGAACTACTATATGTATATATATTTGTCTTAGACCTAAATATTAGTAAACAAAGCATGAAATACTACACCACAAAAGTTTGTTGGTTAAGCTTAAAATTTATATGTCTGCGTTCCACACAAAACTGCATATATGATTTCTCACATGCACAAGGCTCCACTAGGAGCCAGTCTGAACTAAATTTTTTTAGTTGTTGTAGAAAACTTTTGGGGCCTAGCCTCACTGAGTTCAAGTGTTTAATAGAGGTAGACATTTATATAAAACAAAGAAATGTGTGCATGAAGTTGTAGCAATAGTCTTACAAAATTTAGCCCTAACTAATTACTACTTTTCTAGATACATTACATCGATCCACTTCTTGGTTTTTCGTTCACTTCTGAGTTCTGTGCATGTCAATCTCAACTTCTATATGTATAATCCAACTGTATCTTGTTGCATAGATGCTTTTGCACATTGAAATTTTGAAACAAAATTTGTCCATTTGCTTAATATTCACTAATAGACAAGCTATATTATTTCCGTAAGTTAAATGAAATAGTTAAATATATTTTCAGCAAATAGGGCATAATATTCTTTTAATTCCTAGACAATTTGTTTTCATTCTGTTTCCTCGTTTATGAAATGTATTATGTGGGATCTTTATTTTCATAAACAAATAACTAGGAAAAAATTTCAAAGAATTCAATAGTAAATATTTTAGATACATAAACTATATAAAAGCATACATAACTGAAAGAGAATGAGTTGTTCACAAATAAAAATTAAAATTAAAATTAATCACCTATACAAAACACACGTTCTACATGCTAATGGTACAGCCATCTGAAGCTTTTGGTTTTTTGCTAACATTGTAACCAAAGCAATAAATGTTTTCATAACTATCCTAAAGCACCTGATGTTAGGATAACTAGTTATGTCCACATCAATCATACTCGTTTCATAATAATTCATATTTCCCAGGAAAGAAAACTCATTCCAAAAAGCAACAGAAGAAATAAGAAGAATGTCTCTCCGGACTTATTTAATGCTTTTTTGCAACCAAATAACTAAGTAACACATCTTGTTTCATTAAACAAAAAGATAAAAAGAAAATACAATAAAGATAGAATAAATTTTCATTTTTATGTTTATATCTTATTTTTACCTTTTACCATAATGAGGGTCTTTCTAACAAAAATATTTGCGATCAGACTTAGTACATTGTTATCTCTAAATTATTCAAAATTTTGAAATTTAGTCTTTAATTAAAATTTTGGTCTGTTTTTAGATACATTTACAACTAATAATTTGTCAAATAATCTAAAAGTATAACAGAGTAATCACATAACATTGTTTTATATAATTTGTGCTTCTAATCATCATTTCATTAGTCAATTATATCAAACTACTCGAAGAGTGATTAAACGACGGTTTAACTAAAAATTACATGCAACTGTCTCATCATATTCTAATGACTTCACAAGTCACTAAATTGTCAACATTGTTGTCACATTAACAATTAACTTTATTACTCAATAATAAAAAAGTTAAAGGAAAAACAGTTCAGAAAATATAGATCAAACAATTTTTAACTAAGAACTAAACAAAATTATGAAAAGTTTAACACTAAAAAACATTAAATCTTTTACAAGCTCTACATGTATTTCGAGGTATTATATCCTATTTGTTTATTTGTCAGTTCATTTTGCAACTTATATATCAACTTATGTTCAGGTCTAAGAATTCAAGAATTACAAGCACAAGGGATAATATATATAAAGTATATTACATAAGATTGCTCGTGAGACAAAACTAAAACAAATAAATAAAATAAAGGGCGTGGAAAGTTAGAAAATAGAAATATTGGAAATACCAAAATGTCAGGATAATATACAATTTTGCATACATTCATACAATAATCTTTACATCCTCCCTCCTCCCCAAAGTAGGAAATATTTTGGACAAGAACAGAAATACAAAGTAGGAAAAAAGCTGATATTAACAGTTCACTTTTTCCAAATGTAAACAGAGATTAATTTTAACAAAAATGTTATTAATTTAATAGAAATGTTATTAATTTCTTGTGAAAATTAAAGCACCGCATGATTATGGCTTCATAGGACTACCAGTTTAGTAGAAGTAGTTATACAGAACATGTCATGACACTACTAAAAACTACAACCTGTCAGCAACTCACCTAGCCAGACCAACTTCCAACGAAAATTACTTAGTTAAGAACAAAACTCAACCAAAAATTATGTCAATCTTCATCTCATTTCTGAGCAAAAGCCTCATTTCAAGCAAAAAAAGGTTAAAACTGAAATTGACAAAAAAAAAAAAACTAGTAAACAATCTCTAATAACCGTACAAGTACCCGAAATATTAGATATTCACCAGATCACATGCCATATTACTAGATCTGTTAAATCTACCATCCCTTACAAGAAAACTCAAATTAAAACTGAACTCTGATTACTCTATCTTATAGTAAAAGCCACAAAATCACATGATAATAAAATTTATGCAATGTTCATAGAAAACCAAAAGAAAGTAATTGTTGATGTAGAGAGAAAAAATCCAAAGAAAGGCACTGAGGAAAATACGCAAACATGTATAAAAATAGAGAAGCAAGTAGATCTCAGAAGTGAAGAAAGAAAAAAGTGATTTGAGTATTTGAGAAATAGAAAAATAAAGATGAACACATACTGCTGCATACCTAGTGCTGCTACAGAACTCATAAAGCTTGCCACGGTTGGAGAAGATGATGAGGGCAACCTCAGCATCACAGAGAACAGATAGCTCATAGGCTTTCTTGAGAAGCCCATTTCTCCTCTTTGCAAAGGTGACTTGCCTGTTTATCTTGTTCTCTATCCTCTTCAACTCCACTCTTCCCCTCCCCATATCCTTATTATTCTCCAACCCTCACTCCTTCTACTTGTAAATTTTTTCCCTTTTTTCACTCAATTTTTCTATTTTAGTACAACACCTATCCCTTTCTCCACCTTTCTTGTTTTTTCTTCTCTTTCCTCTTCCTCCTCTCGTGCCCCTGGTGATCCCTCTTTCTTGGCTCAGTTGCAAGTGCAACCAAATTTGTGAAAAGCAAGAGAAAGTTGAAGACTTTCAACTTCAAACTTGGAACCCTAGAAAGAGAGAGAAGGGAAAGTTTGGTGTGAGTTTTGTGCTGTCTTGTGTTGTATTTGTATATCTATCTGTACTCTTCAACTTGCCTTTTTATCCTCAGGATTTTCCATCTCCACCAGAAAAATTGAGTGCAGCTTAGGGTTCCAGTTCTTTCTACTTTCATGTAACTTTCTCTTTCCCATGATTTTCCATGTTAACGTATTTTTGGAAAACAAACACATCCCCCACACGCACCACTCGCGCGTGTCACACACTCAACACTAGTTCCCAACACTGGCGCGTGGTGACAGCTGTCTTATGTGTTGCTGTTACTTACAAATACGATAATATGAGATATTCATTCAACAAACTTTCTAATATTTTCACACATTCATCTTTATTTATTACATTACTTTAGTTTTTCCAACCTACCTCTCCTCGTCACCGATAATTTATTGTTTGGAATGAAAATCTGTGTCATTTTCCACTGTCTTAGCAAGAGTATCAGAACGTCGTCACATACCTTAAAATGGATTCCACACGTGTCACCTTTTTACTGGCTTATATTCACTGAACTATCATGCATACCTTGAAGCTTTACGCTTCACTTTACTCGTTAAGAAAAGTATAACTGGTACTGATAATTAATCAGAGGTTCATGATGTGAAAAAAAATCAATGAGAAACATATATACTGTATTTACACATTGTTGGTTGAAATTTGAAAGTGACTACTGAGATATTTTTCTGTACGTTATTAATGTTATTAATTAGGGTGACAATTGGTACATCCTCCAAGGTTACTACAGTGCCCTCTGTGTTTTATGAAAAAACTTACTAATTACAACAACAAAATTATAAACATCTTTAATGCGGTTATTTACGTAACTTGACTATATAGCAAAAGCCCATCTTTTTAATTTATTATATACATACGTAAATTAATTATGTACGTATAGTTTATTAATATAATTTAAATTCATAATTATCTTACCTTGATAGAAAATTTTCGTGGATATCCTTTCAATTTATTTATAATTGTCAGTATCCTAAGTATTAATTAGTGGCTTTCTTTGAAAACGAAACCCACATTGTTATCTTCTTAGTACCATGAAAAATAAGATGTGATCTTGAAGTTTACGATTTCTAGCACCTACCTACCTACCTCTTCCCTATTCCAGGATGTGGAACTAGTTTCTTGATTACAAGAGATTATTTAGAAATTTTTGTTTGTAGAAAATAGCTTCTAATATGGAAATATAATTTAGAAATTTTGGTTATTGATGTTTTTTTAATTAAATAAGTGTTTAACATATTTTTCATTCATTGTATTTATCTTTGTAATAAATTGGAATCTTCGTAATTTTGACTCTGAAAAATACTCTCTCGTTTAGCTGTGTATCAAACTGAAATTTTGTTTGGAGAATCAAATTAATATTTTAATCGATTATTTGTTAGAGATTTTTTTTTTGTTTCGTTAGTTTCTTAGAACCAAATACCTTTTAACCACGAATACACGTAATATAATGTTTGTACCATTAAAATAGTTTTATAGTAAAATATTTTTAAAATCAAAATTTCTGAATACCTATATTTTTACATTCTTTCATTGTAAAATATTTTTAGTAAAAAATAAAAAACTTAATACATCTTAAATTTACACACACACACACTTGTAAGTAATTACACAACATACACAATACTTTCTAATTAAAAGAAAAAATTTGATATTATGGTGATGTTAAAGTTGCAAAATTTTCTTTCTTGGTATTGGATATGGATATAGTTGTGCAATACTAGTATAGCACGGCAAAGATGCAAAATTTTTGAACAAATCTGAGAAAACCATACTCTTACTAATATATGAGTTGTATTTCCTTATCTTTTATTGGACATACCTTTCCAATACGTACATGCATGCTTAATATGTAATAATTTCTCATATCATACACGGAAATTGACTAGGTACAAAACCACTTTTATGATCAACACAAAAAAACTTCCAAGGTAGGAGAATCATGTATATCTCTTCAAGATACATTTTTATGGGTCAAAATTATTTTTGGCTAATCATCAATTTTAAGCTAGACAAAAAGCGTTCCCCATTATTTTTCCTAATACTCAAAACAATTAGATCCTATAGTAAATAAATAAATAAAAAGTTAAACCAGTCCTTGAAGTGAAATCTATCATCTCCATTCTCAAAATTTAGAAAAAAAGTGACTTATATTGTAATATAACAAATAATATATTCTCACTTTATCATGTAGCAACTAGTATTTCAAGCTTCTATTTTTCATCTATCTAATGGACATCTAGGCTTTGGGGTGCAGAATCAACCACAAGTCATGCTTAGAAACTCAAATATAATAACTGAATATATATATATATATATATATATATATATATATATATATATATATATGAAAAATTAGATTGGGAGTAGTTATATTTAACAATCTATTACATTTTCTAAAGCAGAATTGTTGTTTGGTTTTAAAAATCTATTCTAAAAGGGATTATTATTACCAAGAGTAATTTGGATAGAATAAAATCCTAGTTTTTCCATATATAAGGAGTTCATGACACAAACCACATCTTCTAGTATATTTGTTCTTAATTACTTTGGTTGCTGCAGAGCTAGGTAATTGTCATTTCTTGCAGATGGTACTGTCTTTAAACTAAAAAGCCTTTAAATAAACTCAAATGATATAGATAGTTTCAAAACATAGGTCAATCAACATGTTAATTTTATTTTATTTTTCAAACTACAAGTATATTTTTAATAAAAGCAATTTTTGTTCAAAATGGATATAATCATTGTGTAAGAATTGATAGTTTCATAGGGTCTTGCATTCCAAACAAGGAAGATAAACATGTTACATCTTTTTTTCCGTGGCCGAAGAAAGAGCTCCACTTTATTGCTTTCTTTCTTCTTTGATAATGATTTGAGACGCAGGCACCATTTTCGCATTTTGACACCAACAAAAAAGAACAAACACACTCGTGCCTGGTGCTTTACACGTGCTCTTAAACAAAATTAAAATATTATCCAAAATTTTAAAACTAGTGGCGTTAAGTTCTTTTCAATATTATTTAATCTCGTAATTGAGTTTAATAATAAAGTGATAAATAATAATAACTGGGAAATGCGTTGATTGGATGTGTAACTGTATGAAGGGAGATGAATTTGCAGCAACGGTAAAAAAGCGTGGGGAAGGGAAGAAGAACAGTAGCAGGTGACAGAAAGTTGATTGATGGAAAAGCCTGTTACGTTAAAACGACGTCGTACGTGCTACGTGTCGAGAGGGGAGAAGAGGAGCACGGAGTCATGGGATTTTGTGTGGGTGAGCGTGAAGAAGACGCGTGCCGTGAAAAGAAACCCAATTCTGCACATCACTCACTCATTCCATCCAATCATCATCTTCAATCTCACTAAGAATCACTTCAATAAATAAATAAATAATAAACCTTTCTATATTTTACCTTCTTTTTTAATTCCAAAATGCCATTTCCATACCCTAAAATAGTATGTATTAAAGCGAAAAGAAAAACATTTAAAAAAAGAATAAAGTGAAAAAGGAAAAAAGTGATACTTTTGCTGTCAAAAAAAAAATATCAGATAAAAAATGAGATGAAGTAGTATATAAACATAAACATAATTGTCAACATTCATGTCAAAGAGTAAAATCAAATAATTAAATTGTTTTAATTTCTCTACTTAATATAATAGAAAAAATAGTTGTGAAAAATTGTATATAATTTTTTGTTTTTTTATGGAAAACTTGTGATGCAGTAAAATGTATTGAGGTTCTTCATGTGTGGCAAGGGCATGACATTTTGGATTTGTGGTAGAGCTTTCTACAAATGCACCTAAAAATATGGCCTAATTTGTTCAACTAAATCTCTGTCATGGATGTAACAGGTTCTTTTGTGAAAGATAGAGTATTAAAAATGTATCAGTTTGAAGCACAATAAATGTTTCATGTATAATCCACAACTATTCTTTTAGTACACATTCTCATCTTATGTCCAAGTTAGCATTCAATTAAAACGAGGAATGAATAAATGATTGCTTGCAAAACTGGAATTGGTAAATGCTTCAAACCAAAAGGCTCTTGAAGGAGCCAGTGAAAGACTGAACCAAGAATGTGTCATGGTTTGGTTCAGCTGTTCTCAGAGTTTAGGAGTAGATAATGGTTACAGTCCAGTAGTCATTAAGGTGTAATACATTTTTTCTGGTTTAGCACTATTCTTATAAAAAACTCACTTATAATAATATTCATATCAAAAACCTCATCCTAAATACTTATACTTTTTCTTAATTTTTCAGAAGCATCTCAGTAACATGTTCCATTCACATGGTTGGTTTGATTATGTTTTGGAATATAAAGTATGCTTGGAGCATTTGTGTTGGCTTGAAGTCTATAACCATTTCAAAATGATGCTTGGTTCATGCTGTAAAGTATTTGGTCTGAATTTGATTAAACAGGCTAGAGTAGAAAGCATGAAGCTATGACTGATTTGCGTAAAGAATATATTATAGGTTATGGTCCCATTCTAGACCACCCTTCATTCCAAAAGCTTTCCACGGCTTTGGCACTTTGCCAGCATTGTAGTATAAAATGCAGAAAGACAAAAATATTATCCCTCTTTCTCCTTAAGAAGGAAGGACGCATATATACTAGCAAAAAAACATAGCTCAAAGAGTGGGCATGGAATATTGAACAAATTCTATCCTTTGGAAATGGGGGATTAATGCTTCTGTTTTTTTAAGGGAGGATGAATGCTTCCTTCATTTTAGGATGTGACTTACGTAAGGCTTACTACATCATAAAAAAAAAGTTTGTGTTTCATTATATGATGAAATTTATGCATCTTTTGTCCCCTTCGTTATATCGAAATTAATTTTAGGGAGTTTGTATCCAACTTTTTATATTGTTTCAATTAGAAGTAGGTTGAGGTTAATGAGTAAGTAGGAGACATTTATATGTTGAGGTGGAGATTCTGTGACTAAATGAACGTATAAATATTATAATAGAAAATAAAAATTATTTTTAAGAGCAATAACTATGATATAGGAAAAATCATAAGTTACAAAACATTCTAAAATTTAAACAGACAAAAGAAATAGATAAAAAATAAGAGATAAAATAAAAAGTTGCGTAAAAACTATCATTTTTTTTTCTCAAGTTCACTATTTTAAAAAAATTAGTCATCTCATTATAGTTGTATTTTGTCATTATCACTCTTACTGATGTCTCAACTTTTTATTGATAGTTGTATTTTGTTATTATCACTCTTACTGATGTCTCAACTTTTTATTGACAATGTTAGATATTCTTTATCTTCAACACATATTGATTATTTTCCTTAATTACTTGGTCCTCTAGTCATTTTTTTTTACTCTTGAGTCTCTTATAAATATCTTTAAAACCACTCCGACACCGAAAGCAAAACAAATAAATATAAGAATAATAGTTATATATATATATGGAATACCTTTTTTATTTATAGGAAGATATTAGTCTCTTTTCTTTCTAAATCTACAATTATCAACTTTATTAATGAAGTAGTTATTACTAATTACTTAGATTATAACTTACTTTAAATTGTCATTTGTTATTACTAAGTTGTGTCAAGTTTGAGTTTGGATTAACTTGTGATACCGATTTCAAGTAACATGTCCCTAAATCATTCCTAAACTATATCGTGGCAAAGAGGTTCGGTTGAGTACAGTACAGATAAACGGTTTTGCATCAATAAGTTGCCTTGACTTGTAAAATGAGAAAAGCAAACGAATTTCAATTTTCTTTATTAAATCATGACGTAAAATTTTGTAATAATTGAAAGTTGTACAAAATGACTTCTTAGTATTTTTCTTTGATGCAATATCATTTCATGGGCCTTGTTTGAGAAAATTGCAGGTATTTGATACACAGTTGGGCGATGCAATGTGGCTCTTTTTCTGATTGGACTTCAAACTGTACCTTCATCCACCTCCATATTTTTGTCCAGCAATCTTATAAATTTTTAAATTTCTATTTTATTCTTTTTGAATTGTGTTATTTATAAAGTTGAAAGTGTATTTTTTGAGCTGTGAAATTCAAAATAAAATAAATTTTACATTGTATAATCTAAAAATTATTTTCACTTCTAAATTACACAATTTAAAAACTATTTTTTTTTAAATTCTAGATTACACCGTGTAAAAACAATTTTGAATTCTACAATTAAAAAAAAAATAAAAACCTTCATATTTATGAGTTAAAGACAAAATGCATGAAGGTGGAGGAAGTAGTGTCGTGGACTTCATCTTCTTTGTCAACGTGGGCTTCAAAGCTTGATAGTGGTATGGAGTAGAACTTGATTACAAGTTCGGATTGGAATTTATAATTATTCCTAGTTAATTTTTTGACAAATAAATAAACTTAATTTGGTTCGACATTTTATTTCAGTGTTCCCATTAAAATAATAACAATGAGTTACTGAGAAAAAGAAGAGAGAAAAAAGAATATATATATATATATATATATATATATATATATATATATATATATATATATATATACATGTGTGTGTTAATTGGGCTAAAATAATGCACAGTCACTTAGAGTTTCAATTGGGCTTCATTAAAGCCCATTTGAAATCTTAAGCAACTTACATTTTGCACATGTTCTAAATGCTTAAAGTGTGAGTATGACTCATGATGTGTGATTTACAGAAGTTGTTGATTTTTAGGAATCAAATGACAAGTGTCACATAGTCATTAGTTGTTCTAGATCTAAGTATTCGAATTTGAATTCTCCCACTCACTTTTGGCTCCAAGTTAAGTGTGACCTCAACCAAAAGAATATAAATTTCTTTCATAGACTCAATGATCATTTCGAATTTGGAGAGCTAATATACCATTAAACACTGAGATAATCTTGATCTTCAACTTTAACCATGTGCACCAATCTAACTCTTGTCATTCAAGAGTGAAAAGAAGAAGTTGGATGACTGAAACAACATCTTTCTCAAATAACTACTTAACTTATATTGATCTATACTTAAATGATATCTATCAACCATAGCATCATCTCAGATCATTTATATAATTAAAATATGATGTACAATATATAAACTCTAAACTCTTTAATTTCATCTCTCTATTAATGACAACTATACTATAATTAACACTATAATTAACATTAACAATACTAAATTAAAAGTAATAATTACATATCTCTTGTTGAACAGAAAGCTCATTTTTAAACAAAATTATTATATTTGAATTTAATGCTTAATAGACTTTGTCATCTCCTAATACTAAACATCTGATTCAGCTAGGTTTTTCTGCTCAATCTATTAATATAATACTTTATTTAAATTACATATTTAATAATTTTTTTTATATAATATAAATGTAATTAATTGAGTTATTAAATTTTATGATATTGTCTTAATATATATTAATTATAGTTTCTTTCAATAATTTCTGTATATAATAAATAACAATGAGACTAAAAGAAAAAAATTATAGGAGCACAGCATAATTAAATATAGAAATCAAAACAAAAATAATTAAGAAATCTTAAAGTTAAATATATATATATATATATATATATATATATATTAATGAGGAGAATCAAAATATTATAAAAGTACTAAACAATTGTTAATTATTAAATCTATAAAAGTTTATCTTTTTAAGGTTTAGGACTTTTCTTGATGACAAGGAAAAAAATAAATCTAAACTATATACTATAATGAATATTATAATGGTATCAGAGATGAATACTGATGTTAAAATATTATCACCCATTTAAGTTGTTGTCATCAATAAAAAATTCAATAGAGTCTAAGTAATGAAACCAAATCGACCAAACTGTCAACCGATAAAAAATTATTTTAATCTTTATCTTCTAAACTTTTTTATATAGTAATTTTTTTTTTTGTTATTATTTTGAGTTTATGCAATAATTTTTTTATTTTCTATTAATATAATAATTTATTTAAATTAACTTAATTATTAAAATTTATGATATTATCTTAATATATATATATATAAGTATATTATAGATCATTCTAACATCACTTAAGATGAATTACGAGATAAATTAAACACTAGTTTAAGTTTGAACAAAATACCTTATATATTAAAAACAGAAACACACGTTCTTGAATAAAATTATTATATTTAAGTTTAATGCTGAACAGTCTTGTGATTATTCGACTTTGTCCTCTCCTAATCTTGAACATCTGGTTCAGCTAGGTTTTTCTGTCCAACCTATTAATATAATACTTTATTTAAATTATATTTTTAATAAATTTTTATATAATATAAATGTAATTAATTTAGTTATTAAGTTTTATGATATTGTCTTAATATATATTAACTATAGTTCCTTTCAATAATTTCTGTATATAATAAATAACAATGACACTAAAAGAAAAAAAAAAACAAATTTATAAGACTGCAGCATAATTAAATATAGAAAATAAAAACGTCACAACAATATATATATATTATCAATAAAAAAATTGCAGTCACAACCAATAGAGATATATACTTTTAGCAATAGCCAATAAAATCATCAAATAAATCAAACTAAGAAAATATCCAAATTATTTCCACTACAAACTAAGACAAAGTTGTGACAACACTTGCATAATTTGACAAAAGTAAATGTTTTAATGAGATAAAAGCAGGCTTGGAACATAGTTAAATGAAACCATATGAAACTCCTGATGGGTGAAACTTTGAGTACGTTCTACGTTATTATCTTTCATATTAAAGATAATAAATTCATTATCTTCATAGTTTGTCAGCAACAAGACATCACCAGACATGCACAAAATTATCATCTCTGCAGTTGAAAATTTATTGATCAGGAGACTTTCATAAGGTATATTCAGCAACTTTGTCCAAGATCTTTCATCTCGAACCTCTTTCAGTTGCAAAACAACAAAGTTGGTTCTCTCATGATCATGAGAAACACAAAGGCAATCATTCAAAACTGCAAGATAAGGCTCAGAAGTAAATTCAACACTACAGTTAGGCACTGTCATATATTTGCATGAATCTGTCCTTAGATCATATGACAAAATTTGTAATATCTCATAGTAAGGAAAAGTTCTCCACTTATGACCGTCATCAGGAAATCCTATCCAATTAACAGTGCCATCCAGGAAACATCCAACTTCTTTAAAAGTGAAAAAAGAAGGACATGTTAAAATATTTTTCCAATATGTGTCACCCATGGAGTAAACCATCACATTCATTTGTTGTGTTTTTGTTTTCAAAATTATTGCCACAACCTTGAAAGTGTCACTACAATCATCGTAGCCAAACCCACGTTTCATATAATAGGGTTTCATATGATTTGGTTGGGTTTGATAAGAGCGAGAACGGATAAACAAGCGTGGCGAAGGTTTAGACATAATCTTGGTGGCAGGGTTCCAAAAGCGCACCCACTGTTCTTCACCTTCATCTATAAAAAGAGAGTCATGCAGGCAAAGCAAGCCATTGCAGGAACCCAAGATAGATTTAAGGGGGAAGAAGGGGTGCTGGTGACTATCATCAAAAGAGAAAGCTGGGTTTTGGATTAAAGAAGATGTAGAGCAAAATGAAGCCAAGGTACTTGACTCTGTCTAGGTCTTTTAACTTTAACAGGATTTGCATGTTTCTTGAGGACCTTTCAAGGTGCAATTTAGCGAAGTAGGAACTGAAGATAAGAGAATTCCAGGTCTTAGAAACGCACCTGAATCGCATGAGAATGTTCACAGGAAGCCATGAAAGAATTTCTACTATGAGGTCATCAGAAAATATTGGAGTAGAAGCCATCTTCCTCTCCTTTCCAAAACCCTTGCGGCCTGTGTTTATATTTTCCACAATCAGAGAAAGTTAGGGTTTTCTCTTTTTATAGGAAAAATATATTCATTATATCGATATCCTTCCATAATTTATATATATATCATATTGTTAAGAAAATATCATAAAACGGTTGAGATACCCCTAAAATATTCTTTTAATTTTATTATTTTTTGCCATTAAAAAAATACTGTTAAAAAAATATCTAAATCAATAATAACAAAATAAAATAAAATCTAAATAAATATAACTGATTTATTAGATCATATATGAAGTAATATTTTTCTTTTAAAATATAATTAATAATTTCTTTCTTTATTAAATACTCTTGTGGATGAAAATATTTTTGCTGGAAAAGAAAGTATACATAGAAAAAGTATGTTTTTTTTTTCACCATATAATTAACGCTGCAATAAGTATTAATGTATATAATTTTTAGTAAGATTAACGTAAAAATATTTCGTGATCGATTTTTTATTGAACGTGATTCAATCAAGCACAGTTTAAATGTTTTAATTTTTTAAATGAAAAAAATATAATATTTAATATTTTGTTAATTTTCAATTTTTAAAAAAGGAGAAAATAGAAAAAATCAAAAATCATAATAAATAAAAATTGATAAAAAATAGTCGAAGAAGTCAAAATTATAAAAATATACAACATAAAATTTATAGAAATAAACAAGATAAAAAATTAAAAAAAATGTACTATTTTAAAATTTTAAAATTTATGTCCAACTTTATAGAGCCTCGGTAGTTTTAATAAAAGTAAAACAAAATATTTTATTAGAGAGGATTAGTGATTGTTATTGTAAAAATGAAAAGTAAATAATAAATTTTTCTAATTTTCTAAAACTTTGTTAAAAAAAATTCATATATTATCTTATTTATCTCAAAACTAAATTTTAGGTTGATTTTTAGTTTGGAGTTATTTTATAGGATATTATATTAAAAATTAATTTCTTTTTTATTATTAATTATTTAGATATTTTTTAACAAAGTAAAAATACAAATTTTAATTCAAATAATAATTTTTTATTATATATATATATATATATATATATATATATATATATATATATATATATATATGTCTATATATAATAATTCAAAAATATTATCCCTCTTTATCCTTAAGAAGGAAGGACGCATATATACCAGCAAAAAAACATAGCTCAAAGAGTGGGCATGGAATATTGAACAAATTCTATGCTTTGGAAATGGAGGATTAATGCTTCTGTTTTTTTTCATTAATGCTTCGTTGATTTTAGGATGTGACTTATGTAAGGCTTACTATATCATAAAAAAAAGTTTGTGTTTCGTTGTATGATGAAATTTTTCCATCTTTTGTCCGCTTTATTATATTAAAATTAATTTTAGACTGAGTTGTATTGAATTTTAAGTTTAAATTGTTCTAATTGAAAATAGTAGGTTGACATGAACGATTAGGTTGACATGAAAGAGTGAGTTGAGGTTAGTGACTAAGTATGAGATCAACTTTAAATATTGAAGTTTCTTTTTTTTAAGTTCGGTGTTTGAATAAATTATACTTGCAAAGATACAATGAGTACAAACAAATGAGTGTATGAACCATAGTTATACCTATACAAATATTCATTTTATTTATAAGAATGTTATTTAACCTTACCTTTATTTTTTGGAACCCATGATAATCGACTTTATTAATAGATGATTCTTACTGATAGTTTGGATCAATACTTACTTTAACCTGTTATGTCATTCTTAAATTATGTCGAAATTTGAATTTGGTTAACTTCTCATACCAACTTCAAGTAACAGTTTCATGAATCATTCTTAAAGTGTACTAAAGATTCGAATTTAGATTCAATTTTCAGACCGATTTGAGTAGCAGGTTGAGTATTATACAAATTAATAATTTTACATCAATAAATTGTCTTCACTTGTGAAAAAAGAAAACCAAACTAATTTTAATTTTTTTATAAAATCATGACGTAAAATTTTATAATAATTGAAAGTTATAAAAGAATCACTTTTTAGTATTTTTCTTTCGTGCAATATCATTTCATGGGCCTTGTTGTTTTATGAGAAAATTGCAGGTATTTGATACACAGTTAGGCCATGCAATGTGGCTCTTTCGGGACCACTTCTTTCTCCATCCCAATACTCTCGTCTTGCATTTCTATAGTTCAACAAAAAATATAGACATATTCTTCCTCCACCCCAATACTCTCGTCTTGCATTTCTATAGTTCAACAAAAAATATAGACATATTCTTAAATGATAAATGATAAAAGACCAAAAGACTCTCTATCCCCATTTATCTCTTTAACTACTCTTATCCGCTTTATTCACTTTATTTTTCCTTTGCTTGCATCCGATTCACTGCTTTATTGTAGCATCCGGTTCAGTCATTGTATCTGTTTTTCACCTTCACCGTCAACAAAAGTGATTTGTGCGTTTGGGTGAGAGTCTGCAACATTTGCATCGCAGATATGAGACGAGAAGCTGCATATTTGCTTCAATCTGAATTAAAGCTTTAAACAAGTGAAAAGTAAAAAAAAATTATGTTTATTAGCAATTTGTGAGTAGTATTGATGATTAGGATAGTTAATTTGATGATTGGATTGTCATCGACGGTGAATCTGCATCGAAGAAGATGAACTTCATATGAACCGGATGTCCCGCGTCCGGTTTACATTTTAGAAAAAAAAATAAAATGTAAATCGGATGGGGCCATCCGATTCACATTTCCATTCCATCCAATTTATAATTTTTTTCAAAATGTAAACCGGATAGAGTGCCATCTGATTTAGTAATTTTCTTTTAAAAAACAAAAGGTCATTTTGGATATTTTCAAAACTTATGGAGGTGCAGAAAGAATCCGTCCTTTTTCGGATTGGACTTCAAACTGTAACTTCATCCACCTCCATATTTTTGTCCAGCAATCTTATAAATACGTAAATTTGTATTTTATCCCTTTTGAATTGTGTTATTTAAAAGTTGTAAGTATTTTTTAAAAGTATTTTTTAAAAGTATTTTTTGAGCTGTGAAATTTAAAAGAAATTTATATTGTATAATCTAAAAATTATTTTTACTTCTAGATTAACAATTTAAAAATTATTTTAAAGAAAATCTAGATTACACCGTGTAAAAATATTTTTTAATTGTACAATTAAAAAAAGTAAAATAAAAACATTCATATTTATGACGTAAAGACAAAACGCATGAAGGTGGAGGAAATAATGTCCTGGACTTCATCTTCATTGGCAACGTGGGCTTCAAGGCTTGATAGTGCTGTGAAGTAGAACTTTATCTTACAAGTTCAGATAGGAAATTTAGTTCATTTTTTGACAAATAAATAAATTTAAATTGGTTCCACATTTTATTTTCATTGAAAGTTATAACTATGCCGGTATAGACTTTCAAATAATTTCAAATAAGGGAGGATGAATGTTTCGTTCATTGTAGGATGTGACTTATGTAAGGCTTACCACATCATAAAAAAAGTTTGTGTTTCATTATATGATGAAATTTATCAATCTTTTGTCCCCTTTGTCTATTGAAATTAATTTTAGACCGATTCAAGTCTAAATTGTTCCCTTAGGAATACGATGTTGACTTGAGTATAAACAAAATAGGTATATGAAAACAAATAGGTATATGAAAAGTAATGATATTTGTGTAAGATATTATTTCTATTAATTAGGTAATTCTTACTGATCTTGACCCTTATCTTTCGGAATCCGTGATTATTATCAACTTTATTAATAGGGTGATTCTTAGTGATCATTTTGATTAGTACTTATTTTAACCTGTCACGTCATTCTTAAATTATGTCAAAATTTGAATTTGGGTTAGCTTTTCTTACCGACTTCAAGTAACAAATCCATAAGTCATTTTTTAATTATACTGAAGATTCGATTTCAACCGACTTTAAATAGCAGGTTATATAATTTAAATTAATGGTTTTACGTCAATAAATTGTCTTGACTTGTCAACAAAGAAAAGCAAAAGAATTTTAATTTTTTATAAATTTTGATGTAAAATTTTATAATAATTTTGTAAAAATTGACTTCTTAGTATTTTTCTTTCATGCAATATCATTTCATGGGCTTGTTGTTTTCTGAGAAAATTGCGAGTATTTGATACACAATTGGGCCATGGAAAGGATAATCCCTCAAATCTGAATGAGTTTAGACCTATTTCATTAGTGAGATGTGTATATAAAATTATATCTAAACTTTTGGCAAACAAGATTAAGAAGGTGCTACCAAGCCTTATAGATCTAAATCAATATGTGTTCCTAGGAAGTAGGGGTTTAATGGATAGTATTCTGGTAGCAAATGAGACAGTGGATTATTTAAAAAAGGAGAAGAAAGGAGGTATTATGGTGAAAGTATACTTTGAGAAAGCATATGATTTGGTGGATTGAAAGTTTCTTTTTTGTATGATGAAAAGATTGGGATTTAATGATAAGTGGATTAAATTGATAAAAGCATGTATGGAATCAGCTACAGTCTCGGTATTGGTTAATGGAAGTCTTACGGAAGAATTTAAGCCAAAAAGGAGATTAAGACAAGGTAATCCACTGGCGCCATTTCTATTCATTATAGTTGTTGAGGGTCTCTCAGGAATGGTTAGGGAAGTTAAGAAGGCAAATTTGCTTAGTGGTGTGGAAGTAAGTAATGAGAGGGTGCAAGTAGAGTTGTTACAATTTGCAGATGATACAATATTTTTTTGTAAATTGTCATATGCAAATGTGTTGGCAATAAAAGCAATATTGAGGTGTGCTAGTGTCAGGGCTTAGGATTAACTTCCATAAGAGTCAGGTGGGGTCAATGGGTATCCCCCAAATTGACACATTCATCTATTCTAAGTGTCTAAATTACCGACAGATGGAAATTCCTTTTAAGTACTTAGGCATAACAATAGGGAGTAACCATAGAAGATCTAAATTTTGGATCCCAATTGTTGATAAAATAAGATCTAGACTCTCAAGATGGAAGGGCATAATGCTCTCAATGTCGGGTAGAATTTGCTTAATTAAGTTAGTCATTAGTTCCTTGCCCCTTTACTACTTCTTTTTCTTTAAAGCACCAATTGATATTTGTAATATGATTACAAGAATTCAAACTAAATTCTTATGGGGTTGGGCTAGCAAAGGAAGGAAGATTGCCTGGGTATATTGGAAAATGGTATGTAGTCCAGTGGAAGTTGGTGGATTGGGGATCAAATATATCGGTTGTTTTAACGATGTTTTGTTAGCTAAGTGGAAATGGAGGTTAGGAAATATGGGAAAAGGATTATGGAGAGAAATACTGACAGCAAGGTATGGAGACTGGAGGAATATGAATGTAAATATGGCCCAGAGAAAATAATCATCATGGTGGCAGGATTTGTGCAGAGTATGTGGAAATGAACAACAAGGTAACCTCATTTGACTTTCGAATGCAGTAAACTTTAGGAGACGGGCGAAAAGTCAAATTTTGGGAGGATAGGTGACAATGTGCTAAAAGAAGAATTTTTGAGGTTGTTTAGCATTTCATAGTGTAAAGATAGTGAGGTATAGGATCTTGTAGATTGGGTTCATAGTTGGAGTGGAAGGTGTACAAGTTGGAATCTAAGTTGGAGAAGAGAGAGGTTTGAGTGGAAAAGACAGTTTGAAAAGCAACTTTTGGGTCTGATAGCAAGTGTCCAATAGAATAGGGAGGGACATAATAGGTTGAAGTGGGTGGGGGATGACCAACAGGTATACACAGTCAAGTCAGGATATAATATAATGAATATGGAGGAACAAATGTGGAGTTTAGAGAGTTTTCAATTATTATGGAGTTTAAAGATAGTGTAGTCGGCATTGCTGTGTGTATGGTGGATAATATGGGACAGGTTGCCTACTAAGGCTAACTTAGTTAGAAGGGGAATGCAATTTGAGTGCGCTTTATGCCCTTTGTGCCGAGAAGATATAGAAAATGCCCTAACACCTTTTCTATACGTTTAAGGTTACTCAGAAAGTTTGGGATTTGTGTGAGAGGTGGATAGGAAGGGTCACAGTCATACAGGAGTCTATTCCCATTCATATTCAAAGTTTTCATTTAACAGATCAAAGGAAAAAGTGTAAACATAGCTTGAAAAGGGATGTGAGTAGCTGTAGTGACAGAGATTTGGAAACATAGAAATAAAGTAGTATTCAGAGGAGGGGTTGTAGATGAGGTGAAAGTTTTTTGTCTAGCACAATTAAAGGGTTGGGAATGGTTCAAACATAGGATGTCGAGAACAATGTTCTCGTATTCAGACTCGTACCTTACCCCAATTAAGTGTTTGGAATCATTGAAGTAAGGAACCATTATCTGGTTTGAAGGTTTAGATAGAGTGTAGGGATTTCTTTCTTTTGCATGTATATAAACTTGAGAAGGAGGTTGAGGCATCCAAGAAGATAGCAGCGAGGCAATTACGGATTCCTAGATACAAACTTTATGGAGCACACACATGTATTCATCCGACAAATCGAGAGTGTTGTGTAATTTAGTATAATTGAGATAAATATGCCTTGTCAGTATTGTATAGCCTTTTATACATGCATTAGCTTTACACTCTATCTTGAAAGGGTTGTAATAGGGTTTAATCTATGTATGTTTCCATCTGTATTTGGGAAGGAGTCATAGAGTTCTGATTAGGGATGTATAAGGATTAGGCTACCCGTGAAGTGGTTCATTTAATTTAAATTCGTTTGTTGTTGGTTGTTTAAAAGAAAAAACAAATTCAATTCGGATACTAAAATTGAATTTTGAATTATATAATTTAAAATACAAAAAAATATATATTCTAGAGTGTATATTCTGAAATATAATTTTGTATTCTAAATTATAAAATTAGAAATATTTAAGATTTTAAACCTGAAGTATAAATTGTATTTTGGATTGTAGAATTGAGAATATTCTAGATGTAGGGTATAAGGAAAGTCTAAATTGGGTACTTTCGAAAATACCGAAGTGTAGGAAAGAAGGCATGTTAGTGACTCACTCTTATTACGCTTGAAATGATTTTGATAGTCATTACGAAAAACGTTATGGGCCTAATAAAGTCTTTTTGCTTATTCGGCTCAAGGCGGGGGCTTGTGGCCTCTCTTAGGCCTGGGGTGTGCTTAGTAAAAAGGTAGATGTAAAATATAATTCTTTTATCCAAAGATGAGTTATGCAGTATGGGCTTATTAACCCTTTATTTAAATATTAATCCTATTTCACAAGAAATGTAAATTCAATAACTTTATTAATGAAATAATAATAATAATAATTTCTTAAGATTATTAAAATCAACTTCATATTTATCTATGAACAAATGTTTAGTTGAATAACTAATATTTTACATTCATTAGTTAACCTTTAGTATTTGATTGCAATTATTTAGAAAATAATAATTTTATAATATAAGATGATTATCAGTAGATGAGATCACTTTTATTTTAATTACCTAAAAGCGGTCAAACTCCCCAAAAGTTAGGATAATTTGAAATTTAGAATTTAAGATTTAGGACAATTTCAAATAATTATCAAAATCGTTCACATGTTCAATTTCATTTATTTCTATTTATCTTATAATTTTGTTTATTATGTTTATTTAATTAATATATAATTTGAAAAATTAATTTGAAGATTAAACAGGATAATTTACTAAAAGTTATTTTTAAAATAAAAATTCTGTCTTTTAGTTTTTTTATAAATATTTAATATATAATATATAAATATTAATACTCAGTCATTAACAATTAGAGATTTTATATAATACATATTACATAATTGATTAAAGAATTAAATGTCGCACTTCTCAATCATGATAAATAATTTTTTTTTAGGTATTCACACAATAAGTAATAAATTAAAAATTAAATTTTAATTTAATATTATTTGGTGATGTGTAATGTAAGCTTACATGCTCTTGAAGCATGCAGTGTCATTAAAGATTCATGATAAAATTAGAATTATGTATAGAATACCTGATATTGGAACAAGATAAAGATTGTTTGATCTTCACTGTTATTGGAACTTGGGATAGAATAATTCCTAGCTGGGTTCAATACTCAAATAATAATAACCTAAATGAGAGAGAAACTCTTCAGCATCGATGTCTAGGTGCTAGTTTGGGAACTGTTTCTGATAAAGTAATTTTATTTTTTAATAATCAACAAATAAAGTCTAAAAAATGAAAAAAATATATAAATAAAAGATTTATAAAAGAAAACTAATATTAATCATATTATTATATTTTTATCATAGGATTAAATTGTCATTCAGTCGTTTGTCTTTATAATATAATATTTTTATTTATTTTTATTTTTATTTAGTTAGACTTAGAATGGATAAACTATTAAGTATATATTTAACTCTTTTCTTTTGTTTTTAATAAAAAAGATAGATAAAATATTTTTATTCTTATATTTTTATTTATTTTTATTATTTTTTATTTTATACTATAATATTTATTTTATAATATTTACAGTTGCTGTTTACATGGGATAGAAACTAGAAACTTCACCACTGCAAATCTCAGAATCTCAACTTTCTTCCACCCAATATTTCAAATAGATAAAAATATCAAAACTCCGCTATTCAAAACAAGCAAAACCCTCAAACTTAACTTCCAAGCCCAAACTAATTTCAAAATAACTATATGAACAATAATCTAACACTAGTATATTAAAGAGACTTTTTTTTATATATATTTTGGACTAATTAGATCACGTATAAGTTTAATGTAAAAGTGGGAAACGAAAATTTCTTAGGAAGAATAATACTTGACATAAAAACTAGATTTCTACATCGGATGAATAATAGATGAACAAAATTTATAATCCAAGATTTACGATAGATTATACATTGTACGACGTAAATTTTATACTTTTTTTTTAATTTAGTTAATTTTGACTTAAAATCAAAATATAAAATGCATAAAAATACCAATCCACTTATACATATAACAATCAAAAGAAGTTCAATGAAAAAACGTGACCGAATTTCCCACTGGAACCCTTGAATTTCAACAAAAACAAGAATAAATATTCCAGGCACTGTATGTACTTTGCACAAACGATACTGTAAATAACCATAATTAAAATAACTTTTTTCCAGGGTCCAATCAATGTGCAACGCAATATTTTCTTCACAAGTGTTATACAGTAACACTAATAATAACTGCAGGGAAAGAGAGGAAAATTCCAATTTTATATATTAGAGTTCATATAATTTGGCTTCGGATTTCACACATTGCTACCTAACTTACTCCTTTTGGTTATGCAGATCGTCAAATTCAAAATCCAGCGTTAGAAAGTTGCAGGATTTTGATTATATCAGACACCCCATGTGTGAAATCGAGAAAGTTCAAAAGATCATAGCCAATGATATTCTTACATTCTAATCATATATCAATTATCAAAGATCGAAAATACCAAAATACTTACTATTGGATAAATTTTATATATATCTGATAGTGGAGAACCAAAGACAAATCTCTCGAGATATACAAGATCTTCATCTCCTATCAGACAAACTTGGAGATTGAAACCCTAATACATGTTCAAAATATTTCCTATAAAAACTGTAAACTGCTTACACAAATAAGAGTTTGTATGGATATTATTTTTTGCTTAGAGTTAAAATTAATTTATGTATAAGTTTTCTCTTTTAACTTATGCATAAATTAACTTATGGGAACAAAAATATTTATTTTCTCTCTTATTTTCTTTTCCTTATTACAGATTTTATTTGATCACCCCTTCATTAAAAGTTTTGAAGGCACCAAAGGCTTAATAAAGGGGCTGAACTAAGAGATGAAGTCCATGAGTTGGCCTAAGGGAGAGCATAACAGAGGGTGAATGGTTATAACCTGGGGAAACTTTAAACCTAAATCTAGAGAGAAGTAGGGTTAGCACTATCTTATACTCCATGAAGATCAAGTTTCTTCTAACACAGGTCCTCCCTCCAAATCCAAAGGGCAAGTACCCCATTTTGTGGTCACATCCACCATTCACATCATTCATGAGCCTCTCTGGTCTAAACTCATTCACATCTTTTCCCCACAATGCTAGATCGTGGTGCATTGCCACAACATCTATCCACATGTTGGTGCCATTAGGAACCTTTAAATTATCAACTTGAATGTCTTCTCTTGCTTGCCTTTGCACATTTGGTGCTGTTGGGTAGAGCCTTAGAACTTCATTCACCACCCACTTCATCTACATGCCACACAAGCTCATGTTAGTTTTTGTTATACAAGTAATAAAAAATTTATTTAGCTCAAAAAAATTTTAAAAATTTGTTTTTGGTTGCTCTTTCCAGTTACAATACAAATTATAAAAGAAAACAAAAGAAATGGAGAAGATTCAAAGTCAACACATTGACCAAGTGCCATGTGTAAAGTGATATTTTGTTTCATGCTACATACTGATACGTACATCTGTGAAGTGGTGAGGGTTTAGTCTCCTGGCACATCACAAAAAGACACGGATATTGTGCAACTTCACACAAGTTTTAAATATTTAATTTTTATTGTGGGGCCATCAAATTTTTTTAATTCAATATATCTGAATTATTGTGTTTCGCTGCCTCGTGGCACATCAACATAACCCATCTCAGATCATATATATGAACATTGACCCAGTAATTAGTGTTGTTCAACCCACGACCAAAACACGTATATTACATGTAAATCGTACAACACATTCAAATTCTACAGCTATTAATTTGGTTGTAATTTTCCTTGAGTAATTTTCAAAACATATAAAATTTATTTTTTATTCCTGTTTGATTTTATTTTCATATTTAATGAACCCTGATTAATACAATACTTTGAATATAACATATCAACGTTGCCACTATTGTTTTAAACACAGTCATCCAAGCAGTTTATGAAATATTCCGGAATGTTAATTTTTTTTTTATCAGCAATAATGTCTCAAACATATGTGGTCAATGATCAAAGTGAGAATCCATATTAAGTCAATTAGACCCCTTCTCGTTCTTTGCATGTATTGGTCATCCAACCAAAGAACACAATTCATCATTAAGATGTATAAACCAATGGCATAGTAGTATAATTTTGGTGGTCAAAGATGATCATATACATGTGGTAGAAAATTTTTGCCATTGTATTTTAAAATGCAAAACAATTAACAAAAAAAAAGCATAAACTTCCCTATTATCAAAGTAACATGTCTATGATCTGTGAATAGTGAGTGAATGAATGAGATTAGGTTTAACTTGTGTTACCTTTTTCAAGCCGGCAAGCACGTTGATATCAAGCTCTTTATCACCGACCACTTCTCTAATCTCATCTCTTAACTGAATTTGCCAATCTTCATGCATGGCGAGAAGCAACAAGGTCCATGAGATAGCCAATGCCGTTGTCTCATGGCCAGCAAAGAAGAAAGTCTTGCACTCATCCAACAAATCTCTAGTGGTGAATGTCTTCCCTAACTTCCCATCACCTTGACGATTTCCCTGCAACAACAACCCTAACAGGTCTTCTTGAGTTTGTCTTTTGATTGATTTCATGCGAGATGTTATGACGGATAACAAAAGTTTATCAATCTCTTTCCCAAGTTTCTTGGCCTTTAGGGTTTTCTTGACGTTGAAACACTTCTCAAATGGGACCCCTACATATCTTGTTGTCCTGAAAAGCATCATTTGTAGGGCACGTAGTTTTTGTGACACTTCCTTTGCATTCTCTCCCTTCATGCCAAAGCTTGTTCTTGCAATGATTTCTCCGGCAGTTTCTACAACCTCTTTTTCCACATCGATTTCGGGATTACCAGAGTTTATTTGTGCAATCCACCTTTCTATCATTTGATTTGTAGACTCACTCATCATGCTTGCCATTGCCTATCATATTACACAATAAATCAGTGTACATGTTATAAAAATTAAAAATTTGATTAACTTTTATTCTTTTTCTTGTCAATTGGTAAATAAATTATTATTAGGTTGTCCTGAATCGTTACTTATTAATTATTTTATCTTGTATTTAAAAGCTAAAATGCATGTCACTTAACATATTACTTGGTCGAGTGTGTAATATTAGATGTTAATTTTAACACTTTACCTAACTCAATCACATATAGACACGGTACAAAGGTTTGAATATTCCTAAAATATTTTTTTTAATTTAATTTATTTTTAACTGTTAAAAAAATAAAAAAAAAAATTCTTGCAAGATCACTTAATAATTTCTCTTTTTATGACACCGATGATCAGAGAAACAAGATTGTAGTTAGATTTTATTTAATCAAATTAAAGAAGGAAACTTGGGGATGAGTTAAAATGGAATTTTGTTAAAGGTGTGGTCTAATCGTAGGTGGCTTCTTTGGTTAACTTTATGATAAAGCAGTCTTAAAGTTAAACAACGAAATTAGGTAGCATTTCTATATTTAGCATGCAAATGTGAAGAACGTATGAAGGAGAAACACTGCTTAAAAACGTTTACAAACATTTCAAACTTGATGATTCCGTAGACAACTTTCCCTAGCATGGCAGAATGGTCTAAATTGATTGTTGAAATTAAAGTCATGCAACGATGGAAAGTTGAAATTAGGACTTAATTAACAGGGTGAAACATGCTCTCTAGGTTAGTATTATATAATATGAAGCTACAGAGAGACAGGTAGAGAGATAAACCTTGAGGTTAAGAGGAGAAAATGCTGGTGCTATAACATGTCGGTGACGAACCCATTCGTTCCCTTCAACCATGATCAAACCATTTCCGAACAAAGGGTCTCTGTCATTTCTAAACACTCTAGGTTTTCCCCATTTCTTGGCCAAAACCTCTGTGGACATTTTTCTCAAAAATTCTGGATCAGCAATGTACAGAAACGGTTCTGTACCCAACCAATAGATAAACACCTTCCCTGTACAAAGAAAAGAGAGTCATATATGTATGCATACAAGTTCATCTATTAATATATATATGTATATATATAACGTTTATGTTAGTTCTAGCTCAACTTTAGGCAATGATTAACTAGAACTCTTGTAGGGTTTTTCTTTTATGAGCAAATGATTGGTTTATTTGGCATATTAGAACCAAATTTAAGTTATGTATATAGCTACGTATGTATTAATGGTATGGAAGGCATGCGTACCGTGAGAGTTTTGCCAGCGAGAAAAGTAGGGGAAGACAGTGGAGTGTATATCGTGGGTGAGGTTAGAGGACTCTAGTGAAGAGCTAACACTGTTCTTGTTTTTCATCTCTTGAATGTTCCCAAGAGGAAAACTTGGGGGTGGCCCTCCAAATCCACATCTTTTGAGCTTAAGATGAGTTAGGATGGGAGAAATCCACCAAGAAAACGTTAGTTTCAAGAGCAAAACAAGAGGCAATAGGGCAAAGAAAGCAAGTGTTCCATGTGAAACCAAGATCGCCATCTTTTGGTTTCGTTTAAGGTTTTGGAAGTGAAGCTATGAACGAATGGTAAGAGCTTGATTTGTATGTGATGGATGTGCAAAAGCAAAGTGCAAATGGGGGTATTTATAAAGCGAGAATTGGGTGGCATAAGCAAAAAATGCGTGGCTTTTGAGTTTTGACCATTGAAGAAGACCGAAGCTAAGTTTGAACATTTTCCAAGGATGCCACCTTTTAGACTGATATTGTGTTTCTTGCTCTTTGTCCTTTTCTGGACGCATCTAACTTGGTCGGAGTACAAAATATTAATTAGAATAATGCCTTTTAATTCCCTTTTGTGATTAATTAATGAATGTACGGGTCTTTTCATTTTATTTTTCCCAACTTTTTCTTCTTTCCTTTCCCACGATTTTTGTCCTATTTCAGTTTTCATTAAACTGTTTCAATATATATATATATATATCAATGGTTAATACAACAGTCTAGAGTATTACCATGCCATGTATAGTTCTACCGATAAAACTATTTCTTTTTTTATCGAAAAAAAATGTATGTCAGCCCATATAAATATAAAACATATTAAAAAAAAACATATAGAGGTGTTTCTAGTAATAAAACAATGGCATGTAATAATTAATGATCAAGGGTTAAAATTTTTATATAATTAAATTTTTCTAAACTAAGAAAATATTTTTAATTCTTCAAAGTAAAATATAAAATAAATAATGAAAAATAATTATTCTAATATGATTAATATTTTTATATCTTCTTTCTTTTTTTCAATTTAATAGAATGTATTGATATTTTCCAATTTCTATATCATATTCCTTTTTTTTTTTATAAAGTTTTACTGAGTATAAATTGTATAGAATGCATTGCTATAAAGTTTTATTGAGTATAAATTATTTATTTATAATTTAAATTTATATATTAATATAAAATATTTATTTTTAATAAATATTATTTTTTTATAAATATTGTATTTATTAACTTTTATTTTCTAGAATATTTATATTTCTTATTATTATTAAGATGATGACATTTTTCGCGTAAATATTCTCTTTATTTTTTCTAATTTGTATTACAAAAATAATTATACTCATTTATCTTTTCAAAAATATTATTTTAATGGAATTTATTTTAACTATCTTTCTATCATTTGTTAATTTGTGAGCTAGAGATTTTCATTTGTAAGATTTTATTTTCTTTTAATTAAAAATGTCGATGCATATTTTTAAAAGCTGTTTCCATATCAGTTTTTTTTTTTTTACTTCTGCTTTTATAAACAAAATTTAAAAAAACGTTTTAAAAAATACAATAACTAGATTTTCTCTTTGAACGTATTTTTTTTCTAAAAGAAACTCAAAAGAATCTCACCCTGTATTTGAGTGACTAGTAAAATAAAATAGTATGCATATGTATGTATTACGTGATAAGTGAGAAATTGTTTCTTTTTATAAATATGAGATGATTGAATAAATGATTAACATAGATTTAATTATATTTCTATTTGAATTTTTTTTATAATAGTTTTCAACTTCTTTTTGGTTATAGGAAGTTTATTCTTCTTTCTATTGATTTAAAATGATTACATGTTTTTTTATTATTTGTGCTTTTTATTTTCTAATAATATTGTTTTATATGATAAGAGATGATTGATGGATTTTGAGGTGACAATATAGTTGAAATGTGAGAATATATAGTAATATCTAATATGCCTACTTTTTTTATTAAAAATTAGATTTAATTATATTATTAATTCATCTTATTTTCACGTAAATTATCTTATTTTGGACCTATTATATACGAATGACCAAAATCAAAAGGTTTTCATTGTTACATAATCACTTAAAAATATCATATTATTTTTAAAACTTATGTGGGTGTCTAAAGTGTAATAGGCAAGATATGATAGAGTGGGGAAAACGAATATAAGGTGTTTAATTGAAATGAATGATATCGATAGAAACTAATTAAAACAATTGTTATAATTTATGATTTTTATTATTTTTTGTCCAAGATATTGTAGCTTACATTTTTAATATAGATAGATACATAAGCCTTAGTATTTGAAAAACATTTTGCATAGAATATATTCTTAAGTAAAGTGGCTAAAAAGATAATTTAAGAGGGAGGGGATTAATGTTAGGAAATACTCTCTATTATGTGTGGGTGAATGAGAAAAATAATTAGTCACTTGGTCTTTGATTTTTGATTTTTTGGGTAGCAAAAATGCATGAAATAGTGTAACAAGTGGATTGGTATTAGCAAAGTCCATCATCATATCCAAACAATGCAACATTCAACAATTTGATTTCTTGGAATTTAGTAGTAAGGAAAACATGAATTGGATGTGGTTTTGTGTGGCTATTAATAAATTTATTGAAAAGTGAGAGAGAAGATGCAGACAAAGTCTTTGGCACTGCATAGGTAAAAGGTATGAGCTTGGATGATTAGTTAGTACCCAAAGACTACATTCTCATTCTCATATACTCTGCTTGGTGTCTTTCCTAAAAATTGTGTAAAATCCATACAATGATAGAAGATAGCAGGGTGATGGAATATATGGTAGGAAACATGATGTGGTGTGGTAAACTGTGAGGGGTAGTCTTAACTAAGGACATGAGCAATAAAGAATGTACAATTTCATAGGATTTGCATAATAGATACATATATAGGTGAGAGAAGAAAGTTGATGAACTATATCTAAATTGTGTGGGAGGAAAAAGGGTTAAGTTAGAGTATGATCTGATACAGTTGATGCAGTCACGATAGTTGTAATTCAAGCATGGTATGTGTGTGTAAGGAGGGTATAGGTGAAGGAGAAAGCAGAAATATGCTGAGCCAGAGGTAAAAAACTCTGTGAAAGATGAAGCATGGAGAGTAGATGATCAGGAAGGTAACAAAGTCGTCCATACATGGCGAAATAAGAATCTCAAATCCTAAGATGAGTGCAGGGTTGTGCCTGGAATCCAATAGTAACTATTATGAAAATGAAGGGAAATCATGTTCGGAAAATCAAGTTGGAAATACCAGAAGATGAACGAGAGAAAAGTTAAATTTTAAAAAAATATATATATCAGATTCAATCTAAAATCTTAAAATGTTAAATTTATAAAAAAGATTTACTTTAAATTTTTTATTTTTATTCAATAAAAAACTAAATTTAAATTTAGATTATGTTTATTGTAATGAAACCAAGAATGTAATTAATGATTTGCTAGAAGTGTCAAGTGAGCAGTTTGATTACAATAATTAATTATACACAATTTGTGAAACCAATGGAAATTCTAATCATCCTGGAAGTGGAAATTTTTGGGAGTAATATTTTTTATATTAGTTAAGTATTTAAGTTTGAGTCTAATTCTACATTAAATAAAATTGAGAAACTTGAATAATATAAACAAATATAATATTTTAAGATTTTAGATTGAAGATTTCAAAAAGTAGAATTTAAACCTAACTTAATTTTAAAAAACCAGCTTGTAAAGTAAGGTTTGCATCCACATAAACTATTGAAATGAAAGGCTTCATCTCTAGTCGATGTGGAATCTCCAACACACCTCCTCACACCGAGACTGCTCAACTCGTGCATGAGACTATATTGTTTCAGGGTAGCTTTTTTTCTTTAGAGTGAAAAGTATATCTCTCTTATCTTTTTGATGAGAGAAAGGTACTTTATATAGTACATGAAATAACAAGATCATAACAAAATAGTTACTCTAACATAATTGTTAATAATCCTCACATAATAACAAGATCATAACAGAATCGCTAATAATTCTCACATAATAATCATTAATATTTCTCACATAATAATTATTTATTAATACCCCCTCAAGATGGAGCGTAGAGATCAATTAAATCCATCTTGGACAATAGATCAATAGATATAAGAACAACTTGGGTATGAGAGGTTTTGTACAGATGTCAACAACCTGGATTTTAATTTGTTTGCTACGCTCATGCAACAAAAGATTGAAAACTAAATCTAAGACAGACTTTTTGTCACAAAAAAGACTGTAGTGGCTTGAGGAACAATAGTAAATCACGAAACAGATAAGACAATCATTGAATTTCATAGGTTGTTGATGCCAAAACACGATATTCAGCCTTAGAGAAGGATCTTGAAATTGGTTGTTGCTTCTTCGATCTCCAAGAGATTAATGAATCACAAAAAAAAAAATGCAGAAGCCATTATAGGAACAACGAGTTTTAAGACATGATGCCCAGTCTGAGTCACAAAAGCCTTTCAATTATAAAGGAGAATCACTAGGAAAGAAGAGCCCCCGACTAGGATTAGCTTTAAGATAACGAAGAACCCTAAGTGTTTCTTGATAATGAGCCATTGTAGGAGTTTATAAGAACTGTGAAAGATGATTAACAGCAAAACAAATGTCGGACCTAATATTGGTCAGGTAGATGAGTTGTCCAATGAGTCGTCAATACATGGAAATGTATTCAAGGAGAGGACTCTCTTTGGAATGGAGCTTTATTTGAGGATCCATAAGAGTGGTAGAAGGTTCGCATCCTAACAAGCCTGCAGCATCTAGAAGCTCTAAAGTGTATTTCCTTTGGTTAAGAAAAATTCCCTTGCTTGATCTAACAACTTTTAATCTAAGAAAAAATTTCAATTGACCAAAGTAAGTTTGAACTTGGTAAAGAGATCCCCTATAGACTGGTTAGATCCACATCGCCAAGAATCTCAGTTCAAGAGAAGGTAATGCATTGAAGATTTTGGTGTCTTTGGACTATTTTTTTCTTGAAGATTGTCCACTTTTAGCACCTTTTGTTATATAGTTTGAGTTTCTCTCCAGACACCCAATTTGGGAGGTTATGTACCATGATAATAAATTTATCACTTAGGATATGTTTGGAAATGTGGTAGGGTGGTATTGAAGAAAAGTTTTGTACTTTTAATTTATTATACGAAGGTTGAGTTGGATGGAATTGAAATTAAAAAAAAAAACTATCCTTAAACAATATAGTCCCACGCACGAGTTGAGCAATTTTGACGTGAGGGGGTGTGTTGGAGATCCCACATCAACTAGAGATGAGGCCTTTCAATAGTTTATAATGTAGGTGCAAACCTTACTTTACAAATTGATTTTATAAAGTTGAGTTAGGCTTAAATTTCACTTCTTGATATGGTATCCGAGCTTATCCTAGCACGGTTCTTGGGTTACTCGCTATCAGACCACCCTTAAACAATATAGTCTCACACACAACTCACTTTCCTAATCTATTTATAAAAATGAATTAAGCTTAAAGTCCATTTCTTGATGGAAGATGACTTCCTTATATAAAATTGGCTAATATCTTATTGTATTTTAAGATCTTTCTGGTATTTATTTCTCTCAATTTTTTCATCACTATCACTCTTTTATAACCATCTTTGTTAAAAACATCTTTACCTTTCGAGTCAAACTTATTATTCTTTGTTAAAAACATCTTTACCTTTCGAATCAAACTTATTAGAAAAGGATTTCTATTCAAACACAATAAACCTGAATTTTCTTATATTTTAATCAACTTTTTCATTTTTATATTTGAATTTCTAACAAAACTTATAACAGTGATGTTGGTTACAAAATTATCAAACTTAATGATGAAACAACGTGAATAAATCCATATTTTCATATAATACTAATTTGTAGTACTTTCTTTAATCTAAAATTATGTTTAAACGAGTCCTAGAATCTTAAAGAAAACAACATGGTTGTATAGAGAAGATAACATAATACTGGGTGTATGAAGAATCGTATTAGAGACAATTAAAATTTGGACAATTAAATATAGTCATAGATTTTCGCTCTAAATTTATTCTTTGTTATAGTATTTATATAAATATTATATATAATATAAATTTATTTGTTGCCGATAAAAAACAAGAGAAAACAAAGAGAAAGAAACATGCACACAGAAGGAGGAAGAGGGTTAGAGAGAATATGCTATCTGAGTGCCTTTCTCATTATGAAAACAATAACTATAAATGTAAGCTAAACAGTAACACTTAAATGGTAATGGTCTCACATGACCATTTAGAAAAATCATGTTTTTTTTTTAATTTAACTGTTTAAATATATTCCAATAGTCTGCATAATTATATTTTTTTTCATTTTTGTATTTAAAATATAATTAAATTTATAAAATCAACTTTAATTTTTAAAATGTATTTATGCAGTTTAAAGGAGAAATGTGTCCACAAAAGTAGCTATATGAGGCATGCATTAGTGAATTTTGTAATATATTTTTAAAAGTGACAGATGTGAGGCACAGGAATATTCAACAAAGCAGTTTCCTATCCACAATTTTGAGGTGGATCATCCATGTGGTTTGTTGGTCTGAACTTAGAGTTGTCCAGATCATAAAATATTTTGTCTTCCTTTTGCCTAGACTAAATAACATTAATATCACATTTTTTATAAGCATAATTCTCTACCACGTTCTGTTCAATTGGAAAGAAATTATAAGCATGATCACCAAATTTAAGATGATAGTTACTCTTTCCTACTTAAAATTTTATCAAACAATGGAGAATAATAGTATAAAAACCATCTTAATAAAATATTTACTTCCAGGAAATGCTTTCTTTATCTACCAAGGAAGTATAAAGAAAGTAGACACTTAATTTATTTTTTTTTGCTTATTATTATTATTTAGTTTTACTAATTTGTTTGGTATTTAGATTGAATTCAATTTTAACAATCCATTAACTTAAAAAAGTGACTTTTTCCAACGATATTTGATCACCCTATTATAAGAATATTTTTTTAGTTAAAATATTGATATAATTATTTATTATCATAACTCGTTACCAATATCATTATCATAACTTATTGCATATTTTAGATTAATACCAAAACCTTAATCAAATCCATGGAATTCTAATACTTTTTTGTTCTAAACATTAACTTGAGTGTTTACATCTATAAATATTGTACTATTTTTTGTTCAAATAATGTAAATATTTTTTTTTAATTTTAATTATTTTTGTTTAAATAACTTAAATTAATTGAAGAATGGAATAGAACAAAATAATAATAATAAGCATATTAATTTTATAATATATTTTTCTCAATACGGTCCTGGACCATGGTCATTCCATTCATACAAGAGGAGTCTAAGACATATAGGTAGGTGATAATTTTTCAGAAACATAAGAGTAATATATAGAGAGAGGAAGAGAAATAAGGTGTACAAATATTTTACAAAAGAAATCAAATAAATAATCAATAACTATGTTATATTTTTTTATGAGCGAATCAAACCAACCCCATTGATAGTGTATTGGGTTAGATTCGAATAACAGATATCTAATGGATAAAAAATGTTTGATAATTCAAGAATATTAATATTTATATTATATATGTATTTGAATTAAATAATGTATTTGAAAAATATCAAAACTTACATTAAAAAAACAGATGTGAAAGTGAAAACAGGTAAATAAATTTTTATTGGACATTCAAAAATTTAATTCGTAAATTATGAACTTGATTTAGGATTTAAATAATGAATTTGATTTTTATGACGTTTACAATTTAATAATACTTCCCAAGAAGTCAATAATTGTTTGTACGAATAAGTCCTTATAAATAAATAAAATTCATCTTTACAAAATATGAGAACTAGACAAATTTTGAATTTATATTTACGAAAAATAATGTTTAAATATCTCTTTTCTTAATCTTTATCTTTATGAAATAGATACCAATAATAATTGTATCACCTCATATACCAATCCAATATATATATATACTAAAAATAAAAATAAGGTTTTTATTGCCTTTATATTACTTATGTATTTATAACTATCTTATATAGATAGTTTAGACAAAAGAGGTCACCTTACACATAATATGTACAAGATAGTCATTAAAATATTTTTTTTACATTAAAAAAGCATGTAAAAGGAAAAAGCATATTATTAACCATATAAAAATTATATAGACTATACATGAATTTATATATAAAAGGATATTTAATAAATAGAATGATTTTTTGAAAGACTCCTATTAAATATGTCATATAAAATATTAATGTCTAATCTAAATCAGTATTTAAAATTTACATACAATCTTCAATCCAAGTTATACATGTCAGGTGTTTTAAATTCTATCTTTAGTTTCTCATCACCTAAGTCTATATGATTTAAATAATAAGGGAAGCAATGTAATCTTTCTTACAAAATAAGTGTCAACATTTAATACTAGTTAAATATTATTCATTTGTGACCCTAAAATCATATGGTTCTCATTATTCTTAACAATTATTTTCAACATATATTTTTAATAAACTGGATGCTTGGAACCAAACCAATTTCAAAGCACCATATAAAAAACAAACCTAAAGAAATAATTAGAGGAGTTACTTAAAAAACAATTGGTACCCCTTAGTGTTATTAATAAACTAATTTTGATCCATGACATTATTTTAATTATACATGTGATTCACATTTAAATTTTATCTCCATATATGTCCATCTTACGTTTTTTAAAAAAAGTGTGACACTATCTTATTTAGAAAGATTCATTTTTTATATTTGGTTTGTATATTTTCTACATTTTTAGTATCATTTTGTATTAGTTATTAGATAACAAAAAAAACTGAAAATAATAACATAAAATTCATCACAATCAAATATGCACTTTAACATCAAAACAATGAATAAAAAATTCATAAAATTTATAAAATTGTGGATTAAAACATATGTAATAATGAACATAATAAAAAATTATTGATCTTCCCAAATAATCCAACTATATTCACTAAAACATTTGTGACTATTTCATCCTCTTGTTTTCATATAGAACTAAACATGTAGATAATTCAAATTAAAGATGTAATACTTAAAATATTTATATTGAATTTCAAATTATAAACTAAAATCTACTTAATGCTATACCTATGACATAAATGTTTGGAAATTTTGACAATATTATATTTTAAATACGAGTTTCACATATATTAACAGTATAATTTGTTGAGGTCGTAGCCACATGTTCAATGCATCTCATACCTTAATAAGGTATAAATTAATTTCAAACAACATCAATAAGAAGATAATACAATCCTAATAAAATTTAAGTCTAATTTTAATTCTATTTCTAGTTCTTCTAAATCTGATTCTACTATAATAAAATTTAATTCTACCTTTTCAAAATCCAATCCTTGTAAAATTTAATCTAATAAATAGAAAACATAATACAAAATTCTAATCTTAAAATATACCAACACGAAGGACTAGTGGCAAGTGGTGGTAGTGTGGAAATAGAGGTTGAGGGACAACTACGGCTACACAACAATGGTGACTCAATGATTGCACTAGTGGTAGGGTACAAGAACGATGGCGAGATGAAAGAGTGATGGCAATGAGATGAGATGAAAAACTGAAAAAAAGTTGAAAATCCTTGTTAAAAATTAGACCAACTAAATAATAGATAATTACAAATTAATAAAAGAATTTCACCATAAATAATTTCTATCCAATTTAAAAAATATCATTTGTTTAAAATATTTATTAAAATATTTAGAACAATAGATACTCTCGATCTACATTGGAGGCTGGTTCATGGACGTCTCTTTTGACGGTACTTAACCTTGAAAATGAATAAGCTTAACCTTTAATATGCAATAAATTGGAGGTTGCAACTTTTTTTTCTTCCTATGAAAGCTTTTGAAAATCAAAATAAAACCAGCTTCAAAGTCTTAATGTTAATAAGATGGATAGTCAAAATTCTTCTGTAACTTTTTCAACTTATTCGTTTCATAAACAGAGTCCAAAGTTAAACCTTCTCTCAATTGTTTAATTAAACTTTAAAGTTAGTGTGAAATAACTTTATTCTGTGTGCAATGACCTCAGATAAAGTCTGTAAAGAAAATCTAGTTAAAGAACCATTACACAGTTACGTCAGAAGCCAATTTCAATTTTTCTTTCTTACTTTAATTTACTGATCACTGTGTCTTCAATTTTTTTGTAAATTAATTAACATCATCTTGTTTCGTTACGACTGCAAAAGCGAATCGAAGAGTATAGGGAAAATTTTAAATCCAAATGAAGTCATTATAGTAAGGTTTGAATATGTTGAATTGGGTTTGACAAAAAATTTCAATAACAAAAATTAATGTGGTATAGTGAAGCTCTCTTTGTAAAATTTATTCGACACTAATAATGATATACAAAACTATAAAATTAAAATACTTTCGGTTATGTTCACAGGCCATCAACTTAGATGATGCTAAATTTCTTGATGGAACTTAAAATTTATAACTAAAATTAGTGAGAATTTAGCTCTTTTAAAGTAAGTTTACATAAGAATTGAGAAACTAAAATTATATTTACTATAAAGTATTACGTAAAATTAATCCACTTTAAATCAATGGTAAAACCACTCTTAATTACTTTGTACACATTTTTTTTTCACTTTAAATAAACTAAAGGCAATAGTAAGTAATCATGGGGAGGTTGTCCTTGCTCCCTTTTCTTTTAATAACCATAAAGAAATTTATTAAAATAGTAATGGATAATATACTTTTCGTGTGTTAATATATATATATATATATATATATATATATATATATATATATATATATATATATATATATATAACTTTATTTATTGTTGTGTCTTAACTCATAAAATATTAAGATGAACTTGTTAATTATTGAAGATTAATTTCTTTTAAGACGTAAAATTATTGAAAGAATACTGTATTCTTAACAAAGGTTTTTGAAAAATCAAAATCGTTTAACCCCGCTCCCTTTACTTGTTTCTTATGTCAGTTATTGGGCACAACAAGCTTTTATTTTGTGTTTGGATAAAATAAATAAAAAACAATTTATTTTTGTAAAAGAATTTGAAATATTTTTTATCATAAACTATATCGTTTGAATAGGAATTTTGAAAATAAAATTAAAATTAAAATTATAAAAATAACGCATAATTTAAAACCAGTAAATGTCGAAATAGAGTTCTGATAAACGTAAACCAAGATAGTGCCATACACTTTCATTGTGTTTTCCAAAATAAAATTTCTGCCTAGGCCCTGGTTCTTTCCATTGTAGAAGCAAATATAAACAATTTGAACATTCAAGTGAAAACTCAAGAAGAGAACTTGCAAGAAAAATAATAATGTAAATTCTATTGAAAGTTTATATACCCCCATAATTCTCTTTGTAAATTTTGAAGAAATAATTTATCTTTAATCTTATTCATTTATTTCTCTCGTCCAGTTTTAAGCTCTAGTAATATAATTTTATAAAAAATAAAAAAAAAGTACTATATCACTTGGTTTATTTCTTTCTACTTTTTCATTCATTCAATCTGTTGAGAGAGAATATAATATTGTCTTACAATCTTTATTTTTTGTTCAATATTATCTTTATCTTTTAAAAAGTATTTGTTTCTCATTAGTTTTTTCTACCTCTTACTTATTTTTTGTTTAATCTAAGGACATAAAAAGAAAATAAGTTGACTCTTTTACTTTTCGTATTTATGAGTTTTGGTAGCAATACTAGTAACATCATGTTGTGAAAATAGGTTGCATGTTCCGTGCAAGGATTGTCGGGTGTGAACATTTCATTGGGCAGTGGGCAGAACGTTGAATATACTTAAATTTTGACACATAATGTAGTTTCGTAATATCTTCGTAGCTCACTACCTTAGTATGTACAAATATGCTAATTCCACGTCAGGTAGTTATGATGATTACATACGGAACTCCCATTATTATGATGTATTTAGAAAATTAAGAAGACAAAACTCATTGCTAATGTTTATGTTAAAAAAATTAGGCTCTAACTTAGTCATTAAGAATTTAAAATAATAATAAATAAATAAATAATTGAGTGATTATTTTCTTTTATATATATATATTTTGTTGGCAATCATTTAATTTATAAAGTTGTCCATTATACTCTATCACACACGCAAAAAAGCTTCTATCTAATTAATTGACAAAATTGTCGAATAAATAATATTTACGAAGAGATTTTAAAACTAATTAAAATAAAATTCAATCTTTCTTTAATTTTTTTTCTTTTTTTTCGTAACCCCGCTTATTGATAGAAAAATTATTGACATCAATCAAGAATTTGAGAGTCATGTCTACCGGCGAATATTATTATTATTATTATTATTATTATTAATAGTATTATTATGATTATTATAATTAATATTATTATTTATAATAATAGAAGTAATTATTATTATTATTATTATTATCTTTTTTATTATTATTATTACTATTATTATTATAAATATTTGTATTATTATTATAATTATTATTAATATTATCATAATCATTTTGTTGACGGATACTAATAGATAAAATTTGATGATAATAGCATATGGATTGACCACTAATTATCCGTTAATAATTATTAACAAATTTGGTTTATTGATAAAATTTGTTAATAATTACTAACAGACTTTATTTGTTAGTAATATTTATTTACAAATTTATTATCCAATTATTCATTAGTAAAATATATTATAATAATATTTTACTAATAAATATATATCCGTAGATAATTATCCATTATTAAATCTAAAAGTTCTTATAATATACTCCAATAATAAATGAATTCATATTTCTCAATCTATTAAACATGGTTATACGATATAATTAAAGAGTGCCCAATAGGTATTTTTTTATTATTATTTATACCTGTTCCTTTAAGAATTTCAAACCACAAATTATTTAAGCTAAAAGTCTATCCCCACCACCCTCTTTAATTTCCAATTATTCTGATAAAAGATAGATAAATTCAGAATTCAATACTTACTACTATTGAAAAAAAAATTAAGATAATCAAGTTCGAATAAGCCGACCAAAAACTTACCAAGCTCAACAAAGCTACGTAAAACAAGGGATAATTATTTTATTTAAGAGCTTAAACAAACTGAAGTTTACAAATTAATGGAAGTTTCATTAGTAAATGACAAGCCTCGTATAAAAAACAAAAACCACAAGAAGAATTTCACCTACAAAACATCCATGCAAATCCGTAAAGAACATACAATATATATGAATCATATGCAAAGCCCACTAGCAAATACGAACTAGGATAGAAGAATTGAGAACCAATATAGAAATTAGAGATCTTTAAAAGATATATAGAATAAATTTTATATAAAAAAATTATAAACATGTGTTTTTAAAATTATAATAAAAATAAAATTAAATAGAAAGAAACTAAATATCTCTTTTTAAAACTGTGGAACTTATATATGTGAGCTAATAATTTTACATATTACTAAACATATTTATAAATTTATAATAATACTTTCTATTTATTTTTTGTTTTTTGTTTCATGAAAGAGCATATTAACTGTTTCATAAAACTCTATCAAATTTAAATAAATCATGTTACTTACTAAATTGTTTTTTAGTAGGTAGTAAACGATCATTATAGACAATTTGTTTTCCAAACTTTAAACAATGACATATTTTGAATGATTTTATTTCAAGACTAAATCACGGTAAATTTTACAATAATAACAAGATTAAAATTAAAAAAAAAAAAGGAATATGGAAAGAACAATAAGAAAAATATTGATTAATGATTCACAATGTTATCAATTTGTAAGTTTGTGTCATTAACAAAGGTTAATAAATCACTTCTTATCATCAAATAAATATAAAAAATCAACAAAATCACTTGATTGTAAATATAATTATATGTAACTTCAAAAATAACAATAACAAAATTCTAAAAACAAAATACAAAATCAACGATACTGAGATTTTTCACATATATATAATTACAAATATACTCAAATATGAACAACTAGAAAAAGCCAAGGGCCTACGACCACTAAGATTTGGTTTGGTCTCTGCCCTCAAGTACCCTACAAAACATGCAATAGACATGAAACATATGCACCCTTCCCTCAAGAGAGAGGATCCTAGGACTCGTGCCTATAGTGAGGTTGGCCAAAAGTAAGACTTCCAAAAAAGTTTGTTTCTTATTATTATTATTGTTATATTATTATTATTATTCTTATGTTTGTTTTGCCTATGTTTTTTTTTCCCTTACGTGCCGCAATTTTCTTCCTTCTCTCGCTCGTCCAAACCTAATGATGCACACAATGCAAATGCATGCTTCTAAATCCTCTTAGCTCCACTAAACTTGGCCATGTTCTTGGAATAGATAGAGCTTACATGATTCAAATATGAAAATATGGAAACCGTGGTTCATTAAATATATCTACTATATGTTATAACATATAGTATTTATGTGCCATTCAACATCTATAAATTATATTAAATATCGATTTCACATCATGAAATACGAATATAATAAAGCTATTCATAGCTATTTAAAATGATGCATATTTAATAAAGTTGCATGATTTAAACATCATATAAAAACTGTGGATTCTGCCTTCAAATGTTTACTAAAAACCCAACTTTTACTGAGTAAAACACGTAACTTGTGATTCTTTTACAGCTATATAAATGTTCACTTTGTTCAAGAATATGTTGATATGATATGAATGATACACATGAAAACTAAACTAGACCGATAAGTTTGTAGTATTCCAGCCACCAATATTCACCAAATTAGTCCCACATTGCTTAAAATACAAGGTGGAGGAGCCTTTGGAGGTTATAAATAGAGACCTCTTTGCCTTGTGTTAAGTATCCCACACTTGAGCA